>Ga0208820_1000029_pt1 | contig 163064 bp, 150 predicted proteins | sample June2015DPH_16_5_FD_184713 | JGI IMG/M metagenome (GOLD analysis project Ga0208820, IMG submission 184713) | Peatland microbial communities from SPRUCE experiment site at the Marcell Experimental Forest, Minnesota, USA - June2015DPH_16_40... | ecosystem: Environmental > Terrestrial > Soil >...
CGCCGCCTGGCTCGCGACTACGAAAGACTCGCCTCAACCCTCGGAGCTTTTCACTTCCTCGCCTTCGCCTGCCTCATGATCGCTAACCTCTTCAGGCTGTTCGCTTGAAGTTAATAACAGGCTCTAGCAGCGATCATCAATCGTCCTGCGTCCGAACTTGACCACATAAGATTTTCCGCACCGGTGAATCAGCCTCGATGGGCTCGCTTGCTCGGACATAGCCTCGTTCCGACCGACTTGAACATCGTGAGTCCTGGACTATGCCCACGGTGCGTTGCCGACAAAGGATTCATTGAGGCTCATTGGCACCTAACACTCATGGTTGGCTGTCCTGTCCACGAGTGCAGGCCGGCGCTGTTCTGCCCCAGGTGCGGAAAGCGACTGAGCCTATTCAGACCTGGTCTTCTGGAATGCAGTTGTGGCGGGAATCTTATAAAGTGCAAGCTGCCTTCACTTCCAAAAGCAGATGCGTCCCTTCTCGATATCATTCGGCGAAAGGTTCTCGGGCTACCGGCAAATGATGAGAATCCTCTGTCTCTCCCCCGGGACCAACTCATGGCGATGAACCTGCGCTCGATGCTGCTAGTTGTCCGGACACTCGGGAAGCACCGCCTGATCGCCGGCGGAAGCACGAGCCTCAAGGATGAGCGGCAGCTCCTCTCGGCTTCCGCACGCGTGTTGGTGGACTGGCCAAAGAACTTCATCGCCCTGCTACTGGATATTGGGAAGAAACTCCAGCCGAGTGTAAACGGAGGAGTTCGCAAGCAATTTGAGCCGATTTACGGCTCTTTATTCAAGAATCGCGCCATCAACCCAAGCCAGCAAACAGACTTTCTCAGAGTGGCGTTTCTGGAGTTTGCGGAGAATCATTGGGATCGTGGCTATGTGGACCCTAAGCTTCTAAAACAAGTGCGAGGGAAGGTCAGAAGCCGTTTCATTACGCAATCAGAGTTCGCTGCCCAAGTTGGTATTCACAATTTAACTGCTTCCCGGCTACTCAAGGACCAAAAGATACCGTCAAGGCGGGTTCAATGCGGCAGGTCAGAGCGAATTCTTGTGGATTTCAGCTGCAACACAATCCCGCGCTCTTGCCCTGGAAAGATCTACAGGGAGAGGGATGCCGCAAAGCTCATTGGGATTTCTTTCGGAGTCCTGCGGGCTCTCAAGGAGAGTGGCATCTTCGAGTTCAACCATCTCTTGCCGACCAAGGGGGGATATCATGAGCTGGATATCGATGCGTTCACGAAGACGTTGTTGGCGCTGGCGCCGCCGGAGGGGCCAGACAGGGGCAACAATAGTGAGTACATTACCGTAAAGACCGTCATGGGTGGGCATCATGATTCGCCGGAGACAAAGGTGGATGTGGTGCGAGCGCTGCTAGCCGGGAGTCTTGCAATCGTCGGCAATACCGACGGAACGGTTGCTGGCTTTCTCATGGATCGAGCCGAATACCATCGCTTTGTCATCGCTGCTCGTAGCCGCGCTGCCGGGGATACGATGCCTGCCTACATTGCTGAGAAACATCTACTTTGCGATGCAAGTGCTGTTCCCGGCTTGCTGCAGATGGGCCTGCTAGAAGGTCATAGAGCACCGACAGGCCTGAAGATTACGAACGGATCCGTGGAAGCTTTCAAGACGAAATATGTCTCTTTAGCTTCGATAGCGAATAGCATTGGCACCACCAGTAGCAGGGCCTTAATGCGTCTCTGCGAGGGGAGTGGGATCAAATTGCTATTGGTACCAAGAACTGGCCGAGGCGGCCAACAACCATTTATCCAGGTTTCGGACCGCCCGAAGCTGTTGGAAGCCAGGCTGAGCTAAATCAAGCTCCCGGGAGCACGACGTTCGGCGAAATGCTTGCGCGGCTATGAGGAAGGCGAATTCACCAAGCACGACTTTTCTCCGCCGGCCGAACGCGATGTGTGCAGCCGGTGTAACATTCCGCGCAGGCAAGAATCACGCGAGCAGAGGGATTCAGACGATGATTTCCGCCATGCAGCTCTACGATTTCGTCCACTGTCCGCACAGAGTATGCATGGACGCATTCGGTGACGCAACCGAACGAGATGAAACTTCGCCTTTTGTAGAGCTCCTCTGGGAACAAGGCCTCGTACACGAAAACGCAATTGCTGAGAGACTCCCGATTACCGCAAACATGAAATTGATCGGTTTGGCTGATCACGAACGAGAAACTCTCCGAGCGATGGCTCGTCGTGAGCCCCTGATATATGGCGGGCGCCTGACAGCGGGTGATCTGGTCGGAGAACCTGATCTCCTGGAATGGACCGGTATTGGGTACATGCCGGGCGACATCAAGTCCGGCTCTGGCTTTGAGGGAGACGAAAGTGAAGGTAGGCTCAAGAAGCACTATGCATTCCAGCTCGCGCACTATGTCTTCATTCTCGAACAACTAGGTCTTGCAGCTCCAGAGCGTTCCCCTTATATCGTTGACCGTCAGGGCAGGCGTGTCGCGTACCCTCTCATGGAACCGCAAGGAATCCGCAACATAGCAACTTGGTGGGACAGCTATCTTGAGGCCCTATCTGAGATTCGGGCGATCCTTGCGCTGGCAAAGAAGTCCCGGCCGGCCCTGAGCGCAGCGTGTGGCTTGTGCCACTGGCAGTCATCATGCAGAGAAGTGCTTGAAGAAGCGGGTGACCTAACGCTGATTGCAGAATTCGGGCGGGCTAAGCGAGATAAAATTAGCGGCGTCATCCCGACCATTCAGGCTTTCGCCGATAGCAATCCTGATACCTTCGCGCAAGGAAAGAAGACCGTCTTTCCAGGAATTAGGCAGGACACCTTGTTGAAGTTCCACTCCCGAGCCCAATTGCTGAGCACGCCGGGCGCGGCCGCCTACCTTAAGGAGAGGGTCGATTTCCCAATCAACCAGAAGGAAGTCTTTTTTGACATTGAGGCTGATCCGATGCGCGGTGTCGTGTACTTGCACGGATTCGTAGAGCGTGAGTATGCGCGCTCGGACACGGCAACGTTCATGCCCCATTTTGCAGCCGGACTTGAACCCATCCACGAGGAGGCAGCATTCCAGGGAGCATGGGAGTATCTGACTGCGCGAGTCCAAGACTCAACAATTTACTACTATTCAAAATATGAGAGGACAGAGTATAAGAAGCTGGCTGAGAAGTACCCAGCAGTGTGCTCGGTAGGCGATGTTGAAGCCCTCTTTGCTAACCCCGTGATGATCGATCTTTACTTTGATGTCATCAAAAGAGCTACGGAGTGGCCAGTCTACAGCCAATCCATTAAAGCCATAGCAAAATACCTCGGCTTCCTATGGCGGGATCCGACTCCCTCGGGAGCAGCATCCATCGAGTGGTATAACCGTTGGATCGAGACCGGCGACCCTGCAATCAAGCAACGCATCCTCGACTACAACGAGGATGACTGCCTGGCAACGGGCGTTGTCCTGGACGGAATTAGGGCCTTGGCGGTAAAGACCTGAGCGCAGGGAGAACCGTCATTCCTTCCGGGGTGCAATGATCTTACCCATGGAAGGCAGTCTGCAGCCTGAGAAGTGTAAATTCGCAGGCGATTGCATCCCTGCATGGAAGGGCAGGCCACTGATTAGCCGATCAACGGCAAACGATGGAGATGCGGTTTGGCGCCGGAATTTCAGTTGATCCGCGGCCGCATATGGTCAGATAGCAGCACCTGCGCCGGTCCACCCAGAGCCTGCTTGGCATACATCACCCAGTGCCATCGGTGTATAGTGCGCACCAGCTGCGCGAACTGCCTGTGTTACTGGAAGCAAGCGGCGGGGCTGCTGCAGTCCCTCCCGATAGATACGTCTCAGTTCAGCCGTGAACTTGCCGCGGAAGACCTTGCGCAGAATCGGAATGGGCAGCAGAAAGAGATGCTGTGTACCGATCCAGCGCTGGTGGTCGGGGGCCAGTCCGCCGCCGGGGATGACGCAGTGCATTTTGGGATGGAGCAGCAGGTTCTGGCCCCAGGTGTGGAAGATGGAGAGCAAGCCGATCTCGTCGCTGAAGTGCTTGGGGTTGGCCGCCACTTCGAGCAATGTCTGCGCGGGGGCCGAGAACAGCAGGTCGTAGAACCTGTCCTGGCTGGTTAGCGCCAGCGGATTCAACACGTGGGGAACGGTGAAGATGACGTGGAAGCAGCTAATCGGGAGCAACTTCTGTTGCCTCGCCTCCAGCCAACGTTCGCGAGCCTACGCCTGGCACTTAGGGCAGTGGCGGTTGCGGCAGGAGTTATAGGAGATGCCGGCTTCATGACCGCAGGGTAGGTACACGTCGAGGTGTCCGCCGAGTGCTGCGGTGCGGCAGCGCGAGACGGCACGGAACGCCTTCAGCTGCCCCTATAGAGTGAAGGCGCTTCGGCCAGGGACCCGTGGGAGCGGATTCCATTTCTTACTGGCACAAAATTCGTCGGGCACTCCAACTCCTTAGACATGTCGAGAGGTGAACTCAGTACGCCCACAATGTTATCGACCCGACGAGGCGCCCCGGATTTCTGACATTCACTAGCACCACCATTCGGAACCTCCGTCGTTATCGCCTGTCAGGCTGTTCAGCGAATTGCGGATTAAGCCAGGAGCGCAATCTGAGAGCACAGAATACATCCATTCTGGAAGCCCAGCGGGCGTCCACAATGAGAACTTACCAGACTCCGAGTCACGCATAAGCAGGGCGATTGGAACGCAGCCCATGTTAACGATGTTGCTCATTGCCGATTTTCCATCGAGTATGTTGCCATCCAAAGCGATAGTGAAATAAAAAGACAATGGAATGTATTGTTGCGGATTGGTTGCACTCATGCCGGCCTCAACGTCGCAAACCTTCGCCGTTAAATATCCGACTCTTTCCATACGTTTCGTCATTGGTAGCTCCTATTTCTACTTTTGAATTGCTTCGGTACATTTCCTCTGTACCTCGCTCCTCTCTAATACTAGGTTTCTTCCGATTTGAAACGAGGTGTAGTAGCCGAATGCGTGAAACGCACGCGATGAGTCGTCCGGCTTTGCTGGCCATAGCCATTTCCTGGCAGGATATGGGCGCGCAAGCGAGCATAAGGGTGTCTAGAAGCCCCACATTCAATTGTGCTTAGAAGAGGCGCCGATGAAGAAAAATCTCAACCCGGAGGCTGGGACAGATTCGTTGCAATAGCTGCGTGAGAAGTCACGACCTTCCACCTCCGACGGACCTGGATTGCGGATATACCATACTCCAGGAGTGCCGTACACTACTTCGAGACGTCCAGCCTCTGCCCGCGCGCCGTTGGACGTGGAAACTCGATTTCCATCGGGCAGCCTTCCTCTAACCATTGCTGCCCCTTGGTCAACTGGATCCAGGATGAAGGGTCGGGCCGCCGAAACCGAGCGTCACACAGTCAATATCCTGGGTTCACCTACCTTATCTGAGAATCGAATTGCCATACAGGCATGGCAGCAGCCGGCCGTTTTGGATGGGCGGGTGGTCGTGAGCGGGCCCACCAGACCTGGCTCGAGGAACTGGTAGCTCTTCGACAGAGGGGCAGGCCTTTCATATCATTGGCTGCTCGTCGACCATGTCTACCCAGGGATTCAGGCGCCTTCCGTTGTAGGTGCCGGCGCCACGCGATTCCCGGCACGTGCAAGCCGGGCTCTTCCATTAAGGTGTCGCACCCGGTAGGTGGTCAACATCGGCGCCTGGGTGCGTCGGCTCTCAGCAGTCCGCCTTCAAAAATTCCAATTCAAATTCCCAAAAACTCAGTATTAAGAGTATGTGGACCGCCGGCACCCAAGCCACAGCGGGCGAGGAGGCTCCCCATTCGGTTTTTCACGCCCACTGACCCACCGTACTTGGTGAGTCGGTGGTGAACGCCAAATGGAAATCAACGCAAATTATGGAAAGGCTTTGTATGAAACAAAAACAGAATCAATCGCGGGTTGCAGGACCGCACCCCGATGATTTCAAACTTCGTAAATTAGCAGTCAAGTTTGGTAATGCCTGCATGCGGCTCGCGACGCCGGACCGCCGGAAGGTAATGCGGCTCGCGGCGCCGGACCGCCGGAGGGTAATGCGGCTCCTTGAGCAATTCACCTTCGGGAAGACCAGCACAGCTTCATATCGGGACCTTTGGTCCAAGGATGACATTAAGTGCTGCTATCTGCAGCTGCAGCCTATCTCGCAAACGGTGGCTAATGACTTTCGTCGTTGCGCTTCCGAGCTTCGGAAAGCAGCGCACAACTACCGTTTAGCATTGAGGTCCCGCATCGCCGAACTGGTTCGCCGCGCGCGGATTGAGGAACTTTAGGCTGACGTTAATGGACATTCCGGGGCGGCCGGCAACAAGAAATGGAGAGTGTGCAAAGTTGTGGGCTGGGGTAATCTCTGGAGATGAAATGGACAATCAAACTGGTATTTGAGGCGGTCCCAGGCAGTCCCGTCGAACACGAGCTGGGGATCATCGAGCGGGCGGAGGAAATCTCTCCGGCCACCGTGGGATTGACTATAGCAGAAGGCAAAGCGCTGCTTGCGAGCCTGCAGGAGCAAGTTGTGACCGCGCAGGTTCAACAACATGTGGCAACCATCAAGTATTGCCCGCGATGTGGCAACGCGTTTCGCGCGAAGGTCATTACCTGTCCACTCTGTGTTCTGTATACGGCACTGTTGGCATGCGAATCCGGCGCCTGAGAGCATGCCCTTGCTCCGGATCGCAGGCGCACAGCTTCTCAACACTGTTTACGAACAAGAACCCTATCACGCCCGAGTTGCGGTATCTCACGGCCAAGATGGCTGCTCTGTTGCCGTTTCGAAAGGCCGCTGATTTCCTCGGCGAATTTTTGCCTTTGTCAGCGCAGGCAACTGCCAGCACCGTCCGCAACCGGACGATGAAGGTGGGTAGACGGCTTCAGAGATCGGCGGAAATCCTCGCTGCTGCTACGTCGAACGAGCCCTGCAAAGAATTGGTGGTCGGCTTCGATGGTGGATACGTCAGAAATCGACACCGACGGCCGGAACAAAACTTCGAGGTCGTTGCCGGCAAAGCGTTGGATCGCGATGGGCAGGCTACACGCTTTGTCTTTGTGCGTAGCGGAGGTTCTGAGGTCGTGAGCGCGGTAGGTCTTGCGCTCCGGCATTGCGGAGTCAACGAAGCCACTTCGGTCACAGTTCTTACCGATGGCGATGCCGGTTTGCGGGCTATTCATCAGCAGGTTGCGCCACATGCTGACCATATATTGGATTGGTTCCACATCTCGATGAGATTCAAAAACCTCGAGCAGCTCGCGAAGGGCATAAACGCTATTGCTGATGGTGGGGTTCGCGGCCATGCGCTGGCTGAGATCGACCACGCGAAGTGGCGTCTTTGGAATGGCCTCACCGAGCGAGGAATCGTGGGTTTGATACATCTTGGGCAATGCGCGCAGGCGCCGTGTTTCGAGCACATCCCCTCCCTGAAAAAACTCGCGCACACGCTGTTAGAGACGATCCGCTATCTGGAACTGAACGCAGACTCCATGCCCGATTACGGTAAGCGGTACCGTGCCGGCCAACGGATCTCAACTGGGTTTGTCGAGTCGGCGGTCAATGAAATCATCGCGAAACGGATGGTCAAGAAACAGCAGATGAGATGGAACCGGTATACCGTCCAGAGGTTTTTAGACGTTCGCATTCATGTGCTCAATGGGACTTTGGAAGACGCATTCCGTCATTGGCACAAAGGCTTCCGGCCTGTCTCTGACCAAACCCATCAGGTCATGTCAGCATGACCTGCCCACAACTTTGCACACTCTCCCGATGATCTCTATTACCTGAGCTATTTCTGGTCCATTACCAAGATGATGGGATTCGGTGACTTTGACACGGGCAATGACGACGCCAGGGCTCGGCGGGAAAGCGCAATGCGCAGGTTCTTGCGTAAGGAGGGCGTCTACGACCGCTACATGCGCGTCTACCATCCGAAGGCGGATAACGCGCCGACGCCTCACTCCATCCTTCAATTCACTAACGGGACTCGCACTAAGGGGGTTGTAATACTCCGACACACCTGGATGGGCCCGGAGGAAATGAGTAGCCTCATTTTCCCGCAGATGGTTGTTTACCCAAAGGCCCTGGTCCCGGAGACGCAGTACACGGTATCGTTCCGTTACATTAAAGATACGCACACCGCGAGCGGCGCGGAATTGATGAAGTCCGGCATCCGCTTCGCCCCTACCGACCCGAACGAAATGATCCTGCTGAACCTGGAGCGAGCTCCGGGGCGGGGAACCAACCACACACCGCCTACGACACCGGGCAAGGCGGTGATGAAGACCGAAACTTGGAACGGACGCAGCGGCGTTGCGGTGCGCTGGGAGCCGAGCCAGGACGAGGATGGGCTGGTGTCGCACTACAAAGTGCTGCGCGACGGCAAACTGGTTGACTACGTCGGGATCGGCACGTTCTACTTCGATCCGGGTGCGAGCCTGAACCAACGCTACGAGATTGTGGCGGTGGATGGCGACGGCAACCGTTCGCCGGCTGCGGCGGTGGAGTTGTAGCGACCTTGCCCTTAAGACTGACAGGAGGGTAAATCCTCCGCCAGGAATTCAAAATGGAAACTCCGGCTTAAGCTTCCGAGTACGCCACACTTCTTGCCCCGTGTGTTCTGTGCTGCAATGAAGGACACGGGGACACCGGTCAGTTGATGTGAGCCCCAGAGTAGGGCTGTGTGAGGCCGCTGAATTGTATTTTGGGGTTTCAGCCGCTGGTTACGGCTTCCATCTTGCCTTTGCGGCGATGGAAATCCGTCTACAACCTATAGATGTAACACTCGACACTTAGACTGCCTGGCCGTTGTGCTCTATTCACATGAATCGAGCGCGGCAATAGGTGAAGTCTCTCCGGCAGCGTGGGTGGAGGTGGATGTGCCCACAATCGATTTCGATGCGGGGGTGACACATTGCGCGGTTCTGGCCGCTTTCACACAAGGGCAGTGGGGTGGGTGTCGCGTGGCATCCCAACAAACCTCCTGGGGTGACACAGCCTATTCAATCGAGAACCCGGTCAGACCGCGCGAGTGGTTCCTCGTTCCTCTTTTTGTTGTGAACGAAGTGGTCGAGCGCATAAAGGACGGGACAATCACCCAATACGTTTATGACCCGACGGCGGCGTGCCTGGTGAAGGCGGCATCCTGAAGCACGACGGCCAAGTCATGTGGCAGTAACAGCGGACGAAGTCCAGTTTGCTGGAACTCAGAACTGATGATTTGCCGAATTCTGCACTGACACGCGAATCGACCTCGACAGACTTTCACAACGAGCCGCTCTCTCGCTTCCGATCAGGTTGATGACCTGATCAAGATGATTGGGTAGTATTCTCAACCTAACCAATTTTCGGCTCAACATCTCTCACGACTCGAAATCGCCTGTACGGACAAGGATCGATTTGTCAGCTTCCAGTCTTCCGGAAAGATATTTACGGCGCGTGATCTCCTCAATTTCGCGCCGGTGCGCCCGGAACACTTCCAGCTTGTTTTTGTTGTCGCCATGAAAGTGATCGTCCAGGGCCTCCCTGCTGATTGCACACCGCACACGCGTTGCCCCGTCTTTTCCCCAGAAGTCGACCGCATCCCGGCTTGAATTGTATCGCTCCTCCGGCGCAGGGAACTGCAATTCATGCCGGTGCGGTTCGTCCGTCGCCCTCTGGACGCTCTGTGCGATAAAGCGTGCGAACGGCTTTATATTCGTGTCGATGCTGGCAGAATCCAGCGCGTGCAGGTAGCTGTCGCGTTCCTCGACGCGGATGACCGTCCACGGATAGCCGCCCGAGGCCAGCATCACATTCATCAGGAAACGGGCCATCCGTCCATTGCCGTCCGGATACGGATGGATATAGCCAATGAGCCAGTGGCCGAGGACCGCGCGCACTGAAGGTTCGGGCTCGGCTTCAAGGAGATCGAAAAGCGCAGGTATGGCGTCGCGGACAGCTTCCCAACGCGGCGGAACGTAGCGCGATGTTCGCAGATAGACGGGCATGTTCCTGTAGCCGGCCAGCGCCCCGGCCTCTAGCAGGCCAGCTGTCACGCAGGGCTGGAAGAGTTCCCGATACCACTCCCTGTGCGCGCTGCGCGCAAGGTCGCCTGCATCAGCGCCACCGATCACCTTCGCGACAACACCTTTGACGGCTTGGAAAGCCTGCCAGTAGCCGCGCGCCGCGAGTGTGTCGCGGTTCTTGCGGTCTGCTGCGTCATGATCCGGGTCCCAATCGCTCTGGCGCACCTTTTCGATCAAATCCGGCGTAACGGTATAGCCTTCGATTGACAACGAGTGATAGGCATCGCTCCTGTAGATATCGTCTACGGATCGAAGAGAGGCCTCCCTGTTCTTCGGCAGGCCGGGTGCTTGCGGAAACACGGCAGTCACATCTTCGCGCATCAACGCCCACAGCATCTGGATGCGTCCCACAATAGGGGCTCCGGCAGGCTGCGTCGCGCCAATCTTCTTTCCCGTTTCAAAGGGGTCATTTTCCCGCACGTCGTAACCGACGCTGTTCATCGTGCCGACGATTTCATCCGCCATTCCGGGACGCCCTATCCGGCGCAAAGCCCCGGCAAGATAGCCGGCCTTAGCCGAGTGTCCGCCGTTGAGGAGCAGCCGCAGGAGGTCTGAGACATCCGCGAGGCTTCCCAGCACCACCTGCGATTCGACCGGATTTCGCGCGAAGAACGATTCCGCCACGGCGACGAGGGAGACCGCTGGCGCATAGAGCCGCAACCCGTCTCTCGTAACGAGATTTTCCGATGGCGGCGCCTCGGATTCCTTCAGGTCGTAAATCGACGTCCCGAAGAGAAGCTTCATTGTGTGGTTGGTTCCTTTCGGACTGCATACCACGACCTGATCGGGGATGACCGTCCTTTCGCCGTGAAGCCACAGCGACTGCTCCGCCGAGAGGTGCCAGTCATCCCCGAAACGCTCCAGACAGTAACGGGCGCAGAACTCCCAGAACGACGCATACCATGGCGTGCTGTCGCCAGCACGCGCCGAGGGGCTCGCGGAGATCAGCCATCCCTTCATCACTTCTTGCAGGAAACCGTTCTCCACCAGGCGTTCCCGGTGAACGCGGCTCAGATCGTCGGAGCGGAATACACGCCCGCCTCCTTGCTGAAGGGTCTTCAGCACATCGAGGGATTCAGCCAGTTTTTCATTCGGTGTCGCCATGGATGCTCCAGTGTTGCTCGGGTGAATACAAGCCTGAAGTGCCGTGCAAGTACAAGCATATCATGCAGTGTAATAACAAGCAAATAGCGCTGCGCAACTGCAAGCGTATTATGCTTTATTCAGATAAAGCTATATAATAACAATGACTTATGTAACTGAAATTTTGCCTGGCCCCTGTGTTCAACAAGATCGCTGAGCGCTTTAGCGACAGCCTCGAAAAACCTGAATAAACTTCGGAGCCACTTGAAAGCAATTCTGGACGGGGTGGGGACTGAATAATGACCCCCTTGATGGGTAAGTCTTGGGTTCGAGCCGTGAATTGTACCGGATCGCAAATATTTTTTAGTCCGCATACCCTCTGAAATATCTTGCATATGCGCGAAGTACGTGCGATTTACGACGTACCACATGCTTTACATAACGTACTACGTTGCGCTATATTCGATTTGTGACTCAAGAGACCTTATTGGATGCACCGTTGATTCACAAGTTCTGCTCCTCCCTCCAGGCAGCCGAACAGGAAGCACTGCGCGAAGCTGCGGACACCGGCGGTATCGTCCTTCGGATCAAGTCGCTCAGAATAGAGCCTAACAACCTCGTGGTCGCCGGAGTGATCCCCAAAACCGCCCTTGTTTTCGAGTCTTCCTCCGTGGTTCAGGCGCATTTGCAGCCCAGATCGATGGGCACCATGCGCCTCACATGGAACAGTCTGCTCCATCCCGGCCCTGACAATGCGATCGGCTTTCTCGTACTGCAAACGCCCGTGGACGCAGCGGACCAGGTTTCGGAGTCCGAGGATGGCGGGAACTTCTGGGTGGCGCTTTCCATTCGGCGATCCCTGCACACATTGGAACCGGGTTCCATCGGCGCTATCTGTTGCGCCCGCTGCAACCGGCCCATACCGCAACAGCGCTTGCTGGCGGTCCCCAACACCAGAGTTTGCACAAACTGTCAGCAGAAAAAGGAGAAAAAATGATTGAAGCAACAAGTGATCTCGTCACTTTGAAGAGGTTTCCGACCCTTGAGGAAGCTAACCGGGCCGCCGGCTTGGAAGCCGGAAATACCGGCGCCCTCTCCATTCCGGTCGTTGCGTTTCGGCAAGGCAAACGGACCGTCACCACAGGTGCGTTGCCTATGAGCTGGGTGCGAAACCGCCTTGAGTCCCGTTCCGCGAAGTCCGCCAAGAAAGGCGGCTCGATGCGCGACGCGGAGGCGGCTTGGAACCGTCCAGAGCTTCCGGAGCACTCCCAGTCAATCGCAAGGTACATCCTTGAGAATTATGAGAAGGCCTATATTATCCCGCCCATCTCGTTGAATATCCAGCACCGCGTGCACCTCTACATTCCCGACTATCCCTCGGATTTCATTCCAGGGTATCTGGTGATCCCCGGCTCGGCGACGCTCGCCATCACCGACGGACAGCACCGGAGGACCGGAATTGTGCAAGCGATGGATCAGATGGACGAGGCAACCTCGGCTAAGTTCGCCAGCGACGCCGTCGCCATCATGATCACCTGCGAAACTGATCTCAACCAGATCCACCAGGACTTCGCCGATTGCAGCAAGACCAAGCCGCTGCCGCCGAGCCTGCTTGCGGTCTATGACCGCCGGAATCCGGCGAACAGGCTGGTCAGCGATCTAGAGCGCATGTGCCCGCTGTTCAAAGGCCGGATTGACCCCACCAGCAAGACGCTGAGCAAGAAATCGACCTTCCTGTTTCTGGCGAACCAGCTCCGTCAGCTCGTAAAGGAGCTGCTTGCTGGTAGCTATGCTATGGCCGATCTTGATTTCGAAAAGCGGGCTGTTGAGCTTCTCGGCCATGAGGAACAGTACAACGCGGCTGTCCAGAAGTTCGTGGAGTACATCAATTACCTGACCGGCCTCACCAAGGACACGCCCGCCGGCGAAGACGGCGCTAGCTACAGTTGGAACGCCAACCCCTCGATACCGGCGATCCCCGTGTGGCGTGAAATTGCCAAGCTCCCGGTGGGCACCCTCGAAATCAGCCAGGTTCCCGTGAAACGCGAAGAAGGCTGGATTTGCCTGTCGGCCACCGGCCTGAACATCATTGGCCGGATCGGACACAAACTCTTTACGAATGCCGAACTGGCGACGAAGTGGAAGGACTACGCTCAAAAATTGGGGGACCCGCAAGCAGTCGATTGGAAGCGTGACGCCGCAATATGGCAGGGCAACATTATTCAGGGCACCAAGCTGCTCACCCAACAGGCGCCGGTAAAACACGCCTACGACGAGGTTCTTAAGGCCATCGGCCTAACCAGCGCCTTGCCGCTTCCGCTCCAGCAAAACAACGCTTCATAACAACCAACCAAGGAGGAATGTATGGCTCGCAAAGTTTTCTTCAGTTTTCACTATGAACGCGACATTTGGCGCACAAATGTCGTCAGAAACAGCGGCGTTGTCGAGGGCTCTGCCGCTGCCGGATTTTATGATGCTTCCCTATGGGAAGAGGCAAAGAAAAAGGGTGACGCTGATGTCAAGAAGCTGATCGATAAAGGGCTCATCGGGACAAGTGTAACGGTCGTTCTCATTGGCGCAGAGACATCCTCGCGGAAATTTGTCGATTACGAAATAGAACAAAGCATCGCGCGCGGCAATGGACTGCTGGGAATCAACATCAGCTACATAAAGGATAAGGATGGGAAAACCGACGTCCAGGGGTCAGCCCCGACACGGCTGACTAAAGTCGGCGCACCTTGCTATTACTGGGACCGCAGCAAGTTTGGCGATTGGGTGGAGGAAGCATTCAAGAAGGCTCACCCGAATGGCTAGGGTTGCGCTGCTGCCCTAGCAAAATTTCGAGACTGGAGAAGGAATATGAGTTCCGAAGCGATTGCCGTCTCAACTTTCATACGCGAATATACCCGCGAACTGCACAACAAGAACGCGGCAGTCTTCGCTGGCGCAGGATTGTCGGTGGATTCGGGTTATGTTGACTGGCCTGATCTCCTCAAGGAACTCATTCAAGATCTCAGGCTCGATCCCGAGAGAGAACATGACTTAGTTACGCTGGCGCAATATCACTGCAATCAGGCGGGCGGCAGCAAGACGAAGCTCACGCAAACCATATTTAATCACTTCGCGCCAACCAGGACGCCGACAAAGAATCATCAGATTCTGGCCCGCCTGCCCATCTATACCTACTGGACGACGAACTACGACAAATTGATCGAGAAGGCTCTCGAAGAGGCCAAGAAAGTTCCGGACGTGAAATACGCGCTGAAGCAGCTCTCTGTCACGCGGCCGGATCGTGACGTGGTTGTTTACAAGATGCACGGCGATATTGATAACCCGGCAGACGCCATCATCAGTAAGGATGATTACGAAGCGTATCCGCTAAAGATGGGCGCTTTTGTATCGGCGTTGCGCGGCGATCTCGTCGAAAAAACATTTCTATTTCTGGGCTTCAGTTTCACCGATCCCAATATCGACTACATCCTGAGCAGGGTCCGGGTTCAATACGAACAACACGCGCGCCATCACTACTGCATCCAGAGGAAGGTCTCGAAAAAGAATGGCGAATCCGATGAAGAATTCAAGTACCGAGAACTGAAGCAGGATTATTTCATCCGGGATCTGAAGCGGTTCAGCATCTATACCGTTCTCGTTGATGATTATGCGCAAATCACCGATCTCCTCGCCAGTGTTGCGGCGAACTACAAGCGCCGCTCCATATTCATTTCCGGCGCCGCTGAAGAATACGGCACTTGGTCACGTACCGATGCGGAAGGCTTCGTGCACCAGCTCAGCCACCAGATTGCCTCTAGGAAGAACCGAATCATTACAGGATTTGGCGTAGGCGTTGGCAGTGCTGTTATCAATGGCGCACTCTCCTACCTCAGTGACGCAGGGAAGACCATTTCCGACGAGGAAATTGTGATACGCCCGTTCCCGCAAGTGGCAACCGGGGCGGCGAGCCTTGCCGATCAATGGACGGCGTACAGAAAAGCGATGATTGACTATGCCGGCATCGCCCTCTTTCTCTTTGGCAACAAGCGCGACCCCAAGGGAAACGTGGTCATGTCTAACGGTATGAAACAGGAGTTTGACCTTTGTGTAAGCGCCGGTGTTCATCCCCTACCTGTAGGGGCGATCGGATTTATGGCGGCGGAGTTGTGGGCAGACGTGAATAAGCGCATCGACAGCTTTTATCCGAACGCCACGACTGCATTCCGCCAGGATTTTCAGCAGCTCGGCGACGCATCCAAGTCTCCGGATGAACTCATGTCTATCATCCAAAGACTGATCGATCAGCTGCAGAAGGCATGAGCATGGCAAAACGCGTTTATTTTGCGTTTCATTATCAGGATGTGATCGACTTCCGCGCCAATGTTGTGCGCAAACATAACTTCACCGGCGGCGTGACATCCGCTGGCTACTACGACCATTCGATCTGGGAAGAGGCCAAGAGGACGAGTCCGTTGGCTCTGAAGCGGCTCATCCATGCAGAATTAAAAATACTTCCGTAACCGTTGTACTCATCGGAAGCGATACTTGGGCACGACGCTGGGTGCGTTACGAAATCATGAAGAGCATAGAACGTGGCAATCGCGCGCTAGGTATTCACATCAACAGCATCAAAGGAAGGGATGAGAAGACCAAGCCTCTCAGACCAAATCCCTTTGATAACCTTGGCCTGGAAATCAGCGCTGACGGCACCAGAGCAAAGCCTACGGAATGGAAACAAGGAAAATGGGTCTACTATTCTGATCTCGATCCATTTTCGGTTCCTCTACAGCCAGAAGGCAATCGAGGAAAACACCTGGCGCTCTCACACTGGATACCAGTCAACGACTGGGTTGCTCACCGTGGTTTCGACAACTTTAGTTCTTGGATAGGGTAATGTTCTCTTTCGCCATCTTTCCATCCGGCGCCAAGATGCCCAAGAGACAGGTGCGTGCCGTTGTGCCGGTATCCAGACCCGCGTAAGCTCAAGAGGCGCAATGTGCGGTGAATGCGAAACCATGCCCATTACCGCGACCGGGAGAAACTATGATCAACAACATCCAACTCCTCAGGAATATCGGGCTGTTTGATTCCGTCAACACCGCTGCGAATATCCCTCTCACACGTCTTACGCTCATGTTCGCCGAAAATGGCAGAGGCAAGACGACCCTCGCTGCGATTTTTCGTTCGCTAGCAACTGGCGACCCGATCCCGATCGCAGAACGGCGTCGGCTTGCTGCACAGCATCCCCCGCATGTTGTTCTGGAATGTGACGGAGGCCCTCCGCCGGCGATGTTCCAGAATAACGCTTGGAACCGTACGCTCTCGAACCTGGCCGTGTTTGACGACGTGTTCGTTGACCAGAACGTCTACTCAGGCTTGGCTGTTGAGGTGGGACACCGGCAGAACCTGCATGAGCTGATCCTGGGTGCTCAAGCAGTTGCGCTGAACCAGCAACTCCAGCAGCACGTTCGTCGGATCGAAGAACACAATGTCACGCTTAGGGAAAGAGCTGCGGCGATACCAGCAGCAGAAAGAGATGGGCTTTCGGTAGATGATTTCTGCGCGCTGCCGGCGCGTCCTGATATCGACGCTGCCATTGAAGCCACGGAGCGCAACCTGGCCGCAGCCCGCGAGCGAGAACCCGTTCGGAATACCGCGCTCTTCGAGACCCTAAGCTTGCCGGCCTTCGACACTGCGGCCGTCGATCAGATCCTTGGGGAAGACTTGCCGGCCCTCGATGCTGCTGCCGCAGCACAGGTACAAGTTCACCTGGCTGGATTGGGGCCGGGCGGTGAGACATGGGTAGGCGAGGGGATGCGGCGCGTACCGCAACCAGCTGCAGGAACGACGGTGAATTGCCCATTCTGCGCCCAGGATCTCGCCGGATCACCTGTAATTAACCACTACCGCGCATACTTCAGCACGGCCTACGCCGACCTGAAGCGCAGGGTTTCGGCTGCTCTTGCGGAGATTAATCGCACGCATGGAAATGATGTGCCGGCTGCATTTGAACGAGCGGTTAGGGTCGCTGTAGAGCGGCGGCAGTTTTGGTCGCGGTTTTGCGATGTGCCAGAGATCGCTGTTGACACGGCGGCGATTGTGCGCGATTGGCGATCTGCACGCGAAGCTGTCGCGGCAGCGCTGACTGGAAAACAGGCTGCGCCGCTGGAGCGCATGATGCTGGCGCAAGGGGCACGCGATGCCGTTGCGGCATTTGAAGCGCGACGCCAGACGATCGCGCAGCTTAGTACTGCTCTTCAGCAAGCAAATGCAGCAATCCTGGTGATCAAGGAGCAGGCGGCAGCGGGCAACCCGGCGGCGATCGCCGCCGATCTCTCGCGGCTTAAGGCCGTTAAAGCGCGGCACTCGGCTGGGATCGCGGCGCTTTGCAATGACTATCTGACTGAGCGAGCCGCCAAGACCGCAACCGAGCAGCAGCGGGACCAAGCCCGTGCCGCCCTCGACCAACACAGAACGGCCGTGTTCCCTGGCTACCAAACCGCGGTGAATCTGTACCTGCAACGATTCAACACAGGATTCCGGCTGGACAGCGTGACTTATGCGCAGACAAGGGGAGGGCCGACTTGTACTTACAATGTGGTCATTAACAACACGGCTGTTGCCGTCGGGGCCGCACCACAGCCAGGAGAGCCTTCATTCCGCAACACCCTGAGCTCGGGTGATCGCAATTCGCTCGCCCTCGCATTCTTCTTCGCGTCTCTTGATCAGGACCCTGCGCTGGGTAACAAGATTGTAGTCGTCGATGACCCGATATCGAGCCTTGACGACCATCGCTCCCTGACAACGGTGCAGGAGGTACGACGCCTTGCAGAGCGGGCAGGTCAAGTGATTGTGCTCTCGCACAACAAACCGTTTCTTTGCCGTATCTGGGAGGGGAGCGATCCTACGATCCGCGCTGCCCTCCAGGTGGCGCGCGATGGAACGGGATCGACCTTGCGTTTGTGGAATGTCGACCAAGACTGCATCACCGAACATGATCGGCGTCATGCGATGTTGCGCGAGTACCTTGTCGCGGGCACACCCAACAATCGAGAAGTTGCCAAGGCGATACGCCCTGTGCTGGAAGCGTTTCTCCGCGTGGCATGTCCGGAGCATTTCCCTCCAGGCACTCTCCTCGGTCCGTTCCGTAACCTCTGCTCCCAGAGAGTCGGCACACCGCAGGAGATTCTCGATGCACAGGCCACCCAGGAGCTACGTGACCTTGTCGAGTACGCGAATAGATTTCATCACGACACAAACGCAGCTTGGGAAACCGAGGCGATTAACGATGGAGAACTGGCGGGGTTCGTGGGACGAGCACTGAGCTTCGTTAAACCGTAGTACCGGACAGGAAAAGCCATCAAAAGCAGGCGGGCTTCGGGAACGGCAGGAAAATCGAAAAGCCAATCAATGTTTTTGTGCTTCGGGGCTCAGTTTGCTTAGCTCTGAGGAATAACCTTATGCAATGAAGGGTCTGAGCCGAGCAATTCGCAAAGGCGAAGATAATGTTTCGAGCCTTTATTCTGAAAATAAACATGTTCTTTGTCCAGACCACCAGGAAAGTCGTCTTTGAACACGTACAGGTCAATCGTGTATTTTTCTGCCTTGATGCGGCCATCTGAAACACTCTTATATATCGGCTCCACGGCTCCTCCCTCAGCATAAAAGTTACCCGTGAGAGTGGAAATCAAATCCGTAAACGTACAGCCCCTGTCAGAGCTTGTGAAGACCAGCACGTTCGGGTATTTGCGGCTTGGATTCACTGATTGGAACTGCTTAGCCGATTGGTGAATGTGGCTACTCAGGCGATTAAAAGCGGGGTCGTGCCGCAAGCCCCCGACAATGGTCATTGGAGGAGCCGCGTTCAACTGATCATCCAGCCACGTGTCTTCCTGTACATGCTTGGCCTCACCGTAAAAAACGAACTCTGGGCCTTTGAAAACACGGAAATCCGGAGTTTTCCCCTGGCGCATCTCTTGGTCAGTGAAACGCTCACACCGAAGGTCATATTTGGCGAAGAAGTTGAAAGCGATCTGTTCGCCAATATTCAACCTACTCCGCTCCATTCGTTGTCGAGAGAATCTCGTGTCGGGCTCATATCCGAGTCTTCCTCGCCCCATGTTTCACGGCCATGTGGTAAGCATAGAACAGAAAACGCATCGTCGAATCGATAATGCAGAACCTCAAAAACATCGGGTCTTTTTCGTACGAAGCGATCAGGTCCGCTTCATCATAAGTTTTGATCGCGCTAAGGTACTTGATGAGTTGGGACTTGTCGTTTCGCTGCTTGACCAGCTCGATCAGGCTCACATCTGCAAACTTGATGTTGTGCGCATAGGCGTTCCTCACCTTGCGGATCGTTTCGATACATGCAAGCTCTTCTGGAGGCAAACAGGCAGCGTCCAACAATTTGAGGAGCGAGGTTCTCCCTGCCATCGGCAGGGAGTCAACGAACTCGTCTAGGGTTTCGTTTTGTATAACCCTGTTTAATATCTTGAATCTCAAACCGTGCCGGAGGATCTGTTTCGCTGCGCTTTCGAGTAGTGCATCGACCTTCAAAATGAAAGCCCAATCGCTATCAGTTTTCAGGATCTCGCCGATCAGGTCTTTGTGAAGCCCCACGCCTTCGCAGAACTTCTGAGCTTCCTCTAGCAATAGGCCAAAACGATCAAACTCCTCAGTCTCTGGAGCCTTTTTGGCACGAGATCGCGGAGTCTTCGCTTTTCTCTTTGCGGGAGTATTGGTCGCGTTGAGTCTGCGGTTTGCCATAGACATCCACTCAGATCGAAATCCTCTTGATAGTATTACGCGTCACGCGCCGTCTGCGATCATAAACCTGCGTGGCCCAGATCGCAACAATTAAGGCTCAGTTCACCTACGATCAACTCGATCCGGTCATAATTAAACAAGCCGGCCGCACGCTTCGTAATATCACGGAGGATGCGATTGGCAGCCTTGTCGCTGGCATCGTCGTCTTCGTCGTCTTCGTCCTCTGTTTCTGTACACTCATCTATCCTCGGAGCTATCAGTTACTTCTCTCCTGACAGCGTTTGCATACACCCTTCGGGCATCCTTGCCCCCTGCCATTCACGGTCGCTTCTCGCGTCAACAGGAAGCCTCGGTTCCCCCTGAAGGTCGCCCCCAATTTTCCTGTGTGACGCCGCGCCCGCTTCTGGCTTATCGGAGGCATCGCCCGAGAGGGTAATGCAAACCAAGGAGAAGACCATGACTGACATCACGAATATCCCGCTCAACAAGCTGACGGCCTGGGAAGGCAACGTCCGCAAGACGCAGAACAAAGCCGGCATCGACGAGCTGGCCGCGAGCATCAAGGCTCACGGCTTGCAGCAGAATCTTGTCGTCAAGAAAGACGGCAAGAAATTCGCCGTCATCGCCGGAGGGCGGCGGCTGAAGGCGTTGCAACGGCTTGCCAAAGCCGGTGACATCGAGCCCGCCTACGAGGTCCCTTGCCGCATAACGGAAGCTGCCGACGCTGCGGAGATCAGCCTGGCCGAGAACGTCGTGCGGGAGGAGATGCATCCCGCAGACCAGTTCGAGGCTTTCCGTGACCTTGCGGACAAGGGCATGCCCGCCACCGACATCGCTGCGCGTTTCGGAAAAAGCGACAGCCACGTTCTCAAAATCCTGAAGCTCGCCCGCGTCAGCCCCGAAATCCTCAAGGCTTACCGTGCCGCCAATCTCACGCTTGAGGACGTGATGGCGTTTACAGTGACCGACGATCACGAAGCGCAGGAGAGCGTCTTCGCCGCCATCGCTCCATGGCACGGAGCACAGGATATCCGCGCTGCCCTCACAGAGAACGACATCGCCGCAACCGACAAGCGCGTGAAATTCGTCACGCTCAAGGCCTACGAAAAAGCCGGGGGCACGACCAAGCGTGACCTGTTCAGCGAGGATGACAGCGGCGTGTATATCGAAGACCCGAACCTGCTCGATACGCTCGTGACCGAACGACTCGAGAAAAAAGCGAGTCCCGTCTGCGCCGAAGGCTGGAAATGGGTTCAGGTCACCCCGGACTTTGCATACCAGCAAAGCGCTGAATACCGGCGCATCCATGCCGAGCCTGTTCCTCTGACCGCGTCTGAGCAAAAGAAGCTCGACAAGCTGCAAGAGGAATACGCGCAAATCAATGACGAATGGAACGATTGCGATGAGGAACTGGAATCGCGCCCACGACTCGACGAACTCGAAAAGCTCATTGCTGAAATCGAGGACCGCAACGGCGTCTGGACATCTGAGCAGCTCGCCATGGCCGGAGCCGTTGTCTTCATTGACCATCAGGGCAAGACGAAGATCGAGCGCGGCCTTGTGCGGCCCGAGGACATGCCGAAAGCCGGAAAAGCGAAAAACGCGAATTCTTCCGATATCTCCGATAACGAAGGCGAGGCGGAATAGTCCGCCGGTCTCTCTGCCTCACTCGTCGAGAGCCTGACCGCCCACAAGTCTGCGGCTCTTGCGGCAAGCCTGCTGGATGCGCCGGACAAAGGCCTTGCCTCCGTCGTTTACGCTCTGGTGCTCGATGTGTTTCGCCATCGCCACGACACCGCCCTGAAGTTTTCGGCGACGGTGCAATCGTTGCAGCGCGTGGAAGGTTCGACCGCTTTCCAGCGCCTCGAAACAACCCGCGAGAATTGGGGCCAGCGTATCCCCGGCACGCCCGCCGACATCTGGCAGTGGTGCCTTGAGCAGGATCAGGCCGTCCTCCTTGATCTCCTGACCTTCTGCGCCGCCTGCACGCTCAACGCCGTGCAGATGAAAACCGACCGTCCGGATACCCCGAGACTGATGCACGCAAGCCAACTCGCCGCTGTACTCCATCTCGACATGACCTCATGGTTCACGCCGACCGCCGAAAACTACTTCAATCGCGTCAGCAAGGTTCAAATACTTGAAGCCTTGCAGGAGGCAAGACAACAGCCCCCGGCACCTGCCTGGGCGAATCTCAAGAAGGCCGAACTCGCCACGCTTGCCGCGCGCGAGACCGCCGCAACCGGTTGGCTGCCTTTGCCGCTCCGGCAAGCACCGTAAGCAGCTATGTCGGAATGAGCCATCATTCCGATCCGGGCAAGCTGCTCCTCGAAATCCGCCAAAAACTTACTGAATGTGTGTCCGAACAGCGGTATCAAGCCGCCGGTGAACCAGGGATATCGTAGTCAGAATATCGAGCGCGTCCTGCTCAGTGACGTTCCAGTGAATCTTCGGAACGTGCGCCGTGGTATTCCGAAACGCTCCGAACAAACCCTTAATGAGGTTCATCAACCCTGAATGCTCGTTGCGCTCGCTTTCGGTTGTCAAAGTATTGAAGGCAAGTCGGGGGCATCCGGCCTTCCCGATGCCAAGGGCTTCATCAACCAGTTGAGAACCGTCGGAGCCAAGCCCCGTTTTCTGGCGCAATTTTTCAGCGACGCTCTTGGTCGCCTCGAATACTGCATGGAAGTAATTGTCGACGACAAGTTCAGCGCGGCAGAATTTCAGTACGTCGGCATGCACCTTCCTCTCGACAAGCGCTTTCCGGAGGGCGCTTGCCATGGCCTCTGCTTCCGTCAATGTGTGCGCGGTTGAAACCTCGCGGAGTTTGCCGTCTTCACCCAGGGTCAGCCCGCTGAAGGCCAGGACGCTGTTCAGCCTTCCTCGTTCTGATTCAAAGTAATCCCGGCTGCCGACGTGGCGTACCGGATTCATGACATGAGTGATGAAGCCCAGGATGTTGTTTGCACACCTGTCTGAGTTTTGTTTCTCAAGAAGCGCAGCATAAAGTCGGTGGCGCTTCGTCATCTGCGGGATCGGATCAGGGAAGCCGCATTCGCGCAAGAATCGCCCAATCTCTGACCCGGTCAGTCCTGTGTCGGTAGCGCCCAGGATGTCCGAGAGCGCCTGTAAATTCGCTTCATCGAATTTCGGTATGGCAGCCATCGAATTCTCAATCCTCTCGCGGAACCATTTTGTCAGCCCCGCACAAGCTCCGCTCTCAGTCTTTCCGCTAGAGCACGTTCGCGCTGATGCTGATCGCCGGCCAGCACCCGTTCTTCGTCTGTCAGGTCCGCCAGAAATCCGAACCCTCTGGCGCAATCGGCGGTTATTCTGTCATGGTCAATGACAAGAGCCCGGTTGAGGAGCTGGCGGAGATCATCCCAATCGAAGTCTCTGCCGTCCTGGAACTTCTGCACCAGCCGCGCCGGATCGAATGTATCGTGCGCCTGCCAGAGTTTCAGCACGACGAGGCGGCGGATGAGTGGCTGGTCGAGCGGTTTAGTGGCGAACATGCCGAGGTCGTAGATGTCGCGCGCCTTGTTCCTCTGATAACAGGCGCGTATTTTCTCAGCAACAATTTCGGTTAGCGCGAGGCAGATGATATCTGCGGGCGCGAAAGGCAATGATTTGAAATAACTCTGCTCGATCTGGGGCCTCCGTTCCGTCGGCAGCGTCGGGGTTTCGCGTCGGCTGATTTGGAGCTTAACCTCGCTTACCCCGCTCGGGTTCCAGTCGTGAGAATAGGTTGGATTGACACCCCAGGACAGACCGTCCTGGGTTTCGTAGTAGCTGCCGTCTAGAATGGCAAACTGAATTCCATGGAAGGGCTGGTCGAAGGCCTGCATCATATCGAGGATGATGTCCTCGTGATCGTGCTCTGCGATTCCAGTGAAATCCAGATCGGTAGAAAATCGTCCTTGACTTCCAACGAACATTTTCCGCAGGCAGGTTCCACCTTTGAAGGCCAGCTTGTCCAGAATGCCGCGCTCGGATAGAAGCTGAAGCAGGAATGTCAGCACCACTTCCTTCTCCGCGATCATGATGTCGCGAAGCCCGGATTCGGCGGAGTAACGCTGCACTTGTGGCTGAGTGAGCATTCTTAACCGTCCTTCCTGAGGGCTTTACGCCTGCCAAGCCCGGCACTGCCGTGCAACTCTTCCCGTGTCACATTGACGAACAGACGCCACGTCTCGTCATAGCCGATGGCCCCCTGCACCACGCTCTCGCGCGCAGGATCGGGTCCGAGCCATGTTTTCCGGCTGTGTGCGGCCAGGCGGTTCAAGCGGTTGCGCATCTCGGGCGGAACATCGGCTTTGACATGATCGCCGAGCCAGCCAAATCGCCGCGCGAGGGCGCCTGAATCGATCCGTTCGAGATAATCTGCCACCTTGTTCCAGTCAAATCGACGGCTGGCGGTCGCAAGGATGGTGGCGGCTTCGCCCACGCCGCCAGCCAACGCCGGGCGGTCGATACAGTCGATGGCGGTTTTTTCGCGGTCGGAGATCATGACCTTGTATCCGAGCACATCGACCGGCTCGAAACCGAAAAATTTGCTGTCTGCCTGATTGACGATCCGGACTTGCGACTGTCCGACTTCGCGTCCGCGCAGCCGCGTCAGCGTCACAACGAAGATCACGTTTCGGTGCTGCGTCGTCAGCCCGTAATGGGCGGCGGCTGTGCTGAAGCCAATGTAGTAGGGATTGGCGATGCAGCTGGCGAGCGCCAGAAGATTGCTGTCGCCTAGAGCGTCCGGCCCCTGTTCGGCAGGGACGAGTAGATACTTCCCCCAGCTCGCTCGTTCGAGCCAGCCTTTGTGGCGCAGCGATTCAATGACATGGTCGGCCGCCTTAGGGGTTACGGCGAGCAGTTCGACGATTTCCGCTCGCGTCGTCTCCCGCTGGCCGCGCTCGCTGAGGGCAAGTACGACCCGGCTTTCCTGAGGCGATAGAGATCTGGTTGTGAAAACCATGTCATTCTCCGTAACATAACCCCCAAAAAACGGGGGTTTTGATGAATATAATAGCAATGCTTAATCGCTTTGTAAACTAAATTATGTAATAAAACCCCCTTTATAAGGGGGTTTTGTTACATATTATTGAAAACGCAAACCTTATTCCGTTGTCCTACCATTCGCCCATCGTATCGAACAGATCCTCGCTTTTAGCTAATGGACAGGTGATAAGCCATGCATTTTGGCTTCGACATTGCTGGGATCGCGGTGACCAACCGCCTGCCACACACATCCATAGTTCAGTTCTTCCAGCGCTAAAATTGAGCATGGCAACTCTACGTCTCACCCACGACCAGCGTGAACTGGAGATATTGACCGACCTGGAGAGTCACTTCCATGAATTCGCGGGATATCCTCTTTCGTGGTCCAAGGTCCCGGACGGACAAGACCCGCCGGACTTTGTTGCCTGCGCACCCCAGGGGGCTATCGGCCTGGAACTGATCGAATGGCTTGACGGCAAGCAAATGGGGCCAGCAAAGGGCCGAGAGTCGCAGCGGGAAGGCATTCGCCGCGTATTGAGCGAGAACTGGAAGACGGGATACCAGCCGGAGAATTTTGGCCTCGCCGTTGTGATGCCCGAGTGGAATCTCAGAATTGCTCGCTCCGACGAACTTCAACTGCGACAGGAATTCCTTCGCTGTGCCGAGAGTGTGGACAGAACGTGGCTCACCAATCCGGATCGGCCTGGTGGCGTGCATTACCAAGCCGATCTTGACCCCTATCCGATGATGAAGACGTATCTTCATGGAATCCGCTACATCGGCGGTGCGCGCCACGGGTTTTGCTGGATTGACGTGGAAGAGGATGGAGGCGCGTATGACCCTGCGGCTGCTGTCCTGACGTTGGAACAAGCGCTCGACAGGAAGCTGGCGCTCTACTCCACGCCCGAGAAACAGGCGCACTTGCGTGCATATGGTCTGGCTGAACTCTCATTGCTTGTACATGGCGGCATCAACGCCTACCGCTACAACACGCCGGGCCGACCACTCTCGCTGGAGCAGATTGCAGAGCGGGGATCGGCCTATTATGCGGCGCATCCGCAACGGCACATTTTCAATCGCGTTTGGTTTTTCGATTCTCTCAACTCTGCCGACGACTTGAACGCCTTGCTTGGCTATCCTCCAGGCTATGGCAGGGTCAGATGGCTTGCACAACTCTGGCCGAAATTCAATGTTGACCCGCGTTCATCGGTGGGCTAGCACAGCCAACGTGGTGGCGGTTTCTCTCATGCCTCCGTTCGCAAGGAGTGGGACAACCGACACGGCACCATCAAAGCCATGCGAACAACTTTTTCTGCTCTCGTGCGGCGGTACACTATAGGCAGGAGGCTGATACGTTCAGCGAGTTCATGACCGATACGCTGGTTCTCCAAAAGCCAGACGGGCGAGCGTTTCAAGGTATAAGAGCCTGCGTCTCGTCGAAGGGGATTCTAATACCGGACGTTCGCCTGCCCATCGAGGTAGGAGACAAGCTCACGCGTAATCTTCCAAATGGGCTCACCGACACGTTCATCGTTGATGATCCGGGATTTCGCGAGACGTTCAGCGACATCGCAGCTCACTTTCAAGTCAAAGTTCATAAAGCAAGACCGGAGAAGGCCATATCTCCCGTCCAAAGCAATGCGTTACGACTCCTTAGAGCCATCTATGAACAGACTCACGACCAGACTCACCCCGTCGATGACGTTACAAAACTTAAGATCGGACTAACCGATGAAGAGTCAAGAGCCGCTTGGCGTTACCTGCGCGACAAGGGCCTAATTCAAACCTTCAATCTCGAATATGCCGCCCGCATCAACGGTAGGGGTGTTGACGCCATCGAAAATGCTCAGAATCATCCGAACCAGCCAACATCGGGGTTTCCGTTGGTGACCTACAACAACGTCTACAACACGATTAACGTAGGACACATGGTCAGTTCGTCAGTTCAACAAGCTGGCGCCCATGCAGATCAGAATCAGACCATCGCCTATAGCTCCCAGGAGGATCGTTCCAACCTTGAGCGCCTTATCGTCGAATTAACCAACCATCTCAACGAGTTGAACATTGACGCGTACCAGAAGCAAAAGGCAGAGGCCCAGATCGCAACAATTAAGGCTCAGCTCACCGACGATGAACCCGATCCAGTCATAATTAAACAAGCCGGTCGCACGCTTCGTAATATCACGGAGGGTGCGATTGGCAGCCTTGTCGCCACTGCGGTTCAGCCTGCTGTCTGGCACTGGATATCGCAGGCGATGGCTATGCTCTTTCCCAAGTGAAGCCCATGCTCGGCGTTATGCGCGGCTTGCCATCCGAAAGCGTTGATTTCATACTGACCAATCCGCCCTATTTCGTGAACTATCGCGACCGCTCCGGTCGCAGAACTTCAATTTCCCGCACTATTCTCGCCACAAATTTGCCACAAGCCCAAACGGACCGAAGGAGAGAATGGCGGATTTCTGCGGGTTTCAAAGGATAGCCTTTTGTGGCGAAAATGAGCCTCAACTGGCATTTTCCTTCCGTAGTAATCTTCTAAGTCTTTGATTTAATTGTGGAGCGGGTGACGGGATTTGAACCCGCGACATTCAGCTTGGGAATTCCGGCCTTTCTGAAGCCTTCCAGGACTGGCAAACCGTGTCCGAGGGTACACGCGGCACGAAGGGGCTTTATCACGTCAACATCGACCCGGCCGAAGAGTATGTCATGTCACTTGAGCAGTGGCAGCGTACCGTCGAGGTCCTGGAAAAGGAACTGGGTTTCGAGGGCCAGCCCCGCGCCGTCGTCCTGCACCAGAAACAGGGCCGCCAGCACCTTCACGTCGTCTGGGCGCGGACCGACATCGACACGATGACGCTTCGCTCCGACAGCATGAATTATCCCGCCCATGAACGCGCCAGCAAGGCCCTCGAACTTGAATTCGGCCAGGAGCCGGTGCCCGGCAAGCACGCGAAACGGGACCGGGAAAAGCAGCCCGAATTCCCCAACGCAGCAGTCAATCATGCCGAATGGCAGCAGGCCGAACGAACCGGCATCGACCCCGCCGAACGCAAAGACCAGATTACCGCCCTCAAACAGGCCTCCGACAGCCCGCAAGCCTTCATGAGCGCCCTTGAAGAGCAGGGCTACATTCTTGCCAGGGGCGACCGCCGGGATTTCGTCCTTGTCGATGAAGCAGGGGAGGTCTACAGCCTACGCCGCCAGCTTCACGGCATGAAGGCCGCCGACCTGCGTGAGTACATGAAGGGCCTTGACCCTGAAATACTCCCGTCTGCCGAACAGGCAGCACAGCTCCAGCAGAAAATTCAGGACGCGAAAAAGCAAGCGCCAGAGAAGCAGCCCGAACCTGCTCCGCCCGAACCTGTTCAACCAGAACCGGCACAACCCGCCGAACAAACGAAGGGCCTCTCACCGGAGGAAATTCAGGCCATTCAAAAGGCCGTCGCCGACCGCCAGGCCCGCGAGGCGGCAGAGATGCGCCAGCGTCAGGAGAACGAATACGACCACACCCGCGACATCTTCGACAGCGAAATCGCGGAAAAGCTTGCCGATCGCGACGCCATGCAGCAGGCCGAGCGCGCCCGCTTCGCGCGGGAGAACGCACCGGCCACCGGTGTCGACCAGCTCCTCGACACGTTCCAGCGCTGGTGGGACCCGAAGGCTGCGGCACAGCGCGACACCGAGCGCGAGCGCCGCCAGCAGGAGATGGAGAACCGACAGACGAAAGAGCGCGCGGACTACGCCGCGCGACTAAAACAAACAAGGGACATCGACCTTGAAAACCTCGCCGAGCGGTACGCGCAGCAACTGCGCGACCACGCGCTCCGAACGAAGGACGACCTCGACCGCTACATCCGTGAGCAGGAAACCGCCCGCAGGCTCCTCGCTGAAATGCGAGAACGCGAAAAACAGCAAGAGCAGGAACGAACCATGGACGGCCCCGAGTGGCCGCCACCACTCACACGATAAGCGGCTCTCGCTTCCTGCGACCAGAGCTGAGCCGCTTCATTAACCAGGTTGCACAGGCTGGCCCGGAGATCTCCCGCTTCGTGAAGACCACCGCTGCGCCCCTGCCGCCGATGCCGGGCGTCTTCTCGTCGCGGTTTCTGACGCAACCGACAACCCCACCTGTTGAAGCCGTCTCCACATCGCGCACGCCTGACCAGTCTCGCTTCCTGCCACCGAAAATGCTGAGCCGCTTCATTCATCAGGTTGCACAGGCACGCCCGAGGACTATCTCCCGTTTCCTGAAGAAGATGGCTGCGCTCATGCCGCCGATGCCGGATATCCTCTCGTCGCGGTTTTTCTCAAAACCGCGAACGCCTCGCCCGCACCTCCGTCCCCACTGGCCGAGCGGAAAGCCCAGAGGCCCCGACCTCTGACGCCGATCATCGTGATATCGACTGCCGCATCCCCTGGTAACGGGTCTTGACAGTCCCCCACGCTCGTGCAGAATCCGGCGATGGCCAGACCACCACCCGTCATTCCTCCCGAACGTATTGCCAGCCGCATCTTTCTGATCCGCGGCGAAAAAGTCATGCTCGACAGCGACCTGGCCGAGCTTTACGGTGTTATGACGGGAAACCTTAACAAGTCTGTAAAACGCAACCAGTTACGTTTTCCAGAAGACTTCATGTTCCAACTCACGCCCAAAGAAGCAGAATCTTTGCTATTCCAAATTGGAACACCAAAACAACGCCGCCGTGGGGGGCGTCAAACGCCACCATATGCCTTCACCGAACAAGGCGTCGCCATGCTCTCCAGCGTGCTTCGCAGCGAGCGTGCCGTTCAGGTCAACGTCGCCATCATGCGTACGTTTGTAAGAATTCGACAGATTCTCGCTTCCAACCGCGATCTCGCGCGCAAGGTGCAGGAGCATGACCGCCAAATCGCGACTCTGTTTGATACCGTCGAGCAACTTCTGACGCCACCCTCACCGGCGAAGAAACACTCCATCGGCTACATCAAGTCCCGCGAGGACTGACTCCGGAGTGCTTCGCTCACTTCCACCGTCTTCCTTCATCCCTCAGACTCTTTATGGCCTTTTCCCAGAGCCGTGCTCCCCGTCAAGGGTCTGGCGATGAACTCCGGCTGCGCCTTCGCCCTATGACTGGTCCGCTCAGTCTCTTAACCCTGGCCTCCATTCCGAGTGATTTTCAGAAAGAAAAACTTTCAACGGCTCTCAACGCAGCTTTGAGACGCTACCCTAAAAACTTACTGGCGACAATGGCGCGGGCGCTTTCGTCACTCCAGAGAAGACGTCCCGGCTTGCCGCGCTCGATTGTGCGCTTCTTGCGACGGATATTCTCGCCCTTCCGCAGAAGGGTACTGACATCATCGAGTTCACGATTGGCAAGCACTCGGCCACCGCAGGTAGCGCCTGACGGTCGGCTGGCATTCGTGTCTGGTGCGAGATCTCTTGAATCTGTCCGCGTTCAGGCCCGCGCAGTTGCCGAAATCTACACCCTGGAGCGCCTTTTGAGAGCCAGGATGGCAATTCGGCGGTCCTGGGTCGCGCGCAGCGCGGCAAGACTGTATTTCAGCTTGCTGACGACGCAAGCGACCAGGGGCGGCTCAAACGCGACCATCGCGTTCCAGGAGATCGCCATGCCGCTGGCGCAGCTTTTGGGGTGATCGTGAGCAAGACGTCCGAACCCGGGATCGCGAAACGGGCTGACCTTCGCCTGAGGCAGGTCTTTCACGGCATCGGCTGCTCCTCAACAAGGTCCACGCAGTGAATCAGACGCCTTCCTTTGCGGCGCCGGCGCCACGCAATTCTCTGGTCCGTGCAAGCCACGCTCTTCAATTTAGGTGTTGCACCCGGCTGATGGTCGACCTCGGCACCCGGGCGCATCGGCTCTGCACGTTGCATCCGCCGGCACGTCCGTGCCAGGACAAAGTGCCACCAGGATGCAAAATGGGCCCGCTTCCCCAGTCACCCTATCGCCGTCACTGCCATAATCCCGCTCGAAAAAAGTTTTCTGTCCCAAGAATCTTGACTATGGACCCCTCTATACAGAGACGGAATTTCGCCAGGGTACCGGTCGGCTTTCCGTTCACGAATTCAACCATGTGAGGCCAAAATGCCCGATGTTCCCGAAAACAATCTCCTGCTGACCGCCGAAGGATACGTGAGACAGCCTGCTGAGCTCGATGACGGCGGATGTTTTGAACCATTCATCCCCCAAGTCTCGATATCCCCCGCACCCGAGCCAGCTCCGAAACCCAAGCCACCATCGCTGATGCCCTTGATTGACGAAATCCCCCGCAAAAATGGCTGCGTCCCGACTCCGACTGACACTCCAGCGGAGGCGAAGTTTCCGGCTCCCACGGGAGCCGAAGGCACAGGTGACACTGAAATCGCAAAGCCAAGCGAGACTCTCCCCGCTTCGGTGGAGGCGCCGCTCCCGCCACCTCGGTTCGCCACGGCCATTGAGCTCTTCACTTGGATAAAGCAGACCCTCTTAGTGCAGGCGCATCTGCCCGAGGATACGGCCGAGCTGGTTGCCATCTGGACGTTATCGACTTGGTTTCAGGACGCCCTAAACGTTCTCCCGTGCTTGGTACTCACGGGCTCCGCCCATGACGCAAGAAGCCTTCTTCATGTCCTCAGCGACTTCTGCCACGAGGCAAAACTGCTGGCCGGATTCGGGCGGAGCCACCTTGAAGCACTTCGCTGCTGTCGGACTAACTTGATTTCTGAACCGAACCTCGACAGGCGGACGGCCGACTTATTGAGCAATCTAACAGACAGGGGCTTCTTGGTCGTGCAGGGCTCTTATATTTCCTGTTACTCAAAGTCGACGGCCATCTACGCCGGTGAGAATCCGGAAACCCACAGAATCCTGAACTCCATTCACATCCACATGGTTCCCACAAACGCACAACCAGCCGTCATTCCCCCGTGGCTGCATAAGTTGATGAAGCGCGTCCCCGTTCACCTAGAACAATATCGGAACAAGAATCTCTGTTCTGTACGCCGCTGGACGTGGGCTCCCTCCGGCTTGTCTTCCGAGACAGCGACCCTTGCGACGGTACTCGGACGCTGCATCGTGGACGCTCCCGAGCTCCGGCGGAAGCTAGTCGTCCTCCTGAAGAGCCAAGACCAGCAGCGGCATACTGAAATGTCGAATACCTCCGAGGCCATCGTCGTAGAAGCAATCCTAGCGTTCATTCGTGACGGGCGGGAACAAGCCTATGCTCGGGAAATTGCGGCCAAGGCCAATCGTCTGCTCGAAGCGCGCGGCGAAACGGCGCGGCTGAGTCCCGAGCGGGTAGGGCACGTCAACAAGAAGCTCGGCCTGCGCACTCGCCGGTTATCGCAAACCGGCAATGGCCTGACCTTCGATAAGGTCACCCGAGTTCGAATTGAGGAGCTCGCCGCGGTGTACATGATGGAGGATACGCCGGCGGAGACCGAGAACCTCCATGGCTCACAAACTACAGAAAGTAAATAGGTTGAGGAGGTTATGGAGGTTATGGAGGTTATGGAGGTTTTTTGAAGCTAATTTTCGCGCGCGGGTCGAAGCCGATAAACCAATTTGGGAACGACTTCGTTCCTATGGGTTATCGACTTCAGCCTCAAGCGTGAACCACAACTTTCACCTTATGGGGTGTCAACTTTCACCTTATGCGGTCAAACTTTCACCTTATGGGTGCACCCACAGCTGTTCTTTATAGAGCCCGCTGCTCTCTAGCTGCACCCGCTGGTCGAGCCGCAGCTCATGCAGCGGTAGCAACTGCCGTTGCGGACCATGATGGCGCCGCAGGTGGAGCAACTGGGTGCGTCGCCCATCTCGTACATCTCGCGCATGGCGTCGGAGGCGTGGTAGATGCCGCGATCTCTCAGGTTAGGCACAGAGCTGGCAGCCATTGGATCGTATTCAGGCTGTGTGCCGTAATCGGCGAAACTGGCCTCGGGAGCGCTGCCGACCGTAGTGACCGGATTGCTTGATTGAGCGCTGACCTGATTCAGCCGCCGGGCGACCTCCTCGACCAACCGGACCAGTTGGCTCTGCGAGAACGAGTCTTCCTCGGGATCGGTCTCTGGAAGCAGGCTGGGCGAGGCGGGCAACTGCGGCGCCTGCGCGCCCAGGCCGGCAAACAGCGTCAACTGCGTGCCGGAGAGGAAGCGCAGATTGAGCCAGCGGAAGATGTAGTCCATCAGGCTCTTGGCGTAGCCGATCTGCTCGTTGCCGGTCCAGCCGGAGGGCTCAAAACGGGTGTGGGCAAACTTCTCGCAAAGCACCTTGAGCGGCACGCCGTGCTGCAAGGCGAGCGAGATGGAGGTGGCAAAGGCGTCCATCAGGCCGGAGACGGTGGAGCCCTCCTTGGCCATCTTGATGAAGATTTCGCCCGGCTCGCGGGTGGGGTAGAGGCCCACGGTGATGTAGCCCTCGTGGCCGGCGATGGAGAACTTGTGAGTGATGGAGGCGCGCTCCTCGGGCAGCCGATGGCGCACGGCGCGGGGCGGTCCATTCTGGTCCTGCGCCGCATCCTTCACCGGCTCCTGCGCGCTCTCCAGCGCTGCCGAGGGCGAGAGCACCGGCACGGCGGCGGCCTGGGCGATCTCCTCCAACGCACGCTGGAAGGACGCGGCGGCGGCGATCACATCCCTGGCGCTGACCTCCAGCTTTTCGCCGGGCCTGGCCTGGATTTGGGCTTCCAGAACCTTCACATCGATCTCGGCGGCCGGCTGACTGGCGGCCAGATGGGCCAATATGCGGCTGCCAACAGCGTCCAGAGCCGACGGCTCCTTTTTTGGGTCGATGCTGGTATTCAGCGGCTGGGTGCCCTTGGAGCCGTCGCGGTAGATGGCCACGGCCTTGATGCCCTGGCGCCAGCTCTCGGCGTAGGCCTCGGCCACTTCTTCCACGCTGGCCTCATGGGGCAGGTTGACGGTCTTGGAGATGGCGCCGGAGAGGAACGGCTGCGCCGCCGCCATCATCTTGATGTGCCCCATGTAATGGATGGAGCGGGTGCCCTTGGCCGGTTTGAAGCTGCAATCGAAGACCGGCAGATGCTCCGGCAGGATGCCCGGCGCGCCTTCGATGGTGCCCGTGGCGTCAATGTAGCTGACGATGGCGTTGACCTCGTCGTCGGAGTAGCCCAGCTTGAAGAGCGCGGCCGGCACGGTGTTGTTGACGATCTTGATCATGCCGCCGCCGACCAGTTTCTTGTACTTCACCAGGGCCAGGTCGGGCTCGACGCCGGTGGTGTCGCAGTCCATCATGAAGCCGATGGTGCCGGTGGGAGCCAGGACCGTGGTTTGGGAGTTGCGGTAGCCGTAGCGCTCGCCATAGAGCAGCGCCATATCCCAGCACTCGCGGCTGGAGTCGATGAGAGCATCAAGCTGCGGCACGCTGAAGGGATCGCCGGCGCTTGATTTGCCGATATTGTTGACCTCGGCCCGGTGCATCCTCACAACATCAAGGAACGGCTCGCGGTTGACGTAAAACCCTGGGCAGGCGCCGCCCTGGCGCTCCACCGAAGCGGTGAGCGGAGTGGCCGAGGCCAGGGTGGGGCAGTTGGCCGCAATGATGGCCGACTGCAGATAGGCCTGGCCGCACATGACGGCGGTGAGGACGGCGGCAAAATCGCGGCCGGCCGCCGAGTCGTAGGGCAGGCCGAAGGCCATCAGCAGCGCGCCCAGGTTGGCATAGCCCAGGCCCAGCGGACGGTAGTCGTGGGAGTTGCGGGCGATGGATTCGGTGGGGTAGCCGGAGTTGTCCACCAGAATCTCCATGGCCGTGATGACCACCGAGATGGAATGACGGTAGGCGAGAATATCGAAGACGCCCGCCGGGGTTACGTACTTCATCAGGTTGAAACTGGCCAGATTGCAGGCCGAGTTGTCGAGAAACATGTACTCCGAGCAGGGATTCGACGCATTGATGCGCGCCGTGTTCTTGCTGGTGTGCCAGCGATTGACGGTGGTGTCGAACTGCATGCCGGGATCGCCGCACAGCCAGGTGGCCTTGGCAATCTTTTGCATGATCTCCCGCGCCTTGTAGGTCGCCACCGGCTTATGGCCTCTCACCGTATAGGTGGTGAACTCGCCGTCGCTCTCATAGGCGCGCATGAACTCGTCGCTCACGCGCACGGAGTTGTTGGCGTTTTGGAAGAAGATGGACGAGAAGGCCTCGGAATCAGGGCCCGAACCGTCGTAGCCGGCCTTGATCAGCGTGTAGGCCTTGGCCTCCTCTTTGGCCTTGCAATCGATGAAATCCATGATGTCGGGGTGATCCACGTTGAGGATCGCCATCTTGGCCGCGCGGCGCGTCTTGCCGCCGGACTTGATGACCCCGGCGAAGGCGTCGAAGCCGCGCATGAAGCTGAGTGGACCGCTGGCGGTGCCGCCGCCCGACACAGCTTCCTTGCTGGAACGCAATGAACTGAAATTGGTGCCCGTACCGGAACCGAATTTGAACAGCAGGGCTTCAGTCCTGGCCAGGTCCATGATGCCTCCTATGGAATCGTCAACGGAGTTGATGAAGCAGGCCGAGCACTGCGGATTGCGGTAGCCGGTGGCCGCGTAGGTCACGCCGCCGGTGGACGGGTTCCAGTGCCAGTTCTGCCCCGCCGCATCCGGCTCCAGGCGGTCGCAGCCCACGTTGAACCATACCGGCGAGTTGAAGGCCGCCTTTTGCGCCAGCAGCATGTGCGCCAGCTCGTCGTGGAAGACGGCCGCATCCTCGGGGGTGGCAAAGTAGCCGCCGGCCAGGCCCCAGTCGCGGATGGTCTCCACCACGCGAGCCACCAGTTGCCGCACGCTGGTCTCCCGCTCCGGCGAGCCCAACTGCCCATGCAGGTACTTCGAGGCCACAATATTGGTGGCCGTCATCGACCAGTCGACCGGCACTTCCACGTCCTTCTGCTCGAAGATGGTGTTGCCCTTGGTGTCCGTAATGGACGCCGTGCGCTTTTCCCACTGGAAATCGTCGTAGGGGGAGACACCCTCGGTGGAGAAACGGCGGGAAAAGATCAGCCCGTTTTGGGTGTAGGAGGGCTGCTGGGTGATGGCAGAAGTCTGTAGATGGGTCTCGTTCATGGAATCTCCTCAACTTAAGAAAATTTGGTGAACACCGCCCTGCCTCCAGACGCAATGCAGCCTGGAGGTTGGCGGGCAAGAATCTTTGACAAAGAACGGGAAATGGGGGCGAAGTTGCCGCGAATTCTCTTCTCTGGGCGGTTGCCGGCGGCTTTTCACGCCGGTTTCATTACAATCCGATTACAGCCGCAGATGAAAAAATACCGCTGTCTGTGGTACATGTCAACAAGAAACCACAATATCTTGTATTCAGCGGACATTCAGGGCATCTGGTTGTTAAACATTGGCAATTTCCTGTGGAAAGCTCAAAACAGCCTTGCGCGGCGCGGAGTTGGGGCTCCAACTTTGCCCCAAATTCTGTGCAACCTGAGGTCTGGGCCTCGTATTGGCACGTATCCAAGCCTAGTCCTCGCCGGGGCAGAGAACAAGGCGCAGAAACAGTGCAGTTTGACGGCGCTTTTGTGCGAATTGTGGAGATTCGGGACGGATTCCGCGCCTCAATAGAGTCGAAGAGCCGCTCACTGCTCGAAATACGACTTGGCCGGTAACATTTGCTGATGCAGGACACGCGCGATCAGCACCTCACCTGGCTGGGAAACGTAGAACACGACATGCTTACCATGCTCAAATCGGCGTAGTCCGGGACGAATGAAATCGCATCTTCGACCGAGGGATGGGTTATCGGCTAGGAGCTGAAAGCATTCCCGGAGACCTTGAGAGTACCGCCTTGTTTGGGCTGCTCCCCAGGTCTTCATGGTATAGCGAACAATGGACTTCAGGTCCGATTCAGCGAGACTTGCTACGCTGTATGCCGACACTCTTCCTCCCCTGCCGCCAGTTCTTCAATGTAGGCATCAAGTCGATCGAAAACGCCGGGTTCGGCAATCCCACTGGCGAGACCCTCATCAATGGCAGCGCGGAGCGCGGCCAGCTTCTGCTCGTACTCTCGCTCTTCCTTTTCCAGAAGGCGCAAGGCTGTGCGCATCACTTCGCTGGCATTCGCGTAATGCCCGGCCTTTACCGTGGAAGTTACAAACTGGTCCAGTTTCTTGGGCAGGTTGACATTGCGAGTCGGCATGGAGCACCTCGATTGCAGTATAGGAGAATTGGCCAACTTTGCCAAACGCAGAACGGATGAAAACTCTCGAAGCGCAAACCGGCTGATAGGCTGGATTTGTGTCCGACGCCACTCTATCTCCGCTGGACTGGAAGCCTGTGCCGCAGCCCGGCCCCGTGATCCTGCGCGGCCGGCACGTCACCCTGGAGCCGCTCGACGCCGGGCGCCACGCCGCCGCCCTCTGGCAGGCCGTCAGGGGCCACGATGAGCTGTGGACCTGGCTGCCCGACGGCCCCTACGCCGCCGAGTCCGATCTGCGCCGGGCTATCGAGGAGAAGCAGGCGGCCGCGGGGGCGGTTTTTCTGGCCCTTGTGCCTGCGGCTACCGGTTCGGCAGCAGGCTACGCAAGCTACATGCGCATGGAGCCGGCACAGGGGGTGGTCGAGGTGGGCAACATTCTGCTGGCGCCGCACTTGCAGCGCACCACGGCGGCCACCGAAGCCATGTTCCTGATGGCCGCGCACGTCTTCGACCGGCTGGGCTATCGCCGCTACGAGTGGAAGTGCAACGCTCTGAATCTGGCCTCGCGCCGCGCCGCCCTGCGCCTGGGATTCACCTTCGAAGGCATCTTCCGGCAGCACATGGTGGTCAAAGGCGAGAACAGGGACACAGCCTGGTTTTCGATGCTGGACCACGAGTGGCCCGTCCGCAAACGAGCCTTCGAAGCCTGGCTGGACCCCGCCAATTTCGATAAAGAGGGACAGCAGCGGCAGAGACTGACGGAGATTGCCGCCGCACATAGCTGACTCTTCTGAGCCACTCTCCAGTCCCAAATGCCAAACGGGCAGCGGGCTTTCCGAGTAGGGTATGTCTACCTCTTTATTCCTTGAAGGGTACGTCTACTTCCGCATAACTGCCGGGTTGTGCCGCATGGACGGCTGCAACGATGTTTTCCGCAACCAGCTTCACCATGGGCCATTGTGAATGCTCAAGCACCACAAGCGCAATTTTGCGAACCTTCAAGTTTTGCTGATACCGGATATTCTTGTCCGTCGTCACCATGACCTCGAAACCGGCTTGTTCGGCCGCGTCGATCAACTCGCCGTTTGCGAGTTCCTCCCAGCCGCGCGCCCGGGCTTCCTCCACGGAATGGCCGGTAAGGAAACGGGCAAGGCCTCGGGGTGTGCCGTTATCGAAAAGGATCAGCATCCCGGCCTCGGTCTACCCATAGGTGGGAGCCTTATCGAGAGAACGCGCCACAAACGCCATGAGGCTGTCGAGCTGCTCACGGGTCACCGGAAACTGTTCGATCACTTCTTCAATGCTCATACCGGCTTCGAGGTTTTCAAACAGGACTTTCACCGGCGTTCGGGTTCCCCGCAGCACCCACGCGCCGCTGACTTTGCCGGGGATGCTCTCGACGGCGGGGCATTGGGACCATTCAAGAGTTGCCATGTTCACACCCTCCCTTTCATCGTACCCTTTACCACGGATCGAGACCAGCGTCACGCGGAGAAAATCCACCCCTATGAACGCCTGGGATCCGGGGCGCGGGGCCGCTGTGGCTTCTGTCCGTCAGTCAGATTGATGAATTTGTTGGTTCCGGCCATCCCCGCGAATGCGTGGATGGCCGGACTTGGATGGTCCCAGGCAGGAGTTACAGGAACAAGGGCGCCATCACGAAGGTGACGGTGCAGAGCAGCTTGATGAGCACGTGGATGGAGGGGCCGGCGGTGTCCTTGAAGGGATCGCCGACCGTGTCGCCGACCACCGCGGCCTTGTGCGGATCGCCGCCCTTGCCGCCGTATTTGCCGGTCTCGATGAGCTTCTTGGCGTTATCCCATGCGCCGCCGCCGTTGTTCATGAAGATGGCGAAGAGGATGCCGCTGATGGTGCCCACCATGAGCAGGCCGGCCACGGACTCGGCGGCCAGGGTGGGGTCGATGGCGGTGTTGAAGAATTTGAAGATGAAACCGACGCCGATGGGCACGCCTACGGCCAGAAGGCCGGGAGCTACCATCTGCTTGAGCGCGGCCTTGGCAACCATGTCAACGCAGCGCGCATAGTTCGGCTTCGAGGTTCCGAGCATGATGCCCGGGTCTTCCTTGAACTGGCGCCGGACCTCTTCAATGACCGCGTAGGCGCTCTTGCCCACCGCCTGAATGGCCAGGGAGCTGAAGAGAATTACCAGAGCCGCGCCAATCAGCGAGGCCACAAACACCGGCGGCTTGGCCAGATTGACGGAGTCGAAGACGAAGGCCATGTTTCCGGTCTTGGCCCTGACCAGTTCCGCAACCTCATCGAGATAAGCGGAGAAGAGCAGGAAGGCCGCCAGTGCCGCGGAGCCGATGGCGTAGCCCTTGGTGAGAGCCTTGGTGGTGTTGCCCACAGCGTCCAGACGGTCGGTGCGCCTGCGCACCTCTTCCGGTTGATGCGACATTTCGGCGATGCCGCCGGCGTTGTCGGTGATAGGACCGAAGGTGTCCATGGCCAGGATGTAAGCGCAGGTGGCCAGCATGCCCATGGTGGCGATGGCAGTGCCGAAGAAGCCGGCGCCCGGAGTCCCGGGCATCGCCTGGATGCCGCAAAAGTAGCTGCCCAGGATGGCTGACGAGATGACGATCACCGGCATCGCGGTCGACTCCATGCCCACGGCCAGGCCGGAGATGATGTTGGTGGCCGGGCCGGTCAGCGAGGCCTTGGCGATGGACTGCACCGGGCGATAGCGGTCCTCGGTGTAGTACTGCGTGATCCACACAAACAGGAACGACATGACCATGCCGATCAGGCCTGCATAGAAGAACCACATGGGGCTGGACCCTGGGATGTCACCGAGCAGGAACTTGACAGCAATGTAGAATCCGCCGGCCGCCAGGATGGTGGTGATCAGGTAGCCGCGGTTCAGAGCCTGCATCGGGTCCTCGGCTTCGTTCTTCAGCCTGACGCTCAAGATGCCGATGATGGAGGCGATCAAGCCGAAGGCGCGGGCCACGAACGGAAAGAAGATGGCCAGCAGGGCCGCTTCCGGGGCGGTGTTTTTGAGAGTGCTGAAAAGCGCTACAGCCAGAATCATGGCGCCGATGTTTTCGGCGGCCGTCGACTCGAACAGGTCGGCACCACGGCCTGCGCAGTCGCCCACGTTGTCGCCGACGAGATCGGCGATGACGGCCGGGTTGCGCGGATCGTCCTCGGGAATGCCTGCCTCGACCTTGCCTACCAGGTCCGCGCCCACGTCGGCGGCCTTGGTGTAGATGCCGCCGCCCAACTGGGCAAACAGGGCCACGAAGCTGGCGCCGAAGCCAAACCCGACGATCAGATAAGGAACATGCGTTGGATCGGACATACCGTGGAAGGCCAGGAAAAGCAGCCCGACTCCCAGAAGCGAAAGAGCAACCACCGAGAGGCCGGTGACCGCGCCGCCGCGCAACGCGATCTTGAGCGCGCCGTTGAGGCTCGAGCGCGCCGCCGAGGCTGCCCGCAGGTTGGCGCGGATGGAAACAAACATCCCCGAAAACCCGGCCAGGCCTGAACAGATGGCGCCGGCAAAGAAGCTGATCACGGTCTTCATTGCCAAATCCGGACTCTTGCCCAGAAAGAGATAGAGGGCATAGATCAGGATCGCCAGCACCACGGAAAGCGCGTAGATGGTCTTGTATTGGCGCTTCAGAAATGCCTCGGCGCCTTCCTTGATGGCTGCGGAGATCTGCTGCATCGCCGGCGTTCCCGTGTCCGAACCGATGACCTGGCGCGCAAACAGAAAGGCAACAAAGAGCGAAAGGACGCTCACGCCTAGAAAAAATTCTACCCAATTCAGTACAGTCACATATCCTCCGAACTTGAAGTTTTGGTCCGTATCACGAACGGCCCCAGGAACGCGACCCCAGTGAACACCGGGGAAAAGCCACGGCAAGGCTATCATCCGCATGGAACGCTGTCGAGTGATTGCAGTCACAGGGTTCCGGCTCCGGTTACCGACGCAGGAACGGACCGATTTGGGCGGAGCCACAAGCCTTCGCCCACTACTCGAACGGAATAAATATTTTATCGCCGGTGAGGCGTTCGTCTAAGACCTGGTCGCCGCGTTTGCGCACCTGGCCTCTGGGCGAAGCGGGTGCAAATTGAAGAGTACAAGAAGGTTACGCCCTGGATCGTCAAAGGCCCGTTCGCCGTCTACCTGTTCCGGCGAAAAACGTCCGAATGCGCGCCAAGGGCTTATTCGTATGCCAGCGCGTCGATGGGGTCCTTGCGCGCCGCCATCCAGGCCGGGTAGAGCGCGCCGCACACCGCGCCCACAAAGGCGATCATCGCGCCCTTGGCGATCCATGCGGCCGTGATCTCAAAGTGCAGGGTGGGAAACGCGTGACCCAGCATGCTATTCATGCCGAAAATGCCCACAATCCCCAACAGCACGCCGGCTACCGCCATCACCGCGGTCTCGCGCAACACCACCGTCACGATGGTCATCTTCGAGGCGCCCATCGACTTCAGAATCCCGATCTCACGCGTCCGCTCCAGCACCGCCGTATACATGGACTGGAAGATGACCAGGAACCCCACGATGACCGCGATGCCGGTGACCACATCCAGCGCCACATTGAAACCTGGCAGCTTTTCCGGAGTCATCATCGAAAGCCACTCATCCATGGTCTGAATCTGGGTATCTTTGAGGCCCGTGGTAGCATGGATCTCCCCGATCACGGCGTTCTCATTGGCCGGATCGTCGCACTTGATGTAAAAGACCGAGGCCTTGCCCTCGGCGCCCATCATCTGGCCCATGGTATCGATGGGCAGCAGCTTGCGCCCACCCTTGCCGTGCTCCACGATGCCCGATATACGGAACGGGTGATGCATGATGGTGATCGTATCGCCCACGCGATACCCTCCGTCGGAGGCGGCAAAGACATCGTCCACGATCACGTCATCGGGTCCCTGAAACGGCCCGCCGGAGAGGAAGACAAAGGGCTTGAGCGCGTTGAAGCTCGGGTATTCAATGCCGTAGAGCACCTCGATCTTGCCAGCGGTGGAAAGGTTCTGAATCACCGGCGAGGCGACGGCCACGTGCGGCAGACGCCGGATGGCCTCGATATTTTTGGCCGGCATGGGAGCGCCGCCCACCCCGTTCATATAGCTGGCATTCGAGGGCCGCAGGAGCAGATCGGCGCCGATGCCGTTGGTGCGCTGCTTCTGGTCGTTCAACATGCCCATGAAGATGCCCACGATGGAAAGAATCATGATGACTTCAATGGCCACTGCCAGCACGCTGATGATGGAGCGCACCGGGCGGTGCAGCAGATTGGCAAAGATGAGCTTATTCATTCCTGAGCATGGCTCCAATGATTTTGAGGGGCGAAATCCGGCTTAAAAACCCTCGCCTTCAAGGGTAACAGCCGGGACTGGCGGAGCCGGACGCCGGACCTATTGGGTTGCAGCTTGGGTTGCAACCAAGGAAGGCAAAAGCAACCGCAAGTCCCCTTCGGCAAGCTCAGGGCGGGCTTTCGACTCCCCGTTCGTCGGCCGCGGCGGACTCAGGGTCGCTCAGGTTGACAGCCCATCATTGATTGCTCAGAAGGAGGACAGCTTCGTGGTGGCGCTATCCTTCGGGGCCGGATCAGTAATGGAAATGAAAGGAATAACCGATATATCGCTTTGACGGAAGCTAACACCCGGTTTATTGTGGAGGTGTTAATCTCCAGGGCTTTCACCTGTTACCGGTAAGCGATGGGCAAATTTGGAGAAGACCTGCGCAACGAGCGGGAGTCCCGCGGCATTGCGCTGGAACAGATCACCGCGGTTACCAAAATCAGCCGGCGGCACCTGGTGGCGCTGGAGCAGGAGCGGTTTCACCTGCTTCCCGGCGGCATTTTGAGCAAGGGCATCGTGCGTGGTTACGCCGGGGCTATCGGCCTTGACCAGCAGGACTGGACAGAGCGATTCCTTGAGGCCTATATCGCCTCCGGCCAGATGGTCGACGACGACCGCGGTTGGCTGGCCTTCGCAGCCAACGTGGGCAAAGCACGCATCCTGCGCCACGATGCCGTTGAAGTCCGCCTGCGCTGGGCGGGGGCCATCCTGTTGCTGCTGGTGGTGGCCGCTGCTGCTTACCTCACCGTGCGTTACTACGGCCTCCGTGCCGGGTGGTGGCCCACCCTGTTGCCCACGGAGCAAGTTCGCGCCGCGGCCCACTCCGTCATTCACCGCGTCCTCTCCTGGTTCAACCGCTGATCCAGGCTCCATAGCTCTTCAACGCGCCAGTGCGGACGGGGCCGAGGCTGCGAACCGCGGCGGTCCCGGAGATCTTCAGTCCAGGTCACACCCTTCATTGACCCGATAAACCCGGAAATTGAACGATGTAGATCGATGTGGCATGGGGGGCAAGCCAGGTGTGATACATGACGGGAGGAAATCCGGCCTGCCCATTGCACAGCTGTGGATCGAAGGACAGACCATAAAGTGGTTTGATTGCGGGATACCGCTCCAGGAAGAGTCCACCGCACCCGGCGGGGAAAACTGTAACCGGCAAATCCACATAAGCTCCGCGGGGAATGCGGATTCTCGAATCATTGAGGTAGCCAGCTTTTTCTATCTGGGTCCAGCCATTCGATTCCCAGCCTCCATCGATGGCGGTGGCGGGTAATCCACTCGACCGGATCTCCTCGATAGCAGCCAGATAACCACGATACATTGCGAATACGTCGTGTGTTGCTGCGACACTAAAGGCGCCGAAAACGCCGATGAGGACTACCGCGGCAATGGGCAGCTTCGGCCTTACCCGTTCCTGGTAGTACCGCGCCAGTACGAGCAGAGAAAGCATCATCATAGGCAAAAGATATCGATCGTAGAAGCCGGTTGCAGCTTTAGACGCAATCAGGGCGATGTAGGCGATGCTGAAGGGGACAAGAATTACACCCAGATCGCGCCAGGAGATGGAAGAAGCTCTTTCTGTAGGAGAAGTTATCCTGGGCTGATTCCCGAAGAAAACCGATAACAGGCTGAATAAGCCAATGATCGTCGCAACAGTCAGCAGCAGGCGAAGGCCGAAAGGAAGAATGACCGGGCGTGTACCCATGATAGAACTAACTTCGGCCACAAGCGGAATCTTGAACAAATAAATTCCAGGATAGTCATAACCCCCTAGAAAAGGCGCGAACGTGTGATATATCCCATGGCGGCGCAATAGGACAAGGCCCAGAAGCGCGAAAAAAAGACTGCCCGCGGCGGATAGGATGATCGTCCGATGATTGATCTTGCGGAGAGCGCCAACAAACATCAGCATCACGGGAAGCAGGAGAAGTAACAGTTCCTCGCTGCTAAACAGAGCATATGCGGCGACACCGGCCACCGATCCGAAGTTGAAACCACCCGGGATCAGATTTTCAGGGATGGTGTAGGGCTGCTGGTTAAACCAGCGCATCGAAGCGACAACAATTCCAATGCCGAGGACGCAAGAGATCCATCCGATCAGGAGCACTCGCGGTTTCCGCCGCAACAGCCAGAGCGTGGAAGGAACCATGACCAAAACCCCAAGCCATGCTGACTGGCGCGCGGTTCCCCCTATAGCATTCAACAGTGCGGCAAAGCTGATCCAGGCTATCGAGGAGGATAGAGTTCCGGCCTGCAGAGCGCGCAAACACATATAGAGGCAGAGCACCATGCAGAATACGCCGGAGATGTCGGTCATGAAGCTGAAAGCAAGCGGCAGGAACAGCGGCGACAGAACGAACGTCATTGTTGCCAGAGTCGCGTTCCACTGGCTAACTCCCGCTCGTACAAGCGTGCGCTGCAGCAGAAAGGCGGTCGCCATCGCTACGGCCAACGTACTCAACCGAACCACCGTGAAAGAGAAGCCGAATAACTTGATATACAAGGCTCCAAGATAAAGCTGCCAGCCCAGCATCGCCGTTGCCCAGCCGTTATAGACAATATGTCCGGTTTGCGCCAGTATCTGAGCCGTCTTGATATAAGACCAGTCGTCAATGATGCCCGTCTCGGCGCAGGGACGGATCAGGAGCGCACAGAAAGGCAGCGTCAGCGCGCAAAGAATTGCCGGCAATTGATCTTTTACCGGGATTCGCAAGTCAGGCGTCTCGCTTGGGGTACGCATTTTGACTCATGATGGGAAGATTATACGGGATTCATTCTGACATCGTGCAGGGCAGCCGGCAAACTGCGGTCCCAGAGATCTTCAGTGCATCATCGTCACCTTATAGACTTCGGTTCCCGCTGTTGCTGAAAGAAGCATGACAGTATTTCCCTCCCGTGCAAGGCGTGCGGGCAACCATTCCACGCCTTCTCCCGGGCCTCCTCCGGCGCCCGCAACGACAAGGAACTCCCGGTGCCTGGACACGAAACCGCCATAGCCTTCAACCTGACCGATGGAAGTGTACTGCGTCAGTACAAGACTGTGAGGATCAGGCGATTCCACAAGTACGTAGAGTTTGCGGTTCGAGGGCGCCGGCGTATAGTAAGCCATCGGAAAATACCGTATCAGGTTGGAGATGACGATGGGCATGCCGTACCCGTCATATTCGGCCACGATCGCCTGCCCCTCATGGATTGCAGCATTACGCTGATCCAGCAGGGAACCGTTCACAGCGTTCTTCACGACGCGAACTGAGGATAGAGCGTAACTGGTCAGAAAAAGGACAAGTAGAATGGCCCCCACTGCCCTGGGCACTTTGCCGCTCAAATACCCGAAGGCCAGCGCCCCGCCAAGGATAGTCGGCATCATGTAACGTTCCGTCATTCCGCCGTGGGTGATTTTAGCGGCGACAACGGCGATCACGGGCAACCACAGAAGCATGAGAATTAACACCTGCTCCCCAATCGTCAATGCCTTCTCCTCAACTGGCCGGCGCCCCGGCTCACCCGGCGCCGCCGTTTTAGCGACGTCAAAATACAGAAATATTGCCGTAATTCCGGCAGAAAATGTGAATCCCCAAAAATGGCCAAGATAGAAAAGCCAGTTCGGCGCAGTTAAAACCTGCATGAAGCTCGGCTGCGCCCAAAAGTTCGGCGCCATAGCCTGGTGCAGCTTGAACAAGAGCTTTGAAAAAAACAACAATGGCAAAGCACCGGCAACGATCGATGCCCATGCGCCGGCCCGGAAGCGGCGGTGGAAGATCCACACTGAAGCTTCGGCCACTATAAAGGCTGGAAAAACAAGAATCGCGTAATAATGCAGAGATACTGCCGCGGCCAGGCTAATGACTGCGAGAAGGGCATAGCGCCATGAGTCTTCAATCCGCTGCCAGGCGAGTATGGCACAGGAGATACAAGCGATCATCAGAGAATAAGGCCGCGCCTCGTACGCATAGGCCGCCAGGGGAGTGCACAGAACAAATGTTGCGCCCACCATCGCCGACAGGCGGCTTACCCTTCTGGAGAGAATGATGTAGATGCAAAAGACCGTGCCCATCAATCCCAGGATGGAAGGGAGCCGATAACCCAGGTGATCGTCCTGAACGAGCTGACGCGCAAAGCGGGTAACAAGATAGTAGGCCGGGGGCTGGGTATCCGCCGCATGATCCAAAGCATTCCATATCTCTGACGGGCCTGGCAAACGGGAAATGATAACCGTGCATATCTCGTCGTACCAGAAAGGCTTGGCAACGGCGTGCAGTGCCGAGCACAGGCCGACTGCCAGCAGGATGAGCAGAAGGACCGCGATGCTTCTACGGGCGCCGCCGACAACCCTGAAATCAGTCAACGCGGTAGACCTCCAGGTTCTCCAGCACAAAGAGTTCATAGTCGCGCAGCGGCACAAAGTTGAGCATAACTCGATTGGATAGCATCGTGAGGGTAAAACTTGCGGCTATTGTAATGAGCTGAACGAGGATAATGAGCAGCGTCCCTACTGTATAGATGACCCAGCCAGGGATCGCATTACCGGTGAAGAGCCGAATAACAATCACAGCGAGAATGCCTAGCACCGCCATAAGTGAGCCGGCCATGGATGCGATCAGCAACCGCACGCCGACCACATCTCCATATACAGCAATAGCGCTCATTCCATGCGCGACCAGGGAGACGACGTTCATTCTGGATGTCCCGGCGATTCTGTAACCGCGCGGAATCGGGGTGGTGCTGAATGGAAGCCCGGAACGAAAGACCGCCGCGGCATAGTGGTTCCATAGTTCGGACATGACAACCAGCCTGCCGAGGTAAGCGGCCGGGAAAATGCTGAAGTTTCCTCCGCGCACGCTGACGCCGGTGAGAATGCGATGCAGGACCTTATAGAACTTATAGGAAATCCGGAAAACAAGGGATTCCGTGCGGCGGCTTCGTTCAGCAAAGATCGCCTTTGCGCCGTCATTCTCTTCGGAAAATGCGCGGAGAAGCTGTAAGGCCCCGTCCGGCGTGTCTTCTCCGTCGGCGTCCATGACGAGAACGGCATCGCAGGGGATGGCCTGTGCGGCGTGGACAATACCGATGGCTATGGCGCGCTGGTGGCCGAGGTTGCGCCGCAGGCGAAGTATTTGTATGGATCTGACAACGGCGAATTGGGATTGGAAATCCCGGGCGTTGCAGAGTTGAATCGAGCCATCGTCCACTAACAAGATATTAAGTATGCAGGGATAGGAACCAAGAACCCGATCAAGCCTGCGGATGAGTTCCGCGGCGGAAGCCCAGTCGTCGCGGAGAGGCATGAGGACGGTGACGCGCAGCAAAGAGGGCGTTGTCTTACTCGTAAGCATTCGAACCACCATTCAATTACAGATTACGAGAGGGCGTCAACCGGAATCACTTTTTTCAGCACTGATTGGCTCAAATTGTACCGCCGTGGGCCGGCTTCGAAAAACCATATCTGCATCTGAGGCAGAAAGAAAGCGATTTTTCACCATTCCGGGCTCTTTGGCCCAAAACCCGCCGCGACCGCGCCTGCGGTTCACCTGACCAATGGCGCCCTTGAGCGCGCGCTACGCCCCGTTCGCTGTTAGTCTTTGCCCCCACCCGCCCGCCGCGATTAACATAGATAGATGCACCTCTCAGGCCAGGGCCTGCCGGTGCGGGCGTGCCTCACCGATGCGGGCGAGCGACTGATCGAAGGGAGCAATCCCGGGCTCTTCGCGGCGGCTCATGAAGCCCTCGCGGCAGGCAACCAAACCAAATCCCTTCAATGGGGAGGAATCCGAAGTTGAGCGACCGATTTTTATTTACCTCTGAGTCCGTCACCGAAGGCCATCCGGACAAGATTGCGGACCAGATCTCCGACGCCATTCTGGACGCATGCCTGGAGCAGGACCCTTACAGCCGCGTCGCCGCCGAAACGCTGACTGCCACCGGCCTGGTGGTTATCGCCGGCGAGATCACCACCAAAGCCTACGTCGATTTCCAGACCTTGGTGCGCGGAGTGGTGGCCTCCATCGGCTACGACAATGCGCTCTACGGCTTCGACTCCAACACCTGCGCCGTCATCTCCAGCATCAACAAGCAGTCCGGAGACATTGCCCAGGGCGTGGATAGCGGCGGCGCCGGCGACCAGGGCATGATGTTCGGCTACGCCTCCAACGAAACCCCGGAGCTGATGCCGGCGCCCATCTCGCTGGCCCACAAGCTCACCCGGCAGTTGACCGCGGTGCGCAAGAGCGGCAAGCTGCCCTACCTGCGCCCCGACGGCAAGAGCCAGGTGACGGTGGAGTACGACGAGAACGGCAAGCCCGCCCGCATCGACGCCGTGGTCATTTCCTGCCAGCACTCCGAGAGCGTGGGCAATGAGGAGTTGCACGCCGACATCCTCAAGTACGTCATCCAGGCCGTGCTGCCGGCCGCGTGGCTGGACGAGCACACCAAGTACCACATCAACCCCACGGGAAGATTTGTGATCGGCGGCCCCATGGGCGACACCGGCCTCACCGGCCGCAAGATCATCGTGGACAGCTACGGCGGCATGGGCCGTCACGGCGGCGGCGCCTTCAGCGGCAAGGACCCGACCAAGGTGGATCGCTCGGCGGCCTACATGGCCCGCTATATCGCCAAGAACATCGTGGCCTCGGGCCTGGCCGAGCGCGCGGAGGTGGCGCTGGCCTACGCCATCGGCGTGGCGGAGCCGGTGAGCGTGCGCGTGGATACGTTTGGAACGGGCAAGATCGGCGAGGCCAAGCTGACCGAACTGGTGCGGAAAAACTTCTCGCTCACCCCCAAGGGCATTATCGAGAGCCTGAACCTGCGCCGGCCCATCTACCAGAAGACCGCAGCCTACGGGCACTTCGGCCGCAACGAGCCGGAGTTCACCTGGGAGGCCACCGACAAGGCCGCCGCCCTGGCCGAACAGGCCAGCTTGGTGGCCGCGGTTAAGTAATACAAGTCTGAACGCGCGTAAAAGAATGGGGTCCATCGGTCGATGGGTCCCATTCTTTTTTCCCGCCCCTCGGTGGATGGAATAGAATTTTTTGAGGGCACCCAGCGTTTCTCTATCGAGGAGCTATCGATGCGTTTTCCCGCACTTGCCGCTCTTACTCTCGGCGTGGCTACTATGGCCGCCGGGCAAACCTTTGCGCAGGCCACAACCCCCTGGGACTACGAGGGCAAGCGAGGCGCGCTGGCCTGGCATAGGCTTGACCCGGCCTACAAGGTCTGTTCGGCGGGCCACCAACAGGCGCCCATCGACATTCGCGGCGCCCGATTGAACAAGGCGCTCAAGCCCATTGAGTTTCACTACATCTCCGGACCGGTCACGCTGGAAAACAACGGCCACACCATCGTGGCCCACGTGGGCCCCGGCAGCTACATGGTGGCCGGCGGCGTGCGCTACGACCTGATCGAGTTCGATTTCCACCACCCCGGCGAGGAGACCGTGAAGAGCAAGCTCTCCGACATGGACATCCACCTGGTGCACCAGAGCGCCGACGGCAGGCTGGCGGTTATTGCCGTGCGCCTGAAGGAGGATATGGGCAACCCCAACGCCGTGCTGGCCACGTTGTGGCCACACCTGCCCAAAACGGCCGGATCGAGCGATAAGGTTGCCGACGAGGTGAACCCCGGCGGCCTGCTGCCCGCCGATCGCGGCTACTGGACCTACATGGGCTCGCTGACCACCCCGCCCTGCACCGAGGGAGTGCGCTGGTTCATCTTTGAGCAGGAGCTTAGCCTGAGCCGCGAGCAGTTGCGCACCTTCGCTCCGCTCTTCAAGGTCAACACACGCCCCTTGCAGGACGCGCACGGCCGGCGGATTGAGGCCAACGAGTAGGAATTAGCGCTTTTTCAGATGCGTTTCTTTGGTCCCGGCAAAGGTGACCCTGGGCGGGACGGCGAGGGTCACCGAGCCTTCAACCGCTCGCTTGCGGTCGGCTTGCAGAACCTGGCTTTGTTTGAGCGTGATCGTACCGTTGGCGATCTCGGCGTCGGCGGTCCAACGGTCGAAACGGGCCAGCAGCGGCGGAACAGACCCCGAGCCGGAGGCCGCGGCAACAGCCCCATTCCGCCACTCAAAGTGCAACGTGCCTTTGGCCGAGGCGGCCAGATCTTTTTCTGTGTAGCCGGTGAGATCGATCTGGCCGTTTGCGCCGAAGGCGCCGCCCGACCAGCGCAGCCCCAGCAACTGGCCCACGGCGGCGGGATTGAGCTTCAGGAAGCGAGCCTGCAGCGAATAGAAAGGTTTGTCTCCTGTGCTGAGCGTGCCGGCTGCCTGCACACGGCCCCCGAGCAGGCCGGCATTGAGCCCGGTGACCTCTGCACCGGCAGGCAGGATGAATAGCTTCGCCGACGGCTTCAGCAGCGTGACCGGCCCTAGGATGAGGGAATCGGCCTTCACCGTGCCTTCAAGCCGAGGCCAGACGGGCGCGGAAGAGAGACGCAGACGGTCGATCAGCGTCGAGAGCATCGTGCCACGCTCACGCGCTCCAAGAATCGCCGCTTGCAGGGTGCTCGCGTCCAGATCGCCGAACTCGACTTGAAAATGCGGCAGGCAGGGCTGGATCGCGTCGCAACTGACGGGCAGGCTCAGGCTCGCCCTTCCCTCCACCGGGCCGTAGGAGAAAACCACAGGGTCCCAGCGGGTTTCGCTTCCGCCCAGGTGAAGCGTGGCCGTGGAAATCTCCACGTGGTTGACCAGATAATCGGCCTTCCAGTTGGCGTTGCGCAAAATGACGGTTCCGCTCAGGCTGTCCGTGGTTGGTCTTCCGGCTTCGTCATAGATTGGGTTAGGGATTGGGATTGGGGTTGGCGGCGCGACAGACGGCCGATTCGCAGCACGGGCGGACGCAATGCTGCCGAGGGGAATCCTCGCAGCCGGCATCCACGGACCTTCGGCGCTGAGGTCCACGGCGACGGGCTCTCCTGCCAGCGCGTCCAGCGCCGCGGCATTGGCAAGATCGGCCACGTGCGCCATTTCCCTGGCCCGCGCAAGCGCAGCCTGGCCGTGCACCGTCACCCGGTAGCCGGAGAGCGCCAGCCGGGTGGCGACCGTGAGGGGAACGGTCCCGCCGGCGGGAATGGCCACGGTGGCCGCAAGCGCCGGCGGCTGGGTCTGGCCAGGGTGCTGGCCCTCAAGACCGGCAACCGGCTCCAGCACCACCCTGGGAATGTGGATGGGCGTGTGGAGCGCGTCCCCGCTCAGTTGAAAGCCGTCCACGGTGAAGCTGCCGGTGAACGGCCCATGTGCGCTGCTTTGGGGAACAATTTTTCCTGAAGCGCCCTGGGCGTAGGCGATCTTGCCGCTGATCGCGCCGCCGGCCTCCAGGCCGGGGCCGAAGCCGCTGCGGACAGTGCGCAGCGCATCCAGGACGGCGGCTACGGGAATCCGGTCAAGCTCAACCGTGAAACTCGGCCGTCCGCCGTCGCCCGGCAGCTCCCCGGCAAGATGGATGCGGCCATCGCCGAGGGGAGAGTTGCAGGCCAGATGCTCGAGGGCGCGGCTGGAATAGTGGTAGACAAAACCGCAGTTGGCATCGAAATCCATGGGCGCGGCGGGGGCAAACTCGGCGCGGTGGACGCCGGTGGCGCGCAGCCGGGTCTGCACCTGGGCAGCCTCTGCGGTGCCGTCCAGATGCAGTTCGCCGGTCAGGTCGCCGCGCCAGCCGGGGTCGGAGCCGATGACCAGCCGGGTGAGCTGGCCCAACTGCGCCTCCCGCCAATCCAGGTCCAGATGCACCGGCATCTGGCGCAACTCGGGCGCCCGGCGCACGCTTGCCTCCAGCCGCACGATCCCGGTATCGGCCAGGTCCAGGCTCAGGTCAGTGCGGGCCGGTTGACCGCGCAGTTGGATGCGCCAGTCCCCCGGCTCCTGCTGCCAGAACGAGAGGTCGGTATCGATCAGCGAAAACGGCAGCTTCTCCGCGCCGCTCTTGATGTTGATGCGGGAGTGGGTGGCCTCAAGGTGGGGGAGCGGAACAGCACGGCGCCGGCCTGCGCTGTCGGCCGCCGATTCGGCCCGCGCGGCTGCCGTACGGAAGAGCGAATCCAGGTTCCAGCGGCCCGCCTCGGTGCGCACCAGGTTCAGGCTGGCCTCGTCCACGCTGATGCGGCCGATCTCCAGCCGCCCCCGCCACAGCGAGAACAGCCGGAAGGAGGCGGTCACCTTGTTGGCATGAAGAATGGGCTCGGTGCCGTAGGCCGGGTCTTCCTCGACGCTCAGGTCGTAAAGCACAAAGCCCGGCCTGGGCAACAGGCGCAACTCCACCGAAGAGAGGCGCACCGGCCTGCCCAAAGAGGCGGACATCAGGCTCGTAATCTGGCTTTTGTATTGGTTGATGCTCACCAGCGGGGGCACAATCAGCACCGCCAGGATGGCCAACCCCACCGCCAGGGCCAGCCCCGCCGCGGCGGGCCGCCTGCGCTTGCGCCGCCGGGGTTGTGCGTCTTCCGTCATGGTCATTTCAGTAATCAGTTGTCAGATATCAGTTGTCAGCAGTCAGCAGTGCGGGTTTTAACTGACAACTGTTAGCTGACAACTGACAACTGTCATCTCACCAGGTGCAGCGTCCGCTTCCAGCGCGTATCGGAGTAGAAGTGCAGCACCACGTGGCCCATCCAGGCCAGAGTATTGCCGATCCCGGTCTGTGCATACTGGTCCTCAGAGGTCTTGAACGACCAGTAGTTGAACAGCGGCCGGCCCACGATATTCTCCCTGGGCACAAAACCCCAAAACCGCGAATCCAGGCTGTTGTGCCGGTGGTCGCCCATCATGAAGTATTTGCCCGGTGGAACCACCAGGTCTCCATCCTCAATGTGGTTGGGAAAGTCCACGCTCCAGGCTTCGGTGGCGCCATGGTCCGGAGTGGGCGGAATGGACGGGTACTCATCGAGAAAGTCCAGATCGCCGCTGGGAGAGATCTCTCCCTCCCTGGGCGGGCTCTGGGCCACGCCGTTGATGATGACGGTGCCGCCGCTGAGGTGAATATGATCGCCGGGCACGCCGATCAGCCGCTTGACCAGAAACAGGTATTGCGACTGGCCCGTCACAGGATCCACGTCTGGAACCGGCTTGATAAAGACCACGATATCGCCGCGGCTGGGCTCGCGGTAGCGCAACAGCGGCATCCACTTCGCGGGCGGGGCCAGCGTAATCCGGTCCACCAGCAGGTGGTCGCCCACCAGCAGCGTTTTCTCCATCGATCCCGAGGGAATCACGAAGTTCTGGGCCAGAAAGGTGAGGATGAACAGACCCACCACCAGCACGGAACAAATGCTGGCGACCGCCTCATACGGAGTCTCTTCAACGGGAGTGGGAGCGGGAACCGGCTGGGCTTCGGACGGCGTCTTTGGGACCTGCGTCTTTTTCTTCGTCATCCTGTGCTCTTTGTCAGTGGTCAGTGGTCAGTGGTCAGTGGTCAGTGGTCAGTGGTCAGTGGTCAGACGAATGATCCGCAACTTTCAATGCAAATCAAGAGATTTCTCTGCGGCCTATTCTTCTCGCGCCACCGGGGCGAAACTGATCACTGTTCACTGTTCACTGTTCACTGATCACTGTTCTCAATGCACCACGTGGAAGATGCGCTGCCAGCGCGCAAACCCCGTGAGCCGGGCCGAGAGCTGCCTGTCGTGTCCGAGTCTATCATCTCCGACTTGCAGCGCGGCCTGTTGCACATCGGTGGTCGAGGGGCGGGTGAGCGAGAAGTAGATGACCAGCGGCCGGGCCACGATCTCGGCCCGCGGCACAAAACCCCAGAAGCGGGAATCCTTGCTGTGATTGCGGTTATCGCCGAGCACGAAATATTCGCCTTCGGGGACGACCAGTTCGCCGTCGCGGGTGAGGCTCTGCATCTGCTTCCACCAGACCGGATCGACCTCCGGATCGGTATACACATGGGCGGGAAAGTCGTCGCGGAAGGGATTCGGCGCCGCGGGTTCGAAGGCCGCGTAGGGTTCGTCCAGAGGAAGGCCGTTCACCGTCACCCGCCCATCCTCAATGTGCAGCCGGTCGCCGGGAACTCCCACCACCCGCTTGACCAGAAATTCGGGGTGGGGGTGGTGAAAGAAGACGATATCGCCGCGAGCAACGTCGCGATAGGGCAGCAGCCACCGGCTCAGAGTCCCCGGGGGCGCATAAACCTGCTTGTTGACCAGCAGAAAATCCCCCACCAGCAGGGTATGCTCCATGCTCTCGGAAGGGATGAGGTAGGGTTGGAGCACAAAGGTGAGCAGAAACAGCGCCGCCACCACCGTCCGCAGCAGAGAGGCAAATGCCTCCGGCACGGTGGGCAGATGGTGCGACAGCCGTGAAAACAGCCGCCCCGAGAATCGGGGACTGGACGGGCTGGGCTCCTGGGCAGGGGTGCTCATTGCGCTGCTTGCTCCTCCTCTTTCGTTCCGGACGCCGGGCCGGCGGTCCTGGCCGAGGCTGCCGTCAGCCGTTCCAGCGCGCGCCGCGCGGCATCCTGTTCCGCGTGCTTTTTGGTGCTCCCCATCCCGCGGGCCAGCGGCTTTCCCGGCCCTCCCTCGCCGGTCTTGAGCAGAACCTCCACCAGAAATCGCTTGCGGTGGTCGGGACCGCTTTCACTCCTGATCTTGTAAACCGGCGAGCCGGCCCGCGCCGCCTGAAGATGCTCCTGGAGCGCCGATTTATAGTTGCCCAGCGCGGCCCCGGAGCGCAACTCCCGGGCTAACTGTTCGGCAGCCTCGCCCATCACCGAGCGGTGGGCAAAGGCCCTCACCGGTTCCAGCCCGCCGTCAAGAAACAGCGCGGCAATCACTGCCTCCATGGTATTCGAAAGCACGGTGCTCTTGCGCCTGAGGCCGCCGCGTTCCTCGCCTCGGCCCAGGCGCAGGTGGCTGCCCAGTCCAATCGCCAGGGCCACCTCCGCCATGTGCCGCCGGCTCACCAACTGGGCGCGGACGCGGGTCAGTTCGCCCTCCTGCCACTCCGGATGCGCCCCAAACAGCGCCTCGGCCACCACCAGCCCCAGCACGGCGTCGCCGAGAAACTCCAGGCGCTCATTGTCCCCTGCCTCTGCGGCGGTCTCTCCATTCCCGTCGTCAAACACTTGCTCGCTGGCTGTCTGTTCGTTGACCAGGGACCGATGCGTCAGCGCGCGCACCAGCAGCTCCGGCCTGGCAAAGCCATGCCCAAGTGCGTTTTCCAGTTCGGAAAGAGCAGTTACCACGTGCGCCTCGACAGGTTCCATTCCTATTGACTCATCTTTGGGGACGGCGGCGCGACCGGAGATTCCGGGCAAAAGACCACTCCCAATGTTCTCATGAGACGCCTCGCGGGAGCCCGAAGGTCGCATCATGCGGATTATTGCGGCTTCTCCGGCACGGTATTCCCTGGAGATCCAGCTTCCGGCTTCGCAGCTCCTGAAGCGGACGGATCGTCCTGTGCATCTTCGTCGCAACTGTGGCCGCGGACGGCATAGGCCGTCTTGATGCCCCGCTCGGCGGCCAGCCGGGTATCCTGCTGGCCGTCGCGCACCGTGAGCGCCGTGGTGTACTCCGCGACCGCCTGGTCGCGCTTGCAGTCCAGATCCAGCATCCGGCCCAGGAAAATGTGCGACCAGGCCAGCAGCCGCGGCTCCTTGCTGGTGGCCAGGGTCTTCTGGAACCCGTCGATCGCATCGTCAGGATGACCGGTAAGGATGGCCGCCCTGGCCAGGATGAAGTTGGCGCGGGCGACGGAGGCCTGGGATTCCAGGGTATCGGCATGCACGGTGAGCGCCTGGAGCGCCAGGGTGCTGGCCGCGGCCACGTCGCCGGCCGCCAGCCGCGCCTCGGCCAAATTCAATCCGGTCAATTTGCGCGGCGTGCCGCGCCCCAGCACCTCGCCATCCGCCTCTTTATCAAACTCGATATGGTGGGCGCGTTTTACCTGCTGGTCCACGTCCATGCTGTAAACCATCTCGCCGATGGTGTCTTTCAGGCTGGCCGGGTCTTTCTCGAATTGGATCAACTGCTCATAGAAGTACTGCGTGAACACAAATCCCTGGGTCATATCGTGGCGCACGGTGGCCCAGCGAACGGCGTCCACCTTCTGCTGATAAAGTATCCGCTCGTGCTCATAACGCGGCAAATCCGAGCGGTCCACACCCGCCGGAATGATGTACTCGGGAACGCCGGTATCCATGTTCCGCGCCTCGATGGCCTTGATGAGGCACTCGATGGTCAGCGGCACGGAGTCGGAGCGCAAGCGGAACTCCAGCGGTGCGTCGCGCACCTCCTTGAGAATGGGCTGCATGCGGTCAATGGCAGTGGCCCGCGCGTAGAGCAGCGGCTCGATCACGTAATGCAGGTAGGTGTGGCGCACGTCGCTCATGCGAATCTTTCCATTCACCGGCGAAACCACCACCACGTAGTCGGTGCCGTAGATGCGGGCGTTCACCATGCGCGGCGAGAACAGCGGCTCGAGGATGACAATAAACCGCTGCCCTTCGTAGGCGGATGCCGGCATCTTGAGATAGAGATTGGTGGCGACGATCATATTCGTCAGCGGATCGTGCAGCCGGTCCTCCTCCTGGTCGTAGATGTGGTGCACTCCAAGCCAGATTCCGTGCAGGTCCACAGCGGCCACAAAGTCCTTGAGCAGGGGCACAATCTCCGCCACCTGCGTGGAGTCGGGCGGCATCTCCGAAAGATCCGCCGCAATCTCAATCTCCGGCGGCGGGGTCAGATACAAGGCCAGCGAGATGTACTGCGAAATGTCCATTGCCGAGCCCGTTAAGCGGTGCTGGGCAACGAAAAGGCAAAGGCTGTCTCTTTTGGCGCGGGCGTCCTCGCTCCTGGCCAGCGCCTGGTTGATCTCGTCGCGGACCCGCTTGCGCACCGGCGCGCTCTCCTCCAGGCCTTCGTCATAGCCGCATGCGTTCAGAGCCGCGGCCATCACAAAGACCGGCTCCGCGCTGATCAGCGAAATGGTGGGCCCGGCCGGATCGATCAGCGATGGCGCCCGCTCCCGCGGCATTTCCGATGAGGACGAACTCTGGCCCTTGGTGGAGCTGCTGTCGTGAGATTGGGCGTGACCCAGTGCGGCCGCAAACCCAGCAAACACGCACAAAAGAGCGGCAAAAAGAACGACGAAAGATCGATCAGTGCGCAACGTCATGAATATACCTTGCTTGCAAGTCTAGTTTAGTAGACGCAGCAGAAGGGCCAAACGAGAGTGGAGTACAGCTTCCGGTAGTGAATAAGCCCTTTAGCATGGCGAACTTCGCGGAATCCCAGATCTTCTGCCGTGGCGGGATCTTTGAGAGGCTGGATTGACGCGAGACTCTGGCGGATTTCGACCGGTTTTGGGGACGGAATGCAGGTTTTCTGTCGCATTTCTACCCTTGGTTTTTTGATCATTATCTTTTAATATCAACCACTTATGTGCAAAATAAGGCGAACAGGAGGAAAATGGACCCCGGGGGGGCACATTCAATTTCCTGGCCGATGAGGCGGGCACCGTCTTCTTCAATTGCCAGTGTGCGACGGCGGATGGATATTTTCTGCAAAAAGGATTGGGAAAACGGATGGGCACCGCCTAATCACACACTTGACAGTGCTTAACATTGTATTATATTGATAAGTATGCGTACAGCGAAGACCATCTTGATTACTCTTCCACCCGATCTGCTGCTAAAGGCACAGAAGACTGCCGAGCGCGAAGATCGAACGATCAGTGAACTCTTTCGGGAGGCACTGCGCCGTTACATTACAGCCGATCCGGAGTGGGAAGCGTTGTTGCGCCGCACTCAGGCCACCGGCAAGGCATTGGATATTGCTTCAGAGGCGGATGTGGAGCGCTTGTCGGATGAGTTTCGGCAGGAGCGGATTCAAACCGCGGCCCAATAATGCGCGTCTTACGTCTTCTTTGTGTCAATTTGGGCACATTTCGCTTTCTAGGGTATGAATCGAAAAGTGCTTTAACCTTATCCGACTACAATTGACTCTGTGAAGCCATTTCACAAAACGAAATACGGGACAATAGTACTTGGCGATTCTCTGGAATATATGTCCGGCTTGCGCCCGGAGTCTCTCGACCTAATCGTTACCAGCCCTCCATTCGGACTGGTTCGGAAGAAGGACTACGGAAATGTTGAGAGCCACGAATATGTTGATTGGTTCAAGCAGTTCGGCGTAGAGTTTAAGCGTCTCCTGAAGCCAACCGGCTCTTTGGTAATCGATATCGGCGGGGCTTGGATTCCCGGTCAACCTACTCGCTCCCTCTATCATTTTGAACTCGTTATCATGCTCTGTCGGGAGGTAGGGTTTTATCTTGCACAGGAATTCTACTGGTGGAATCCATCAAAGCTACCCAGCCCGGCTGAATGGGTGACTGTCAGGAGAATCAGAGCAAAAGATGCTGTGAACTGTGTTTGGTGGCTATCCCCAACACCATGGCCCAAAGCAAGCAACAGGCGTGTACTCGCTCCCTATAGTGATGCGATGAAAGGTCTACTCAAGAACGGCTATAGGGCAAAGCTCAGGCCGAGTGGTCATGACATCAGCGACAAGTTCTCTAAAGATAATGGGGCGGCAATCGCTCCAAATCTTATCGCAATCCCTAATACAGAGAGTAATTCTTACTATCTGAGATATTGCGCGGATCACGATATCAAACCTCATCCAGCTCGCTTTCCCGCAGCACTACCCGAATTCTTTGTTCGAATGCTCACGAATGAAGGCGACAATGTATTAGATCCGTTCGCAGGTAGCTGCGTAGCAGGAGAGGTCTGCGAGCGCCTGAGGCGTAAATGGACTTGCGTCGAGTTACGCGAAGATTACCTCAATGGAGCTCTGGGCCGTTTTGAACGACCGGCGATACCGCAACAGGAGTCGATGTTTGACTTTGGCGGGAGTAATATTACATATAAAATTCACCATCCCGGTTTAATGTGGAACGGGCATGAGGATCCGTTGGCAGAGGACGGGGGAAAGAAGCGGATACTAAATGCCAAGACTACCGTCAAGCCAACTCGTAGCCGTAGTCGCTGATGCCATTCAAGAATCCGGATACACCGGTCAATTGTCGTCCGCTATCAGCACAAATCCGAGGCGTTTTGTAGTAGCTACCCCGACTGGAAGCGTAACGCTTTCGGTATACATTTGGACTCTCACATTCGGCAGAAGGCCGAGTCTGCCAAATGAATACCGCATCCAGATGACGGGCGTAGAATCGCCACTCCAATCTTCGGCCGATGGTCCGGCTGTGCTCATCGGTTATGACCCAGAGCTCAGGCTGTTTGCCGGCTTCGATTTTGCGCTACATCATACGTTTACAACAGGTTCGCCATCTGTCCAGATCGACAGGACGGAATTAGCCCGGGCGGAAGCCGACGGTTTAAGCTTCCATCGGAAGGGTAATGATGAGATTGCGGTTGGGATACGCCCCGACATGTTCATGGCCTATTGCCTGAACGCCGCGCTTCTTCATCGCTACGGACGGGAAGCAAGTGTACTTCGGTTGCTCAACCAGGTCACCCACCTTCAACAGCCTGCCGAGCATGAATTAGAAGTCTTGTCTACTCCTCGCAAGCGTGTGATTCAGGAAGTGAGCAGACTCACACGTCTAGGGAGTTTTCGCCAGCAGGTTCTTTTCGCCTACGGTCACCGATGCGCGGTTACGCGCGTTCAGCTTCGATTGGTCGATGCTGCACACATTCTTCCAGTCGGGGCGACGGGAAGCGCGGATCATGTTAGGAACGGGATTGCTCTTTCGCCGACTTACCACAGGGCATTTGATGCAGGATTGATATATCTCGACGACAATCACCGGATGCGACTAAACGGTGGCCAGCTTCACTTATTGCAACAGCTTCACCTCGCGGAGGGCGTCGACACATTCCGCGCGCCTCTTTCGCGACAGATTTTCTTGCCCCCGGACCCGAACCAGCGCCCAGCCCAGGATTTTATTCGTCGAGCCAATCGATTCCGACAGATTGAAGCGTGAAATCCCACAAAAACTGTTCACAGTTGGCGGGGTACCCGCTCTGTATCGTCATGCTGGCTGGTCTACCCGCGCACCGAAACGCCGGAGAAGGAGAGCACCGCCAGGCCGCGCACCGGCTGGCCGAAGAAGCGGGCCGGCTCAAAGACGCTGAACAGCAGCAGGTTCTCGATCTGCGAACGGGTGGCCTCGTCGGTGGGTCCGGAGACGATGCGATAGTCGTATACGCGGCCCGCGCCGTTGATATAAGCCTCCACCACCACCGGGCCGGAGACGGCGCCGATTTCGTTGTAGCCCACGCCGCTGGAAAGATAGAGCAGCCGCGGCGCGGTGGCGTTGCCCAGGGGCTCGTCCTTGCTGGCCTGGGCCATCTCCGGCCGGGTAAACATGGTGGCCAGCACGATGACCGTACCCATGAGCAGAACCGCGCTGGCAAAGCCGGCCGAGGCCTGCAGCAGGAAGGGACCAAGCGTGTTTCTCCACACCAGATTCCAGCCCTCAAAGCGACTGTGGCGGCTGCGCGCCCGCTCCTGGCTCACCGCCACGCGAATCCGCAGCGGCAGATCCTCGGGCTCCGGCGCCGGGCCCAGCGCGGCCAGCGACGCCTGCACATGGCGCAACCATGCCCACTCCCGGGCACACTCCCGGCAACTTTCCAGGTGGGCGGCGATGCGCTGCATCTCTCGTCCGTTCAGCCGGTCATCCAGATACTCAGTAAACTTTTTTTGTATTGCACTGCAACCGTTCATCGCGCCTCCTCTCCAAGAGGTACCTCAAATCCGTTGCTCGCCGGGGCAGATACAGCCGCCGCCGGAGCGGTCAGAATAGCCTTCAAACAAGCGCGCCCGCGCACCAGCCGCGACTTCACCGTGCCCAGATTCACGCCCTGCATCTCCGCCACATCCTTGTAGACAAATCCCTCGATGTCGCGCAGGATCAGGGTGGTGCGGAATGGCTCCGGCACCTGCTTCAACGCCGCCTCCACCCGCGCCCGAGTCTCCTCATGCAGGGCCAGATCGAAAGGCGACTCAGCCGGGTCCACCAGCATATCCTTCAGCCTCACCGGCGTCCCGCAATCCCTCCCGGTCAGCTCCTGCTCGATAGGCATCTCCTGCTGCTTGTGCCGCATCCACCAGCGCCGCTGGTTGGAGGCCTCGCGCATGGCGATGCGGTAGATCCAGGTCCGCAACGACGACTCGCCGTGAAAGTCGCCCATCCCCCGGAAAACCTTCACGAAGACTTCCTGGGTCAGGTCGGCGGCATCGGCGCGGTCCTGCACGGAGCGCGCCAGCAGGGAGTAAATGGGTTGGTGGAAGCGCGAGATCAGCCCCGCAAAGGCCTCCTCCGAGCCGGCTCGAAGTTCCGCAACCAGAGCCGCTTCATCGGATTGGAGGGTCAGCGCGCCGGCAAGATTGCCCATGGTGAGGTCCACCTGCACTTCAGTATCCTCCCACCTTACCGCAATCACAAGCACATCCGGCAAATCCGCACCGGGGGAATCGTCCGATGCCAAATACCAGAGTGCCGATTGCGGCCACTCCCCCCAACGGCCGGAAAAACTGCCGCTGGAAACCCAACCTGCCGCGGAGTGCGCGGGAAACGGAACAATGGCAAACGGCCAAATGCCCCGCGCGCTCTATTGTCTTAGACACCGGAGGACCCCCAAAGTGTTCCCGGTCACATGCGTTTTGTTTGCCCCCAGGCCTTCCGGGGCCGGCTTGCGCCCATTCCGGCGCCGGACTCAATCCGTCCCGCCGGCTTTCGCAGGAGTCAAATCCCAGCTTCAGAGGGGGTTCCAATACGGGTACGGACCGGGTTTGACGAATTCCGTCCGAGCGGAGACAATAGGGAAGTTGCATCCTTCGCATGTGGGCCTGTGGCGCAGCTGGGAGCGCGCTTCCATGGCATGGAAGAGGTCATCGGTTCGATCCCGATCAGGTCCACCAATCAAACCAGACAACTTAACGTTTATTCGATCCTCAACCGAAGTGCTGCCGTTCTCGCGCCTGGGGTTCACCGGCGGCTGCGCGGCCGGGAGAGTTACGTGTGGTACATTGACGCCATGATGCAAAAGAGTTTGCCGATCTTCGCGCTGCTGTTGGCCATCACCCCGACGCCTGTGCCGGTCTCCGCACAGGCAACCGGTAACTCCGGCCCCTATCAGCAGGCTCCGTCCCTTTCGCTGCCAACCGATAACCCAGGCGTCAATCTGCAGACTCCGCCTCTTTCGTCTTCTACGATCTCCATCCCGCAAGGCACAAGCAGCCCAACCGTCCCGCCCGAATGCGATGGCCTTCCCTGCGATTACCCGCTGCCTCGCATCACCGATGTCAATCCGCCTCCGGCGCCCGAATCCTGGCCCTTGCGCGATCGAATCACATGGTCAGCCAATGTGGTGCTGGCCATTGTAGGTTACTTCGGAATCATCCTGGCCGTCTCCACGCTGAAAAAGATCGAGCGCCATACGAGGGCCACAGAGGTCGTTGCCGAGGCCGCCGCCGATAGCGCCCAGGCGGCCTTGCTGAACGCTCAGGCGGTCATCGATTCAGGAAGGCCCTGGCTCCTGATCACGGTCGAGCCATCGCGGAGCATTGTGAACAGTTTCACCGTAAAGGCCACCAACCGCGGCCGTTGCCCCGCCTACGTGATCGCCTCAGTGGAGCAGATCATGATTGCGGTCGATGAAGCGCACCTGCCCCAAATCCCTGAGTATACGAATCAGGAACCGGGCGTCCCATTTGTTCCCATGATTCTGCTTCCGGGCGAATCGACGGCAATCAAGTCGTTCAGCCGCGATGATTTGAAGTCCATCTGCCCGAGCGAGGAGATGCTCAGGCGAATCGAAAACTGGGAGGAAAAAGTATTTATCTACGGAAATATTCTCTACAGGGATTTGATTGCGCCTGCCGACAAGCAAACCCATGAAACCAACTGGTGCTGCTGGTATATCCATGGACGCCAGAAGAGCGGCCTGGTCATTGCCGGGCCGAGCGAATATAACCTGCACACTTAGGGGAATTTTCAGATTTAAGGTGAAATTGGGCGCGCGGTGAAACCCGAATAACTGCTTAGGAATTCACTGCGTCGCGGACTTCCGGCTCGAAGATCTGGCCGGATTCGTCAAGCCTGATCAGGCGATGCAGATAAGCCCGGGAGATGTGCAGGCTGCGTGCAGCCAGGGTCTTGTTGCCATTGTTCTCGCGAACGGCGGCGACGGCCAGTTTGACCTTATAGTCGCGAAGCTGCCGCTCAAAAGAACCCGCGGGATGATAATCGCCGATGTCGACAACACCGTCGATATCGCTATCGGCAACATCGTCCTCCTGCGTGTTCAGGGTCAAATCTTCCGCGCGAATAGTAAGTCCGGGGGCGATGATGATCGCCCTCTGCATCACGTTTTCCAGTTCGCGCACATTGCCGGGCCAGGAGTAACTCTGCAGCATGGCCAGCGCATCCGGCTCAATATCCTCCATGGGCTTTTGAAACACCTGCCCATAGTGGCGCAGGAAATGCCTGGCAATCACCGGAATGTCTTCCGCATGCTCCTGGAGCGGCGGCGATTCAATCTGCATGACGTTAATGCGGTAGTAAAGGTCCTGGCGGAATTTACCTTCGGCTACCAATTTGGCCAGGTCGCGGTGGGTGGCAAAGATCAGGCGCGCGCGCAGCGGGATGAGCCGGTTGCTGCCCAGGCGGCTGAATTCCATCTGCTGGATCACGCGCAGAAGCTTGACCTGCGTAAACAGGCTGAGATCGCCGATCTCATCGAGGAAGAGGGTGCCGTCGCCGGCCTGCTCGAGGTAGCCTTCGCGCGCGCCCACGGTGCCGGTGAAGGCGCCTTTTTCATGCCCGAACAACTCGGCTTCAATCAGAGTTTCAGGGATGGCACCGCAGGAGACAGCCACAAACGGGCGGTTGGCTCGTGAACCGAGACTGTGGATGGCGCGGGCGATCAATTCCTTCCCGGTTCCACTTTCACCGGTGACCAGCACCGAGGCATTGAGATTGGTTACGCGATGCACCAGTTGATAGACCTGCTGCATCATCGGACTCGATCCGATCAGCCGGTCGCAACTGCCGGGCTCTTCCAGCCGCTGCTGCACGGTCTGCAGTTGCTGCTTCAGCGTGGAGTTCTCGTAGGCCCGGCTGAGCATGGTCTTGAGGTCGCGAATGGAGGGCGGCCTGCGGCAGTAGCCGAAGGCTCCGGTGCGAACCAGTTCAAAGGCGGTGGAGCGAAGGCCGTCGTCGGCCATGACCAGCGAGGGGACCTGAGATGCAATCAAGCGCCGGGAACACCCGATCCGGTCCTGCAACGAATCATGATTGGAGTACAGATCCAGAATCATCACATCGCAGCCCCCGGCCGACAGGAGGCCGGTCATCGCTTCCTCGTTCGACTCCAAAAGTATCTGGAATTCTTTTCCCAGAGCGGAGGAAAGAAGCGGGTGCAGCGCGCGATCTTCTGAGTACAGTCCGATCTTGATCATGACTTGCGAACTCTCTCAAAGTCAGGCCAAACCGCTTCCGTCCGGAAGCGGTGAAGCTGCCTCAATACTCCTGTATCGGCTATAAGGTTGCCAATGCCAGTTTTGGGCCAGAACCATGCAACGTTAGTAATACATTCCAGGTGTCGAAGGGGTAATAAACCTCGTGGAACGAATCACATGCGCAGTCATGTCCCACGGTTGGGAGAAGTCTTCAAACACTCACATAAATGTTCATCGATGCTAACTATCAATCCTAGTGGCTGGTCTGCGTCAGGTCAATACCACCTTGGTAATAAAATCAACGGCTTACCTGTTGCCTGCGGTCTCCCAAATGCAGACGATTCCGGACCTGGTCCAATTAGAATAGGTTGGAGTAACTACTTTATTCAAAGCATCTTGCGCGGAGTCCTACGCGCCGGACAGGGAAATTTGCCAGGGGCAAGCCGCAAACACGCCGCACGAGGCCAATGGCTCTTTTGTGCCATAGCTTTACAACCTCAGTGCTATATTGATACAGCCTCAGTACGATCGTTGAGTTACTGCGTTGCAGAACATTCCGGGGGAGTAACCTGCTCATGCGCCGATGGCGCCGGGCGGCACGCCGATTGCTACAATGACGGATGTGATCCACCGGCAGAAACTGGAATTGTCTCTTTTGGCAGGCGCCGTCGCCATCAGCCGCTTCGCGTTTCGCAGCCGCGATCTCTACGACCTGGATTCAGTAAACTTCGCCTTGGGCGTAGGGCGCTTCGACCCTCGCGCCCATCAGCCCCATCCGCCCGGTTACTTCTTATACGTCTGCCTGGGCCGCCTGTTGAATACCCTGGTTCACGACGCCAACCTGGCGCTGGTCCTCGTGAGCATCGCTGCGAGCATAGCCTCGGTCATCTTCATCTACCTGCTGGCGCGGGATTGGTTTGGACCACGGGCAGCCGGCTTCGCCGGTCTTCTCTTCCTGTTTTCTCCGCTCTCCTGGTTCCATGGCACGGTGGCTCTGACTTACAGCGTCGAGGCCTTCTTCTCGGCGCTGCTGGGCTATCTGTGCTGGCGCATCGATCGCGGTGAAAGGGATTTCATCCTTCCTACGGCAATCCTTCTGGGAATCTCAGCCGGCGTCCGGCCCTCCTCACTGCTGTTTCTGGGACCGCTGTTTCTGTACTCGTTGCGCCATGCGGCGGTAAAAAGGATTCTCCTGGGGGGCACGGCGCTGGCTCTCACGCTCATCGCCTGGTTCCTGCCCATGATCTGGGCCAGCGGGGGGTTCGATGCTTACTTCGGCGCCCTGGTTTCTCTGTGGCGGCTGGTGCCCTCCAGAGACACAGTCTTCAACTCCTCTCCCGCCACTTCCATGGCCCGCGCGTGCGTCATCGTCTTTATCTGCTTTCTGTGCTTTGGGGCGGCCACGCTGGCGCCGCTGGGCGCGCGGCGACGGCCCATTCCGGCCGACCCCGGCAAAAAGATCTTCACCGCCGTCTGGATGGTTCCAGCCCTCTGCTTCTTCACCTTCATCTTTCTGAAATTCGTCAATAGCGGCTACCTGTTGCTGTTGGCCGCACCCGCCAGCATCTGGCTCGGCTCATGGGCCGCGGATTGGTATGAGCATTGCGCGTGGCCAAGGCCGCTCAAGCGTGCGGCGATGGGGATCTGCGCGGTCGCGAATGTACTTATCTTTCTCGCCTTCCCGGCCTACTGTTCTTACCGCTCAGTGCGGCAGTTTGAGACGCAGTTGGACGGAATCCGGACAGCGCTGCCCCAGCTTGGCGCCCCCAATGACCTTCTGATCCTGGGATTCGACTCCCACTTTCTCGGCTATCGCCATGCGGGCTATTATCTGCCCGGCTACCTTACCCTCGAATATCCAGAGGTAAAGCTGAACGAAGGAACGCGGATCTTCGCCATGCAGGGGCGCGACACCCGCCTGCTCACGGCATTGCCAGCCGGCTCCTATAACCGCTTTGTTGTCTTCCCTTTACCCGGCACGGATGCCGAGTATCAGCGGTACCTTGATACCTTCAGGAAGCTGCTTCCCGCCCGGGACCTGGCGTACGTAGACGCAGGGGGCCATCAGTTTGTCACCGGTCCCATCGCGGATCTGCCCCTGCTGTTCCCAACCACTGCGCAGGCGGCCCGGTAGGGCATATCCGGAACGGTGTATACCCCCCGCTTCACCCCAGCGGCTCACAAGTAAACATCCGATTACACCGGCAGCGACTGCACACCCTTAAGTATATGATATAATTAGGTTTCCTCCTTCAGCGGTTTGGTTGGACAATTGCTCCAAGATGAATGTTCGCTGAATTAGGAAGGGATAAAGGAGTCCGGGGTATGAACTCATTCGCCTGGTGGCCAACGCTGATCGTTCTCGCCGTCGCCACCTTCACGGATCTGCGCCAGCGCCGCATTCCGAACTGGCTGGTGCTTCCCTTCCTGCTGGCCGGGATCGCAGTCTCCACTTGGCTGCATGGCTGGCATGGGGCCGGCCAAAGTTTCGCCGGCATGGGACTTGGCCTCCTGATCTACGGCTTTCTTTTCTGGATGGGCGGCATGGGGGCTGGAGACGTCAAGCTGTGCGTCGCCATCGGAGCCTGGATCGGCCCGGACCAATTGTTCATCGCACTGGTCATCGCCGGCATGGCCGGGGGGTTTATGGTCCTGTGCTGGGCCGCCTTCGGTGGATTTCTCAAAGACCTTTTCACGGGCGCGGGCGACATTGTCTTCGGCTGGAGGAAACGCGGACAGCTTCGCGATCCGGAGCTGGTTCTCTCCAATCCCCTGAAGCGCAAAATGCCCTACGCGCCGGCTATCGCCATCGGAACACTCATTTCTTTCTTTGCGCATTGAAGACCGGAGTAACAAATGACAAACTCGCAGACAACTTATAAATACATGATTGACCCGCAAGAAAAGATGCCACCAACAAGGAGCATACCTTCCGTGAATTCGAATTCTGCTTCGTATGTTGATCCCCAGTATCCTGACAGTCTTGGCGCCGGCGCTATGTCGATAGTGCTGATCGGCCCGGACGACGAGCGCCGCAAGGCCGCAGCCAACTCTCTTGCCGAATGCCATGGAGGCGATGTCCGCGAGTTTTCTTCCTATCCTCCCGGCCTGGACGATGTGCCGCGGTTGCTGGAGCATCATCACGACGTCATCATCATCGACCTCGACAGCAACCCGGAGTACGCCCTCGAACTGGTGGAGAGCATCTGCTCCAGCGGCTCGGCGACGGTGATGGTCTATTCGGCCAAGGCCGACCCGGAAATGCTGGTCCGCTGCATGCGCGCCGGCGCCCGCGAGTTTCTCACTCTGCCCTTCGACCATAGCAACATGGCCGAGGCCCTGGTGCGTGCCTCGGCCCGCCGTCCGGCAACTCAGGCGGTGAAGAAAGCGACTGGCCGGCTGCTGGTATTTACAGGCGCCAAGGGCGGTTCCGGGGTCACCACGATCTCCAGCAATTATGCCGTCGCGCTGGCCAAGGAATCCGGACAAAGCACCCTGTTGATCGATCTCGATCTCCCCCTGGGAGACGCGGCGCTCAACCTGGGAATCGTCGCTGAGTACTCGACCGTCAACGCTCTTCAGAATGCCGACCGGCTGGATTCGATTTTTCTCTCCACGCTGCTGGTCAAACATAGCTCCGGTGTATCGGTGCTCGCGGCCCCCGGTAAATTTCCCCCGTTCAAGGGTTCCGACGACGCCATCGACAGGCTGGTCGCCGTCGCCCGCCAGGACTTCGATAACGTGGTGGTCGATATTGGTTCCAGGCACGATTTGATGGGCACCTCCCTGTTCAGGGATGCCTACAGGATCTACCTGATTACCCAGGCCGGCATCCCCGAACTGCGCAACTCAAATCGCCTCATCAACCAATACTTCACCTCCAGTGTCCCCAAACTCGAAATCGTGATCAACCGCTATGAGCCCCGCGCCCTGGGGGTCTCTGAAGAGCATATTACGAAGGCTCTCACCAGGCCGGCGCAGTGGAAGATTCCCAACGATTATCCCGCGGTGCGGAAGATGCAGAACACCGCCACTCCGCTGGCGCTGGCAGATTCGCCCATTTCACGGCTGATCCGGCAAATGGCCCAATCGGTATGCGGCCAGAACGGCCAGCCTGCGGAAAAACCGGCAAAAAAGAAGGGCTTCAGCCTGTTCGGATGATGGTAATGTGGAGGACGGCTCTCACTCGATGGAAGGTATGACGTGGAACTGCTGAATCTGGAAAAGTACAAAGCGGAAATACACCGGACCCTGATCTCCAAGCTGGATCTGGAGAAATTGTCGCGTGTCAATTCCAGCCAGGCGCGCCAGGCGGTGGCCGGCATCGTGAAGGAGATCATCGCCGACCAGCGGGTACCGCTGAACTACGACGAACAGGAAAAGATCCAGGCCGACCTGCTGGACGAAGTCTTTGGCCTCGGTCCGCTGGAGCCCCTGCTCAGGGATGCATCGATTTCAGACATCCTGGTGAACGACAAGGATCATGTCTTCATCGAGCGGGGCGGGCTTCTGCAGAGGGTGGAAACGACCTTTCGCGACGACCGCCACCTGTTGCAAATCATCGACCGCATCGTTTCGCGCGTGGGCCGCAGAGTGGATGAGTCCTCGCCCATGGTCGATGCCCGCCTGCCCGACGGCTCTCGCGTCAATGCCATCATTCCACCCCTGGCGCTGGACGGACCCTCCTTGTCCATCCGCCGCTTCGGGACAGGCCCCCTGGCCGCCAACCAGCTGGTCAAGTTGCAGAGCATCTCCGCAGAGATGATGGAAGTGCTCTCCTCCGCGGTCAAAGCCCGCATCAGCATCATCATCTCCGGGGGCACCGGCTCCGGCAAGACCACGCTTCTGAACATCCTGTCGCAGTACATCCCGCGCAACGAGCGCCTGGTCACCATCGAAGACGCGGCCGAACTCCGGCTGGCCCAGGAAAACATCGTGCGCCTGGAGACCCGCCCCCCCAACATCGAAGGAACGGGCGCGATTCGCCAGCGCCAGCTGCTCATCAACTGCCTGCGTATGCGTCCCGACCGCATCATCATGGGCGAGGTGCGTGGAGAAGAAGCCTTTGACATGCTCCAGGCCATGAATACCGGCCACGAAGGCTCCATGACCACCATCCACGCCAATACTCCCCGCGATGCCATCTCCAGGCTGGAATCGATGGTCGCCATGGGCAGTATGAACATGCCGGAAAAATCCGTTCGCCAACAGATAGCCTCAGCGATTACCATCATCGTTCAAGCCTCCCGTATGAGCGACGGCACGCGCAAAGTAACCAGCATCTCCGAGATCACCGGCATGGAGGAAAATGTAATCAGCATGCAGGAAATCTTCACTTTCAACAAGAAAGGAATCGGACCCGACGGCAGGGTGATCGGCGCTTTCCAGCCCACCCGCATCCGTCCCCGATTCCTCGATAAGCTACGCGTCGCCGGCATCGTTCTGCCGGGAAACCTGTTCGATGTCGAAACGCTGGTCAACTGACCGGAAAGGAGGACGACAGATATGGTAGTGATTGCCGGTTTGGTGTTTCTGGGCGTCTTCGCGGTCGTCACTCTGCTGATGATCGCCGGCGCGAGCGGGGCCTCACAGGAGGCAAAACAGGTGATCGCCTCGCTGGACTCGGCCCTGGCCACCGAAAGCCCGCAAGTTCGCGATCAGATCGTCAATCTTCGCAAGAGCGAACTGCTCAGCGGCATCCCCTGGCTGAACCGCGAACTGCTGAAGATCGATCTGGCGCCACGCCTGCACAACCTGCTCCATCAGGCCGATATCAAGTGGACCACGGGAGGCTTGCTTACCGCTTGCGGGCTCTTCTTTTTCGTACCGGCGTATCTCATTAACCTGCGCTTCGGAAACATTCTGGTGGCGCTGGCGGTGGGACTGGCGCTGGGTTTCGCGCCACTCGGCTGGGTGCTCTTTAAGCGCAGCAAGCGCTTCCACAAGTTTCTGGAGGGCTTGCCGGAGGCGCTTGATTTGATGGTCAGCGGCCTCCGCGCCGGGCATAGTCTCATCGCCGCCATGGGCCTGGTGTCGCGCGAATGCGGCGACCCCGTGGGCAGCGAATTCAAGGTGTGTTTCGAGGAGCAGAACTACGGTCTGGAACTGAAAACCGCCCTGGACAACATCATCAGCCGCGTTCCGCTGCAGGATCTGAGGATTGTCGCCACCGCGATCATGATCCAGAAGGAGAGCGGCGGAAACCTTGCCGAGGTCCTGGATAAGACCTCTCACGTTATCCGGGAGCGCTTCCGCCTGAAGCGGCAGATCGGGGTGCACACAGCTCAGGGACGCCTTACCGGGTGGATCCTCACTTTTCTCCCCATCGTGCTGGGTATCGCTTTGTATACCGTCAACCCCGAAATGATGAGTATCCTATGGAAGACTGCCATTGGCGTCAAGCTGCTCTGGGCGGCTGCCTGCGGGATATTGATTGGCGGTGTGATCATTCACAAGATAGTCAACATGGACGTTTGAAGGGATCTATGGGCATTGCAATCACTGCGTTTTGTGTCGTATTTCTGCTCATCGCGAGCGGGGGGCTGCTGCTGTTCTATCGCGAAGCCATGCTGCAGCGGATCACCGAAGTGATCACCCCGCAAGACAAGCCGAAAACCCTGTTGAGCACCATTCAGAAGACAGGCATTTCGCTCAGCGAAGTGGTGGTGCAATTCCAGAACGTGCTGCCCAAAAGCCAGGCGGAAGTCTCCGTTGTGCTGCAGCGCCTGATCCGCGCCGGCTATCGCAAGGAATCCGCCGTCAAGGTCTTCTATGGCTGCAAAGTATTGGTTCCTCTTTTTCTCTGTGCTCTGGCTCTGGTCACCGGACTGGGGGCCTGGAGCCCGTTTTTCATTTATGTTTGTTGCCTGGGCCTGGGATTCCTGGCCCCGGATTTCTGGCTGGGAAGGCAGATTAAAAGACGGCAGCAACAAATTCGCCGCGGCCTGCCCGATGTGCTCGATCTTCTCATCATCTGCATCGAGGCGGGACTGAGCCTGGACCAGGCGACGGCGCGCACCGCCGAGGAATTGAGCAACGCTCAACCGCAGTTGTGCGATGAACTGGGCATTGTGGTGCTGGAGCAGCGCGCCGGCCGCCCTCGCGCCGAAGCATGGAAACATCTGTCGGAACGCACCGACGTGGACTGCCTGCGCAATCTCGTTTCCATGCTGGTTCAATCGGAACAGTTTGGAACCAGCATCGCCAAAACATTACGCGTTCATTCCGACACCCTCAGAACCCAGCGCGTGCAGGCTGTGGAAGAGGCGGCGGCCAAGACCACCATCAAGCTGATCTTCCCGCTGGTGTTTTTCATCTTTCCATCGCTGTTCCTGGTCGCCCTGGGTCCCGCGGTCATTTCCATGATGGATTCGTTCAAAATGCTCAATGGCGGTCATTGAGGAAAGGAGGAGTAGATATGGACAGTACCACGATTATTCGAATAGTTGCCGGGGTTCTGTTTGTGATTGTGCTGGTTCTGTTGATTCAGCGCCGCCGCACAAAGGTCAAGTAGCGCGGATTGGGCTTGTATTCCGGCGGCGCCGAAGAAAATGATCGAGTTCCGCTGGCCGGCTCCGCGGTCCTGTTCGGACCGGGGAGCGCATGAAGCATTTGGTGGAGAGAAAGGGAGTTGTTATGGACAGTACTATTATCATCCGGATTGTCGCCGGCGTTCTGTTTGTCATCGTGTTGGTTCTGTTGATTCAGCGCCGCCGCACACGGATCAAGTAGTACGGGTCTCACAGGCGGGCTAGTGGCGCCCAGGCAGTTCTAACGAGTTCCACTGCCCAACTCGATAGTCCCATCCGCGGCGACAGGTTTTCGCCGCAGGGGTGGGTGAGTATAGACATCGCCAGCCTTGCCGGCACTGTCTATGCATCCCGTTCCGGCAACGGGAGTGGTAAGTTGTGCCCTTGCGCGTTCCCTCGGCTGGCGTGGTTGCCGACTACGCGCAGAACGAAGCAAGGCCCGTGGCAGCCCGGGAATCGAAGTGAAAGGACTGGTTTGAATGAACACGATTGTTGAATTGGAACCCGGGACTCTGGAACAACAACCGGCTGACAGGCACTCGCCGCAGGCGGGAGGGTACATGGAATTACGGAAACATTGCGCATACAACCGGACTCGTGAATGCTTTCTCGGCCTGGAGGTCGCTGCCTCCGATATACCCTACGCTAACCTCAAGCATCTGATTGCGACACTCGCACTCAAATCCGGTGAGGGCCTGTGGCTGGCGCCGTTCAGGGGAATTCCCGATACGGACGTGCGTGCCCCTCTCGATCTGGTTTATCTGGACGAGGATTGCCGGGTTATTGACGTTGTCGAGGCGTTTCCCACCTTCCGTATCACCCCTTCCAGTCCGCGGGCCGCTAGTGTGCTGGCATTGCCAACTCACTCCATCTATTCGTCGCAGACCCAGGCGGGCGACCAGTTGGTGCTCTGCGTGGCCGAGGAGATGGAGCAGCGCCTGGCGCAGTTCGCCGGTTCAAGCAGCGCTGCCGCTGTGCAAAATGCCGTTCTTTTGCGGGAAAAGCCGCTTTGGAGCGGCGGTCCAGGGGTGCTGCAATTGGAGGAGCGCTCCACAAAGCCGAACCCCGGCTCTCAGCAAACGCATGAGATGAGCCTCATTCAACCGGGGATGAAAGACGTCAAGCCGCCGAAGAATTGGGTGGAGCGCTGGTGGTCTCCGGATCCGAGAAAGGCTCCGCGGGAGTCCGCGCCCGGCCTGGCTGCTTATTACTGGACCGGCGGCGTTGCGGAGGCGCATAACGTCAGGGATATCAGTTCCACCGGTTTGTACCTGGTGACGGAGGAGCGTTGGTACCCGGGCACCCTGATCCTGATGACTCTGCAAGAGACAGGCAGCGGGCCGGAATGCGCCGAGCGTGCCATCGCGGTGCACTCCAGGGCCGTCCGCTGGGGCGAAGATGGCGTCGGCCTGCAGTTCGTCCTGTCAAATTCCCGGGATGCGCGCAGTGGGAAGAAGCTGGTGGACGGGGCGGATCAAAAGGCGCTGGAGCGATTCCTGCAGCATCTCCGGAAAGAAAAGAGTTAGCGATGTTTGTTACTCGAATACTCGTAACACAAAAGTGGTATGGTCAAGCCCTGAATAACGCAAAGGTGGGATGGTCAAGCCCGGGATACCCACTATATGGTGGACAATGCCAGGAGGTCCATGATGATGAAGATGCTTAACAACGATCGTCAGCAAGCCATGGTCCTCATGCGCGGTTTGAACCGCGCCGCGGGATCACGGGGAGTGCGCGCAGGAATTCGCGCCATCGGGAGACTGGTTCGCGCCCGCCATCGCTGCGGCGAAGAGGGAGGCGCGCTGGTTGAGTTCGCCCTGGTGTTCCCCCTGATGTTGGTGTTGATGACGGGCATGTTTTCAGTGGTGATGGCCGTGATGAACTATCAGCAGCTTGGGAATGCCACGAACGGCGCCGCACAGCAGCTTATCACCGCCCGGGGGAACGTTGCCGACCCGTGCGCCGTGGTCGTAACAGCGGTTACCGGCACATTGCCGAGCTGGACGACATCGAAGTTTACGTACACAGTGACGCTTACGAACTCGGCCGGTACGGCTACTACCTACGGCCCAACGGCAGGATCGGGTTTTTCATGCACCGCGGGGGCGGCGGTTCTGACCTCGGGGACGGGGGCGGAGGGCCAACCCGCCTCGGTAACGGTCACCTATCAGTACACCTGGCTTCCAATAATGTGGTCTGGATGGGCTCCTGTGCTAAACCTGTCGGGCAATCTACGGGCGTCAGCAGCGGTACTAGTCGATTGAAGGGGGAAATGGTCAAATGAAATTGCAAGCAGTGTCTTTTCTACGCAGACTTCTGAAGGAGACGAGCGGCCAGGCTATGTATATCGGGGTTGTCGGGATGACCTCGATGATCGGGCTTTCCGGCCTAGCGGTTGATCTCGGCCATGGCTATTATGCCGCACAGCAGCTCAAGTCATCAACGAATGCGGCCGCATTGGCGGGAGCAGCGGGCTTGCCCAACACGGACACGGCAACGAGCTATGTGACGTCCTACAGCTCCGCCTCGGGAGACAGGAACGCCACTGGGTTGCTGACCAACGTTACGACGACACCGACCTTCCTGTGCCTGACCACCCTGTCGAACGAGGGAGTCCCGTGCATCGCTTCCACCGGCTCCACAAGCGGGAATTTCAACGCCGTCCGGGTGGTGCAGACAGCCAAGGTTCCGTTGTGGTTCGGAGGCATGTTCGGTGTCCCCGATTTCAACCTGACGGCAGTCTCGACCGCGGCCGTAAATTCGTCGAGCAGCGGTACAAATTCCTCGTGGAACGTTGCCATCGTGCTCGACACAACGGCGTCAATGGCTGCCCAGGATAGCGGCAAGCAATGCTCCGGCACGCAAATCTCCTGCGCGTTGGCGGGCGTCCAGACTCTGCTGCAGGGTATGTTTCCCTGCGCCTCGGGCACAACCTGCACCGCGAAAAGCGGCAATCCCCTCATGGTGAATAACGCTATCGATAGCGTCGCCCTGTTTGTGTTTCCCCCCGTGACAACGGCTACGATGTCGAAGGACTATGTTTGCAAAACCAGCAACCCTACGACCATACCGTATACGTTTACAAACGTAACCACGGGCTCAAGCCAGAATTTAAACCTGCCTGTGACAGCGACCTACGAGGTGATTCCTTTTTCGGGCAATTACAAAACCTCCGACGGGGCTACGACGTTGGAAAGCGGCTCGGAGATCGTGATCGCGGCCGGGGACTCGGGGACCAGCGGTTGCGGCGGTATTCAAGCTCCGGGCGGCCAGGGAACCTACTATGCGCAAGCCATCTATGCGGCACAGGCGGCACTGGTGGCCCAGCAGACGGCATATCCGGGAACGAAGAACGCCATGATCATCCTCAGCGACGGTGACGCAACCGCTTCCGGCAGCCAGATCGTGGCCACAACGGGCACTCTGAACGGAACCGGAACCAAAACCTCGAACCCGAGTGGCTACCAGTCGTATGCCTATCCATCCGCGCTGGGCGAGTGCGGTCAGGCCGTGATAGCGGCCCAGGCGGCAGCCACGGCTGGAACCAGGGTATACACGATCGGCTACGGCTCTCCGACGTCGGGATGCACGACGGATACGACGTATAGCGCTCACAAAGGCATCACCCCCTGCCAGACGATCCAGGATATGGCCTCCGACGTGTCGTATTTCTTTTCCGACGACGGCGAAGGCTGCTCCTCGCCCAATGAAGCAAATTTCACGTCACTGACCCAGATATTCCCGGTCATCGTGAATACTTTCTCGCACCCGCAGTTGGTCCCCAACGGCACGACATAGCCGCATGAACGAGAATGGATAAGGTCCGCATCCCGGCCGGGAAGCGGACCTTATTCCGGCACTTCGGGAATCACCAGCAGCACTTCCACCTTGACATTTTGCCCACTCTGCGTCGCCGGCCTGAACTCCCACTTGGCTAGCGCGTCCAGGACAAACTTGGCCTGCGCGAACTCCGGCGGGAAGGCGATGGCCAGCGCCTCGAAGCGGCCAGCCTGGTTCACATACCCGTGAATCATGAGCGCGTCGGCATCGATGGCGCCGGGAGCGATGTTGGGGCGCACGATGTTATACGGCCAGGGCGCCTCGATGTGGGCGATGTTGCCTCCCGCCGCCGCATCGTCCGCGCGCGAAAGCGAGTACTGGAGAATCCAGCTTCTGGCCAGGCCCACGTGCAGATAAACGGTGTACGCCAGCCTGCCGCTCCATAGCTCAGCCGTCTCAGGATACTTATCTTCCAGCGACGATCCCACCACCACCGCTCCGAACTCGCCGTCCTTGGGCAGCTTGATCACATCGTATGCAGGCTGGTTGCCGGCGCCGGAATCAGCCCCTTGCGCAGGCCCGGTTTTCGCTTCGTTCCGATTGCCGGCCTCAGCCCCTTGCGCAGGCCCGGTTTTGGCTACGTTCCGATTGCCGGCCTCAGCCCCTTGCGCAGGCCCGGTCTTCGCTACGTTCCGATTGCCGGCGGGCTCCGGCTGGTCTCCCTTCTCGCCAGTGCCCTGCCCCGCTCCCGTTCCATCGGCCTTGGCGTCCGGGTTGCCATTCCCGGTTTGCGAAGGATCCTTTGCCTGCCCCGGCGCCGGCGTTCCCGGCGAAGCTTTCGACACCGTCTCGTTCACCGGCGGCAGGGTGACGGTTCCGTTCGCCATGCGAAGATCGGAGAGCGACATCACCGCGGCGGGTGTTGGCTGCGCGCTCGACACCGAGGTCGTTGCCGGAGCCAGCTGCGCTTGCTCAGGTCCGTGAACAACCACAGGCGAGGTGGTGCTGGGGAGAATAGCCTGCTTCTGCGAAGCCAGATCCGTGGCTGAGATGCCCAGATCAGCCAGGTTCACCTCCTCGTTGGGCGGATCCAGCGAAGGGTGCACGTCGGCGGCTGTGGGCATGGCCGGCTTGGGCGGAACGATGGTCTGGGCCACGGTTTTCTCCGCAGACCAGATCACCGCGGTCGGAACCGGAACTTCCCTGGCCAGCGTCAGAGGGGATTTAATCTTGGGCTGCACCAGCGTCTGGGCTCCCGGGGCCGCTTGCGCAATCAGCCGCAACGCCGCCGGCTGCGCAGTTTGCTTGCCGCCAGGGGCATGCGTGCGCGCCGTGCGATGCGGGCCTGGATATGCAATACCGCTCCCGGCGGAGGCTCGCATCCGCGGCTCCGGCGCGTGCAGTTCCAGATGCCGCACGGTATAGCTCTCGGTGACCACCCGGCTCTGCGGCCCGTACAGGATGCCCAGCGCCACCACGCCGATCACCGTGCCATGCACCAGAATCGAGACCAGAAAGGAAGATCCCGACAGGACCTCTTCCGGCCGGTCTGAAAAGAGCGTAATGGTGCGGGAAGACCTCATGACAAAATAGATTCCCTCCCAGCGCCGCCTGGTCCTTTTTTACCGCGGTGGCCGCTTGCATATGCTACCGGCTTGTCAGAACGGTGAAAGAGGAGCTATAACCCCTCAGATCTCCATTGTAATCTCTTTCAGAATCGCCGATGGCAGGGTTCCGCGGGAAAGCTAATCTACAGAAAAGTTAGCACTTGAACTTATGGTATTAAGGGGATAAACTAAACAAGCATTTGAATTTGATTGGCTTCTTGCCGGGACATTCCTAGTGTTGTTCGCGAGACGAAGCCCGTTTGCCAAGGCTCGCCAATTACCATTGCGTACAGAAAGACGGAACTGGCCGGGTAGCCAGTTCGAACAGGCATCCAGATGAACCGAAGAGTACTTACAATTCTCCTCCTCGCTTTCGTCATTGCCGGCGCGTGCGCGTTCCTGGTCTACCGCGTAATAGGCAACCGCCTGGTGGCGGCAAAGCCGGTCATGACCACGTACGTAGTCGCGGCGAACGCGGATATTAAAACCGGAGCCCTCCTTAGCGCCTCTAACCTGACCAGCCTCCAGATCGCCGGAGCGGCTCCCAAAGGCGCCATTCTCAAGGCCGAGGATGCCATTGGACGAGGCGTCGTCTCGGACATCTACCAGGGAGAGCCCATTCTCGATAGCCGCCTGGCAGCCCCCGGATCCGGCGGCGGACTGGCAGCCATCATTCCCCCGGGCATGAGGGCGTGCGCGGTCAAGGTGGACGATGTGGTGGGCGTGGCTGGATTCGTCACTCCCGGATTGCACGTGGACGTACTCATCTCCGGCGTTCCTCCTGGCGCGCAGGCCCAGAACGCCCTCGAAGGCATTCAGGCCAGAACCATCCTTCAGAACATCCAGGTATTGTCGGCCGGCACCGATATTCAGAAGGACGCTGAAGGCAAGGCAAAGCCTGTGCAGGTAGTCAATCTGCTGGTCACTCCGGAACAGGCCGAGACCCTGAGCCTGGCCAGCAACCAGCAGGTAAAAATCCAGCTGGTTCTGCGCAACCTGCTGGATACCAAGACCACTCAGGTTCCGGGCACGTCCATGGCCAACCTCTTTGCAGATCCCGGAGCTAAAAAGCCGGTCGCGACCGGTCATGTTCGCAGAGCCGCACCCGAGGCTTTCACGATCGAAGTGATCAACGGTTCTAAATCGGGCGAGGAAAAATTTCGTTCTTCCGAGGGAAAGCAGTGAGAGCGAAGGCTGGAATTACCATCGCATGTTTCTGCGCAGTGGCTCTTGTACTCTGCGCCGCATCGGGCCTGCAGGCTCAATCCTCACCGCCTGTTTCTCAACCCGCCGCCACCATTCAAGACTCCGCCAATGACCTCTACGTCGCTGTAGGCAAAACCGTGCTGGTGGACACTGCCAATCCCATCAGGCGCATCGCCGTCGGCCTGGGCGAGATCGCCGAAACCCACGCCATCAGCCGGACCGAGATCATGGTCAGCGGAAAAACCGCCGGCGAGACCAGCCTGATTATCTGGGATACCCTGGGCGGCCGGCAGTTCTTCAACGTGAAGGTGAGCGCCAGCGCGTCCGCATCCAATAGCAACATGGACGCCATCCGCCGCCAGCTCAGAACGGAGCTGCCCGGACAAACCGTGAGCGTCACCTTCGACAACAACATGGTCTTCCTGCGCGGCACGGTCAAGGACCTCACCAGTTCCGCGCGCGCGGTCCAAATCGCATCCAGCGCCGGTAAAGTCGTCAACCTGCTCAATGTCAAATTGCCTCCCCTCGACCCGCAGATTCTGCTCAAGGTGCGCTTTATAAGCGTCGACCGCACCAAGGCCCTGCAACTGGGCATCAATATGTTCAATAACGGGCTGGGAAACGCGATCGGCTCGGTTTCAACCGGCCAGTTCACTCCTCCACTGACTACCTCCGCTGCAACGACCATAGCGAACAATGAGAACATCACGGCCATATTCCCGGGCCTGGGTAATGTCGGCGCAACCATCACGGCACTCTCTACCAAGGGCGTCACCGAGGTTCTTGCCGAGCCCAATATCCTGGCGGTGAACGGGAAAGAGGCCAGCTTCCTGGCCGGCGGAGAATACCCCTATCCAGTCGCTCAGGCAGCCGCGGGCGGCACAGCCACCATTACCATCATGTTCAAGGAGTATGGAATTCGCCTCAACTTCATCCCCGTCGTAACTCCCCGCGGAACCATCCGTCTTCAGGTGGCCCCGGAAGTCAGCTCGCTGGACTTCACCAATGCCGTTGAACTCTCCGGATTTGAGGTGCCCGCCATTACCTCGCGGAAGATGAAGACCGAGGTTGAGCTTGCCGACGGCCAGAGTTTTGTCATCGCGGGCCTGCTGGACAACAATGAGACCGAAACCTTCCAGAAGATTCCCTTTCTGGGAGACATTCCGATTCTGGGCAAATTCTTCCAGTCGATGTCGAAGAATAAAACAAACACCGAGCTGATCGTCCTGGTGACGCCGGAGATCGTGGCTCCCATTCATGCCGGCGAGCCACTGCCTGAGTTGAAGTTCCCATCCAAGTTCCTGCCGCCCAACTCCGGCATACCCATGAATACACCGGATGCCAAGACGGCTGAGAACACGCCAGCCCCCGAACCGGCAACCATACCCATTGAGAAACTCCTTGATAGCATGAAGCCGGAGCCGCCGCTGGTGATCGAAGGCGCCACGCAAGGCTTTGGCGCCGCATCGACCGCAACGAACAGCAGTAGTCCAACTACAACTTCTGCTCCGCCTCAGTAACGCTGCCGCCGGCCGTCACTTCAGGCGGCCGGCGGGAGTGGAGAAGGTGCGTTCCCTATCCTGGCGCGCTTCAAAAGCCGATGGGTAAGGGAAACCGCGCATGCCGCCGTTCCGAGGGCACTGACGCAAGCCGCCCATATCGGCTGCGGCGATAGCGGTTCTTCCATTGATATACCCCGAAACCATGACTGCCGGGTAGCTTTTTCCTTAAGAAAAAGCTACTTTGTACAAAGCTGGCAAGAGCACGTGAATTGAAGAACCGCGCTTGAGACAGGCGAAAGGATCTGAGGCAAAGGGATGAATCCGCTACAGCGGTTCTCCAATTGCTGTATCCCGAAACCACAAACGCTGAGTGGCTTTTTCATCAAGAAAAAGCTGCCTTGCACAAAGCTAGCGAGGGCACGTGAATTGGAGAAACGCTTACAGCAGGATCTTTGGCGGGCTGCGGGATGGCCTCACTCCGCGCCAGCCGGCGACCCCGGAAATCCGCCTGCGGGTCTCAAACCTCACTCGCCACACGGTGCTTGCCACCTGCCTGGAAGTCGCCAACAGCGGCTCCAGGCGCAGTAAGGGCCTGCTGGGGCGCGCGCGGCTCTCTCCCGGTGAGGGTCTGTGGATCCTCCCCTGTGAAGCCGTGCACACCTTCTTCATGCAATTCCCTATCGACCTCGTCTATCTGGACCGCAAGAATCGAATCAGGAAGCTGAGCAGCGAAGTGCCTCCGTGGCGCCTGTCGGCCTGTCTCTTCGCGCACTCTGTGCTCGAGCTTGTCCCGGGAACCATCCGCAACACGCAGACACAACCCGGAGACTTGCTCGAATTCTCGCCTGCTTCTTTGACCAGTGACAGCCCCCAGAGCCCCTCTGCCCACGCCTGGAACGAAACCACAATAACCATGCCCTGAAAAACCTGATCCAGGGCGTTGATTTCTTAAGGAAATCAAAAACATTAGAGTCGTGTGCCTGGCTACACCAATGGTGGTTTCGCCCCAAGCGTGCGTGGCCGCGGAAGCTCGCGCTTCGGGCAGGATCGCTAATTGTCTTTTATTCTGCCAATGACCCGGTATTCCACTTTCAGGTCATGTATACGTTGCCGGTATTTCCTATTCAGCCTGTATACAATTGTTTACACCCTGCTGCGCCGCCCCATGGTTACTAATTTGGTAAGTCATTGATTTATAAAGATAAGAAACGATTGTCGAGAATGGCACCCCAGTTGCTATATTGAGGGTGACCCGGCGAAGGCTGGGAAAATCAATTAACGGAGAGACAAAAAATGAACACCATGCTTCTCAAGCTGTATGTGAAGTTCCAGGATCTGATGAGCCGCGAGGAAGGTCAGGATCTGGTCGAGTATGCTCTGGTTGTTGCCCTGATCGCTTTCGGCGCCACCGCCGGAATGAAGGCTCTTGCCACCGGCCTCAACACTGCATTCACCAACATCAACACGGTTCTGGGCACCTACACGGTCTAACTCCTGCGAAGCAGGGTAGGCCGGCACAAATCAGCAAGTTTGCTCCTTCGCGGGAGAGTTACTCACACCAGACCAGGTGCACAAGATAACTCTCCCCCTACAAAGGATCCAGACCTCCTGACGTACGATGTACAAAGAGGTAACTACATGAGCCCAGGACTTCGGAAACTCATCGAACGCCTACAGGCCCTGATGAGGCTGGAAGACGGGCAGGATCTGGTCGAATATGCCATGATCATTGCGTTGATAGCAACCGGTGCAACTGCCGCCATGCAGGGCCTCGCTCTCGTTCTGCTCAACGCGATGATCGACCTCAACACCGCTCTCGGCAATTACACGGTTTAATCCCTGCCATGCAGGGCCGCAACAACACGTGGCGGCACTTTCGCGGGAAAGATACGCGCAGCAGAATAGCGTCTGCACTTAGTCAACCCGGCAAAGGATTCAAGCACCATCTGATACACTGGTAGGCAGACGCATGAAACTTGCAATTTTCACACTCATCGACCGATTGCGGTGCCTGATTACGAAGCAAGACGGTCAGGACCTGGTTGAATATGCTCTGATCGTCGCTATGATTGCATTTGCAGCGACTGCCGGCATGAAGACCCTGGCTACCGGCATCAACACTGCGTTCACCCACGTCAACACGACCCTCGGCAACTACACGGTTTAATCCCTGGCCGCGCAGGCTGAGGGTTTTTCAGTTTGTTCCATTTGCTTTTTTGGCGGGAGAGATACGCGCGCTAGGCCAGGATAGGCCCAGCGCGTGAACGTATTTGTCCCGGCAAAGAATCCAATCACATGGTACCCCCAAAGGAGACGGCCGTATGATTCATGAAATAACCAGACTCATCAACAGATTGCAGTATTTGATTACGCGGGACGATGGCCAGGACCTGGTCGAATATGCTCTGGTCGTTGCTTTGATCGCATTCGGCTGCACCGCCGGCATGCAGTCGCTGGCCACAGGCCTTAACACTGCGTTCACCAACATCGCCACCGTTCTGGGCAGCTACACGGTTTAAGCCCTGGCCGAGCAGAGCCGGAGTACGGCAACTGATTTCCTTCCTTGGCGGGAGAGGCGCGCTGGGCATATCAATTGCAGGCGTGTGCTCTCCTATGCCCTTTCACCCGCGTCCAGGATTGCAAGGATGATCCGATAACGGAAATTCATGCGCTCACTAAGATTGAGACGTTGCCTCGGATGCACGACCGTCTCCGCGACGCTCTTCGCTGCGATACGGCATAAAATTAGCGGCACACTCGGCAACGTTCCAGCATAAAATTAGCGATATGCTCCCGTCCGCGGCCTCTCAAGGCGACGTTTCGCTGCTGCTGGTCGAAGCCGGCCTCACCCTGATTGCCATCGCAGGGTCGTTCAGCTTCCCGCGTCTCGGTTCTTCAACTTTCCGGCGCCTGGAGCGCGCCTTCGGTCGGCTGGCGAGAAAACAGGGACTGGCCGTCGCGGCCGCCGGCCTTTCCACGCTCCTGCTGCGGCTCGCCATTCTTCCCTTCTCTCCCATTCCTCTGCCCTTTGTTCCTGACGATTTCAGCTTCCTGCTGGCGGCGGACACCTTCCTCCATGGCCGATTGGCCAACCCCACGCCCGTCCTGTGGACCCATTTCGAAAGCATCCACATCACCATGCAGCCGACCTATATGACCATGTACTTTCCCGCGCAGGGGCTGCTGCTGGCTGCCGGTAAACTCCTCTTCGGAAACCCATGGTTCGGCGTCCTGTTGTCCAGCGCGCTGATGTGCGCCGCCATCTGCTGGATGCTGCAGGCGTGGCTGCCGCCCGGCTGGGCGCTGCTGGGAGGAATGCTGGCGGTCCTGCGCCTGGGAGTTTTCAGCTACTGGATCAACACCTACTCCGCCGGTGGCTCGATTGCCGCCCTGGGCGGAGCGCTGGTGTTGGGAGCCCTGCCGCGACTGATGAAATCCGCGCGGCCTCGCGAGGCTCTTCTGATGGCGGCCGGTATCGTGCTGCTGGCCATCGCGCGCCCCTACGAAGGCCTTCTTCTTTGCCTCCCGGTAGCGGTTGTTCTGGGCCGCTGGCTCTTGTTAGGCAAAAATCGCCCTCCCGCTGCCGTGCTGCTACGCCGGGGCGCGTTGCCGCTGGCGCTGGTCATCGCCGCCGTTGCGTGGCTGGGATACTACGATTACCGCGCCTTCGGAAGCCCCTTCATTCTGCCCTACACCATCAATCGCGCCACCTACGCCGTGGCGCCCTATTACATCTGGCAGCAGCAGCGGCCCACGCCCGTCTACCGGCACGAAGAATTGCGGCACTTTTATATGGTGAATGAGTTGGGCGGATACAAAAAAATCCATAAACTCAGCGGCTTTTTCACTGAAACCTCGTTCAAGGCAATCCGCTGCTTCGAGTTTTTCGCCGGGTTCGCATTGCTCCCTCCGCTCATCATGATGCGCCGCGTATTCCTGGATCGCCGCATACGCTTCCTGGTTTTGTGCGCGCTCATCCTGGCCGCCGGCATGGTCATCGAAATCTATCTCATCGCTCACTATCTGGCGCCCTTCACCTCTGTCTTCTATGCCATCGGCTTGCAGGCCATGCGCCACCTCCGGGTCTGGAGTCCGGGTGGCCAGCCCGTGGGCGCAACCCTGGTCCGCCTCACGGTGATGTTCTGCATTGCCCTGGCTGGATTGCGGTTGTTTACCGGGCCTCTCCATATCGTGATTCCCGAGTGGCCGCCCTCGGAATGGGCTGACAAGTGGTATGGCCCGGAACATTTCGGCGTTCAGAGGGCTCATATCGAGGCCGGGCTGGAACAACTCCCCGGAGATCAGCTGGCGATCGTCCGCTATTTTCCCGGCCACAATCCGCTGGATGAGTGGGTTTACAACTGGGCTGACATCGATGGTTCCAAAGTCGTGTGGGCAAGAGAAATGGACAGCGCCGACAATCTTGAATTGATACACTACTACCACGGCCGGAAGGTCTGGCTGGTCGAGCCGGACGCGCAGCCGGCAACCGTTTCTCCCTACCCGATGCCGGAGCAGTTGCCCGCTGCCTCGCACTGAATCGGCCGCCGGATTCCGGCAGGCAATATTTAGGAGCTGAATCTATGATCAACGGGAAGAAAGTTGCGGTTGTGATGCCGGCCTACAACGCCGAAAAGACCCTGGAACAGACAGTGCGCGAATTGTCCGACGTGGTGGACATCAAGATTCTTGTCGATGACTCCAGCAAGGACCAGACCGCGGCTCTCTCCAGGAAACTCGGCGTGCAGACCTTTGTTCACGACGCCAACTACGGTTATGGCCGCAATCAGCAAACCTGCTACCGCGAGGCTCTGGCCGCGGGCGCCGACATCGTGGTCATGGTTCATCCCGATTACCAGTACACGCCGTCCCTGGTTCCGGCCATGGCCGGCATGGTCTCAAGCGGAGTCTATGACATGGTTCTGGGCTCGCGGATTCTGGGAGCAGGGGCGTTGAAAGGCGGTATGCCGTTCTATAAATACGTCGCCAACCGGCTCCTGACGGCATTCCAAAACCTGATGCTGGGGGTCAAACTCTCTGAGTACCACACCGGATTCCGGGCCTTCTCGCGGGAATTGCTCGAGACTCTTCCCCTGCTTGAAAACTCCGACGATTTCGTCTTCGACAACCAGATGATCGCCCAGGCCGTGATGTTCGGCTTCAACATTGGAGAGATCTCCTGCCCGACGAAATACTTTGATGAAGCCTCTTCCATCAATTTCAAGCGCAGCGTGCAATATGGATTCGGAGTGCTGGCCACCACCGCAAGTTTTGTCGCGCATAAGTGGGGGATCAGGCGCGCGCCGAGATTCGACGCTACGGGGAGAAAAGTACATCAGAAGTATTATTCCGAGATTGCGCAGGGCTAGTGAGATTCTGAATCGCGCCTGCCGCGCAGATTGGAGAAGAACTTTGCAGCCTGCGAACGCAGCGTTCGGCTGCAAGCTCGGCGAGCCCTCATGAACCGCATCCCCACGTTGGACGGCTGGCGCGGCATCGCAATCGCCCTGGTCCTGTTCGATCATACCCAGGCCGCCCTCCTCGGCGGTTATCTGCGGCCCTGGATGCAGACCGGCCGGCTACGCGCTTTGGGCACCGGCTGACAAAGACGCCGGCCCAGGGCATTCCGGCCGGCAATACAGCCGCCGCGCTCGCTCAGTCATGAACCTGGAATCGGAAAAGGAGTTGGTGATTCGTTGATGAACCTCGCGCCTGGCTCTGAAACCGGCCCTTCACTGATGCTGATCGAAGCCTGCCTCACTGCGATTGCGGTCGCGGCGGCGTTCTGCTGGCCCCGGCCCGCTTCCTCCTGGTTCTCGCGCATCGAGCGCGCCTTTGCCCGACTGGCGCGGAGAAAGAGATTATCGGTTGCAGTCACCGGCGCGGCCGCGCTTCTCGGGCGCCTGGCTATTCTTCCCTTCTGCCCTATTCCCCTGCCCTTTGTTCACGATGATTTCAGCTTTCTGCTGGCCGGGAACACCTTCGCGTCCGGCAGGCTCACCAATCCCACTCCCGCGATGTGGAAGCATTTCGAAAGCTTCCAGATCACCATGCAACCGACGTATATGTCGATGTACTTCCCCGCGCAGGGCCTGGTTCTGGCCGCCGGCAAGGTGCTCTTCGGGCACTCCTGGTTTGGCCTTTTATGCGTGACGGCGCTGATGTGCGCCGCCCTCTGCTGGATGCTGCAGGCGTGGCTGCCGCCTGCATGGGCATTGCTGGGAGGAATGCTGGCGGTCCTGCACCTGGGGCTATTCAGCTATTGGATCAATACCTACTCCGGCGGCGGCTCTGTCGCGGCTCTGGGCGGAGCGCTGGTGCTTGGAGCGCTTCCGCGTCTCATGCGGACGGCGCGCCTTCGCGACGGCTTGTTGCTGGCGACTGGCATCATCCTGATGGCCCTGAGCCGCCCCTTCGAAGGAATGCTTCTCTGCCTTCCTGTCGCGTTCGTTCTCGGCCGCTGGATCTTCTTCGGAAGCAACCGCCCGCCCGCTGCCGTACTGCTTCGCCGCGCCGCGCTTCCTCTGGCGCTTATTGTTGCCGCTCTTGTTTGGCTGGGATACTACGACTATCGCGCCTTCGGAGATCCGCTTACCCTGCCTTATACAGTGGACCGCGCTACTTACGCCGCCGCCCCTTACTGGGTTTGGGCTAAGCCGCGGCCCGAGCCGGTCTACAGGCACAAAGTCATGCGCGACTTTTATGTCGATTACGAGCTGAATTATGTGCGCAGGCTGCGCACCCTGCGCGGATTCGTGTCGGAAGACCTTTTCTTCAAGCCCTTGCGGCAACTATTGTTCTTCGCAGGCATTGCCTTGCTTCCGCCCTTGATCATGCTGCGCCGCGTTTTGATCGACCGGCGCATCCGCTTGCTAGTGGTGTGTGTGGCCGTGCTGGCCGCCGGAATGTTATCTGGAACCTTCCTGATCCCCCACTATCTTGCCCCGTTGACCGCGGCTTTCTATGCCATCGGCCTCCAGGCCATGCGCCATCTGCGTCTTTGGAATCCGGACTCGCGCCCGGTGGGAAAGGCCCTGGTGCGCATGCTGGTCACGGTGTGCCTCGTCCTGGCCGCAATCAGGCTCTGCGCCGAGCCTCTCCACCTGCGCCTCGCCGCCTGGCCGGGTTCCGAGTGGTCCTCCACCTGGCATGGTCCGGGACGATTGGGCGTGGCGCGCGCTCGAGTGCAGTACAGATTCGAAGAACTTCCCGGCAAGCAACTCGCGATCGTGCGCTATTCTCCCAACCACAGTTCGCTGGACGAGTGGGTCTATAACGCTCCGGATATCGATGGCTCCAAAGTCGTCTGGGCGCGGGAGATGGATGCCGCCAGCAATCTCGAACTTATTCACTACTACAGCGACCGGACGGCCTGGCTGGTGCAGCCGGATTTGGATCCGGCCAATGTGTCTCCATACCCCGCGCCTGAATAACCGGCTACTGTTCGCCCTCTGACTCGCCTGTATAGATGCAGCCGCTGGTGCAGGTCTCTCGAACCACGATCTTGCTCAGCGAGGGAAGCGCCGGGAGCAGCGCCTTCCACAGCCATCGCGCAAGGTTCTCGCTGGTCGGATTCTCCAGACCCTCCACCTCGTTGAGGCAGCGGTGGTCGATGCGGTCCTCGATGGCCTTGAAGGCCGTCTTGATCTGGGCAAAGTCGATGACCCAGCCGAGATGCGGATCGAGGGGCCCACGCACATGAATCTCAATATGAAAGCTGTGGCCGTGGAGGCGCCCGCACTTGTGCCCCGCAGGGACGTTGGGCAGCCAGTGCGCCGCCTCGATTGCGAACTCCTTGAATATCTCCATCGGCTTCCCTGATTTCCTTTATGGAATACCCAGGAACTTGTGGGCCTGCAGGCTCAATCTCCACTGCGGATGGTCGAGGCAATACTTGAGCGCCAGTTCCGTGTTGACCGTGCGGCTGGGACCATCCATCGGCTGGAGAAAGAAATGCCGGAAGGCAAGGTTTTCAAACTCCCTCGGATCGGATCCAGCCTGAGGATATACCAGCTTCAATTCGTCGCCGCTCTTCTGCACCAGCTTCGTTCCGGCTTTGGGGCTGATGCAAACCCAATCCAACCCCGACGGAGCCTCGACCGTTCCGTTGGTTTCCACGGCAATTTGAAAATCGCAAAGGTGCAGCGCCTCGATCAGGCTTGCATCCAGTTGCAGCAGGGGCTCTCCGCCGGTGCAAACTACGAACCGCTTCCCCAACGATGAGTCCCGAGGCCATTTCTCTTCGATTGCCGCCGCCAAATTCTTTGCTGAATCGAAGATTCCACCACCCGGCCCATCCACGCCTACAAAATCCGTATCGCAAAAATTGCAAATCGCCGCAGCCCGGTCCGCCTCGCGTCCCGACCAGAGATTGCAGCCGGCGAAACGGCAGAAGACCGCCGCGCGGCCCGCCTGCGCACCTTCGCCTTGCAGCGTATAGTAAATTTCCTTGACGGCGTAGTTCATAAAAATCAGCTTTCGGCCATTAGCTCTTAGCTCATCGCGCGTGGGACCGTCAACTTGGCGATAACAAGCTGAAAGCTAGAGGTTAAAAGCTAAGAGCTAGATTTTCCGTATCGCAACGGATCCTCAATCCCATTCTCCCTGAAACCCTTCCGCCTCAGCAGGCAGGAGTCGCATTGCCCGCACGGCGCGCCCGTGGGCGATGGATCGTAGCAACTGCTGGTCAATCCGTAGTCCACGCCCAACTCGATTCCCTTGCGAATGATCTGCGCCTTGGTGAGGGCGATGAGCGGCGTGTGAACCTCAAGCGCCTGGCGGTCTTCCACCCCGGCTTTGGTGGCCAGGTTGGCCATCTTCTCGAAGGCCTGGATGAACTCCGGCCGGCAATCCGGGTAGCCCGAGTAGTCCAGCGCATTCACGCCAATAAAAATATCGCTCGATCCCAGCACTTCAGCCCAGGCCAGAGCAAAGGAGAGAAAGATGGTGTTGCGCGCCGGAACGTAGGTGATGGGAATGCCGTGCCCCATCTCGTCCGCCGTGCGCCCCTTGGGAACGTCGATATCGCCGGTGAGCGCGGAGCCGCCAAAAACGCGAAGATCGATCTCCGCAATCCGGTGCTTGGCTACGCCGATGGATGCGGCAACCCGGCTGGCCGCCTCTAACTCGAAAATATGCCGCTGGCCATAGGAGAAGGAAAGCGCGTAAAGCTCGTAGCCCTCACTGCGGGCGATGGCCAGAACAGTGGCCGAGTCCAGGCCCCCGCTCAACAGAACTACCGCTTTTTTCGGTTCAATAGCCATGATTTTCGGATTTACTTCAGGTCGCCGCCCTTGCCGATATCCATCGAGGGCGAAATGGGGTTCTCCTCATCGATATAGGCTTCGATGCAATCGTTGAGCACGCCCTTTGCCTCCAGGATGAACTCGACCGCGTCGCGCGCTCCGCCGTGCCCGCCCTTGTTCGGAGTGACGTAGTGCGCTTCGGCCTTCACCTGCGGCCGCGCATCGGCCACGGCCACGGCTAAGCCGCACTCGCGCATCACCGGCAGATCGATCACGTCGTCGCCCACGTAGGCGATCTCGTCCAGCGTCACGCCTTCCTTTTCCATGATCTCGCGCACCGCCTGCATCTTGAAAGCATAGCCCTGATAGACGAACTCCAGCCGCAGGTCGCGGGCGCGCAGGGTCACGGTCTCGCTGATGCGCTTGGTAATGACGCCCAGCTTCATGCCGCCCAGCCGCGCCAGCGAGACGGCCGTGCCGTCGTGGGCGTTGTAGCCCTTGGCCTCCACCATCCTGGTGGTTGCCGTTCCGTCCACGACTACGGGAACCGGAATCAGCCAGATGCCGCCGTCGGTTAGGACGCCATCGACGTCGAAGAGAATGATCTTGATGCGGCGGGCGCGATCTTGCGCGGAAAGTTTCATGCTTCTATTTTACCGATAGCGGCGGCTCGATCATCACTGGGCCGCGGCAGCCGGCGGCGCAACCGGCTCCCGCACCAGGATCGCAAAGCGCGGAAACGCAAAGCTGCCCCCGGCGTCGTCGATCACGTTCAATTGGCACAGGTAGGGACCGGGCTTGAGCGTGGCCAGCGGCACATCCAGCTCGATGGCTACCGCGTCGCGCCCCTCCACGTTGATCGCCCGGGCCTCGACCAGCGGCGTTTCGTACACTTTCGTCGATCCCTGGATGAGTTCCAGGCTGCTCAGCAGGTCGATGCCGGATTTCGCCCCCTTGGGCGCGTCGGCCGCCGGCTTCGCGCGCGCCGGAGCGTAGATTTCGTAGAGAAGGTAGAGGTGCTGGTCCTGGCGAAAGACGTGGGTAATGTTGGGCACATACTCTTCTCCGCCACGGACCAGAGGGGTATTTTTCTTGCTGGGCTGGCGCATCGAGGCCAGGACAATGGAGCTGATCTTGAACGGCGCCTTCTTCATATCCGGAAGCGTGATCCCGGCTTCAAACGAACCCATGCTGCCGGTCTGGTTTTCGCGCACGACAAATTTCAATTGGTACTTGCCTGGCGGCAGGTTGAAGCTGGTGGTGTACTGAATGTTCTTTTGCCGCGCCTGCAAGCTCGGATCGAGATTCAGCTTCACCGTCTCCCGCGCCTGGCCGATGGGCCGTTTCGCCGCGTCGGTCACTTCTCCAATAACGTCCAGCGTAGCTCGCCGCGGCGAGTCCTTGTCTCCGCCCTTTACAAAAGGAATCTGCGAGCCGGGCACGATCAGCGAGACCGGCACAAAGTAGCTGTTCTCGTTCAGGCGGAAGTACATGGCGTCCAGGTAGACGGCCATATCGGTGGCCGGCAGGTCGCTGGCCAACTGATCCTCAAGCTCGCGCTCGCGGTCTTCGTGGCCGGCGTGCTGGAAGTCCGCCGGCGCGTAGTAGCCGGGCCGGTATTCCAGCTTCACTCCCGGCCGGTCGATCTTGATGGTCAGCTTGCGATATTTGCCGTCGCGTGCCTGGTTCGAGCTGTGGAAGCCGATGGCATAGTAGTCCGAGGTATCGCGCTCCACCTGCGCAAAGGCCGGAGCGAAATCGTTGGAATCGAGGAACGCCTTGCCGCCGGTATCGGTAGAAAGCGTCGCCATCACCTCCTGCGTGACAAAGTTGTTGGTCATATTGTTGAGCAGCGCGCCGCCGTTGAAGGCTCCGGTTGCACGCAGGCTGCCGGTCGATGCGTCGCCCAAAGGCGAAATCGCCTGCAACCCGCGCGTATCCACGCTGTAGATGGCCAGGTTGGCGCGCACCGCCGCGTTGATCGCGGATCTCAATGAAGCCTGGTTCTCGATCCCGTCGCGCTGGATGCCTCCGGAGAAGTAAAGCAGCGACTTCTTCTCCGTAATTTTTTCGAGAGATTTTGCCACGGCCCGCAGAGCGAACAGCTCGCGATCGGTGTTGATGTCGTTGTACTCGCTCTCGTCGGGCGTATAGCCGGTGGTGTCCTCCACCTGGTTTGAATTCGCGGTCGCGCCCAACGCAAAGCCCTGCCCTTCGGTGCCGTTGTAAACGCCCACTTCATTGATCAGCGCGTCCTTGTCGACGGTAAAGTCCTGGTCCACCTTGAGCGTGTTGCCGAGCGAGACGAGCGCAACAAGGTCGGCCGGCTGCATCTTATTGCGCAAAAAATCCTTTGCCGCCGTCACGCTGCGGTCCAGATCCTCGGGCTGCATCGAAGTGAGGTCGAAGAACATCACGATCAGCCTGTGATTGCGCAGGTCCTCTGGCTTCGCCACCACGACGGCATTGTTCCCATTGCCGCTGATTCCGGCGGCCAGTCCGCTGACCGTGGCCTCGTTGAGCGGCGCGGCCTTGTCCACGCTCTCAAAGTCGAAGGTATCGATGTGCTGCTGCTTGCCGTTCTCGTAGATGCTGAAGTCGCTCTGTTTGAGCCCCTGCACCAGCTCGCCGGTCTTCGCGTCGCGCGCCACCACGTTGGTCAGCACCAGATCGCTATTCATCTTCAGCACAAAGCCGCCCTGCGGTGTATTCGAGACCTGCGCGCTCGATGCGTCGCCAGAGCTCTGCGCAAGCGCCGGCTGCGCCCCCGGCGTAACCAGCGCCAGCGCCGCAAACCCTGCCCCGAATCTCTGTGCCCAACCCGTCATGAACTTCCCTTCCGCCGCTAACTAGCTAACTTGCTGACTTGCTGACTCGCTGCCTTACTAAAACCTGAATCTCGCCGTAAATTGAAACGCCCGCATGGAGGCGACCGAGTTCACCTGCCCGAAGGTGGGCGAAACCACGTTGGTATCCACGCCCGCGTACTGCACGGTATTGAAGACGTTATAGGCCGTGGCGCGGAACTCCATGCTGCGCGTGTTGCCCAACTGCATAGTCTTCGAGAGCGACATATTGTTCTGGACCGTCCCCGGCCCGGCAATCGAGTTACGCGATGCATTCCCAAAGACGGCGCATGGATAACTGGGATCGGCGGCCACAGGCGCCGCAAATGCCGCGGGGTTAAACCACTCCAGCAGCGATCCGGCGCCCGCCGTGACTGAAACTCCCGTGAGGCTGGGACGCAAAGAACCTGCCGTGCCGCATGCGACGCTCGACTGCGCCGCCTGATAACTGGGCGTAAGCGGCGTGCCGGTGGCGAATGTAAAGCTGCCGGAGACTGAAAATCCCTCCAGAATGTGCGCAGCGGTGCCAGTAGTTACCCAGAACTTATCCTTGCCGAAGGGTAACTCGTAAAGATAGGTGCCGCTGACTTTTTGACGCACGTCGAAACTCGAGTTACCTTCCTCGGCCTTGAGGTCCTGCCAGTTTTGCGCCACCACCGTCGAAGTGCCGCCCACCGAACCCGCATCGTCGATTGAATGGGAGTACTGGTAGTTGGCTCCCAGTGAAATTCCTTTGCTCAGCCGTTTGTTCACACGCAGCGTCCCCGCCTCGAACTTCGAGAACGACTCCGCCTGCTCGTAGTTGAAGATCAGACCAGAAGGGTCGGTGCCTTCGCTGGTTCCGCTCGGGCGCGGCGCGATAGTGTCGTCAAGATGGTTGCCTTTCGATCCGTTGTAACCGAGGTTGACCACCACGTTCCAGGGCATGGTCTTCTGCACGTCCAGGTTCCACACCTGCACATAGGGCAGGTGGTAGCGCGGGTCGAGCGCGTAGCTGCCGGTGGTGTCCGGCGAGGGAAATCCATCCTGGAGCGAAAGGCAATCGGCGGGCGCGGACGGGCACGCGCTGGCTTCGTTGGTCTGCTCGTTGGCGAAAGGCGGCTGATGCGCCATGGTCGTGGCAAGGGTGGCGTACTGGCCCACGGTGTAGTTGATGCCGAAGCCGGCCCGCACTACAGTTTGTTTGGGCAGCCGCAGCGCCAGGCCCAGCCGCGGCGCAACGGCTGTGCGGTATGGATAGACCAGCGCATTCGGCAGCTTGCCGCTGAATGCCCCAACCCCTCCGGCCTCGACCTCGGCAGCCCCGCTGAACTCGGCGCCGGGGTTGGTATCCACAAAGGCCAGGTGCCCGTACTTCTCCGTGTACGGCGCATAGAACTCGTAACGGAGTCCATAGTTCAGCGTGAGATTGGGCCGCACGCGCCAGTCGTCCTGGGCATAAACATCCATCACGTTGTCGCGCAGGTAGCTCTTGGAAATTGCGGAGTCGATGCTGGTCTCCTCCGGCTCGCCCAGCAGAAAATCGCCCAGCGAGGAGCCGGTGTAAGCCCCCGTGAAATAGAAGGTCCCGGTCGAGTTCGAGCCGCCCTGAAAGTCGCGATGCACGCGTCGATAGTCGCCCCCGAAACGCATATTGTGCTTGCCGTATATCCAGCTCAGCGCCTCAGAGAGCGAGATGGTTTGCGCCAATGAGAAGTTCGGCTGCTGCTCGCTGAGTCCGGTCAGATTGCTCAGCGTCACATTGGGCAGGCCGTAGTTCAGCGGGCTGGAATTCAGCGCCGTGCCGCCCGGACCCAGGATGCCAATATCGTGGGCAATATCAGTCACATTGGTAAAGAAGTTGATCGCCTGGCTGGTGCTGCGATTCCAGTTGGCGTTGAAGACGTTGGTCAGCTTGTGGTAACCCACCGTGTACCCGGCCTGCACGGAGTTCGCATCCGACGAAGTCTTGCCGCCCAACTGCGGAAAGATGTTGATGTTGTCCGCGGCCGAGTGGCTCCAGTTGTAGTTGAAGTTGATGCTCTGGCGAAGACCCTGATTCTGCGATCTGCGTCCGCCGCCACCTCCAAATCCGCCGCGCCCTCCGCCGGGCTGGGTGGCGTTTTTGCCCAGGCTGCGCAGGTAGCGCGCGCCGGCCTGCGTGGTGTTCGACTGCGCGGTGGTCAGCAGGTGGTAGTTTTGCACGTTCACTGTGCTGCCCGCGGCAAGGTTCGGCTCAGGGAAGAACGGCTGGCAACTCGGCCCGCTTTCATATGGATTCGGGCAAGTCAGCAGCGCGGCCGCCTGCGGGATTGGAGTGATCGGTGTGGCAAGGCCGGGAATATTGCCCGCGCGCTCCGCATCGGTGGGCACGGTCGCGTACTGGTCCGACGGCGTGGAAGCGCGCGTGCCGGAGAGGGTGAGAAAAACCGTGTCTTTGCCGCTCGGTTTGGTCAGATGCGGCAGGTAAGGCGCGCTCATGAAGGTGATGCCGAAGCGGTTGCTCCCCGAGGGCGGCTGCTCCTGCGACTGGCCGCGTAGCGCAAACGGCTCTGCGTTGAGTGCCGAGTTGCTTCCGATCCAAAAGATTGCGCCGTGCGGCTGGCCGGGGTCGAAGCCGCGGAAGTTGCCCCGTCCGCCGCCGCCTCCTCCGCCGCCTCCGCCGAAGCCGCCACCACCCTGCCCTCCACCACCAAATAAGCTGCCGCCTCCGCCGCCCTGACCGCCATTCTGCGCGCGCGCCGTATCCATGGCGTCTCTGCTCCGGTCTGGATCCATGCCGGCCAGCGGACTCACCGTTCCCGACTGCCCGCTGATGGCCACCGAATCCGCGCCGAAGTCGGAGTTGCCCGCGATGGAGGGCAACTCCGCACCACCGGCGCCTGCCGGACCGGGGATCTCTCCCTGGGTCTCCGTATCGGCCTCCAGCGCCCGCTCCAGGCTCAGGTTCTGCGCCCCGTTGCGGGCCATTTGCCGCGTTGCCGGCTTGCTGACTTGCTGACTCGCTGACTCGCTTTCCTGCTGTTCCGCCGCCCGCGAAGCCAAGATCAACGCAAACGTCACCGTCTGGTCGTTGCTCGCGGCGTTGAGCGCCGCCTCCTCGGTTCCCGCCGCAAAACCCGCGAACTGCGTGCGGATCGCGTAGCGGCCATTCTGCGGAATGTTCAGCGACCAGGCCCCGGTAATATCGGTGGTGGTGGAGAAGCGCTTGCCGGTGAGCGTGTTTTGTGCGGTCACTGTTACGCCGGGCAGGGGCGTGTTGCCGCTCTTCACCACGCCGTGCAGCCTGCCGCCGGAGGGGGCCTGATGGGACTGAGCCTGAACCGGCGTGGCCTGATCGGACGGGAGCTGTGCGGTTGGCGCCTGCGGGGTCGCGGCCTCAGCGGGCGCAGGGGAAGCCGCGCCAGGCGCAACGGCCGGCGCCGGAGTCTGGACTGGAGTCTGTGCCCATGCCGCAAAGCAGCCTGCCACAACCATCCCCATCGCAATTGCCCGCATGGTTGTTCGCCGCATTCACGCTCCCCGGCATTTCGCGCCGTATTCAGTCTGACGCACCACGCGCCACGAAGGTTTACTGCCTCTGGCGTTCGCGCCCCGCGACGCTTAGAACCTGTCTAATCATTGTGTGTTGAAGGGGACGGGCTTTAGCCCGTCCGTTTAGAGCTGATTTTGATTACCGGCTATAGCCGCTGAGGGAAGGCAAATTGCTCAAAAAAACTTCCCTCAGGGGCTAAAGCCCCAATCCGATTGTGCCCCTGATGTACGGGCTAAAGCCCGTACCCTTCGCTCAAAACCACGTTTCTGGACGGGTTCTAATAATGACAGTCCCGTGGAAGAACTCGCGCATCTAAAATTTAGTAAACGCCGCGGCCTTCCCCGCTCGCACAATCGTCTCGGAACCGAGGTCTCCCCATGAAGTCTCTTCGTACTATCCTCTGCGTACTGCCCGTGCTAATGGCCGTTCTTGCATTGGATGCGCGCGCCCAGCAGGCGGTCACCTTCCCCAGCGGCGACTCAACGGCGCAGGGCCTGCTCTATCTGCCCCAGGGCGTCGGCCCGCATCCGGCCGTGATCGTGATCCACGAGTGGTGGGGCCTGAACGACTGGATCAAGCAGGAGGCTGCCGGCTATGCGGCCAGGGGCTACGTGACGCTGGCCGTCGATCTCTATCGCGGCAAGGTAGCCGCCACCCCCGACCTGGCCCATGAGTTGATGCGCGGCCTGCCCCAGGACCAGGGCGTGCGTGATCTCACCTCGGCCCTCGCCTGGCTTCAGAGCCGCAAGGACGTGAAGAGCAACCGCATCGGCGCGGTGGGCTGGTGCATGGGCGGCGGTTTTGCTCTGCAACTGGCCATCGCCGCGCCCTCGCTCAAGGCCGTGGCTATTAATTACGGCGCGCTGGCCACCGACAAGGCCGCGCTGGGCAGGATTCACGCCGCCGTGCTGGGCAACTTCGGCGGCCAGGATCAAGGCATCACGCCCGACGCGGTCCATGCCTTTGAGGCCGCGATGCAATCGCTGGGCAAACCCGTGGATGCCAAAATCTATCCCCAGGCCGGCCACGCCTTTGAGAATCCCAACAACGCCGCCGGCTACCGCCCCGGCGACGCCGCGGATGCGCTCGCCCGCGTGGACAGCTTCTTCGCGGAGAATTTGGGCCACTAGAGAGATTTCTGCCCTTCGCGCCGCCTCAACCCGGCCGTAACAAAGCAACCGGCGCCTCTCGTGATCTTGATGGCAGGAGACGGGCGACAATTGCGCTTGCATTCTCCTGCCGCGCATGTTAACTCTTAAGCTAATATTCTTTTGATTGCTGCCATGGAAGTAAACTTAGGCAGCATCGGACTGGACGTATCCCGCTATGAAGATCGGCACCACCATTCGCACATACCGGCTGCAGAAGGGCCTGTCTCAAGGGGATATCGAAAAGAAAACCGGCTTGCTGCGCTGCTACCTCTCGCGCGTGGAAAACGGCCATACCGTGCCCTCGCTGGACACGTTGTCGAAGATTGCGCTGGCGCTCGATATGCCCATCGCCCAGTTCTTCGCAGACGATTCGCTGGGCCACGAGTTCAACCCGCAAAAGCTCTCCAACGAGGAACTGCGCTTCCTCACCCAGATCCGCCGCTACTCCTCCAACCTGAACGAGAGCGACCGCAAGCTGCTGCTGGCCATGGTCAAGAAGTTCGCCGCCACGGCGATCCGCTAGCGCAAACCATTCCTAAACATCGTTGCCCAGGTGAAAGATCGGTTCCACTCCCTGTCCGCGGCCGAGCAGGGTCTGCTCTTCCTGAGCATTCAGCGACTTCAAGTTCTGCGCTACGTCCATGGCCAGGCGGAAGTACTGCTCGTCTCCGGGCGGGATGGCGGCGGTGATGGGATGGCCCAGGGTCCAGCGCAGCCCCAGCGACGCCTCGTCAGGAAAACCGGCAGGCTTATACCAGCAATTGGGCTGGGGATGATGCGGCTTTTCGCCGGAGGTCCAAACCGTCTTGGCCATGCCCTTCAGGGCCAGAATGCCCATCTTCTTTTCCTGCGCCCGCTTCAGAATCTGCGGGCCAAAGTTGGCTTGGGTAAACAGGACCCAATTCACCGGGAAAAGAATCGTATCGAAGTTGTACCGGTCCAGGGCCGCGAGCGCGGTTTCAACCGAATGAACGGAAAAACCGATAGAACGGATCTTGCCTTCCTTTTTGGCCGCTTCCATGGTCTCCATCGCGCCGCCCGGCCCCAGGACCTTGTCCAGATCGGTCATCTTGGTCAGCGCGTGGAACTGGTAGAGGTCGAGGTGATCGGTCTTGAGCAGCTTGAGGGATTGCTCAAGCTGCGCCCGCGAGTCGTCCTTCATGCGGCCTTCGGTCTTGCCGGCCAGAAAGCACTTGTTCCTGTAGGGAGCCAGCGCCGGACCCAGCCGTTCCTGGGCATTGCCGTAGCTGGGCGCTACGTCGAAGTAGTTGATGCCGCGGTCCACCGCCTCGGCCACCAGGTTCGCGGCCGCGCCGGGTTCCCGATCCATCACCAGAATTCCACCGAAGCCGATGATCGAGAGTTGCTCGCCCGTCTGGCCCAGAGCGCGGCGGGCGATGGGCGCGGACGGCGCCGGAGTGGACGCGTTCAGTCTGCTGGTCGTCGTTGCAACGGCTGCGGCGGTAATGCCGGCTTGCTTCAAAAAGTCGCGGCGTTTCATGATCTGCCTCCGGGGATGGGGATGAGTTTCTCTATGGAATCTCTGAATTAGGCTGCGCTTTGAAAGGGCGCGGCTTTAGCCGCGCCGCACGACGGGAAAATGGAATTTGGGGCTTTAGCCCCTGAGGGAATTTATTTTCAATAACTTACATTCCCTCGGCGGCTAAAGCCGCAATTTGTTTTGGTTATTCTGCGGCACGGCTAAAGCCGTGCCCTTTCAAAACCGTGAATTTTTCCGTAGCCAGGTTAGCCCCTGAGGGAATCTCCGCGTATGCGGACGACTAATCAGGGCTTCCATGGCGTACGGAAATATTTTCGCACAGGCCGCGAAGGGACGGAGACGGGGAGCCTGCCGATCAACGCCGATCAACCCGGCAACTGCGCCAGGTAGAACCCAAACAGCACCAGCAATCCCACTACCATCCCTACCGCGATGCGCAGCCTCAATTGAAATAGTCTCCGCGGCGAACCGAGCCGCGGCACCATCGGAGCCGCAAAGAGCAACCCGCAGGTGCAGCCGCCCAGATGGGCCATATTGTCGATGTTCAGGCCGGAGTGCGCCACCGCCGTGCCAAGGCTGATGGAGAGGCCGAGCACCAGGTTGAGCGCGGCAAAGTAGATCACCGACCGGCGCAGCTTTTTCAGCTCGTTAGGCGGTACAGGCAATCGATGCGACTTGAGCAGCACAATCAGGGCTCCGGCAATCCCGAAGACGGCTCCCGAGGCCCCCGCGCCGGCCGGAAACACATAAGAGGGGTCCAATGCCTGCCCTGCGACGTGGTGGCTTACCCATTCGGCGTGGTATCTCACCCAGTCAGGGTAGTTCCACCACCAGTTGGAGAAGGTAGACAGCAAGTTGCCGGCCGCGCCGGTGAGAATGTAAACCGCCAGCGTGCCCGCCGAACCCATCACCGGCTCGGCCAGAAGGCCAAGATTCCACAGGCACCACATGTTGGTGGCCAGGTGAAGAATGCCTACATGCACAAACATGGCGGTCACAATGCGCCACCACTCGCCGTTGATCAGCACGTTGCCGGCGTTGTCGGCGCCAAAGTGCATCAATTGCTCGGTGGTTGGCGCTATCGCACTCACACCGTGCGCCACCATGTAGAGAAAGACCGCGCAGTTGATGCCTACCAGCAGGTATGTGGCCGGCGCGACTGCCCACGACGGCCGTGGACGGCGGACCGGCGGCGGCGGCGGCGACATATAACCGGTACCCGGAGGCAGAAACTCCGGCTCGTAGCCGGGGTCCCCGCGAACGGGTCCTTGTTCGCGGGGTGGGTAGCCGGGGTCCCCGCGAACGGGTCCTTGTTCGCGGGGTGGGTAGCCGGGGTCCCCGCGAACGGGTCCTTGTTCGCGGGGTGGGTAGCCGGGGTCCCCGCGAACGGGTCCTTGTTCGCGGGGTGGAGGAGGTGGGGAATAACTTCCCATGACTCCACTCTAAAGCATTTTCTAAGACTCTGTAGGATGAGTCGTAAATCCACAATGAATCTGACAAAAAAACGGTTTGGAACGAAGGGTACGGGCTTCAGGGTCTGCGCGAGAACTAGCGATTTCCGCAACGTATTGTGTTTACCGATTCGATTCCGCACAAATCGTTGTATAAAACCCGAGTTCTCACGCAGACCCTGAAGCCAGTACCCTTCAAGGAATAGCTTTTAGCTTAATTTCGTGTTTTGTCTGGATGAATGTCGCCAGTCCATCGAGCAAGGCACAACTTGGATCAATACACAAACTAATGAGCCCCAAAAGAATGCGAACTTCGGGAATATCTTTCAAGGCACGACCACGGGGATTAAACATTGGAATCCTGGAATGCTCCAGATCACCCAATGGCCCTGCTTTCAGCTTCAAGAAAAAGGAATTGCGCCCCGCTACAAAACAAAAGCCGGAGCTGGTTGGCCCCGGCCTTCGGTTGGGAATCGAAAAATTCCTACTTACGCATCCTGCGCCGAACCGCCCCTGCGAGGACAAACAGTCCGCTGCCGAATAAGGTCAGGGTGCCGGGTTCGGGAGTGACGGTGGAAGTTCCAGAAGGGTTGGGACTGAATTCGAGCGAGTAATCGCTGGCGTCGGGGAAGGTCGGATCGATCTCGATCAACGGATCAAGAGAGGCGTACCAAGTTCCATCGCCCTCGCCCGCGTCGCCCACGATGCCGATTGAGGGGGCATAAACGGTATTAGGGTAGAGGTACTCCTCTGTTTGTAAGCTTGTGAAGGATGATGGCCATAAGGAGGAGTCACAACCATAACCGGAGCACGCAGTATCGTCGAAATAATAGTAAAGTTGGAATATAGCCGACGCCGAGGCGTCGGTGTCTGAATTTACAGAGGTTACGGCGGTTCCTGTGAAGATGATGGGCACATTCGGTACATCAGATGCTGGACCCACCACCTCAAAGTAGATTGTCACACTAGCGTCACCACTTGATACTGGCGAATACGGTCCCCCGCTGCTGTACCCATTTCCAGACACTGCTCCGCCGCCGTCCGCATAAGACGCGGTCGCGGTGCTGAATGCGCCGCCGCCCCCGGGGGCGCTGTTCGCCTCGTTGCCACTGACAGTTCCGGGGGTATAGCAACAAATTGTTGTTCCGCCCGCCGCCGCGACCACAATTTCGGCCGGATAAGCCGACAGGACGCTATCCGCATGCGCGGCGGATGGTAGCGCCAGTGCCACGGGGATTGCCAACACCATGAACCATGCAAAGCCTGATGATACACGCTTCATTAGCATTTTCCACTCCTCTCGATCGCCCTCGGTCCACCCGGTCAGGGATGAGCAAAAGACAATACCCCTAATAATTCGTGCAATTTGCGTGCCAAAGTTGCATTATTGCAAACAAAGACTTTATTCACATATTCAGCGACGAATGTTGCAATGTTTTGCATTGAAACGGGGGAAAGTGAGAAAATCTTTCCACTCCAACGATTTGGCCGAAGCCCGTACCCTTCAAGGAATAGCTTTTAGACAAGTTCCAATAAATTGCATGCCTATTCATCGCGTTTTAGCCCACCGGCAGAAATCCCCGCCCAATACCACGTTGTAATCTGGTCTTTGGTATTTGTCCCGCTACAAGGCAAACTGCGGCGAATCTTCGATCGAGGAGTGCAACTATGAGCGCGGAAAAGCGAATCCGGAGAGCGTTGTTGAGCGTTACCGACAAGACCGGCCTGGTGGAGTTCGCCCAGGTGCTGGCCGGTTTTGGCGTCGAGCTGGTCTCTACCGGCGGAACAGCGCGGGCGCTGCGCGAGGCCGGACTGGTCGTGAAGGACATCAGCGACCTCACCGGTTTCCCGGAGATGCTGGACGGCCGCGTCAAGACCCTGCATCCCAAGATCCACGGCGGGCTGCTCTATATCCGCGGCAACGACCGGCACGAGGCAGCCATCGCCGCCCACGGCATCGACCCCATCGACATGGTGGTGGTAAACCTTTATGCCTTTGAGAAAACCGCAGCCCAGCCCGGCGTAGCCTTTGGCCACCTGATCGAAAACATCGATATCGGCGGGCCCTCGATGGTCCGTTCCGCCGCCAAAAACTTTGAAGACGTGGCCATCGTGACCCGCGTGGCGGATTACCCGGCTCTCATCGATGAGTTGAAGGCCGCCGGCGGAGCACTCAGCCGCGAAACCCGCTGGCGGCTGGCCCGGCAAGCCTTTTCGCTCACCGCCGCTTACGACTCGGCCATCGCCAACACGCTGGACCGGATCGCCGGAGCCTCCAGCGATGCCCCGACCCTGGAGGGTTCCCCGGCACGCACTTCGTCGCTGTGGTGGCTTGCCGGAGCCCCCAAGCCGGAAAGTCAGGCCGCGCCCGATGCCGAAAACCTCCTCACTACCCTGCGCATCAACCTCCCGTTAGCCCAGTCGCTTCGTTACGGCGAAAACCCTCACCAGCGCGCCGCGCTCTACGCGGACGGCAGCGGCCTGGGCGTCGCCGGCGCTCGCCAGCTCCAGGGCAAGGAACTCAGCTTCAACAACCTCGTCGATCTGGACGCCTGCTGGGAGCTGACCCAGGAGTTTCCATCCGGCGAGTCCGATCCCGCCGTCGTGGTCATCGTCAAGCACACCAACCCCTGCGGCGCGGCCACCGGCGCGACCGTCCTCGAAGCCTACGAAAAGGCGCTCGCCTGCGACCCGGTCTCAGCCTTCGGAGGCGTCATCGGCATCAACCGCACCGTCGACGCCAGCGCCGCGGCCGAGATCGCCAAGCTCTTCGTCGAAGCCATCGCCGCCCCGGCCTTCACGCCGGAAGCCCGCGAGATCTTCTCCTCCAAAAAGAATCTTCGCCTGGTCGAAGTCCACGCCGCCCCTCCCCGTCCTGTGGTCAAGCACGTCTCCGGCGGCCTTCTCTTGCAGGATGCCGATACCGCCCGCGTCGCCGAATCGGAACTCAAAGTCGTCACCTGGCGCCCGCCCACTGCCGAGGAGTTGCGCAGCCTGCTCTTCGCCTGGCGCGTTTGCAAGCACGTGAAATCGAACGCCATCGTCTATGCCCGCGACGGCCAGACCCTGGGCATCGGCGCCGGCCAGATGAGCCGCGTGGACGCCGCTCGCTTCGGCGCCATGAAGGCCGTGCTGCCGCTCCAGGGTTGCGTGGCTGCCTCCGACGCCTTCTTTCCCTTCCCCGACGGCCTTGAAACCGTAGCCCAGGCCGGAGCCACCGCCGTCATCCAGCCCGGCGGCTCGGTAAAAGATCAGGACGTAATCGCCGCCGCCGACCGCCTCGGCGTAGCCATGGTCTTCACCGGCATCCGCCACTTCCGGCATTGAGATTTAATTCCACATGGATGTGGCAATACCATAAGAAATTATGAAGTTGCAACGTACCGTAGTATGAGATATATTACAGATGGCAGTGGCAGTTTGTACCGCTTGACGGCGGATGCCATTACCATCTACCCCGCCTGTATGGCGGCAACATAAACGGTAATACCCGCTTGACGGCGGTGAGCCCCACATTTGGAAGGATGAGGTAAATCACTATGTCGGACGAAAAAACCCCTCTTCTGGAGAGGATATCGAGTTATTATTCACAACTTTCCACCGTTGCAGCCGACCTCAATGCCGTCTCTGACGAGCTAGGGAAGTCCATTGCCGAAATCGACGCCGCCCTCAAAAAGCTTAACCTTGGCATTACCACCTGGGTGACCATCCAGGGCGATGGTGTAGACCCTTCCCGCGATAATTTTTCTTATTGGAGTCGGGATATTGGCTATGCGAGGGTCGACGGCAAATGGGGAATTAGCCTTCGCAAGGTCGATGGATTTTACCCTGAACCCGATGACGAGGAGATTGAGGAATGGCGATTTAACGATGCTCCTAGATCGCTTCGCCTCGAAGCTATCGACAAGATCCCTGAGCTTTTGGAAAAGCTGACCAAAGATGCCGTCAAGACCACCAAAGACATTCGCGCCAGACTGAGCGAAGCCCAGGCGGTAGCCGAAGCGGTGAAAAGTGCGGCTAAAATAGCACCGCGAGAAGTTCTCCGCATTCCGACGAGTGCCTTGAATAACATGGGAGCCCAGGTCAAGGCTCCGCAAGAAAAGGTCGTTCTTTCGTCATTTGCTCCGAACATAGACTCCATTCGCCAATCTATTGGCTCAGCTCTAGTAACCGCGGGGCATGGCACCGCCGCAGAACTCCTCGGCTCTGCTTCCTGGACCCTAGACGGGGCCAGCCTCCGTATAGAAGTGCCAGGAACGGGCAAAAAAATGCTTTCTTTGATAGTTAATGCGGCGGCGGAAAAGATCATCCGGCAAGAGTTGCAACGTCTGGGCGCACCTACGCGATTTCTGGTGGTTCCAGGCTTTACAATCGGGCAGATCGTCAAATCGGCGGAGGTGAAGTAATGTTTACTCACCTTGCTTCAGGCCTACCCGTCGTTGCGTTCGTGGCGCTAACAATCATTATTGTTTTTGGCGGTCTCGTCTTCTATGCACTCCGCATCAAGGGTGATGTGTTCGCGGAGTTGTCGCACGGAAAAACAACCTTCAGATTTGACGCGAGGGATAGACGGAACACTAAGAGATTGTGAAAGGAATCGTGTGTCCCACATCTCGCCAATTCGTCAAAGGAAGACTCACCGTGCGCATCAGGCGCCTCGGCTTGCTCGCTTCTCCGCACGCATCGCCCGAATCTGCTCGGCCACGTCTTCTGGCGACATGTAACCAGGATCGTCCACGGCGGCCATGCGGTCCATGGCGGTAAACAATCGGGCCGCTTGTTGCGCCTTCAGTTGATCGCGCAGTAGCTTCTCCAGCGCATTGGGAGACAACAGCCCGGCGCGCTGCGCCTCTTGCGCGAGTTGATCGGGCAGCGTGATCTGGACTGTCGTCATTTCACCCTCCCTGGGATGCCTGGCATTCCACCCTTTGTCCATATCCTAACCCACTTTTCCAGAGTTCGATTCCATCCGGCTGATCCGGATTGATTTTCCTGTCCTTTCTTGCCGATAAAGGATAAAATCCCTTGAATCCCCGTGCCTTTGCGACTAATCCCGCGTAGAATCGTCTTTATAGTAGGCAGAGTTGCTCCTACCGGCTGCCAGTGCTGCCTTGTGATCCTCCAGCGCGGTTTTTTACCCATTCGCCCGGCTCAAAAGGCACGGAATCCCCAGGATGATGAAACCAAAGACTTATTTATTGCCGCTCTGGCTGTCCTTTGCCGCCGCACTTTTTCTCATGCTGCCGGCGACGCCTGCCCGCGCCCAAACCACCCCGGACAAGCTGCCGCCTGAGACCGCCGCTCCGGCCAATCCCAGCCCCGCTCCCGGCAAGCCTGCCCAGGCCGCGCCCGCCGAGACCGCGGCAACGCCTCCCGACCGCGCCGTGGCCTACTATCACCTGGCGCTGGCCGCCACCTACGAGGATGAGGCCCTGGAATCGGACCGCCCGGAGTTCATCACCCGCGCCATCGACGAGTATAAGACGGCGCTGAATGCCGATCCCGGCTCCCCGCTGCTGAATGACGGGCTGGCCGACCTCTACTTCCGCACCGGCCGTTCGCGCGATGCCGAAATCACGGCGCGCGCGCTGCTCAAGAACTCTCCCAACGACATCGAGGCGCACAGGCTGCTGGGCAAGATTTATCTGCGCCGGTTGAGCGATGCTTCCAACGCCGTCTCCTCCGCCTCGCCCTCCGGCAACGTTCTGGACCAGGCCATCGCCGAGTTCGAGAAGATCGTCGCCCTGCAGCCCAAAAGCGTCGAGGACCGCATGGTTCTGGGCCAGCTCTACACCGTCAAGCATGATTCCAAGAAGGCTGAAGACGAGTTCAAGACCGCGCAAACCATGGAGCCGGATTCTGAAGAGGTGGTGCTCAACCTGGCCCGCCTCTATGCCGAAAGCGGCGACCTCCAGCAGGCCGCCAAGGTGATTGAGAACGTCCCGGCGGCAGACCGCTCGGCCAAGATGGAGCTGGCTCTGGGCGCGGCTTATGACCAGTTGAAGCAGACCAAGGATGCTATCGCCGCCTATCAGCGCGCCAACGACATGGATCCCGGAGACCCTCGTACCCTGGACGCACTGGCCCAGGCCCTGCTCAGCGATAACCAGCTCGACGAGGCGCTCAAGCAATTCAAGCAGCTTGCCGAGGCCGATCCGGAGAACGTGGAGGCGCTGGTCCACATCGGAGAAATCCAGCGCCGCCAGGGAAAGTACGAGGATGCGCTGGCCACCATCCGCACAGCGCTCAAGAAGGACCCCTCTTCCCTTGAAGCCGGCTATAACGAGGGGCTGCTGCTGGACGTGCTGGGCCGCTTCGACGAGGCTGCACAGGCTTACGTGAACATGCTGGAGCAGCCGTCACTCTTCCACGCCAACGGCGCCTACACGACCGAAGAGAAGAACAACCGCGGCATCTTCCTCGAACGCCTGGGCTCCATCTATCACGAGCAGAACAAGGTCGATCAGGCCATTGCCACATACCAGAAGATGATCGACTTGGGCGGCGAGACGGCCCTGCGCGGCTACCAGGGCCAGGTGGACATCTACCGCGACGCCAAAGAGTTTGACAAGGCCATCGAGGTCTCCCGCAAAGCCGTCGATGCCGACCCCAAGAATCGCGAGTTCAAGCTGATGCTGGCCGGCGAATTGGCGGACCAGGGCCAGGTGGACGAGGCTTTGGCGATGGCCAAGGGGCTCCTCGACAACTCCGAGAAAGATCGCACAGTCTGGATTGCGCTGGGCCAGTTGGACGTTCGCCTGCGCCGCTGGAAGGATGCCGACGAAGCCTTCAACAAGGCCGCTGCGCTGACTACCAAAAAAGAAGACCGCACCTACCTGGTCTTCCTCAGGGGCGAACTGGCCGAGCGGCAGAAGCACTATGAGCCGGCCGAGCAGTTCTTCCGCCAAGCCCTCGAACTGGACCCCGCCAACGCCATGACCCTCAACTACCTCGGCTACATGCTGGCCGACAAGGGCATCCGTTTGCCCGAGGCCCTCAAGCTGATTCGCAAGGCCGTCGAACTGGAGCCGATGAACGGCGCCTACCTCGATTCCCTCGGCTGGGCCTACTTCAAGCTGGGAGAATACGAACTCGCCGAGGAGAACCTCCGCCAGGCCGTCGACCGCGACCAGTCCGACCCCACGGTCCACGACCACCTCGGCGACCTCTACGAGAAGACCGGCCGCATCCGGCTGGCCGCCGCGCAGTGGGAGATCTCGCTCACGGAGTACCAGAAGTCGGCGCCCTCCGACGTCGAGCCCGGCGATGTGGCCAGGGTAGAGAAAAAGCTGGAAAGCGCCCGCGTCAAACTCGCCAAACAGGAAAGCGCCGCCGGGCAAGCCAAGCCGGAGTAGCGCCCGTCAGGATCCAGCTACTGCTTGGTATCCAATGGGTGCTGTGAATCCTCGAAGAACTGGTTTTGCAGCTTCAGGCTGACCTGGTCCGCCTTGATCGCCTTGAGCGCTTCGGCAATCTCGCGCGACCATTCCTTCTGGTCAAACTCTCCCAGTTGCTCACTGGCTGCCGCGCCCTCGCCCGAATAATGATTGGGGAAACGCGCATACCACCAGATCCCTGTGTAAACCGTGTCCGGCAGAGCCTGCCGATTCAGGTCGGCGCCCGATTCCTCTGTCGCGCGGTCCATGTGCACCAGGTCAGGCCGCGCAATCAGCATCAGCGACGTCTCCGTCTCGCCCGCGTGCTGGTCATTCTGAGTCTTCTGCGCCGGACGCCCCGGCGTGTTCCGCCCCGGTATTCCGAAAACGTAAACCACGTAGTCGCGCGGACTGGCCAGTTGCGCCTGCGCGAACAGCGGGAGAAGGTGGTTGTTTCCGCCGTGGCCATTCACAATGACGATCTTCTTGCAGCCATTGCGCGCCATCTCCTTTACCGTCTCCTCGAGCAACGTGAGTTGCGTCTCCAGGCTGTAGGCCACCGTTCCGGGCTGCTGTTGAGCCTCGAAGATCTGGCCGAAATAATACTCGGGAAATACAACCGCATACTCCTGCCGCACCGCATTGAAGACCGCGAAACGAACATCGAGCAGGTCAGTGCCCAGGGGCAGGTGCGCTCCGTGCTTCTCGATAATACCGAAGGGCAGCACGCAAACCCCTTGCGACTGATGAATGGCCTGGATAAAGTCGGGGCCGGTCAGCTCCTCCCATTTTGCTGAAAGGTTCGCCTGAGAAAAGCAAACTTCCACGGAGACCAGAAGAAGAGACAGCGCTAGAACAATGCCGCGTTTCGTTTTCATCGTCAACCCCCTGGGCGATCGAACAGTTCATCATACTCTCGGGGGCGATACGATGGCATACTCTCATGGGGATGAGTAGGGAAAGAATCCGGGCAGAGTCAAGGCAATACGCTTAGTTGCCGGGCCAGGGGCAGAGACCCAGGCCTCAGGCCGCAATGGACTCCGGAGGTCCGCGTCTGGCTGTTGAGACGCGGGTTTCGGCGCGGGCGTTCATCGCAGGGTCATTTGAGGCGCACGCGGCCAGCACAGACCAGACTTCGAGCGGCGTTGTGTATTGTTCCTCGCCGATGTTCTTTGCCTGGTCATTCAAGGCACACGCGGACAGCACAGACCAGACTTTGAGCGGCGTTGAGTATCGTCCCTCTCCGCACTGCACTGTGCCGTGCGAGATCGCCGCATCCTTGGCGCTTGCATCCGGGCAGATGCCGAATGCGTCGAGCTTCGCTCCGCAATCGCGGCAGTAGATTAGACGGCCCATACGGTTGCTCCCATTCGGAATCCCGGCGGAATGCCTGCAATCCAGGCCCGTATGAGGGAACTTTATGGCGCACAGGATGATTCACCGGGGAGAAATCCGCTTCTCCCAGTGCGATGTTCCCGATTGGGGTATAACCAGAGATGAAGTGCCAAATTGGAACCGCTGGTTGTGAATCGGAAGGCTGGACTCTAATTAGTGATTTCCAAAGGTATGAATTCCAGGTGTGAATGAATGCCGGACTCGGAAACCAGGCCGCTCACCGCTTTGCCCGCTGGAATCGCCGTCCGCTGGGACCGCGGCGACGAACTAGCCGGTCGCGCGCACGCCGAACCGCCCCATCCCTATCGCACTCCTTTTGCCCGCGATGCCGCCCGCATCCTGCACGCGCGCGCCTTTCGCCGCCTGGCCGGCAAGACCCAGGTCTTCGCCCGCCTGCCCGGAAATGCCCCTTCGGACCACTTCCGCAGCCGCCTCACCCACACGCTGGAAGTGACCCAGATCTCCCGCACGCTGGCCGGGGCCCTGGGGCTGAACGCGGAACTGACCGAGGCTTTGGCGCTGACCCACGACATCGGCCATCCCCCTTTTGGCCACACCGGCGAAAAGGCCCTCGACCACTGCCTGCGCGGCGCCGGGCTCACCTTCGACCACAACCTCCACGCCCTGCGCATCGTCACCTGGTTCGAGGAGCGCTACGCGGCTTTTCGCGGCCTGAACCTGACCCTGGGCGTCCGCGAAGGCATCATCAAGCACTCCCACGACTACTCCGCCGCCACGCATCCCGAGCTGGCCGAGTACTTCCTCGACCGGTTCCCGCCGCTTGAAGCGCAGCTCATCGATCTGGCCGACGAGATCGCCTACCTGACCGCCGACCTGGACGATGGCCTCGACTCAGGCATCCTCACCCTCGCCCAGGTCCGCGAAGGCGTGCCCCTGTTCCGCGGCTTCCATGATGCCGTGCGCCGGCAATATCCCGCCGCCCCGCCGAAACTTGCCGCGTATGAGACGCTCAACCACGTCCTCAACGCACTGGTGACCGACCTGTTGAACGAGGTGCGCGCCCGGGTAGCCGCTCTCGGCGCTGCCACACTCGCCGATATCCGCCGCGCGCCCCACCGGCTGGCAGCCCTCAGCCCGCAAATGGAAGCCGCCCGCGCCGCCGCCAAGGAGTTCCTCTATGCGAGCCTCTACAACTCCCCCATCATGGAGGAGGCGCACGCCCACGCCACCGCAGTCGTCCAGAGTCTCTTTGCCGCGCTCATCGCCGACCCCGGCATGCTCCCCGAAGACCACCGCGCGCAGATTCCCACGCAAGGCCTGGCCCGCACCGTAGCCGACTACATCGCCGGCATGACCGACAGCTATATTGAGCAGCTTTGGGAGCGTTGCGGAGGGCGATGAGTTGGTGGGGCTGATCTGTCTATTTCAGGGGAAGAAATTCAATTCGCGCCAGACCCGCTACGGCTTTGAAGTCGTAGTCGGCGGTCACCAGCACATGATCGGGTGAGTCCATGGCCAGATCGAGGGCAAAGGCGTCGGCGTAGGCGATCTTTCTGTCAATTTTTATCGCGGCGGCACGCAGCGCGCGCTCACCTGTCGCAGCCACAATGCGCGGCTGGAACTGGGAAAGCTTGCCCATAGCTCGGTTTTGTCCATGCAAACCGAGTTTCTTGCGCACGGCCCCGGCAATCTCGCCCCATTGGACCGCTGAAATTGCGACCTCTGCCGTCCGATCCATGCGGGAAGCCAGAATCGCCGCCATACGTGGCCATCCCGCTTCCTTGTCGATAAAACGCAGCACAGCCGATGAATCCAGAACGAAGACCGTCACCGGCGCTCCTTACCAGCCGGCTTTCGCATCTTCGGCGCGGCGTTCCGACATCAGGTCGTCAGCCATTGAATAGCCACCGGCAGTCATCCCACACAGCTCTTCAATCAGCCGCTGCGCGGCGGCTTGTGTTTGAGGCCGGAGAATCAGTTCGTCCCCCTCCTGCCGAATCGAGACGCGCGTCCCCGGCTCGATCCCCAACGACTCGCGGATCGCCGCCGGAATCACCAACTGCCCCTTGCTGCTAACAGTAGTGAAGACCTGTTCCATGACTTACAATCTATCACAAGTAAGATTTGAATGCAAATGTAAGCTATAGTATGATGTAAGACAAACTAATTTCGTCTTACTTCACAGAACACGCCTTACTGCACTGTCCCCTGCGGCCTCAACCTGCGCAAATCCAGCGCGCACTCCACGGCATTCTGCGCATTCAGCCGCAAATTGTCCGAAGCCGCCCACAGCCACAGGCGGGCAGTCTCGGTGGAGTTGCGCCCGCCCAGTTCCGGCCGCAACCGCACCAGCACATCGTTTTGCCCGGTAGCGGCCAGGTTCGACGGCGAATCCGTATCTTCCAGCACCAGGTCCACGTGTTCTCCGCTCAGAGCCTCTTCGAGCGCCGATATCTCCGCCGGCCGCTCCAGCTCCACGGCAATCGAAAACGTGTGGCCGTGAAAGACCGGCGCATGAATCACCTGAAGGGCGAGCGCCGGCCAGCGTCCTGCGGCCAGCGCGTCGTAGTGGCGGCGAATCCGCGCTTCCACCGCGCTCAGGCTCACGGTTGCGCTTTCGCCCAGCCCGCCCAGCAGGTTATAGGCCACCTGCGCATCGTAAAGAGCGCGCGGCGTGCCCTGGAAGCTGAGCAGGCTCACCGTCTGCTGGTGCAGCTCGTCCATGGCCGCGCGGCCAAACTCGCTGGCCGGCTCCAGCACCGTGGCGGCGGCAAAGCGCACCGGCGCGACAAGCTGCAGCCGCTCCAGCACCAGCGCCAGCGCCAGCGCCGCGGGGTGCGCCGGGACCACGGCGGGAGTAAACAGGTCGGGCGTCACCGCCTCGGAACCCAGCCAAGGCGCGCGCACCAGCACGCCCGTCTCCCGGTCCAGCGCGCCGCTCAGGTCCAGCACCGTGGAGCCGGAGCGCAGCGCCTGTCGCCAGTGCTTGCGGGTCAGGTCCTCCGTGCCGGCAAAAAATGTAAAGTCCACATGTTCGAAGGCATCCGCACCAATGGCCTGAACGAAGGTCGCCTCGTCGCCCACCTGATCCAACTGGCCCTGCACCTCTTCCTCGTCCAGCAGGAAAAAGCTGGCCGCGGAGAGGGACGACTCCGACAGGGCTTCCTTCAATTCCCGGCCCAACAGGGTGGAGGCTCCGGCAATGGCGATCTTGTACACAGGCATCCTTCTTATTGATTGGAAATACTACGAGGGTCTCAATGAATCCGGTTCTGCCGCTGATGCCGGCGCGGCAGCGCCGGCTGGCCTTCTGCGCCGCCGGCGCGACCACGAGTACGCCGCCCGCGCCCAGATGCCGGAGAACATATAGATCAGCGCCATGGCGAAGAACACTACCTGGGAAAACCGGTAAATGACATAACCCACAATCGACAGCACAAACAGTATCTGGAATGGATGGCTGCGGGAGAAGTTGATCTCCTTGGCCGACCAGAACCGCCAGGTGCTCACCATCAGGAACCCGCTCAGCCCCACCAGGATCAACCAGGGAATTGCAATCCACCACCACTGCACCGGAATGCCGTAACAGAAATGCACGGTGGCTGCCACCAGACCCGCCGCGGCCGGAATCGGCATGCCCACAAAATACTTGCGTCCCGGCCGCCCCGGATTCCGCGGCTGAGCATCCTGGCTGATATTGAAGCGGGCCAGCCGCAAAAGCCCTCCGATGAGAAACAGAAAACAGATGAACGCCCCGGCCTGGTGCAGGTGCTGCAGCAACTTCGGGTTGATCGAATCGGGCAGGAAATGAAATCCCCAGATCAACGCCAGCAGGCTGGGCGCCACGCCAAAGGTGATGGCATCGGCCAGCGAATCCAGTTCCTTGCCGAACTCGCTGGCGGTATTGGTCATGCGGGCGATGCGCCCGTCCAGCGCGTCGAAGGGAATGGCAAACAGGATGGCGATAGCCGCCCAGTCCAGATGCGTTTCCGCATTGCCGCTGATCGCCTTGATGGTCTCGGTGATGGAGAAGTAGCCGGCGGCGATGTTGACCGCGGTAAAAAGCGAGGGCAGCAGATACATGCCGCGGCGCAGCCGGGCCTTTGCATTGGCCTTGATCAGGGCAGGGTCGCGGCCGTTCATGAGGCCGCTCCGTTGGGCATTGCCGCCAGCACGCTCTCGCCGCCCTTCACCCGCTGGCCCACCTTCACGCGCAGAGCCGCCTCGGCCGGCAAGAGCACATCCACCCTGGAGCCAAATTTAATGAGGCCCACGCGCTGCCCGCGCTCCACCTTGTCGCCCTGGCGTGGCGCAAAGACGATGCGCCGCGCCAGCAGGCCGGCAATCTGCTTGAAAGTGACCTCAATGCCCTCATCGCCGCCCTCGCCCTGCACAGTCACGATGTTCTGCTCGTTGCGGTCCGCCGAGGCCGGGTTCATGGCGTTCATATACTGGCCCTTCCGGTAGCGCACACCGCTCAAGATCCCGCCGATCGGCGAGCGGTTCACATGCACGTCAAACACACTGAGGAAGATGCTGATCCGCTGCCGGGACCCTTCGGGAGTGGCGATGGTGACCGTCTCTGTGACCAGCCCGTCTCCCGGCGACACGATCAACCCGGCGCCGGCAGGAACCGTCCGCCGGGGATCGCGGAAAAACCAGAGAAAAAACGCCGCCAGCAGCACCGGCGCGATGCTCCACGCCCAACTGCCCGTCGTCCACTTGAGCAACCCCGCCACTGCCAGAAAGCTCAAACCGTAGATGTAACCGTCACGAACCATTGTCCCAACGATTATACGGTTATTCCGTTCATATTCCGACTATAGCCGGGCGCTGCCCCAGGCGCGTACCACCCCGCACCGAGGCCGCAGGGGCTGGCGCTCAACCGATTCGCCTGCTTCCATCCAACTGCTTTGCTGCCCTAAGCCACGGCCGGCGACCGGCGCTCCAGAGCGAAAATCAGGTCTTTGGCGTGCAGCTTCAGCTTCTTCAGGCGCACTTCCTCGAGCTGTTCATCCTCGGAGAGATAGGGTTTTTGAAGCAATTCTTCCAGCCGCTGAGCGTAGCGATGATGTTCCGCATGCAGGCGTTCGATTTCTTCGCTCAGCGTTGGATCTTGTATTTCGTCCATCAAGCACCTCCTTGTTACAGAACCATTACATATTCCCCCGCGGGCGCGCAATCTGCAAGATGGTAACCATCAAAAAAAGAGAGAAAGTCATTTGAAACTGTGGATTGCTGGACGAAAAATAGGCAATTTTGGCGGAGATCGCAGCCTTCCCGCAGGCCTCCGCGCCGGCAGTTCCACCCGGCCGTCACCCCAGCCGCAGCCTGAGCAGAACCGCATCCTCAATAGGATCAGCGTAGTAGCGCGGACGCCGGCCGGTTTCGCTCCAGCCCGTAGCCCGGTAGAACCCCAGCGCCGCGTGATTCGAGGCCCGTACCTCCAGAACCGCCTCGCGCACCCCCGCCAACTTCAACTGATCAACCATCTCATCCAGCAGCCGCCTTCCGGCGCCGTGCCGCTGCTCCCTGGCGGCTACCGCAATGGTCTCCAATTCGCTCTGCGCCGCCAGCAGGCTGGCCACCGCAAAGCCCGTCACCCTGAGCGGCTCCGCCTCTTGTGAAACCAGCGCAATCCGCCGCGGCACAGTTTCCCGGTCCAGCGCGGCAAGATAGGCCGCGCGCGGCCACTGGGGCGCTTCCTTCAGGTTCCCGGCAATCTCCATCACCTCTTTGAGGTCCGCCCCGCACATGGGCCGCACCAGTGTGCATGCATCGGATTTCATGCTCTCTTCGGCCGCCGCGGCAGCCTCGCCAAAGATCTCCGCATCGGACCGGCGCAGGTAGTGGCCGTCCAGCAGCGCCAGGTCAACAAACTCCCCGGCATCGACCCGCGCCGCTCCGAACAGGAGCGCATCGGCGGCAGTCGGGTTCGGAGTCCGCACCAATTCCGTGGCCGGCCAGGCCGCCGCCAGCAGAGCCGCCGCGGCTTCATCGCAGACGGCGATACGATGCGGCGCGGGGTTGACGGCGGCCAGCTCCTGGGCTCCGGCCAGCAGTTCTCTTGCCTGGGTTTCCGGCTCGCCGATGCGCAGAAAAATCTCCTGGCGATGGGCATCGAGAGCCGCGGATGGAATGCCGGCCTTATGGGAGAGCACCTGAAGCCGCGAAACTGCCACGACGGGAATCCGGGCAGACTCGGCCAGGCCTTTCACCGCACTCAACCCCACGCGCACCCCGGTAAAGCTGCCCGGCCCGTTGACGGCAATAATGGTGCTAAGCTGCGTCAGTGGCACTCCGGCCAAACCGAGAAGCTCACAGACGGACGAGACCAACTCAGCCGAACTGCGGTGCGAGCCAATCGATTTTTCACCCATAATGCGGAGCTTCCCATAAAGCTGCTGCCCCAGCGCCACCGAGCCGGTGGGCCCGCAGGTATCGATGGCCAGCAGATAGGCATAGTCTTGCATGGCGAATGATTATACGGCCTTGAGCGCCTGCTCCAGATCGGCGATCAGGTCCTCCTTGTCCTCAATTCCGATCGAGAGCCTTATCCGTCCCTGCGTAATGCCCATCGCCGCGCGCACTTCATCGCTCACCGAGCCGTGCGTAGTGGTAGCCGAGTGCGAAGCCAGCGACTCCACCCCCCCCAGCGACTCCGCGCTCAAAAACAGCTTGATCGCCCCCAGGAACCGTCCCGCGGCCTTCTGCGACTCCAGCTCGAAGCTCATCATCGAGCCGAATCCCTTCTGCTGCTTCACGGCCAGATCGTATTGCGGATGGCTCTTCAGTCCCGGATAGGCCAGCTTCTTCACCTTCGGATGCGCGGAGAGGAACTCCGCCACGGCCAGGCCGTTCTCCTCGTGCTGTTTGATCCTGAGCGGCAGGGTGCGGATGCCGCGCAGCACCAGGAAGCACTCGAACGGCGACATCACCCCGCCCGCCGCTTTTTGGACGAGCAGAAAGCGCTCCTTGTGCTCCGGCGTGGAGCCGATCAGCGCTCCGCCCAGGCCGTCCGAGTGGCCGTTGAGGTACTTGGTGGTGGAATGCATCACGATATCCGCGCCCAGCGCCAGCGGACTCTGCAACACCGGCGACAGAAACGTATTGTCCACGCTGACCTCGATGCCGTGCGCGTGCGCAATCCTGCTCACCCCGGCAATATCGGTCAAAACCATCAGCGGATTGCTGGGCGTCTCAATGTGAATCAGCTTGGTCGCGGGCCGTATCGCCGCTTCCACCGCTTTCAGGTTGCTGCTATCCACATACTCGATTTCGATGCCGTAGCCCGCCACGATCTGGTCGAAGAGCCGCACCGTGCCGGCATACACATCTTTGGAACAGATCAGGTGGTCGCCCGCCCGCAGCATAGCCACCAGCGCGGAGATGGCCGCCATGCCGCTGGTAAACGCATGGCCGCTGGCGCCGCCTTCGAGCGCCGCCAGAGCCTCTTCCAGCCGGTCCCGCGTGGGATTTCCGGCGCGCGAGTAGTCCCAGCCCCGGTCCGTGCCGATGCCGGTCAATTGAAAGGTAGATGAAAGGTAAACAGGCACATTCACGGCGCCCGTCTGCGGGTCGGGATATTGCCCTGCATGAACGGCAAGGGTCGAGTATTTGTACGGGGAAGGGTTCATCTTTCGCGCTTCAGCTCCTGATTTCCAGCTTATCGCAGCAGACAGGCGAGCGGAAAACCCTTGGTCTTCGAGATCAGCCAGGTTATAATCGAGGAGCCATGATGACCAATGTCCAGTTTTATCTGGCGATTGGCTTGCTGGTCTTTTCCATCCTGCTTGTGTGGCTGGGATCGACGGTGGCAAACAATCGCGCCATCGGCGCTCTGGGCCAGCGAATAGACGACATGGGCCAGTGCATCACCGGCCTGCGTTCGGAGATGAAATCTGGATTTGACGGTCTCAATGAACGACTGGGCCGTTTGGAAACTCGCTTCGAGCATATCGCGGACGAAGTCCGCAAGGATCACGAGAGCCGGCTGTCGCGTCTCGAAGCCCGTGTATTCTCTCGCACCGCCTGAGTCATCTCCCCCGTCCCGGCGCTGTCTTTACTACTTCTCCACCACCCCATGCCTGACCACCCGCGCCACCGGAAAGTATCCCGTCCGGGTGCGCACGTTGAGCTTCCCCATGCCCCTGGCTTCAGCCTTCACCTCCACCCGGCGAAAGCCCGGCTCCGTGGTCGGCTTGGTCGAGTGGTAGCCCAGCGTGTACTGGTTGCGGATATCGCGGGCCACCTCGGCCGCAATCTGGTCAACCTGCTCGATGTTCTTGGGAAAGAAGGCCATGCCGCCGGTCTCGTTCGAGAGCATCTCCAGCGCCCGCCGCGCGTCGCGAGCCTCTCTGCGGCTCATCTCGTCGCCAAACAGCAATCCGATGGAGTAGATGACCGGCCCGGAGAGTTGCTGCACCCGGTAGATGGTCTGCTCCAGGCTCAGGGTCGAGGCATTGTCTTCGCCGTCGGTGATGAGGATAAGAACTTGCTTGGGGCGCTTGGCGTCGGCCGCCAGCTTGTCCGCCGAGGCCACCACCGCATCGTAAAGCGCCGTGCCGCCCCTGGCTTCGAGGTGCGCCAGCCCGTCGCGCAGCTTACCAACGTCGGAGGTGAAATCCTGGTCGATGAAGGCCTCGTCGGAGAAGTTCACCACAAAGGCCTCGTCCTGCGGGTTCGAAGCCTCAATCAGGTCCATCGCGCTCTTGTTCACCGACGGACGCTTCCTCGACATGGACCCGGAGTTATCCACCACGAGGGCGATCGAAACCGGAAGGTCGGTGTGCTGGAAGCTGATGAGGGTTTGCCTGACTCCGTCCTCGAAGACCTCGAAGTTCTCTTTCTTCAGGTCCTGGACCAGCCGGCTGCCCTCGAGCACGGTGCAATTCAGCACCACCTCTTCCACGTCGGTGTGCAGAACCCAGCCCGTTCCCTCTTTGCGTATCTGCGCAGCGGGATTCGCGGCCGGCTCCCCATCCGGCGAGCGCACCGGGTCGCGGTCCACCGTCAGGGATGGAGCCTGCCCCGCCGCAGACGGAGCGGGCGCCGGAGCAGACGGCGCGGGCGCCGGAGCAGATTGAATGGGCGCCTGTTGCGCCGCCGGCGTAAGCGCCGCCGCGGCAAGAAAAGCCGCGAGAATCGCGTGTTTGCAAAGGCGCATAGGAACCGGTGCGAGCATGGACAGAGAGCGAAGGCAATCCTCAAGGAGGATTCTCCCTCACCATAACTTTACGCCAATTGCCTTCGCGGGGTCAGGTCCCTGGTTCTCTCTACGATGAAGCGGAGAGGCAACCATAAAGGTGATGGAATTGAAATCTTCCCGGAGGGAAGAAGTGAAAATAGCCCAGGACAAGCGAAGCGCAGTCCTGGGAATGCATCCAAATCGGAGTGTCCGTCCCGTAGGGACGCGTCGAAGCTTTTCACCGGCGCTGAACCATGCGAATGCGATTTCCCAGTGCGGCTGCCCCCGTGCGCGTGCCCCATACGATTACTGGGATACAATCGAGCCTGAGCGAGCCAAAGAGCCCAAGGTGCGCAGGATGGGCCTCAGGCGCGCAAATTCCGCCGTTTCAACGGAGAGCAAGACCTTCCGTATGGCCCGCATCTATCCATTTCGCGCCTGGCGCTACAATCCCTCCGTCGTCCGGCTGGAGGACGTGGTCACCCAGCCCTACGACAAGATCTCGCCGTCCATGCAGCAGGCCTACTACCAGCGCAGCCCCTTCAACCTGGTGCGCATCATCCTCGGGCTGCCGGAGCTGTTTGACGCCGAGCGCGGCGAGAACGTCTATACGCGCGCCGGCCGCGACTTTCGCGCCTGGCGGGAACAGGGCGTCCTGGTCCAGGAAAAAGACCCCTGCATCTTCGCCTACGCGCAGCGATTCAAGGTTCCCGGCGCTGAAATCGTGAAAGAACGCCGGGGATTTATCTCGCTCGGCAAGCTCCACGACTACTCCGAGCAGGTCGTCTTCCGCCACGAGCAGACGCTCTCCAAGCCCAAGAGCGACCGGCTCAACCTGCTCAAGGCAACCCACGCCCACTTCGGCCAGATCTTCATGCTCTACTCCGACCCCGCCGGCAGCGTGGAGAGGATTCTCTACGACGGCGCAGGCCCGGCCGAAGCCGAGGTAACCGACGAGTATGGCGTGCTGCACCGGCTGTGGCGCGTGGCTGACCCGGCGGCCATCAATCTGCTGACCACGGCCATGGCCGACAAGAAACTCATCATCGCCGACGGCCACCACCGCTACGAGACCGCGCTGAACTACGCGAAGGAGCACGCACCCGCCTCGCCGGCCAAGGCCGAGTCCAGCACCAGCCAGTTGCCCCAGCCGGCCTACCCTGAAGCCGCGGCAATGATGACCTTCGTCAACATGGACTCCGACGGCCTGGTGATTCTGCCCACCCACCGCGTGGTCCACAGCCTGCCCAGCTTTGACCCCGCCGTTTTTGCCCGCGCCGCCGAGAAGTTTTTCACCGTAGAAGCGCTGCCTGCCGCGGAAGCGGACAGCTGCATCGAGACTCTGCGCAGGCAGCAAGGCACAGCCTTTGTCGCCGTCACCCGCTCCGGGGCTCTGCTGCTGCGCTCCAAACCGGATGCCGTTGCCGCCGCTCTGGCCGGCCTGCCTGAGCGCCAGCGCCAGCTTGACCTGAGTCAACTGCACACCATCGTGCTTGAACGGCTGCTCGGACTGGACGCCGAAAATATCCGCGAGCAGACCAATCTCCGTTACCTGCGCGACTCGGGCGATGCGGTGGACCAGGTTCGCAGCGGCGAAGCCGACGCCGCCTTCCTCACCAACCCCGTCTCCATGGAGCAACTGCGGGAAGTGGCCTTTGCCGGCGACGTCATGCCGCAAAAGTCCACCGACTTCTTCCCCAAGCTGCTCAGCGGCCTGACCATCTATGCGCTGGAATAAGCATAGGAAGCGGAAAACTCATCCCAGTCCAAACGTGAGCCACACCACCCTCCATCGGAGGCTTACTTCGTGAAAGAATTCGTTCCAGCTATCGCTGCAATTATCGCTGGCATCTTCGCCATCGTTTCTCCTTTTATTACCTGGAAGCTGAAGAACGCCAGTGATGAACGGGCGCTGCAGACAGCGCTGGGCAAAGAACGACGAAACGAGATTAAGCGGCTCTACACGGACATCTATGTGTCGTTCGAGCAGGCAATGAAACAGGTATTGAATAAAGAAAAATTCACTTTGGCACAAGAGATAAGCGAGATTAACGCAAAGGTTCGTTTATTGGCACCAGAAAAGATTGTCGAGCAGTACTATGTCGTGGCTTCTTCATTGGAAAAGTGGTCGCAGCTTCACAATAGGGCCACGCCTCGGCAGTTAAAAGTTGGGGAAGAGACTGTCGATATCATTCAGTATCCTGATCCAGCGCGAGAGTACAAAGAGCCTGCGAAGGCAGCCTACGATAAGCTTCAAGGAGAGCTAAACAATCTCATTGCACTTATGCGTGTAGAACTGGGAAATAGCCGTTCTCTTTGAAAGCTTGAGTCGAAGGTGCAATTTCATAGGACAAGAAACCGAGGAGACGAATGCCGACGATTAGCAGGTTTTACGGAATCTTGATTCAAATGTATTTTGGTGACCATGTTCCACCTCACTTTCATGCGTTGTATGCTGAATTTGAGGCATTGATCGACATTCAGACATTCGAGGTCATCCGTGGAGATTTGCCGAGCCGCGCAATGGCGCTGGTGCTGGAATGGGCACAACAACATCGCGACGAACTCAGGAGGGATTGGGAACTATGCGTACAGAATCAAACGCCAATGAAAATTCTCCCACTGCCTTAATTACGGAGGTCGCGCCCCGGTCGCCCTGGCGAGTAACCGAAGTCGAAGCCCTTCCGGGGTTTCGGCTGCGGGTTGCATTTGCCGATGGCCTTGCGGGGATGGTCGATATGTCTCGCATGGTGCATTCGCTCAAGGCTGGGGTATTCGCCGCGCTTGCCGACCCATCTCTGTTTGCACAGGTGACGCTCGAATACGGCGCTGTGGCGTGGCCCGGAGATTTGGACCTTGCTCCAGATGCGATGCACACCGCAATCCAGGAGCATGGAGTGTGGTCGCTCTAGGAATGAAGACGACGAAATCCAGTAGGTCCGAAAGCTGGTAGGCCGGGACTTTAGTCCCGGCATTGAGCCAGCAGAATCAACAGGGCTTTAGCCCCTGAGGTATGCTTCTTGCCGGTAAAGCTCGAAATCCGGCCTATTCCTGCAGCCCATAACCAGGCGCTCCGAGGGCGCCTACTTGTTTGGGCGCTGGCTGCTCTCTGTTCGGCCAGCGCAGTCCTATCGATAGCCGCCGCCCAAGCCCCGCCTGCTCCCTCGGCTCGCTTTGTAGTGGTTCTCGATGCCGCTCACGGCGGCGACGATTTTGGCGGACGCTTGAACGGCGAGGCGGAGAAGAACTTCACTCTTGCCCTCAGCGTCAGGCTGCGTTCCCTGCTGGCGGCGCGCGGCATGCAGGTCGTCACCACCCGCGAATCCGACACGACCATCGACCTGAACCGCCGCGCAGAGCTTGCCAACCACGCCAATGCCCAGGCCTGCCTGAGCCTGCACGCCACTGAGAGCGGCTTCGGCGCCCATCTCTTCGTCTCCTCTCTGGCCCCGGCACAGCCCGCCCGCTTTGCCGCCTGGAAGACCGCCCAGGCCGCCTGGGTTACCCGCAGCCTGGCCCTCGCCGGAACGCTCAACTCCGCCCTCCTGCACGCCGGCATGACCGTCAGCCTGGCCCGCACCGCGCTGCCCGCGGTCGACAGCATGACCTGCCCCGCCGTAGTCGTTGAGATTGCCCCCGAATCAGCCCAGGCCCGCGACTCCGGCCAGCAAAACCAGGGAACCCTCGACGATCCCGGCTACCAGGCCCGCGTGGCCGAGGCGCTGGCAGCCGCGCTGCTGGAGTGGCGAACGGAGGGCCGTCCGTGATCCCCCGCTACCATGCCATCCTCTTCATCGTCCTGCTCGTGGCTTCGGTAGTCATGGGCGTGGCCCTGTGGCAATTGCGTGAGCGCGCCCACCAGCGGCTGCTCTCCAGCCAGGACTCTGCCCCCACACAGGCCCCCGAAGTGGCGCAGCCTGAGCAGACTACCCTCCTGGTCGCCAACGACGCCGACAGCTCCCTTCTTACCCAGGTCCAATCCCTGCCCCTGCCCCAGGACCCCGGCGCGCGCGCCCGCGCTGTGCTGGGCAAGCTGCTGGACCTCTACGCCGCTGCCGATGCCGCCCACCCGGTCCCCGGCGGCGCCAGTTCCATCGCCCAGGTCTTTCTCATGCCGGCTCAGAACCCGGAAAGCTCCAGCGCGCCCGCAACCGGCCGCCAAGCCAAGCCGTCAAGCCCCGAACTAGCCGTCGTCAATCTGACCGGCAGCTTCGTTGCCACCCACCCCTCGGGCCTTGAGACCGAGAACCTCACCGTGCTCTCCATCTGCGGCACCCTGCACGCCAACCTGCCCCGCGTCACCCAGGTCCGCTTCCTCGTCGACGGCCAGCCCCGCTCCACTCTCGCCGGCCACGCCGACCTCACCCGCACCTATCTCGCCACCGATGCCGTCCCCTCCGAGGGAGCCCAACCATCCAGCGCTGCGCTTAGGGTTCAATTCCACTGAAATTCGCGGTATGATGGAGGAGTAGCCATGCCGCGCCCTATACACATCACGACCCCCGTTGAGCCGCTGGAAACCAGGATCAAGCGGCTGCGCATTACCAAAAGTCGGCAGAAGGAATTGCTGGCAATCATGGACGAGGCTTGGGCACGCTTGGCCGCTGAGCGGAAAACACGCCCAAACGCATCGGCTCTGCCGGGAGAGAAGCCGAAACGTGACTCCGCCGCCCGTTAACCCCAATGCGGTCTTCCTCAATATTCCCTACGACGAAGAGTTCCAAAAGCTCTATATCGCCTACATCGTAGGACTGTCTCAGCTCGGGTTCGATCCCTGCATCACGTCGGGAATACCCGGTGGAGATCGCAGGCTCGACAGGGTTCTGGCGCTGATCCAAAGCTGCCGTTACTCCATCCACGATCTCTCGCGCGTTGAATTGAGTGCGGTCCCGCCAGCCACGCCTCGATTTAATATGCCGCTGGAACTCGGTATTACAATCACCTGGGCCAAACTGCACCCAAAGCGCCACACCTGGTTCTTATGGGAGTCCACACCGCGCCGGCTGCAAAAGTCAATGAGTGACTTGGATGGCACTGACCCCTATATCCACTCCGGCACAGTGGAGGGCATTCTGAGCGAACTTCGCAATGCATTTGTGCGAGACGGCGCTCCATCAGTTCTAAAAATGATGGCGGCCTACCGCCTCGTGGAAGGTAATATTGAGAGGATTTTGACCGGTGCCGGTGCGCGCAACCTCTATGCAGCGAGTGTCTTCAGAGAGTTGTGCCTGGTAGCTCTGGATGTAGTACGCCGTACCAAGTCGGTCGCGGTTGAGTTCACGACGGATGCATCAGAAAAATGACCCCCACCATCGGCGTCTTCGATTCCGGCTTCGGCGGCCTCACCGTCCTGCGCGCGCTCATTGAGCGCCTCCCGCAGGCACGCTTCGCGTTTCTCGGCGATACCGCCCGTCTCCCCTACGGCTCCAAATCCCGCCGCACCATCGCCCGCTACGCCGCCCAGAGCGCGCAGTTCCTGGTCCGCGAGCAGGGCGCCGAATTCCTCGTCATCGCCTGCAATACCGCCAGCGCCCTGGCTCTGGACGCCATTCAGGACGCAGTCCCGGTCCCGGTCCTCGGCGTCATTGAGCCCGGCGCTTCCGCCGCCCGAGCCGCCTCCCGCACCGGCGACGTGCTGGTCATTGCTACCGAAGCCACCGTTCACAGCCACGCCTACTCCGCCGCCTGCGGCGCGCAAGGGCTGCGCGCTTTAGAGAAGGCCTGCCCGCTGCTGGTTCCGCTGGTCGAGGAAGGCTGGACCGATCATCCGGTCACCGCCGAGGTCATCCAAATCTATCTGGCCGAGTTGAACGCCGATGCCGCCCTCGCGGGCCTCAACCCCGATACGCTGCTCCTCGGCTGCACCCACTACCCGCTGCTTCGCCCGCTCATCGAACGCAACCTCCCCGCGGGCATGAGGGTCATCGACTCCGCCGAAGCCGCCGCCGAGGCCGCTGTGCGGTTCTTCGGCGCAAAAATCGACGCTGGGTGCCCCATTCCTTTGGCAGGCTCAGGACAGGCTCTTTCCGCGCCTGTTGCGGAAAGGGTGGGAGAGAACCCCGCTCACCCAACCGAGATCCGCTGTTTCGCCACCGACTCCGTGGAAAAATTCGAGCGCCTCGGCTCCCGCTTCCTGGGCCGCCCCGTCGGCAAGGTCGAGCTTGTAGACCTCGGCGGCTGATTTTCGCTGATATTCTATAAACCGGTTCCGGCATCCCCTCAGCAAGCCTCAACACGGACCCTGGAGGAAGCGAGCAAGCATGATCGATCTGGCAGGCAAGACGGCCGTAGTCTTCGGGCTGGCCAACAAGCGTTCCATCGCCTGGGGCATCGCCCAAAAACTGCACGCGGCCGGCGCCACTCTGGCCATCTGCTATCAAAACGAGCGCATGAAGCCCGACGCCGAGGAACTGATCGCCGAGCTCTCCGGCGCGAGCGGCTTCCAGTGCGACGTCTCCAACGACGCTGAGATCGAAACCCTCTTCGCCGCCTTCAAGCAGAAATTCAGCAAGATCGAGATCCTGGTTCACGCCGTCGCCTTCGCCCCCGTAGAAGAACTCCGCGGCGAGTTCATCAATACCAGCCGCGAGGGCTTCCGCATCGCCCACGACGTCAGCGTCTACTCGCTCATCGCCGTCAGCCGCGCCGCCGCTCCCCTCATGACCGAAAGCGGCAGCATCATCACCCTCACTTACTTCGGCGCGGAGAAGGTCGTCCCCAACTACAACGTCATGGGCGTGGCCAAGGCCTCGCTTGAAGCCACCGTCCGCTATCTCGCCTGGAACCTCGGCCCCAAAAACATCCGCGTCAACGCCATCTCCGCCGGTCCCATCAAGACCCTCGCCGCCCGCGGCGTCGGCGCACTCGGCGACATGCTCAAGTCCCACGCCGACCGCGCCCCCCTCCACCGCAACGTAGACCAGTTGGAAGTTGGCGGCGCAGCTCTCTTCCTGGCCAGCGACTTATCCAGCGCCGTAACCGGCGAAGTCCTCTACGTAGACTGCGGCTATAACATCATGGGGTTCTAGAGCAAGTTCGTAAATTCCAGTTAAAAGTTCTGTCATCCTGAGCGAAGTTTGGCGCGTTTTTTGCGCCAAACGGAGTCGAAGGACCTGCGGTTGCTTTTTCCACTTTACGTTGGCGGGCGGCGTATGATTAATTCAACACTGCTTACCCTATCAGGAGAATTATGAAATACGTCAACCGCGAGATGAAGATTGACCAGATCATCGGATATTTCAATTCGAAGAAGATCAATCTGATTCCCCCGTTCCAGCGTGGAACAGTTTGGACAATCTCTCTGCGTCGCAAACTCATTGAGAACATGGTGCAGGAACGCCCCATTCCGGCGATTTTCTTATATAAGCAGGTTGCAGGTGCGCAATTCGAATACAACATTCTTGACGGCAAGCAGAGGCTAGAAAGCCTGATTTTATTTGTGGGTGACCGGCGCAGTGATATGAAAGTTAGGAATGTCGAACACTATTTCTATGGCAAGCCCGCGCGGGCCGATGCCAATTTCTCCATCGAATTAGATAGCAAACGAGTCACCTTCAAGGAACTCGATAACAGCTTAGTGCGCCTATTTCGGGAGTACCCGATCCCAACAATTGAAATTGATCTTGATGCTGAGGAAGCGTCTTTCGATGAAGTCATAAACCTCTTCATCGACATCAATCAGCAGGGAGTCAAGGTTAGTCGTTTCGATGTTGTCAAGGCGCTGGGTAAAGACCCCTTATTTAAGCAGGTCTTTGGGCTGGTCGCCCGTAGGGAACTTAAGAGGAAATCTAGCTACTACAATCCCCTAAACAACAGTTTTGTTTTCGTAATGAAAAGGCTCAACATCGTAAGCAGGCTCTCCGACAAGAATTCTCAAGTAGACAGGATGTGGGAGCGCCTTACGGAGATAGCATTATTCTCAAGGACATCCCAGCACCGGGCGCCTGCAGAAATCCTCAAGGCATTCATAAATCCAAGCAGGGAAAAGAATAAACGTCTAAAGGATTCAGAACTTAACAAACTACGTCGTGCCTTTGGGTTCTTGGCGGATGCCTATCGTAGAATTCCTGCACTTATGGAGACTAAGATGGCAACTGACCAGCCTCAATTCTACACGCTTATCACTACTTTACTTTCTGCCGATCTCATGGATAGATATAGTGACTCAGACCTACAGAAGAGAATCTTCAAGGTCGCCCAAATAATCGACGGGAATTCTTCACCGGGAAAAATGAGAAAATCGATAGATGAATACAGGATTGCTGCTGCTAAGCAAACAACTCATCCGGCGCGTAGGGAGAAGCGCCAAGAAATACTCCTTCGCGCATTGGATGCAGTAGCGGTGAAGGATGAATAAAAGTGTCGGGTGCCCCAGGTCCCGATTTTGGGACCTGGGATAACTCGCATCCACCCCACCGCAGCCGCCTAGTGATGATAGTCCGGATAAGCCGGCCTCTCCGGCTGCACGGCCGGATACTCCTTCATCCCTTCCATCGCCAGCGCCACAGCCTTTTCCAGTTGTGGATCGTGCCCTTCGCTGATCGCCTTGGGGTCCTGCTCCACCACCACATCCGGGTCCACGCCGTGGTTTTCCACGTCCCACACGCCCTTGGGCGAGAAGAAAGCCACACTGGGCGATGTCACGTGCCCGCCGTCCATCAGAACCGGGATGGAACCGATGCCCACCAGCCCGCCCCAGGTCCGCTTGCCCACCAGCGTGCCCAGCTTTGCCTGCTTGAAGAGCCAGGGCAGCGCATCGCCGCCCGAGCCGGAAAATTCGTTGGCGATCATCACCTTCGGTCCATAGATGGCCCCATTCGGAGTGTGCTCGATATTGCCGTAGCGGGGCGACCAATACGACTCGATGTGCCGTCCCATCACCTCGATAAAATAGTCGGCCACTTGTCCGCCCGCGTTGAAGCGCTCGTCGATAACCGCGCCCTGCTTCTCAGTCTGCGCAAAGTAGGAACGATTGAAGCTCGTGAAGCCGCCCTCGCCCGTATCCGGCAGGTAGACGTAGGCCAGTTTTCCGCCGGAGAGTTGGTCCACCTTGCGCTGGTTGCTTTCGATCCAGTCGATATTGCGCAGCCTGGCCTCGCTGCCGATGGGAGTCACCGAGATTTCGCGTCCGTTTTTCCCGTCGGCGGATTGAACGTGCAGGCTGATCACATGGCCTGCCGTGCCTTCGAGAGGCTGCTGAATATCCGCCGAGGCAGTCAACTCCTGGCCGTTGATGGCCACAATGCAATCGCCAACGGAGAGGTTTAGCCCCGGTTGCGCCAGCGGAGCCTTCTCTTCCGGATTGAACTGCCCGCCGGTATAGATCCTGGCCAGGCAATAACGGTTGTTATGCAGGACGTAATCGGCTCCCAGCAGTCCGCCGGGCACGTGCGGAGCCTTCGGAATGGCTCCGCCGTTGCCGCGCAGATGCCCCACCGAGAAGGCGCCCAGCATCTCCTGAAAGATGTAATTCAGATCGGCCCGCGATGCGATGGAGGCCACATACGGCTCGAAGCGGCGCTCATCGGCGATGGTATCGGTTCCATGGTAGTGAGGATCGTAGAAATAGGAGCGTTCGATGCGCCACACCTCGTGGTACATCTGCGCCCACTCCGCCGGCGGATCGACGCGCACCTTGAGGTCGGCAAAGGAGATCACCCCTTCGGCCGGTTTGACGGGCGCATCGGCGGGCACGATCACCCACTCCGGGCGCGGGCCCTCGCCGGGCGGAACGTCGGTTGCGTCCGGCTTGCGCTTGGAGAGAGCCAGCAGCATCTTTTCGCCGTTGGCCGAGAGTTCAAAACTCTCCACGCGCTCGGCCAGCTTCACCGTCTTGCGGTCTTCCCAAACCCAGCGGCTGAGGGTAGCCGTGTGATCGCTGAAGCGGTTTGATTCGGAAGTTTGAAGGAAATAGAGGCTGCCATGCTTCCCCGTGGCAAGTCCGACGTAATCGGCGGCGGGCAGCGGCAGGGCCACGATCCGCGTATCAATTCCAGCCAGATCGACCTTGGTCGGCTTGACGGGTTTGTCCCGGTTGTCCGCCTTGTCCTTTTTGTCAGCCTTGGCGGCGTCAGCATGCGCTTCTTCGCCGCCGCTCTTCGCCGCGTCCTTCTCTCCCTTGCCCTCCTCGGCTGGTGCGTTGTCCCCATCCTTCTTCGCATCCGCCTTGCGCTCGTCTGCAGTCTTTTCGTCGTCCAGCTCGGGAGCGATAGGCGAGGCCTGGTCGGCGGCCAGCACGGCCGCATAGATATGCGATGTAACCTCATACAAATCGCTGCTCATATCCAGCCCATCGGAGGTAGCGCCTGCGTTGGTGCTGGCAATGAAATACAGATACTTGCCGCCGCGATCGAAGGCCGGCAGGCGCGAGTCCGCGATCTCGTTGGTCACCTGGGTGGACTTGCCGGTTTCAACCGAATAGAGAAACAGCGCGTGAAGGTGGTTGGAAAGCGAGCGCGGATAAGCGATCCATTTGGAGTCGGGCGACCACGCCAGCTCGTAGCTTTCGTTCGAGAAGCCTCCAAACACATTTTTCTCGCCCACGGTGACCAGCTTGCCCGTCGTCGTATCCAGCATGTAAATATTCAGCCGGTTGTCGTGGAAGGCGATGAGTTTGGAGTCGGGCGACCACAGGGGATCGAAGTAGTAGGCAGGTTCGGCGGCCAGCGCAAACTTCTTCACCGGCGCACTGCCGAATTGCGAATCTCCGGTCTGCGAGGCGACGTGCAGCGCATACAAGCCGGACTCATCGGAGAAGTAGGCGATGGACTGTCCATCGGGCGACCACGCCGGCGAACGCTCCATCACGCCGGGCGTGTTGGTAATGTCGCGGGTGGGCCCATGTTTGGCGGCGACGGTCAAAATCTCTCCATGCGCCTCCACAGCCATGCGCAGGCCCGTCGGCGAAATCGACGTATGTTCAATCTCATCTGCCACGCTCTCAATCCTGGGCCGCACCTCGGGAAGATCGGCATCGATCTCGATTGGAACCAGGTGGCTCTTCCCGGTCGTTGTGTCGTAGAGGTAGATCTCACCAAGCTGGTCGTAGACCAGTGTCTTCCCCTCGCCGGCCAGGCTGCGAATATCCGGCCCGTCGTTGTGCAGCGCTTCGCTCACCGTCTTTGTCGCCGGATCGTAGCGAAAGATGTCGATCGGGCCCTTGCGCCCGGAAAGAAAATAGATTTGGTCGTCCGCGTACACCGGGGAGAAATCGGAGGCCTGCTCATGCGGAATCTCCACCGAGTCGAGCCCCGGCAGCGAGGTGACCCAGATCGTGCTGGCGCGGCCGCCGTGGTAGTTGCCCCAGGAGACGAAGGTTGTGTAGTCGAAGCCGAAGGCAGGCGCCATCGGCGTGTAGGCAATATGGCCGCCGTCCGGCGATAGCTGCCCCTGGTAGGCCATGGGCAGCGGCAGCGGCGCGGCCACGCCTCCCTGAGCGGAAACCGTGTAAAGCTGCGTATACCGGCTCGCCGACTCGCGGTTGGAGCGGAAGAGAATCTGCTTGCCGTCCGGAGTCCAGCCCACGGCGCTGTCGGGAGCGGGATGGTAGGTCACGCGGTAGGGAATGCCGCCCGTGGCGGGAATCGTAAACACGTCTGTATTTCCGTCGTATTCTCCCGTGAATGCGATCGTGCCGCCGTCGGGCGAGAAGACCGGAGCGGTCTCGATGCCGACGCCCGTCGTGAGCCGTGTGGCGCGCCCGCCTTCGCGAGGCACGCTCCACAAATCGCCCGCGTAACCGAAGACGATCGAATCCCGGCTAAGCGCCGGACGTTGAAAGATGTGGGGCTTGTCGGCTGCCCGCGTTACCGCCGGGCCAATCGCCAGCATGGAGAATAGAACCGCCGCAATTGCCGAGTGATGAATCAGACGCACTGAAACCTCCTTAAGCACTGTTGAAAAGATGAGGACGGATTGCACGCAGTCAGGCTGCCGATTGCGAATACTTCTCCGATAGGATTGTACTTCTCACCGAATATTGGACGGGCCAGGATCATGCGCGATAGCTTTTAACGGTTACTCTTTCAGCGTGACAGTAATCTTGCGCGCGTCGCCGCCCTCCGCGCTGATCGCAATCTCCCCCGTAGCCTTCTTGCGGATGCTCTTGAATTTTTCTCCCCACTCCACCAGCACCAGCGCATCCGGAGTCAGCAGCTCGTCCAGGCCCAGCGTCTCCAGTTGCCGCTCGCCTTCCAGGCGATACACATCCAGATGAAACAGCTTCACCGGCCGCCCGTCCTGCGCACCGTCGTACTCGTGAATCAGCGTGAAGGTCGGGCTGGTCACCTCGTCCGCCTCGGCGGCATCCAGCGCCTGCGCAATGCCCTTCACCAGCGTGGTTTTGCCGGTACCAAGGTCGCCGCGCAGAATCAGCAGTTGCGGCGGCTTCAGCAATCCTGCCAGCTTGCGGCCCACATCGATGGTGTCTGCCCCGCTCTGGGTCGTGAACTCGTGAATCCGGCCTTCGGCTAAAGGTGCGGCGTTGCTCATTCGGCTCCCTCGCGCGAGGCCGTGGCCGGCGAAAACTCCCCCGGCAGCCCCTGCAACCAAACATACCCGTTCAACCCGCGCGATTCAAAGCGAAAAGCCCGAGAAAAATGTTGAAGACTGTCCGTGGCCAGCAATGTGTGCTCATCTGCGTCTTGCAAAGCCAGGTCCGCGGCCAGCCCATGGAGATAAACCGCAGCTTCCACCGCCCGCGCCGCCTCTGCCGGATACTGCGCCAGCAACCCCGCAATCACCCCGGTGAGCAGGTCGCCGCTGCCGCCTTTGGCCATGCCGGGATTGCCGGTGGTATTCACAGCCACGCGGCCATCCGGGTGCGCTATCAGCGTTCGCGCCCCTTTCAGCACCAGCGTCACGCCCAGGCGCTGGGCAAACCCCCGCGCTGCCTCCAGCCGGTTGGCCTGCACCTCGGCCACCGTGATCCCGGTCAGCCGCGCCATCTCGCCCGGATGCGGCGTCAGCACCAGCGTCCGTCCCTTGGCCAGCTTGGCCAGCAGCGTCGGCTTGGCAGCCAGAATATTCAGCGCGTCCGCGTCGATCACCGCTGGAATCCTGGTCGCCGAAAGCAACCCGGTGGCAAACTTGACTGTCTCCGCCGCCTGCCCCAATCCCGGCCCGATAGCCAGCACGGTCTTCCCCGCCGCAAGCCCCGTCAAAACCCCCGTAGCCAGGTTCTCCGCCGCAATCTGCCCCACTGCGTTCGCCTTGAGCGGCAAGGTCATCAGCTCCGGCGCAACCGCGGCCACCATCGCCAGCATTGGAGCCGGAACCGCCGCCGTCACCAACCCAGCCCCGGCCCGCAACGCTCCCAGAGCCGCCATAGCCGGCGCGCCCGACCTGCCTACCGACCCGCCCACCACCAGCACGTGCCCGAAGTTGCCTTTGTTTGCCCCCGCTGCCCTGGGAGCCTGAACCAGTTCCACCGCCGACCCCGCCCAATCCAATTTGAGCGCCGAAACGATCGCCCCCTCCGGTGAGCCGATCGGCGCCACCACAATCGGCTGGTCCCACGCCCGGGTCAACTGGCCAAAAACATGCGCCGGCTTGGGCGCGGTAAAGGTAATCACCGCATCGGCGGGAAAGACCGGTCCGGACACGGCGGCGCTGGTCGCGTCCGCCGGCCAGCCGGAGGGCAGATCAACGGCAAGGATGGGAGCCCGGCTAACCTTCACCCACTCCAGCGCCGCCAGCGCCAGCCCCTTCAGCGGCGGCTTGAAGCCCGTGCCCACCACCGCGTCCACAATCAGATCGGCTTCGAGCGCGCCCGTGTGCCGCGCCAGTTCCTCCGCCGAAGTAACGATGTGGATAAGCCCATGCGCCGGGCTGGAAAGTTCCAGCCATGCCTGGGCTGCGTCGCCTTTCAGACCACTGGGCGCGCCCAGCAGCAGCGTCGTCACCTCGAGGCCCGCATCGGCGAGCATGCGCGCAGCCGTCATGCCGTCGCCGCCGTTATTGCCCCTGCCGCACAGCACCGTCACCCGCCGCGCCCGCGGGAACCGCTCCCGCGCAATCGCGGCCACTGCCGCCGAAGCCGCGCGCATCAACTCCAGCGACGGAATCCCGAACCGCCCGGTCGTCGCGCGGTCGCAGGCCTGCATCTCGGCAGAGGAAAGAATGTGCATCGCATCCATAGTAGCGGATATCAGAACTCAACTCTCGCCTGAAATGCAATCATGCGCGGCGAACTGTCCCCACCCAGGCCCACGCCGAGCAACCCCGTCGGCGGCGAGACGGTGCTCTCCAACGTGCCGAACTTTGCCGGAATATACACTCCGGGCACCCCGGCCTCCACATTGCTGGGCAAGGCAAAATTCGGATGATTGAACGCATTGAAAAACTGCGTATTGAAGCGCAGCGCCACCGCTCTCGTAATTGGAAACTTTTTCGTCACATAAATATCCGAGTAAGTAAAGTGCGGTCCGCGCACCGTATTGCGTCCCGAATCGCCAAACTGGCAGTTGAAAACCGAATCGCCTCCCGTGCAGGCGCCCGTCGTCGGATCGACCACTGAGACAAATGCATCTGGATTCAGCCACTGTTTCGTTCCCGCCACGGTGACTCCAGAATAAGGCGTTTTCAGATAGATCGGCACGCCTGCAACCCGGCTGGCAAACTGCGGCCCGCTGCCTTGAAAGATGCCGTTGCCGTTCGCTGTGTAAGGTTGACTTAATACCGTGAACGGAAGCCCGCTATGAAAGAACGCTGTCTCTGAAAACGACCACCCGGCGAAGATCATGCGCCGCAACGCATGGGAAGACGAATAGGGAATCTGGTAGATCCCGAAGGCCGAGATGTTATGCCGCACGTCATAGTCGCAGTCTCCATACTGGCGTCTAAGTTCCCCCGGCAACGGCGATAGAATTCCCTGCGTGGAGAAAGAGAGCAGGCCTCCGTTCGACACTTCATCCAGGCAATGACTGAACGTATAGTTTCCGCGCAAAGTCAGACTGCCGATCTGCTCGGTGATATTGGTCTGCAATCCGGAATAACTGCTGTTTGCGCCGGTCTGGAACTCGTTGACGCTGCCGAATCTCTGATCGAGAGGCTTCTGGTAGGTAAAAGGCGCAAAGCACCCGTCGCAGACGTTCTGGTAGCCGTTCAACTGCGCCTGATACGGCTCATGCACGCCGCGCGTGCCAACATAATCGGCTCGCACCGCGCCATGCGCCCCAGCCTTCTGTTCGATCCCGAAGTTATATTGGTAGTAATAAGGAGTCTTCAGCCTGCCGCTGGGAAAGGTATTCATGCTCACCGCCAGCGGGCATGTCGGCGCGCCGGCCACAATGTCTGCGCAGGGCGCCTCGCCCAGGCTGAAAACTGACTGGAAGCTCTGGTCGGCATTGCTGGTCGCATCCACAGCGCTTTCGCTCACGTTCGGCGCAATCCCCACGCCACCCACCTGCCCGCCGATGCCGCCCACAAAGGTCGGCGCGTAAGGAGCATTGGTCGCGGCCAGGTCCGCGATCTGCGCCGGAATAATATCGTTGAAGACGCCAAATCCGGCATGCAGCACGCTTCCGTGAGTTACTTCGTAAGCCGCTGCAACACGCGGCTGCCACACCAGCAGCGGCGTAGCCGGAAACAGATTGCGCTCGCTGGTTAGGATAACCTGGTCCAATGGCTGGCCGATCTGGTGGGACATATCGAGAAACGATCCTGCCGGCCGCGCAAACAGGCGCTGCTGATTCACGGGATTGGTATTCCAGGTAGCCCGCACGCCGGCCGTCAGTGTTGCGCGCGCCGTGGGCTTGTAGGTATCCATTGCATACATATCCAGATTGCCCGCCGCCACTCGCTCCTTCAACGCAATAGGAAATGTCTGGCTGGCCGTGTAGCCCGCGCCATAAGTGAACTGGGCAAGATCGTTATAGACGACGTTTGGAACGATACCCTCCCCCAGGTCGTAATCGCTCACGTCGATGCGCCGCGTATTGATTCCTAACTTGTAGGTATTTCTCTCCCGCGCCCAGATCAGGTTGTCGTTGATCTGCCACTGGGTTACATTGCGCCCCTGGGGATAGGTATTGTTATTTCCACCTATGGTTGTGAATGGCACGCTGTTGCTTCCCGCCGTCAGCACAATGGGAAAGTCCTGCCGCACCTGGGTAAAGTTATACGGCTCAAAGATACTTCCATACCAGCTTGCGCCGGGATTGAACTGATTCACCAGGGTCGAACTGAACAGATGCGTGTACCCGGCAACCAGCGTGCGTTGCGGCTGGGGCGAGTAAGAGTTGAACATGGAGTTAATAGGATCTGTATAGGCAGCCTGCAATCCCGTATCCTGTTGGAAGCGGTACCAGATGCTGTTGCTTTTGTCGATGGTGTGGTCGATCTTCACCACAACCAGATTCTCTCTGTCGCTGTTGGTCAGTGACACCTGCCGTTGATTTGCGCAGCCGTTTCCATTGAAGAGATTGCCGCTCGTCTGCGTTCCAGAAAGCATCGTCCCGTTCGCGTCCAGCGGGCAGGAACTTACAGCAACCGGGGTCCCGGCCGTATTGCTGTAGAGAGTGAACATCGACTGGTAAAACGCGACTTCCTCGGGCTCTGCGGGAAGCGCAATTCCCGTAATCGGGTCTGTCCCGCCCAGTGCCAGTTGGCCCAGCACATACTGCTGATAGGCGGGCGTGGGCACGACGGCCTGCGAGACCAGAGGCAGCGCAATCCGGATTCCTTCATAGTGCGCAAAGAAAAACAACTTATCCCGCTGGATAGGTCCGCCTACGCTCACTCCAAACTCATTCACTGTCGAGCGCGGCTTTTTGGCGATGTTACCCGGAGTATCGTTGGCATGAAGAAAGTAATTCTCCGCATTTTCGAGCGAGCCATTCCATATTTCGTATAAATCGCCGTGAAATCTGTTGCCTCCGGACTTAGTGAAGTAATTCACCTGCGACGCGCCATATCTGCCCTGATCCACAGAGTAGGAATTCGTATTGACGGTTGCTTCCTGCACCGCATCCAGGCCGATCACAAGGTTCGTCGATAACCCGATGTTCAGCCCAAGCCACGGATCGTTGGTGTCGTAACCGTCCAGGATGTAACCGTTCGAGGTCGCGGGCAGCCCGTTGAATTCCACGTTTCCATACCCGCCGGGAGCCTTTGCGTCGTTGGAGGAACCGGCCGTATTCATCAGCGCTCCCGGCGCGAACTGAACGATATAGGTCAGGTCCTGTCCGGGATTGGGAAGGCTCGCAATCGTCTTGCTTTCGAGCACCGTCGTGGTATTCGGGTTCTCCAGGCTAAGCATCGCCTGTTGCGCCTTCACTTCGACGTTCTGCGTCGTGGAAGACACCGACAGGGACAGGTTCAACGTCACCGTGCGCCCCACTTCAACCTGAACCGGCGGCGATGTCTGCTCCGCAAACCCGATTGTTTTCACCGTTACCGTATAAGTGCCGGGATTCACCTGGGAAAACAGAAACCGCCCGTCTGCGTTAGTTACTCCGGCGCGGGCCGCCTTTGTATCCACATTCATTGCTGTAACTGCGGCATTGGGCAGCGCCGCGCCGGTCGAATCAGTCACGGTACCGGAGAGTGCGCTCGATGTGCCGCTTTGTCCTACTAATAACTGGGAGTTAACTATAATTAACACTAAATAACAAAGAAGAAACGACCGGATTGTTCGTATAGATATCAAGTCATACCTCCGGGGAAATCAGCCGTCAGCGTCCCATTGCGGTTTCAATCAGCAGCCAGACATTCAGTCCGGCAATCAGTGCCGCCGTGAACCACGCCAGCCCCTGCAGCCAGCGTCCGTTCACAAACTCGCCCATCTTTTTCCTGCTGCCGGTAAACATCACCAGCGGCACCACCGCAAAGCTCAACTGCAGCGAAAGAATCACCTGGCTCAGAATCAGCAGCTTTTCCGTCCCCCGCTCGCCGGTAATCGCAACCACAATAATGGTCGGAATAATAGCGAGAGTCCGCGTAATCATCCGCCGCAGCCACGGCGAGACCTTCAGGTGGATAAACCCCTCCATCACCACCTGCCCGGCCAGCGTGCCGGTAATCGAAGAGTTCTGCCCCGAGGCCAGCAGCGCCACGGCAAACAGAGTGCTCGCCCCCGCCGCGCCTAACAGCGGGCTCAGCAGCTTGTAGGCGTCCTGAATCGCCGCAACCTCATAGTGCCCGCTGCGATTGAACACCGCCGCCGCCATAATCAGAATCGCCGCATTCACAAACAGCGCCACCGTCAGCGCCAGCGCCGAATCCACGTTGGCCATGAAGATGGCCTCTCGCTTGCCCTCCGCCGTCCGCTTGTAGCGCCGGCTCTGCACAATCGAGGAGTGCAGGTAGAGATTGTGCGGCATCACCGTAGCGCCCAGAATTCCAATCGCGATATAAAGCATCGCCGGGTTGGTCACAATCGCGGTCGAAGGAATGAAAAGATTCCGCAGCACCGGCCAATACTCCGGCTTCGACAGAAACATCTGCACGCCAAACATCCCGATAATGGTGACGATCAGCGTGATCACCAGCGCCTCAATATAACGGAAACCCCAGCGCTGGATGACGAGAATCAGCAGCACGTCCAGGCCGGTAATCAGCACGCCGTAAAACAGCGGAATGTGAAACAGCAGGTTCAGCGCAATCGCCGAGCCGATCACCTCGGCCAGGTCGCAGGCCGCGATGGCGATCTCCGCGCCCACCCACAGCGCAAAGCTCGCCACGCGCCCATAGCTCTCGTGGCAAAGCTGCGCCAGGTCCCGTTCCGTGGCTATGCCCAGCTTCAGGCTCAGGCTCTGCAGCAGAATGGCCATCAGATTCGAGGCCATGATGACGAACAGCAGCGTATAGCCGAAGCGCGACCCGCCGGCGATGTCGGTGGCCCAGTTGCCGGGGTCCATATAGCCCACCGAGATCAGAAATCCCGGACCTAGAAACCCCAGCAGGCGTCGCCAGGTGATCGGCGAGCGGGAGATGCTCACGCTCGAATGCACCTCCGGCAAAGAGGGCTCGATGGTCGCGGCGAGGACTGTGGATTCCTTGGACATGGGTAATGCGGAAGCGATCGCAGGGATCACTCAACCCAAGTATGCCACATTTAGTTAATGATGATTAACTAATATACTTATATTTAATTATCGTGTAATCTCCGGCCGCAGCCAGACCGCCTCCGCGGCCGGCCTGCCTAAAATCGAATTCCCCGCAGGTAGCTCAATCAAAACGGTTTGGTCGTAGTTCTGGCTCACCACGCGCAGGCTCTGGCCGGGGCCGATGCCCGTCCGGTGCAGAAAAAGCAGCAGCTTGGGGTCGCGCTCCTGCAGGCTGGCGACGGTATAGCGCTGGCCCTCGACGGCCTCTGAAAGCGGCGTTTCGCCGCGTTGCTTGCGCTGGGCCGGGCTCTCCGGCAGCACCGCATTGCCGTGAGGACAGGCCCCGCCCTCGCCCAGTTTTTCCCTCAATTTGGTCTCGAAGGCCGGAGAAACGGCGTGCTCCAGCCGCTCGGCCTCTTCGTGGATCTCGTGCCACTCCATGCCGAAGATCTCGCTCAGCATGCGCTCGATCAGGTGGTGCCGCAGGGCAGTGTGGTAGGCCGTCTCGCGACCCGCCGCGGTCAGCCGCACAATGCCGTCCGCGCCCACCTCGACGAAGCCGTCCCGCTTCAGCCGCTTCAGCGCCATGGTCACCGCCGGCGCCGAAACCTCAAGCCAATGCGCCAGCATGGCCGGAATCACCTGACGCCCCTCGGCCTCAGCCTCCAGAATGGCCTTCAGGTAGTTCTCTTTCGAGACGTGGATAGAATCTTTCATCGCGGTACTCTGCAACCAGTTTATAGGACGCTCTCTGTTCGCGTAGGAAAGACGGCAGGCCGCGGAGCAGTCGAAGGACCGTAGCCAGGCGGGCGAAAGAGCTTTGTCTTACGCCCGTTAAACATTTGTCTTACGCCCGTACGACAGCGTAAGACAAAGCCGTTTTGCACCCCAATCCGTCCTACACGCTGTCTTACAGCCGCTGAAAATGTGCCTAGGTCTCTGACCGCTTGATGTTGTATCAAAGCTGGGTGCCCCACCGGGGCGCCCTCTGGGCCGCGCGCTTTTGTTTTTGCGCCTAGGGTGGGATACCTCAGCACTCCATCGCAATGTACGAAATCATGCGGTCAGAGTCCCAGGAAAATTTGCTACGAAGGGTGCGGGGCTTCAGCCCGCCGCAGGCGGTTGCCACAGTTCCACCCGGTTGCCCTCCGGATCCCAGATCCACGCGAATCGCCCATAGGCGTAGTCCTCGCGCTTAGGGTCGATGCGCACTCCCGCGGCGGCCAACTGCGCCAGCAAACCGTCCAGATCGTCCACGCGGAAGTTCACCATCGCCTGCTGCGCGGGGTCGCCGAAGTAGGGCGAGTCGAGGGGAAAGTGGGCAAAGACGGTCATTCCGGCCGACTCCGGCCCGTCGAAGACCAGCGATCCGGCCTCTCCAGGCCGGATGCCGAGATGGGCGGCATACCAGGCAGCCAGGGCCAGGGGATTCCGCGCCTTCAGAAACACGCCGCCTACGCCAACCGCCTTGGCCATGGCTACTCCTCCTGCCGGATAATCTCCTCGAGCTTGGGCTTGTGCTTGGCCTCCCGTCCGGTGCGCGGCCCGGTCGAGAGCACGCGCGCGGGCCTGGGCTGGCCGACGCGCTCGCGGGCGTTGGTTTTGACCGCCTTGGTGGCCGAAAACCGGGCTGGCTTGCGTTTCCTCATGGCAAGGATGAGTATGAAGTAAATTCGGCCGGAGCGGAAGAGCCCACGGACGGGTCTTTGTCCGTGGGGTGGTGAGCCCCGGAGTCCCCACCGACGGGTCTTTGCCCGAGGGGTGGTGAGCCGAAGAGCCTGGAGCCGGAGAGCGATGGAAGAACGGGAGTTTTTCAACGAGATCACGGAGCTGAGGACGCACACCCTCACCTGCCCCAAGTGCGGGCAGGCGGGCGAGTACAAGGTCACCTGGGTAGTGCGGCGCAAACGGGCGCAACTGCCCCGCGGGGCCGACGAGCGCGACCGCGCCCGCTTCGCCAAGGCCCAGTCCTATATGGTGCGCCGCGACGACAAGCTGGCCTGCGCCAACATCCGCTGCCGCAAGCCCTTCGAGATCACCCAGTTGCAGTCGCTGGCGTTTCTGTCGGAGTAAGCCGGGGGCGCGCCGGAGTTTCCTCCCGGCAATTGAATTGAGGCGGTTCTTTCCCCATCCCGCACACCTACGGAGGCAGGCGTGCACAACCTCGATTTTCGAGGAGTAACCATGCGCATTTCTGCCCGTTTTCCGGTGCGCCGATCCGCCTCTCTGATCGCCCTTTTCTTATGTGCCGCGCAGCTTGCGGCCTGTCACCATCAGAGCTCCACGCCAGTCCTGGCCGCGGAGTTGCAGCCCATCCAGCTTCCCCAGCCGCAGATCACCGCCGGCATGCCTCTGATGCAGGCGTTGGCCCAGCGCAAAACCACGCGCGCCTTCCTGGACCAGCCGCTCCCCCTGCAAACGCTCTCCAACCTCTTGTGGGCGGCCTTTGGCGTCAACCGGCCGCGTGAGGTCAAGCCGGGGCTGGGCCGCACGGCGCCCTCGGCCATGAACAGCCAGGACATTGAACTGGACGTGGTCCTGGCCGAGGGAGTCTACGTCTATGAGGCGGAGGCAAACCGCCTGCGCCCGGTTCTGGCCGGCGATCTGCGCGGCAAAATCAACTCGGAGCCGGCCGCGCACGCAGCCGTGACCCTGGTCTACGTGGCCGCCGCCAAGGATGATTACGCCCAGGTGGATACCGGCTTCATCGGCCAGAATGTGTATCTGTTTGCCGCCTCGGAGGGGCTGAACGCCTGGTTTTATACCATCCATGGGCAGGATGTGGCCGCGGCCCTGAAGCTGCCCGCTGAAAAGCGCGCGTTGTATGCGCAATCGGTCGGGTATCCGCCCAGGTAGCGCGATTTTCAATGGTGGGTCAGTTTCCGGATAGCTGACAAACCACCCGGAACAGGTTTCCCACCAGTTATTGGACCATTCGCACGGCTGTTTTTATTTCTTGCCCCCGCCTATGTGGCCGCGCCCATCGCGCACTTCATTTCCCTTGAAGTGGGAAACCTTATCGAGACGTCTTGACGGCTCGGCTTTCTCTCCACGTTGCGGCTTTGGGCCGTTATAGCCGTGTTCGGGATGAAGACGGTTATTCACGTGGCCCCGGAAGTTGTCAGGGCCATGAAACCACGGGCCAGTGCCAATGAAGATACCACCCGAAAACCATTCTGCGCCGTAGTAGCCGTAGGGAGCGCAATCATAAGGAGCGGCGTCATAATATCCGTAGGGACAATCGGGCGCAACTCCAATTTCCACAGCAACCTGAGCCGCTGCTTTTGGAGCGGTTGCCATCATAAAACATCCAGCAACAGCCGCTAGTAGAACAAGCTTAAATCCGGTCATAAACTCTCCTCACTCTTGTGGGGCCGTCATCGAGCACCCTCAGGCTATTCACCGTAGCAACCTGGGTCATCATCGTCTGAGCAAAATGGACCACCTGCGATAGGTGTGATATGGGGTCAACTCCATAATCGGAATCATCAGTACGCTTGCTGGATTACGGGCAAGCCGGAAACTGACCCACGGCCCGATTTTCAAACCATTTGACTTTGCCGGCGCAGCACCGATCTGCGTGAGGAAGGCGGCAGAACGGGCGGAGCGTGTACCCGTGCCGTTCGACTGGCGCTGCTCCCGCGGCCTGTGATTGAATCGAGAGTGTGAGCGGCCTGGCCGTGGAGGCCATTCACAATTTGCGGCGCCCCGCCCCATGAACAGGAGAGACAAGATGGCAAATTCCCTGCTTCCTCCCGAAGAGCGTTCGCTGACCCCCGACCAGGTGGAAGCGCTGGACAAACGGCGCGACCTGGGCCACACCTTCCTGGTCATCGCCGGCCAGTTTGCGGTCATCGCCGCCATTCTGCTGCTGTGGGTTGGCCAGGACCTCACCTACTCGCCGGGCTGGGCGCATCCCATCTTCTATTACTTCGTCCTCGTTTTGGCCATCATCGCGGTCTTCGCCATCGCAGGCATTCTGTTGCGCCGGGGAACGCCGCGGCTGGACTGAGGCGGCTCCGGGTCTCCCGCGGGCCGCGTCCCCGCACCGGGCCACGCACGCAAATGTGAAACAGGCCTTGCGTGAGCATGCACTCGCGCCATTTGTGTGCAAGAATTGCCTGCATAGACTCCCCATGGGTTCCATGATGACGAACGAGGCGGAGAACCGCATCCCGCTCGCAGATCTGCTTGTCTTCCACCAGTTGACACGCTCGCTCACCTCGAGCTTCGACCTGGACGCCATCCTGCGCACCATCCTCGAACACATGGAGCGGATTATCGAGGCGGAGCTGTGGACGCTGCTGATGCTCGACGAATCCAGCCAGGATCTCTACTACGCGATCGCCGCCGGTGGAGAACAGGAAGCGCTCCGCGGCCTGCGCGTGAAGGTGGGCGAGGGCGTGGCCGGCTGGGTGGTCCAGCACGGCGAGACGCTGATCGTTCCCGAGGCGGAGCACGATCCGCGGCTGGAGCAGGCGGGCGCCGTCAAGCCGCAACGGGTGCGCTCGGTGATTGCCTTGCCGTTGCGCGGGCGCAAAGGAACGCACGGCGTAATCGAGATCTTCAATCCGCGCGCCGACCAGATGACCGACTACACCATCGCCTACCTGCACATTCTGGCCGATCACGCGGCCATCGCCATTGAGAATGCGCGCGACGTGGCCCGCATCCAGCAGTTGAGCATCACCGACGACTGCACCGGCCTCTACAACGCGCGCCATCTCTACGATGTGCTGGGCCGGGAGCTGGAGCGATCGCGCCGGCGGCGCCTGCCGGTGAGCCTGGCCTTTCTTGACCTGGACCGCTTCAAGCTGGTCAACGACGCGCACGGCCACCTGGTGGGCAGCGAACTGCTGGCCCACGCCGGGCACAGGCTCCGGGAGTTGAGCCGCAAGCAGGACCTTTGCTTCCGCTACGGCGGCGACGAATTCGTCATCCTGATGCCGGAGACCGGCGCCAAGGCCGCCCTGGCCCAGGCCGGTGAACTGCACCGCGCGCTGACGGAGACCCGCTTCACCATGAAGAACGGGCTCAAGCTGAGCGTAAGCGCCAGCGTGGGCCTGGCAACCGGACCCGCCGACGGCGCCAACGTCCACACCATCATAGGCGCCGCCGACGCCCGCATGTACACAGTGAAGATCAGTGGGCGGGGCCGGGTGCGCGGCGCTTAGGGCCTCTTGAATAACGTTTTGCACCGACCTCACAGGAGCCGAAATCCTCGTTCTCAAGAGTGGAGTCTGGAGCCCGCTTCGACCAGTAAGTTTCCAGCCTCAGCGACTATGATTGGTGTTCTGAGTGAAAAATCTCAGGGTCGCTACCGTCATACTTACAGCTTTCGAGGCTAGAGAGTAAACCATTCAGGCAGCCCTATAATTTATCCATAGGACGCCCTGGCTGTCAGGCGTTGAGGGTTCAGGACTGCATTTTGTCATAGATTTTCAATAGTTTCTTAAGTTCTGGCATGAGCTTCGCCTTGGGGCCGCGCCGCCAAGACCCCAGATCAAGCTCAAAGATCGAGTCGCCGAATTTATCCTTGCCAATCTCCGCCATCCCGAAAGATTCACAAATCCTATGGCCCGCCGGAGTCCATGCCGTAGCCAGAAAGTGCGTGACGTAAACGCCATGGTGATTCGCGTAATACGCGAGTTTACCCAGGAACCCCGTGATTAGTTGGACGTAGGCCTGCTGAAAAATGCCGTCTCCCCAGCGACGGTACCGCCCGTCGATAGCAATGGACATCATATACATTTTTAGGGATTTTCTATGGCCAATATAGGGAACAATGCCCTCTGCTGTGACTTCGTTGTCCCCCAGGTTGCCGCTTCGGAGGTCGGCATAAAGCCTATCTTCTATCGGCATCGCATTGATATAACCAGCTGGCTTACCGCTCTTGCGATCAATAAGGAACGTATAGATATCGGGATTCACCTCAATCCAGGTAATCGACAATCCACGGGGGATTTCAACGTCAGAATAGTGCGGGAGCTTGCCAAACGCTTCTCTGTCAATGATCGTTCCTGTGTGGTCCAGAATTCTCGAAAACTTCTCGCCGTCCTGGATGTCGCGACCGTGCAGGAGAGCTAGGGGGGAAGGTTTCCGAAACAAGAACGGTATCCATTTCTGCTCAATGTGTGGTCGCATGAGGGAATCGGAGTGACCGAACCACTCACAGCGAGCATTCTCGATAGCGCTGCTGGACCACTCGAAGCCCTCCGAGCCTGCCGTTCCTGTACGGCCAGTAATCTGCTGGCCCATTTAGGCCAAGGGTCCTTCTGTCCGCATTCGTTAAGAACTGACGTAATCTGATCTCGATAAAAAAGCTTTTCCCAATCGAAATCACGAGGAAGGATAGAGCCTGCAAAAATCATTTTGTCGAAACGAATATCTTCGAATTTGAGCATCGCGTTACCGATGATCCAGGACCCCAAGCTATGTGCAACAGCCGAGGGACGTTTATCATAAGAATGCAGATCGACGGCAGGATTGGATTTCACGACGCTTCCGTACCAGTCATAGAATCGATCCACCATGCGTCCATTGAATGGCGGCGTGATAAATCGAAGCAAGCCATATCTTCCATAATCAAAGGAGTCGACTTTGGTCGGAGTCCCACTAATCGCAGATGCAAATACCTTCTGCCACGCGCCATGTGTGCGTATACCATGGATTGAGATGGCTAGGGGAGGGTAATACGCGGATTGTGTCGGAGGCGCAGCGCGCTTGGGACCAGCTTCTCGGCTCATTTCGCTAAGATTATACGCCACGGTGCTCGAATGGCTGAACCCGGAGTACACCTCCTCGATCAGCTTACAGGCCGGCGCCGAGATTCTCTTCGTTCCCTCCTGCACCGACGGCCGCGAGGGCTTCTGCCGGGTCCGCTACTGCGCCCAGTCCCGCGCCATTGAGAACCAGGTTTACGTGGCCATGACCGGCACCGTCGGCAACCTGCCCCTGGTGCCTTACATGTCCACCAATTACGGCCAGGCCGCCATCCTCACCCCCTCGGATTACTTCTTCGCCCGCGACGGAATTGCCGCCGAGGGCACCATCAACCAGGAGCAGATGATCGTCGCCGACGTCGATCTCGACCTGCTGGACGAACAGCGCGTCAACGGAAGCGTCATCCCCCTGCAGGACCTGATCAAAGACGCCTACGACAGCGTTGTCCACTTCTCCGACTACAAAACCCAAAAGCCTGCCGCAGTGGATGATAAGGATGAGGTTGTTTTGGCGAAATAGAAGCTGGGTGGTCGTGTTGGCGAATTAAAGAGTGGATGGTTGTGTTATCGTCCACCGGCGTCGCCGGCCCGCGGAGGAATGAAAATTGCCTCCAGCGATGACGACGCTAACCTGCCAACTTGCTATCCCCGCGTAAGCGGGGGCCAACTCGCTGCATTTGTCCCAACAAGCTGTTCCCTTTGCATTGGTCAACTTGCAGCAAAATCGAAACCTTGTTTCTTTTTAGAGAAAAGGTTCCGTGCCCCATCCTTTCCGCTTTTTTCTGCGGAAAGGGTGGGAAACCACACACTCCATCCCAAATATCGATAGCCCCTTATTCGTCCTCGCCCTGCGGCTTTTCAGTAATCTGGTCCCCGGCCAGCCGCTCCAACTGATTCCGCCAATCCAGCCGCTCGACAAAACTCTTCGACTCGCGCCAGTTGGGCTCGACGATGACGCGCAGCTCCAGATAAACGCGGGTTCCCAGCAGCGATTCGATCTGCCGCCGCGCGCCGGTCCCGATCTCCTTCAGCTTCGCGCCGCCCTTGCCGATCAGAATCGCTTTCTGCCCGCCGCGCTCGCAGTAGATAGCCGCCGCGATGCGGGTAAGCGGCAGGCGCGCCGGCGGGCCTTTTTTCTTGCTCGACGGCGCAGGCTCCGGTTCCTCGAATTGCTCGATCACCACCGCCGAGGCATACGGAACCTCTTCGCCTGTTTCGACCAGGATGCTCTCGCGAATCAACTCGGCAACCATGAAGCGCTGGGGCTGGTCAGTGTACTGATCCTTGGGATAGTAGCGCTCGCCCGTGGGCAGAACCTCGACAATCTTGCGCACCAGCAGATCGAGCCCGTCGCGCTTGCGGGCGCTCACCGGAATGATCTGGGCAAAGTTGTACTGCCGGGTGAGCGTATCAATCAGCGGCAGCAGGCGGTCCTTGGGAACCAGATCGATTTTAGTGAGCACCAAAAAAACCGGGCAGTCGAGCTTGCGAATCAATCCAAACAAAAACTCGTCCTCACTGGCCCAGTTGCTTCGCTCGCGGCGGGGGGCCGCAGTTTGACCGGCTGCCGAAAAACACTGGTTCGTGTCAGGGCACGACTTCAGTCGTGCCGTAAGTGCTGCAAAATCACCGGGGGCTTTAGCCCCTGAGGTATTCTCTTCGGGAACACCACCCTCTGCGGGTGCCCCAGGTCTCGCATTTGAGACCTGGGATTTCACTGCATCATCCATAACGGCTGACGGTGCCACAGCCTCTTCCAACTGCACCCTGCGCGTAGCATCCATCAGCACCAGCACCAGGTCGCGCGTCTCCAGCGCCTCGTAGACCTCCTGCAGCATCCGCCGGTCCAACTGCGACCCAGGCTTGTGCACGCCGGGAGTATCCACAAAGACGATCTGCGCCGCCGCATGCACGCCCTTCTGCGCCGGAACCTCCACCACCCCCGCGATGCGGTTGCGCGTGGTCTGCGGCTTGGTGGAGACGATGGCCACCTTTTCGCCGGTCAGAGCGTTGAGCAGCGTGCTTTTGCCGGCGTTGGGCCGGCCCAGAATGGCGACAAATCCAGATTTCAAAGGGGGTGATACTCCTGACTGAGTTTACGGCATTTTTACTTGCGGCCAATCGAGGACGGTTCATGCAGGTTGCGCGGTAGCGGTTTTCGCGGCCGGCGGGAAGACCCGCAGCCGCTCCACGCGCCGCCCGGTGGAGGCGACCACCTCCATGCGCATGCCGATGGGTTCCAGCAGCACCACCTCGCCGGTCAGCGGAATGCGTCCCTCGATCTCGCTCACCAGGCCGCCGAGCGTGGTGGCTTCGTAGGCTTCGTCGAGATCGCTCAGGGCGGATTGCTCGCCGAAGAGGTCCGGCAACTGAGCGACGGGAAAGCTGCCGGGAACCAGCCAGACGCCGTGTGGCTCGCGCTGGGGCTCTTCTAGCGCCGCGTCTTCCTCATGCTCGTCCTTGATGTTGCCGACGATCTCTTCCAGCAGGTCCTCGATGGTCACCAGGCCCGCGACGCCGCCATACTCATCAATGACGACGCGCATGTGCTGCTTTTCCCTCTGCATCTCGCGCAGCAGTTCGTAGCCGCGCTTGGTCTCGGGAACAAAGACCGCCGGCCGCTGGATGCCGGCCACGGTGCGGGTGCGGGCTTCCTCGTCGGAGATCTGCAACAGGTCGTGGGCAAAGGCGATGCCGGTCACGTTGTCCAGCGACCCGGAATAAACAGGAACGCGAGAGAAGTTGTGCTCGCGCAGTTGGTTGAGGAACTGCTCCAGGGTGATCGACTCGGGGACGGCAAAGACCTCCGGCCGCGGCGTCATCACCTCGCGGACCAGCTTGTCGCCAAACTCGACGGCGGAGCGGACCAGGTCGATGTCGTTCTCTTCCAGAATGCCCTCCTCTTCGCCGGCTTCGAGCAGAGCTTCCACATCGACGGCGGTCTCCTCTTCGGCAGTGGCCGGCTGCTCGGCCAGCGCCGCCACGGAGAAAAAGAAGCGGACGAAGACGGTAATCGGCGTCATGGACCAAAGCAGCAGACGGATGGGCCACACCAGCCGCCCCGCCCAGCGGCCACGGGTGCGGTTGAAGAGCAGCGAAGGCAATAGATGGTTGCAAAAAACCACCACCAGCACCACGCCGAGAACGGCCTGGGCGACCTCAGCGTACGTGGGCGGGGCAAAATGAGGAGCGCGATCGAAGAGAACCGCGCCGAACTCCAGCGCGATCAGCCCCAGGGCCAGTTGCTGCAGGACCGCGGCGGAGATGGCGGCGTGCTCGCGGCTCAGGCCCAGTTGCGGCTCGATCAGCTCCTCCCAGGCATCCAGGTTCTCCTCGATCTCGCGGGTGAGGATCTTTCCGAATTCGGAGTAGACGCGGCTGATGTAAGAGGCCAGCGTCTCGATCAGGGCCAGCAGAAGCACCATCGCAATGGTGAGCGGAGTCATGGGCGAGCACCCCGTTTGCGGGTTGAGGTTCTTGGTATCCCAGGTCCCAAAAGCGGGACCTGGGGCACCCGCACAAAGTCAACATATTTATCGGAGGGAGCTGGGGCCTTAAGGCCCCTGAATGCTGGCTTGCAATCAATGCGGGCTTTAGCCCCGGAGGTGCGTGTCGGCGCGGCGGCACGCTCGATGAGGCCCTGCGGCAGGCCCAGGCGGGCGCGCAGCAGCCGCTCACGGCGCGCCATCTGCCCCGAGTCGGCCTCGTGGTCGCAACCGGACAGGTGCAACAGACCATGCAAAATGAGCACCTTGATCTCCATCGAGAGCGAGTGCCCTTGCCCGGCAGCCTGGGCAAGCGCCGTAGTTACGCTGATGGCCAGGTCGCCGGCAATCTCTTCAGCGGACGAACCTGGAATGGGGCCCTCAGCGGGAAACGACAGCACGTCGGTGGTCTCGTTCTTGCCCCGAAAGCGGCGATTCAGCCCTCGAATGGCCGCATCGGTGGTCAGCAGCACGGTCACCTGGCCCTTGAGCCGCATGGCTTTCTGCGCAGCCGCAAGAAAACGGGCCAGCGTACGCGCGGAGGGCAGGTGAAAATCAGGGGATTTTTGTGCAGCGGCAGGCGCAGCCGCCCGCTTCGCTGGAGTTGCCTTCGGCGCGGGGTCTGGGTCCAAATCTGGGTCGAGAAGGATCATCGTGCCCAGGACCGCGGCGGATGCGCGGTCCCGATGTATCTCCGATTCTACGCGAATCGCAATATTATTGTGGTTTTGCGGGATGCAACCCCTGCGACTGTGGCCGGTCTTCGCGCGCCTGAGCCCCCACATCGATGGCTTCGCTGAGCGCCAGCGGAAGTTCCTGCTGCTGCGGCTTGGCCGACTCGTAGGCTCTCACAATGCGCTGCACCAGGGCATGCCGCACGACGTCGCACTCCTCGAAGTGGCAGAAGTGGATGCCCTCGACGCCGTCGAGGATGTTGATCGCGTCGAGCAGGCCGGATTTGCGCGGGTTGGGCAGGTCGATCTGGGTGATGTCGCCGGTGATGACCGACTTGGAGTTGTTGCCCATGCGGGTGAGGAACATCTTCATCTGCTCGATGGTGGTGTTCTGGGCCTCGTCCATGATGATGAAAGCGTCATTCAGAGTGCGCCCGCGCATGAAGGCCAGGGGGGCGACCTCGATGACGTTCTTCTCGAACATTTTGTCGACCTTCTCCGGATCGAGCAGGTCGTAGAGAGCGTCGTAGAGGGGGCGCAGGTAGGGGTCTACCTTTTCCTGCAGCGTGCCGGGCAGGAAACCCAGCCGCTCGCCGGCCTCGACCGCGGGCCGCACCAGGACGATGCGGCTCACCTTCTTGGCGTTCAGGGCGCTCACCGCCATGGCCACGGCCAGATAGGTCTTGCCGGTTCCCGCCGGTCCCACGCTGAAAACCATATCGCTCTGCTCGATGGCCTCCACGTACTTGCGCTGGTTGATGGAGCGGGGCTGGACTGTTCTCTTGACACCGGCCGAGCGCTGCTTGCCGGCGTCGGCCAGCGAACGCAGCGTGGTGGCGGGGTCGGCCACCACCAGGCGCAGCATCCCGTTCAACTCCCCATTGTGGGGATTGACGCCCTGCCGGCGCAGCGCCTCGAAGTCCTGGAAGATGCGCTGCACCTGGGCCACGCCCTCTTCCGGTCCCTCCACATGCACGGCGTCGGAGCGGAGATCGATGCGCACGCCGAGCGAGTCTTCCATGAGCCTGAGGTTTTCATCGCGAGTCCCAAACAAGGGCTCGAGGTTGGGCGTGATCTCCAGAGCGATCTTCAAAGGTTTCAGTGGCCTCCAGTGCGGCGGTGTGAGGTTGAAGTGAATTGCCGGCGGATGGGGTCGAGGGCGACCGCATCCGCTTCGCTGACCGCGAAAAAATTCATTCCGGTGAAGGGTACGGACTTTACAGGCTGCGGAAAAACTCGATTCCGACTCCTCTTTGTATCAGGGCACGACTTCAGTCGTGCCGCAAATGCAACAAATGGAACGGGGGCTTTAGCCCCTGAGGAATGCTTTTCACGCTGCGGAGCAGCAACTGGCTTTGCGGGGAACCGGCAGACGCGAGGCAGAGCCATGCCGAAGCTCTGGGCTGCCTTGCGAATCCGCGGGATGGCGTGGGCGACCAAATCCGGTATCTGCGCTTGAGAGTAGCGCCAACCGCCCCCGGCGTCAATCCACCGAACGATGAATTTTGGTAATCACTGTGCCTTGGCAGGTACGTGCGGCGGATGCTTGCCCGCCACAACGGGGCCAACCCGCGGCGCATTGACCCGCGGCCTGGTTTCCCGTAGACTAAGGAATTGCGAGGGATGCGGCTTGAGTTGCATTCTGACCCCGCATCATCCCTGAGAATAAGGAAGAGTAATGGCAAATCATGTATCGGCGCTGAAGCGCGCCCGCCAGACAGTAACCCGCAGCGAAGTGAACCGCGCCAACCGCAGCCGCGTGCGCACCAGCCTGCGGACTCTGCGCGAGGCGCTCGCCAAGGGCAACGTGAAGGACGCGCAGGCGCAGTATCGCGAGACCGTCTCCATCCTCGACAAGAGCGTGCAGAAGGGTATTCTGCACGACAATACCGTCTCCCGCTACAAGAGCCGGCTAAATGCGCGGCTGAAGGCGCTGGCTCTGGCCAAGGCGTAGCCAGAGCTGCCCGGCGAGTCTGCTAAGAATCCGAGTTCAACACGAACGGCCAGGGGCGACCTTGGCCGTGCGTGTTATTGGAGGCTGGAAGACGTTACGCGAATCCTCAGGGTACTGGGTCTGAAGTACCCATCTTGACGCTCGGCCGACAGGAGAGCACACGGCGCAAGCCCATCCACCCACCCTTGGCAATGCCATATTTGCGCACCGCTTCAACGGCATATTCGGAACAGGTGGGCTTGTAGCGGCAACGGATGAAGCTGCCTGTGGCCGGATGAAGATAGAGATGATACCCAGCAACGGAGGCAGCAAACAGGCGCACACTGACCTGACTCTGGGGCGGACGCATCGCATCCGCCCCAAATAGCATGGCCAAAAGCAGAACTGCCGCCAGCCACGGCTCCGGCCTTAGGAGCCGATACCGCAGTGTGGGCATTTCACGCTTGCCTCCAGGCGCTTGTTGCTACAGTTGGGACAAGACACCAAGTTGCCTTGCGGCCGGGAAAATATATAGATCACGAGGCCGATGAGATTCAGGAAGAAGACCAGCGCCATCCAAAGAACCGCGCTGTCCATGCCGCGCGCCTTCGCGTCTCTGGCTACCCACACCAGCAAGGCGATGCTGATCGCCAGAAAAATGATGGGAACTAGAATAAACGTGCCGCAACAGCCGCCACAGGCAGCGGCACCGGCAGCAGGGTTCGGCTGGTTGACCTGGGCAAGACAGTCAACCGGAGCGAACAGAACAAGGGGTGTGAACAGCCTGAAAGGCTTGATCCAAGCTTGCATAGCTTATCGACTTTCCAGAGTGGAGTGATTTGACGCCCTATCCTATGCGGAACATTCTGCGGTGTCAATAATAAAGCAAATCGGAGTGTCGGCTACAGCAACTCGAAGATCCCTGCAGCCCCCATGCCGCCGCCGACGCACATGGTCACCATGCCGTAGCGGAGCTGGCGGCGGCGCATCTCGCTGAGCAGCGTGGCCGTCAGCTTGGCTCCGGTGCAGCCCAGCGGATGGCCGAGGGCGATGGCGCCGCCGTTTACGTTGATGCGTTCCGGATCGAGGCCCAGTTCACGAATGATGGCCAGCGCCTGCGCGGCAAACGCCTCGTTCAATTCGATCAGCCCGATCTGGTCCAGCGTGAGCCCGGCCCGCTTCAGCGCCTTGGGAATGGCGGTAATCGGTCCGATGCCCATCTCCTCCGGCAGGCAGCCGGTGGCGGCGTAGGCCACCAGCCGTCCGATCGGGCGAATCCCCAACTCCTTTGCCCGTCCGGCCTCCATCAGAACGGACGCGGCCGCGCCGTCGGAGGTCTGCGACGAGTTGCCCGCGGTCACTGTTCCCTGCGCGTGAAAGGCCGGCTTGAGTTTGGCCAGGGCTTCGGCGGAAGTGTCCGCGCGCGGGCCTTCGTCTGCGGCAAAGACCGTCTCAGTCACCACCGGCTTTCCCGCCTTCGTTCCGGGCACAGCCGTCGTAACCGTCACCGGAATCAGCTCATCGGCAAAGCGGCCGGCGGCCTGCGCGGCTACAGCCTTTTGGTGGCTGGCCAGCGCGAATGCGTCCTGATCCTCGCGGGAAACGCTGTAGTGCCGCGCCACCCGCTCGGCAGTCAAACCCATGGTCAGCAGCGATGCCGGGTAGTGCTCGGCCATATAGGGATTGGGGCTGGGTTTGAGGCCGCCAAAGGGCAGCAGGCTCATGGTCTCCGCGCCGCCCGCGATGACCACCCGGTCGCCGCCCGAGCGGATGCGCAGATCGGCCAGCGCGATGGCCTCCAGGCCCGACGAGCAAAGCCGGTTGACGGTGACCCCGGGAACATCGACCGGCAAACCCGCGCGCAGAGCGGCCCAGCGGGCAATATCCCAGCCCTGCTCACCCTCCGGCTGCGCGCAGCCCAGGATCACGTCGTCGACTTCGGCCCTGTTTAGCTCGGGAATCTTATCCAAAGCCCCGCTCAACGCAGTTGCGGCAAGGTCGTCGGGGCGGGTGGTGGAAAGCGCGCCTTTGGGAGCGCGACCAACGGGGGTGCGAACGGCGCTGACGAGAACGGCTTCCGGCATGAGTGTTGCTCCTTGAATTTCGCGTGCGCCTGGCCGAGCGCTTATTCCGGCATCTCCACCAGCGTCCAGACGCTCTTCGCATAAAAATGGTAGACAGTGCGGCGGTCGACGACCGAATCGGCCAAGGCGTCGTGATCCAACCGCGGCGGCCGGCGCTCCATACCGTACTGGGCCTCGCGAACCTGTTCCGGCGACGCGGGATCGATGCCCCAGTTGAAGCCAAGAACGCCGCTCGGGTCGTGGGCTTGCAGGCGCTCAGTCTCCAGCGCGGAGACCAGCACCTGAGGCTGCCCCTGGGCCTGCGAACTCCTGCTGCCGAAGAAGACCAGCAGCGAGACCGTTCCTTCTGCCGAACACAGAACCGCCCAGTCGGAGGAACCCGCGCGCTCCAGGCTGGCATGAGCCACGTTCTCCGGGTGATGCGCCTCGTAGGTCTGCGGAATGAGGCAGCCGCGCCGGTTGAGCAACTCTTGAACCCCCGCAGGTAACTCAGGAAACGAGCTGACCGGCAGATGGCGGATGAGGTAAGGGGTCGAGCGGCCGTCGATGATGATCTGACCGGACTCGGTGAGTTGGGCGGGGTTTGGCTGCTGCTGGGCCGGGATTAGCGCACAGGCGAAGAAGACTGCGCTTAGCACGGAGGCGTCTCGCCTTACTCCAGCTCGAAAAGAATTTGCTCCGTCCATTCCTCTGCTTCCATCTCTTGTTCCCGGTCGGCGGCCATCAGCCGGTAACCTTCAGCTAGAGCAGCTTGGCTTTCTTCGCTGAACTCATTCGCATCGCTTTCTCGCTCCATGCGGGCTCTCCCTGTGCTCATCATCGTCCCATCTCACCTTCAAGTCTAGTTCCGCAACGGCTTGCCGGTCTTCAGCGTGAAGGCAATCCGCTCCTGCGTTTTGCGCTCGCCCGCCAGCGAGAGAAACGCCTCCCGCTCCAAATCCAGCAGATACTGCTCGCTCACCGGCGAACCCGCCGTCACCCGTCCGCCGGCCAAAATGTAGGCCGCCCAGCGCGCCACCTTCTGGTCGTGTTCCGAGGCGTAGCCGGCCTCGCCCATCAGAAAGATGCCGGTCTCGAGCGCGGCCAGCGCCGCCGTGCCGGGAGCGGGAATCTGCGTGCGCGGTTGCGGAGCAGAGTAGCCGGCCTCGGCCAGCGCCGCCGCCTGCGTCTTTGCATCCAGCAGCAGCCGCTCGCGGTTCATGGTGATGCGGTCGGCGGGCGTGAGCAGCCCCAGCGGCCGGGCCTCGGCAGCCGAAGTGGAAACCTTGGCCAGCGCGATGGTCTCGAAGACTCGCCGCAACGCCGTGGCCATCTCCGCCGATTGGGCAAAGCGCGAAGCCAAATTCGAATTTGGCAAGCGCGGGTCGGGCGGCGCCAGAGCGGCAGCCTGGTCCACGGCCCGCAGCAGCATCTCCTTGGTTCCCCCTCCGGCTGGAATCAGGCCCACCCCGGCCTCGACCAACCCTATATAGGTCTCCGCATGAGCCTGCCGGCGCGCGGCGTGCAGGCAGATCTCCGCGCCGCCGCCAAAGGTCATGCCAAAGGGCGCAACTACCACCGGCCGGGGGCAGAACTTGATGGCCGCGGTCATCTGCTGGAAGCCGTGAATCACCGCGGCCAGCTCCTCCCATTCGCCCTCCTGCGCCACCAGCAGCAGTTGCATCAGGTTGGCGCCCACGCTGAAGTTGTCGCGGTCGCCGGTAATGACGAAACCGGCAAAGTCGCGCACCGCATCGGAGCCGGGATGGAGCACCGCCGAAATCAGCGCCAGCACGTCGCCGCCGATCGCGTTCTTGAGCGAGTGCAGTTCGATGCAGCCGATGCCGTCGCCCAGATCGACCAACGAAGCGCCCGCGTTGGCGCGGACCACGCCGTTCGAGCGCCGGAAATCCGCAACCCGCGCGTGCCCGGGAACGGCGGCAACCGGTTCCAGCTTGCCCGTCTCCGGGTGGAAGCACTCCCGCCCATCGAGCGCATACCAGGTCGCCGCGGCGACCCAGCTTGGCTGCCCGGCTGCCAGGTCGCCGCGGCGACCCAGCAGAGCCTCAACGCGCTCGCTCACCGGAAGCCCGAGAGCCTTCATGCGCTCGACGGTCGAGCCGACCCCGGCCGCATCCCACATCTCAAACGGCCCCAGCTCCCAGTTGAAGCCGGCGCGCATGGCGCGGTCGATGGAGGCCGCGTCGCCGGTGACTTCGCCGATGCGGTCCGCGGCAAAGTTCCACAGCGAGGCCAGAAACGGCCACAGAAACGCCGCAGCCTTATCCTTGGCTAAATCCTTATCTTGCCCGTTGGCCAGCAGCAGCCGCAGCTTTTCCGGAAGCGTGGCGGCGTTCTTGGCCATCTCCAGCGCGGGCAGAGCTGGTTTGGCCGAGGGACGGTACTCGAACTTCGCCAGATCCAGCACCAGCCGCTCATCTTTGCCGTCCGCGCCGCGGCTCTTCTTGTAGAAGCCCTGGCCGGCCTTATCGCCCAGCCAGCCCCGCTTCACAATCTCCTCCAGTACCGGAGAAAAACCGCTCTGCGTGACGCCCTGGGGAAAATTCGCGGCCACATGGGCCAGAATGTCGATGCCCACCAGGTCCGCCAGCCGGAAGGTGCCGGTGCGCGGCCAGCCGATAGCCTGCCCGGTCAGCGCGTCCACCTCTTCGATGGTCAGCCCCTGCTCCAGCATCAGGGCCGCCGCATTGAACATCACGGCGATGCCGATGCGGTTGGCGATGAAGTTGGGCGTGTCGCAAGCAAACACCACTTGCTTGCCCAGTCTCAGATCGGCGAAGGCGGCAAAGGCGGCTGCCACGGCCGCATCGGTCTCCGCGGTGGGAATCTCCTCCAGCAGCCGCATATAGCGCGGCGGATTGAAGAAGTGTGTCCCGAAGAAGCGCTTCCGGTGCGCGGCCAGCCCCGCGGCGATCTGGCTCACCGGCAATCCGGAGGTATTGGTGGTGAGCACGGCATGGGGCGCGAGATGAGGCACAACGCGGGTCAGCAGTTCCGTCTTGATAGCCAGGTTCTCGGCCACAGCCTCGATCACCCAGTCGCATGCAGCCAATTTGCCCAGGTCGTCCTCAAAGTTACCTGCCGTGATGAGCGCGGCCAGCGAGGGCTCATAGAAGGCGGCGGGCTTGGCCTTGCCGAGTGCGTCGAGCGCGGCCAAAGCAAGCCGATTGCGCGCGCCATCGCCGGCCGGAATAAGGTCGAGGAGCAGCGTGGGAATTCCGGCATTGGCCAGGTGGGCAGCAATGCGGGAACCCATGGTCCCGGCGCCCAGCACCGCGGCGCGGCGGACCAGAAACGGTTGTGCGGCATTCGGAGAAGTCGTGCTCATGCGTGCGCTCCCTGCTTCTATTGGATCATCTTATGAAGATTTGCGACTCGGTTTGGGTTGGAACGGCTCCCGGTTGCCAGAGCAGCAGCAGGAGCAGAGAGCTCACAAACAAGACAGTGACCAGGATGGAAGAACTGCCCATCATGCGCAGAACAAATCCAAACAAAGCCACTGATTCCGCTGTTGCAAATCGGACAATGTGTCCCGCAAACCATCTGTTAAGAAGGGTAGAATTCTGCGTCGATGGAAGAGACTGACTCGGGACGCGCAGGAACATCCGTTGCCCGTAGAATCCGGCCAGAGCAGAGGCCATTGCACAAAACACGATGCTCCACTGCAGTGAGGCGTTCACGCTGTGTGGAACGGGGTGAACGATATGAAGGACATAAATAAACAACAATATGGAGACGATCATGGCACATTGCAGGATACGAACCGTCAAGATAGCCGGATTCATGCGTACTCTCCATGCACAGGTTGGATGTAAGATTCATCCACCGCGCGGAAACGCTGGAAGCATACGCAAGCGCACGGCACGGGGTCAAGGATAGCTCTCAGCCGGTTTGACCCTGCCCGGTCGAGAGACTAGTTTGAAAGAGTACGGGGTTGCCGTTTTATAGCCTCCCGGACAAGGAGATTGGATGCAAAGGAAAATACGGACCGCAGCCCTTGTGCTGGGGCTGGCGGTGGTGGGGATTGCTTACGCCGGAGCGCAGGACCAGTATTTGAAGAGTTTCGAGCAGAAGATCACCACCAAGGTGCTGCCCAACGGGCTCACCCTCATCGTTTGCGAGCGCCCCGAAGCGCCGGTCTTCAGCTATTCCACCTTTATCGACGCCGGCGACGTGAACGACCCCTCGGGCGAGAGCGGCCTGGCGCACATGTTTGAGCATCTGGCCTTCAAGGGAACCAGCCAGATCGGCACCACCGACTACGCCGCCGAGAAGGTTGCGCTGGCCAAGGTGGAGGCGGCCAACGACGCCTATGAGGCCGAGTACCTGAAGGAAGTTGGCAGCGACCCGCAGAAGCTGGCCGAGCTAAAACAAAAATTCAAAGACGCCCAGGACGAGGCGCACAAATTCGTCATCCCCAACCAGTTCACCGACGTGGCCGAGCGCAACGGGGCCGAGGGCCTGAACGCTGAAACCGGGCTCGACGAGACGCAGTTCTTCTGGTCCATGCCGGAGAACCGCCTGGAGCTTTGGGCATGGCTGGAGAGCAGCCGCCTGGCCGACACGGTGCCGCGCGAGTTCTACAAGGAGCGCGACGTGGTGATTGAAGAGCGCCGCATGCGCACCGACTCCAACCCCGATGGCCGTCTCTTCGAGCAGTTTCTGGCCACCGCCTACGTGGCCCACAACTACGGCCGCAGCGGCATCGGCTGGCCCAGCGAGGTGAGCCAGATCAACGCCACCGAGGCCATGGAATTCCACAAAAAATACTACGTGGGGGCCAACATTGTGGTGGCCGTGGTGGGCGACGTGAAGGCCTCCGAGGCGCTGCCGATGCTGGAACGGTACTTCAGCCGCATTCCCGCCGGTCCCAAGCCGGAGGAGATGACCACCGTCGAGCCCAGACAGTTTGCCGAGAAGACGGCGGCCATTCGCGAGGCCACCCAGCCCATCTACGTTGAGGGCTACCACCGGCCGGACTATCGCGACCCCGACGATCAAGTCTACGACGCCATCAGCGACATTTTCTCCAACGGCCGGGTCTCGCGGCTCTATCGCAGCCTCGTCCGCGACCAGCAGATTGCCGCCGTAGCCGAGGGAGTCAGTCCGTATCCCGGCGACAAATACCCCGGCCTGTTTGTCTTTTTTGCCGCTCCTCTGCCCGGGCATACGCCGGTGGAGATGCGCGACGCCATCCACAAAGAAATTGAGAAGCTCAAGACCGCCGACGTGAGCGACGATGAGCTGGCCATGTTCAAGACCCGCATCCGCGCCGACCTGCTGCGCGGCCTGGCCGACAACCAGGGGCTGGCCAACAACCTGGCCGAGTACCAGACCCGCTACGGCGACTGGCGTGAACTCTTCCTGCAACTGGACCGGGTAGACAAGGTGACCAAAGCCGATATTCGCCGCGTGGCCAACCAGGTGTTCGTTTCGAGCAATCGCACCGAAGCATGGATTGAGACAGCGGCTCCCGCTGCCACAGCCGGCAAAGATGGAGGCGCGCAGTGAAGAGCCTATCGAAATACTTTCCAATGCTCACAGTTTTGAAAGGGCACGGCTTTAGCCGTGCCGCAGAACGCCCCACACCAATCGCGGCTTTAGCCGCCGAGGGAATGCAAATGATAGAAAATACCTTCCCTCAGGGGCTAAAGCCCCAGAGTTCTTCGCTTGGCCTAGCAGCGCGGCTAAAGACGCGCCCTTTCAAAACAGATGGATGGATCGCTTCTCTGAGTTATCGATCAGCCTTCATCGCCGGCGCTATCTTAGCCGCCGCGTTTGCCCCCATCGCCCTCCCAGCCCAGCAAAACAAGCCCTGGGAAAAAATTCCCATTCCTAAACTGCACGAATTCAAACCCCAGGAGCCCAAGCGCATCGAGCTAAAGAACGGAATCGTCCTCTTCCTCGAGGAGGATCACGAGCTGCCGTTCGTCGCCGGCTCGGTGCTCATTCCCGGCGGATCGCGCGACGAGGATCCGGCCAAGGCCGGTTTTATCGGTCTCTACGGGCAGGCCTGGCGCACCAGCGGCACAGCCAAAATGGATGGCGACGCCCTCGACGATCTGCTCGAAGCCAAGGCTGCCCACATTGAGACCTCGGGCGACGAAGACTCCACTGCGCTCGAGTGGGATTCGCTCAAGGGCGATGCCGACCAGGTTTTTTCGCTCGCTGTGGATTTGCTGTTGCACCCCAAATTCAGCGCGGAGAAGCTCCAACTGGCTCAGCAGCAGGAAGCCACCAGCATCGTCCGGCGCAACGACGATGAAGAGGCCGTCGCCGGCCGCGAATCGGCCAAGCTGGTTTACGGAGCCAACAGCCCCTATACCCGCCAGCCTGAACTGGTCACCATCGGCGCGGTCACCCTGGCCGATCTCGAGGCTTGGCACGACCGCACTGTCGGCGGCAACCTGGGCAGGATGATTGTGGGCATCTGCGGCGACTTCGACCCCGTGGTCATGGAGGCCAAACTGCGCGCGGCCTTTGAAGGGCTGCCGCCGGTCAAGCCCCAGCCGGCCCGCCACGACGTCTTTGCCGGCCCCAAACCCGGCCTCTACTTTATCGGCAAGGAAGACGTGAACCAGTCCAACGTGCAGATCGTGGGCCTGGGCACGGACCGGCACAATCCCGACGTGCCCTCCCTGGCGGTGATGAACGAGATTCTGGGCGGCGGCTTTGCCAGCCGTCTCTTCCAAAAGGTCCGCACCGAGCTGGGACTGGCCTATGCGGTCGGCGGCGGCTTGAGCTTCGACTATGACCATCCGGCTGAGTTCCGCGTAGTTGTGCTCACCAAGAGCGTCTCCACCGTGGACGCCACCAGGGCCGCGCTGGCAGAGATCGACGGGCTCACCACCAGGCCTTTCACCCAGGTGGAGATAGACCGGGCCAAGGACAACATCCTCAACACCTTCCTCTTCCGCTACGACACCAGGGAAAAGGTGCTCACCGAGCGGGTGCTGCTGGAGTTCTACGGCTATCCGGCGGATTATCTTGAGACCTACAAGGCCGCTCTGGGAAATGTGACTTTGGCCGATGTGGATGCGGTGGCAAAGAAATACATCCACCCGGGCAAATTGGCCGTTCTGGTGGTCGGCAACGGGCCGGAGATCAAGCCGTCCTTGGAAGAACTGAAGTTGGGGCACGTGCAACCGATCGACATCACCATTCCAATGCCGAAGCAGCCGTCCGCCAAGCCGGTCGCGGAAGAGAAACAATAAAACCGGCCTTTATGTACCTCAAACGCTCCGTGCCCTGTCATTCTGAGCGAAGCCGTGTGCCGGGTGCCCCAGGTCTCGTCCGCCGCGGCGGATGAGACCTGGGAAACCACAAACTCAACAGGAGTCCATTCATGACCAGCAAATTGGAATCGAACAAGACTCTGGCTGTAGTCATCATGGCGGCGGGCAAGGGGACCCGGCTCAAATCGCGCCTGCCCAAGGTGCTGCACGAGATCGGCGGCAAGCCGCTGCTGGCGCGGGTGCCCCAGGTCTCGTCCGCCGCGGCGGATGAGACCTGGGAATCAACCGGCGGATCTTTGCGGCAGGGCGGGAAACCACAAATCTCAAGGGGAGTTCGCGCATGGGAAGTGAAGTCGAATTGAACATAAAGCGCGTCGCGGCCGCCGACCGGCTGATGGCCGCCGGCGTGACCATCCATCGGCCTGAAAGCTGTGTGATCGACGCCGAGGTCGAGGTTGCGCCGGACACGGTCATCGAGCCCTTTGTGCAGTTGCTCGGCCGCACCCGCATCGGCTCCGGCTGCCTCATCCGCTCTTACACGGTGCTCGAAAACTGCACCCTGGGCAACCGTGTGCTGATTCGCCAGAGCTGCGTGCTGGCCGAGAGCACGATTGCGGACGATGCAAAAATCGGTCCCTTCGCCCACCTGCGCCCCGGCAGCGAGATCGGCGAAGAAGCCCACGTGGGCAACTTTGTTGAAATCAAGAAAGCCCGGCTGGGCAAGGGCGTCAAGGCCAGCCATCTCACCTACCTGGGCGATGCCGAGATCGGCGAGGGAACCAACATCGGCGCCGGGGTCATCACCTGCAACTACGACGGCGTCAATAAAAATGCCACGCGCATCGGCAAGGGCGTCTTCGTGGGCAGCGATTCCACTTTGGTCGCGCCGGTTACCGTCGAGGATGGGGCCTTCATCGGCGCCGGCTCCTGCATCACAAAGGATGTGCCTGCGGGCGCTCTGGCCGTCGGCCGGGCTCGCCAGGTCACCAGGGTGGGTTGGGCCGCCGCCAGGCGCGCCCGCCAAAAAAAGCAGAAACCGGCCTGAATCTCTCTGGCGCGCCGGTGATTCCTTCAGGAATCGCCCTTGAAAGCCGCCTGGCCTCGTTGCTTTCTTGGTACATCCCCTGCATGCGATTGCCCTCAAACCTCTTCCGCTCGACGGTATCCGGGCATAGCGCTTCTATATAATCGAAGTGAACCTGCGTGGAAAGTCAGGCCGGCAAGAATCGACTTGACCTGCCGCTTCCGCATTTGAATTACGGGCCAAAAAATGAATTCATATTCTTTTTCTTTGCACCGCGTTCTACGCCTACTTGATCTACTGGAATCACGCCAGGTTGGAGGGTCAAGGCGGACGGGGGCATACGCTGAAGCCAATCGAGCGCTTCGGCAACTTTATCCGGGAACGTTGGGCCGTCCCGGTGCGTATCCCAAGTGGATTCAGGCAAGGCAAATTGCCTTTGAACGAAACTGCCCGCTGTTTTTCCGTCCGATTGATTTTTGGCCGGCATACAACAGGGCAATGATTGCTCGAAGAGAGCACACCTTCGCTGCCGTTCCCGTGGCTGGCGAAGTTCATGGGAGAAACCGTCTTGGCTATGAACCTGGCAGGACTTGGAGCACCGGACCCCGCGGTGAACGAGAGCGCGGAGGCAGACGCGCGCGCGGACGCAAGACGGCGCAGAGCGGCGCGGATTCTGGTCGTAGACGACGAAGCGCACGTCCGCTCCATGATGGGCTCCACTCTGGAACGCCATGGATATGACGTGCAGTTGGCATCGAGCGGCCACGAAGCGCTGGAGATCCTGGAGCAAAACGCCTTTGACCTGGTGCTGACCGACATTTTGATGCAGGACGTAAACGGCATTGCCGTGCTGGACCACCTTCACGCGCAGCAACCGCAGCTTCCCGTGGTCATGGTATCGGCCGTTCACGATATCGGCGTGGCCATCGACGCCATGCGCCGCGGCGCCTACGACTATCTGCTCAAGCCCTTCGCGCCTGAGCATCTGGTGAACATGGTGCAGCGCGCCCTCGATTACCGCCGGGCATTGCAGGATACCCACAACTATCAGCAGAACCTGGAGCATGTGGTGAGCGCCAGAACTGAGATGCTCCGCCAGGCCATGGAAAATCTGGAGCATTCCTACGACGTCACGCTGGAGGCGCTGGGCGACGCGCTGGACCTGAAGGACTCAGAGACCGAAGGGCACTCCAAGCGGGTAACCGCTTACACCATCGCGCTGGCCCGGGCCATGGGCATCGCCCCGGCGGAGATCAAGGTCATCGCGCGCGGCGCCTTCCTGCACGATATCGGCAAGATGGCGATTCCCGACGAAATCCTGCGCAAACCCGGCAAGCTCACCCCGGAAGAGCAGGAGATCATGCGCGAACATTGCACCCGCGGCTACCACATACTGCGCAAGATCCCCTTTCTCGCCGGCGCGGCGGAGATTGTCTTCTCCCATCAGGAGCACTACGACGGCAGCGGTTACCCCAACGGGCTGCGCGGCAGCGAGATTCCCATCGGCGCCCGTATCTTCGCCGTCGCCGACACCCTGGACGCCATCACCAGCGAACGCCCCTACCGCAAGGCCCGCAGCTTCGACGCGGCCCGCGAAGAGATTCTGCGCTGCTCTGGAACGCAATTCGATCCCGGCATCGTCGAGGCCGTTCTCAAAATCTCCAATGAGCTTTGGCATGAGTTGCGTTCGGAGATCACCACCCAGGACAAGCGATACTCGACCTTCGAACTAGCCGACGCCCCCCGCCCGTCGGAGCTCTGAGGCATTTTCATTTATTTGCTGCGACCCGGAGCCGGAATCCGGCATCTGAAGCAAATGGAATGGACTACCTGTCTTCCCCGGAGCGAACATGGCCGTACTTTCTCAAGCAGAAATTGCTTCCCACCTGAGCTCACGTCCCGATTGGCGCATCGAAGGCGGTGAATTGGTGCGAACCTTCACCTTCGAGACCTTCCCTGCCGCCGTGGCCTTTGTCAACCAGGTAGCGAACATAGCCGAGCAGGCCAACCACCATCCGGATATCGACATTCGCTACAACCGGGTTCGCCTGGCCCTGGTCTCCCATGATGCAGGCGGCATCACCAGCAAAGACTTCGCTGTGGCCGCCGGCGCGGACAAACTGGCCTGAACACCCTCATGCTTCGTTCGCTGGTAGTGTGCTGATAATGCGCTGCTGGTATTAACGGATTTCCCGATAAGATACAAGGCAAGCCCTTGTTTTCGCCGTCTCATCGCCCTGGAGGGTATTCTGCGACTTTAGTGTCAAATGTTGAATTGCATTACATTTATTCTCCGTATACTATGATTGTCCCGCGGGAAAGAAGAGGGATATCGTTTGCGAACTGAAATGCTGGCAGGGACGTACAGTTCTCTTGCACAGAAGTACCTTGTTGAACCATGTACTGCGATTTCATTTGGAGTCGGCCTTTATCGTTGATGCGCTCAAGCGAAACTTTAACCAGCCGATATGTGTCAAGAAACGAGAGACACGGTACGCTTAACGCGTTCTATGAGATCGAGACGAACGGACAACCTTACCTGCTGGTTGCCTTCAAAATTCAGAAGGGACTACGAAGAGCGGTCGGCAAACCGCACTTCATCAAGACCTTCTTCGGAGTAGACAAACTTCCCCAAGGCCCTTTCGAATGGGAGAGAAAACCATGACTTCGCATCTAGAGCCTGTTATTAACTTCAAGCGAGCAGCCTGAAGAGGTTAGCGATCATGAGGCAGGCGAAGGCGAGGAAGTGAAAAGCTCCGAGGGTTGAGGCGAGTCTTTCGTAGTCGCGAGCCAGGCGGCGGAAGCGGGCGGCCCAGGCGAAGCTTCTC
>Ga0208820_1000033_pt1 | contig 155548 bp, 146 predicted proteins | sample June2015DPH_16_5_FD_184713 | JGI IMG/M metagenome (GOLD analysis project Ga0208820, IMG submission 184713) | Peatland microbial communities from SPRUCE experiment site at the Marcell Experimental Forest, Minnesota, USA - June2015DPH_16_40... | ecosystem: Environmental > Terrestrial > Soil >...
CGAAAAAACCGCACAAGTCTTCCAAAAACAAATCCCCACGTTTTTTTGAAGCATTCACCTCCACAAGAATCACTTGCTCCGAATTTGGAAACACCCTCCGATGGGATATGATGTCCACCTGCAGGTCGCCGTGCATGAACAGAGGACCGTCTGGTTCAGCCGGTATTGAGCGCTGGAGGACACGGAGACGTGCCAGCAATTCAGCGGAGCCGAAGGGTTTGGTCATATAATCATTCGCCCCGCTGTCGAGCGCGGATACCTTGCTCTCTTCGCCAGCCTGGGCCGAGAGAATCAAGACAGGGTCTCGATTCCATTCGCGCAATCGCTTTAGCACGGTCAGACCGTCTATATCCGGCAGAGATAAGTCGAGGATGATCACATCTGGCTGTCGTGCTACTGCCTCTTTTATCCCCGCCTGGCCATTCTCGGCTTCGTGGACCTTGTAATGGTGCGGCTCCAAGACGGCCCGCAGCAGGCGTCGGATCGACCGGTCAGCATCGATAAGCAAGGCTATCGGATTGGGTTTCATTCAGCACCCGTCATTGCGTTTCATGTAACAAGTATAAACCCGCTAGACTCCGGACGTGAATTAAATGAAAGCCGATTCCCGTAAAAAAATCATAAAGGCCGAAAAGGAGGTGGGGCAGGTCAGATCCCGGCTCTTTACATTATTTTTACGCATTTTGGTCGCCTCTTAATTACCCAGAAATCGACCTGTGTGAAATAGTGCATCCATGAAAAGCTCAATGAGCATTTGCAGCGAGGACAGGCGGGTGACGGTTACTGCTCCTTTAACGCAGCAATCTCGTTTTCGCGAAGGATCAGCCATGCCTGCATTCGGTTTCCAAAACAGCCGGGCATCATCAAGCGTTCCTGCCCCTTTTCCCATGTCGAATGAGCTTCAGGTTGGCCAGGTTTTGGATGACCGATTCAAGATTCTGGATGTCATCAATCGCGGCGGAATGGCGTGGATCTACGAGGCCTTGGATCGTCAGACGGGACGACCGCTGGTTTTGAAAGTTCCATTGATGCAGTTCGAATGCGATCCGGGCTTCTTTTCCCGCTTTCAACGCGAAGAGAATATCGGTCTTACTTTGGACCACCCATATATTTTGAAAATGTTCCCTGCGGCGGACAAATGCCGGCCCTATATCGTGATGGAATATCTCGAAGGCCAGACCCTGGCTGCCCGTCTCCACGAAAAGACGCGGTTGCCTGAAAGCGAAGCCGTGCGCATCGTCAGCCAGATTTGCGAGGGGCTTGATTACCTGCACAGGAAAGGAGTGGTGCATCGAGACTTGAAGCCGGAGAACGTCATGCTTTGCAAGGATGGCACTATTCGCATCCTGGATTTTGGCATTGCCAAATTCAAGAATGCGCGACGTCTCACGTTTGGCGGCTTTTCGTCCACGATGGGCACACCCGACTACATTGCACCCGAGCAGGTCCAGGGAAAGCGCGGTGATTCCCGGACCGACATTTATGCCTTGGGAGCGATGCTGTACGAAATGACCACCGGCTTTCCTCCCTACGATGGCGACAACCCGCACGTCATCATGAATGCCCGCCTCACCGGGGATCCCGAACCACCCCGCAAGCGGAATCCTCAGTTATCCCCCGAAATCGAGGAGATTATTTTGCACGCGCTTGAACGCAACCCGTCGAGACGCTTCCCCTCGGCTGCCTCCATGAAGGCGGAGTTGAACGATTACAAGGAGGTTCCGTTGACAGAGCGATTCAAAAGGCTGCGGCCTCCCCAACTATGGAAAGCACGTGTCCCGTTGCTGCTGAAAATCGCCGCTTTCGTTGTTATCCAGATCGCGGTTTTCTTTCTTCTCTTCTGGTGGTTCAGCCACCGGAGTCACCGCGACAACTCTGTCGTGACAACCAAGCCCGGTGTTGTGGATGCGAGAGCACAAACGAAATAGACGTATGGAAACCATCCTGACGCAACCCCGTACGAATATCGAGCCACTCGTTGTCCAGGGTCGTGACGAATATCATGCGAGCCATCGGGGGCTGAACTTCGCTCCGGGCGAGAACGATGATCGGAGCGAAGACCGCCCCGCATTCGCTCCCAAAATCATTCTCGTTCCTCTGGCGCTGTCGGGCAACTCACACGCGGCCCTCGCGATCGCCAAGAACCTTGCCCGCGAATCCCAGGCCAATCTGGTGCTGCTGCATGTCGTGCAACTGAATATTGCAGGCGAGGAGCGCGGGATTCAGCGCCCGCGCCTGCTCAATGAATTGTGTCGCAACGCAGAATTTCAGTTACAGCAACTGGCTGATGGCATGGGCGGCCAGGTGACCACGGAGATCCTCGTTTGCGAGGGGCTTCCCGCAGAGGCGATTGTCGAGACGGCAAGGCGTTTGCAAGCAGACACGATTGTCATGTGCACGCACGGTTATCGCGGCTGGCTTAAATGGTTGCATCGCAATACGGCTCTGAACGTGATGCGGCAGGCTCCCTGCACAATGTGGCTGGTCTCGCCGGGAAAGCGTGGCGCCACAGTCATTACTTGATGGTCGTGGATTTACGCGGATGCTTCTTTGTTCTCGTTGCGGGCTGCGGTCGAAAAGCTGCCTTTCTCGTCACCGATTGATGACGCACAAAGAGACGCATAAAGTTTAGGCGCAAGCGGTCTTTTGCTGACATTGCCTGTCACAGTCGGCGAAGGTTCTGCAAGCAATGAACCCCCTGTAAATACAGGGCAAAAGTCACTGTCTGTCATGGTATGGCACGGAGAGTCAAAAAGTGAGGAATGGTCGGAGCGACAGGATTTGAACCTGCGACAGCCAGCTCCCAAAGCTGGTGCTCTACCAAGCTGAGCTACGCTCCGACGCGCGGATTGAAATATCCACACATTCAGCCGGTTCCGCAATGAGATTCCATCGGAACGATTGGCACAAGGGAGTGCTGGAGTGTTGGAGTCATGGGGAATCACAAATCAAACCGGTTCCAATACTCCATTGCCCCACCACTCCAGCACCCCATTCCTTCTGCCTTTCCGGCTGGACGGCGCCAACCGCCATGTTACATTACTTCCGTCATGGCAACCCCAGCGCCTGCAGCCCAAAAAGTCAACCTTCGCCGGCCCGACATCATGGAAGCCGTGCAGGCGCAAGTCCTCTCACATTACCGCAGCGAAGTCGTCGAGCGCATCCGCGCCACCGGCCATGTGCTCTCCGCCGGCGACCTCACCGTCAAACTCGCGAAGGAATTCGGTTTTTGCTACGGCGTCGAGCGCGCGATTGACCTCGCCTACGCGGCGCGAAAATTTTTCCCGCCGTCCAAACCGATTTACCTGCTCGGCGAAATCATTCACAACCCGGAAGTGAACGACCAGATTCGCAACATGGGCATCCAGATCATTTCACCCAAGCCGACCGAGGATGAACTGGCACGATTGCAGGCCGGCGACGTGGCGATCATCCCCGCCTTTGGCACGGAAGTCGCCACCCGCAAACGGCTCGAAGAAAAAGGCTGTGTGCTCGTGGACACCACCTGCGGCGACGTGATGAGCGTCTGGAAGCGCGTCCGCCAGTACTCCAAGGAATGCGTCACCAGCATTATTCACGGCAAGTCGTGGCACGAGGAGACCAAGGCCACGAGTTCGCAGGCGCGCGCTTACGGCAGCGGACATTACCTTGTCGTCTTCACGCTCGAGGAAACGGATTACGTCTGCAATTACATCATCAACGGCGGCAACAAACGGGAATTCCTGGAAAAATTCAAAGGCGCCTACTCGGAAGGATTCGACCCCGACCAACACTTGCAGGCCATCGGTGTGGCCAATCAAACCACGATGTTGCGGGGCGAGACCGAGGAGGTGCAAAACCGCCTGAAGGCCGCGATGATTAAAAAGTTCGGCCCGGCGGGAATTGACAAACATTTCCGCTTCTTCGACACGATTTGCGGCGCGACACAAGACCGCCAGGACGCCCTGCAAAAACTTTTGCGCGAGCCGATTAGCCTGCTCATTGTCATCGGCGGTTACAATTCATCGAACACTTCGCATCTCGCCGAAATGGGTGAAGCCAAACTCCCGACCTACTTCATCAAGAACGCGGCCAAAATGGAATCGGACAAACTCATTCGCCACTACGAGCAGCACGACAAAAAAGAAATCGAAACGCGCGACTGGCTGCCGCACGGCAAAATCACCGTCGGGGTCACCGCCGGCGCGTCCTGTCCGAACAACTTGATCGAGGACACCATCCGCCGGCTTTTTGAGCTGCGCGGAATTTCCGTGCAGGAATTGTTGGCGAGTTGAATCCAATTCTTCATTTGGCATTCCTCATTCACCATTTGATATGCCCCGCACCCGTCAGGAACTGGAACAAATCGAGCGGCAAATCCTCGCGCCCGGCGCGCAATTCAGCGGTGACTCGCGCGGCCGCGAACATCCGGAACCGCCGCCCGAATGGCGCACGCATTACCAGCGCGACCGCGACCGGGTAATTCATTCGCGCGCTTTTCGCCGGCTCGAATACAAAACGCAGGTTTTTCTCAATGGCACCGGCGATCACCTTCGCACACGCCTGACGCATACCATCGAAGTCTCCGCCGTCTCGCGCAACATCGCCAGCGCGCTGCGGTTGAACTCTGATTTGGCCGAGGCCATTGCCCTCGCACACGACCTCGGCCATTCGCCGTTCGGCCACAGGGGCGAAGCCGCGCTCGCGCGCCTCATGAAAAATCACGGTGGCTTTGAACACAACCGCCACAGCCTCCGCATCGTCGAGGAACTTGAACAAAAATATCCCGATTTCCCCGGCCTGAACCTGACGTGGGAGGTCCGTGAAGGGCTGGTCAAGCATTACACCGCCTACGACCACCCCGCCAAAAGAGCATGTTTTGACGCCAAAAATTCCTCACTGGAGGCTCAAATTGCCAACCTTGCCGACGAAATCACCTACTATAGCCACGACCTCGACGACGGCCTTGACTCGGAATTGCTGTCGGAAAAAAATTTGATCCGCAACGTCCGCCTCTGGGCACATGCCGCGCGGCTTGTGAAAAAGGAACACGGCGATTTGCCCGACGAATCACGCCGTTATTTCATCATCCGCACCCTCATTGACCTGCAAATCCAGGACGTCGTCGAAAACAGCGAACGCCTCATTCGTGCGGCGGACGTTCGGTCAGCCGACGACGTGCGGCGTTTCCCGAAGGCGCTGGTGCAATACAGCCCCGAACGCCGCGCGTTGAACCTTGAACTGCGCGATTACCTCTACAAAAATCTCTATTACAACCCTGTCGTGTATCAGCCGAACCTGCGCGCCGTGCGGATGCTCAGACGCCTTTTCAAGTATTACCTTGCCCACCCGCGCGAAATCGGCGAAGGCGCGCGCCGCCGGAGCCGCCAGACCGGGCTGCACCGCGCCGTGTGTGATTATCTGGCCGGCATGACCGACCGCTATGTCATGCTCGAATACCAACGGCTTTTTGGCAAAACCCTGAAGGCTTGATTGCGCAACTTTTCTCCGGGAGCGCCCGCGTCCACCCTCGCAGTGCTGCTACGCCCGTCCTGCGGGACGGTAAATGACAGGGTCAATCACGCGGATCGTTCCGCAGAAGGCGGGATGGGGCGCCGAACGGTGGCAGTGCCCGATTGCAGCCGTTAAACCAGCCGCGTTACGATTTCTTTATCTGGCAGTTCAGCCAGCAGCCGGGAAACCGTATGGGATTGTCCCGGCAGGATTAAATCCGGCGCGATTTCGTTCAACGGCTGAAGCACAAACCGGCGCAGATGCGCTCGCGGATGCGGCAAAATCAATTCTGGTGAATTTCGCGTTTCCGTGCCAAACGCAATCAGATCCAAATCCAGCGAACGCGGCTCATTCAAAACTTTTTTCGGCGGCCGGCCGAATTCCTTTTCCAACGCGCGGAGTTTCTGAAGCAACGATTCCGGCGTTTCGTCCGCAAACGGCACCAGGGCGGCAACGGCGTTCACAAACGGCGGCGAGTTTGGCGGACAATTTACCGGAGACGTCTGCCACAGCGAAGATTTAAGCAGCGATGAGGGGGAAAGTTCCTGCAAACGTGCCATCGCATCCAGAATGATTCGTCGCGAATCACCGAGGTTGGAGCCGAGTGCTACAAAAACCAAAGTAGGAGCCGACGTGAGGAGGCTCATTATTTTTGTATATTTGGTTAGAGACTCCTTACGTCGTCTCCTACGGTTCACTTCAACCCCAGCACGTCCTGCATGTCGTAGAGACCGGGCTTTTGCTTTACCACCCAGAGCGCCGCGCGCAACGCGCCGTTGGCAAAGGTGTCGCGGCTCGACGCCTTGTGGGTCAGTTCGAGGCGCTCGCCGGTGTTAGCAAAAATGACCGTGTGATCGCCCACCACGTCGCCGCCGCGCACGGAATGAATGCCGATTTCCGTCAGGGTGCGTTCGCCGACCATGCCAACGCGCCCGTGCCGCGCCGCTTTTTCAAGGTGCAGTTTGCGCACATCGGCCAAAATCCCCGCCAGCGTTTTTGCCGTGCCGCTCGGCGCGTCCTTTTTCAGGCGATGATGGATTTCGATGATTTCCAGGTCGAAGTCCGGCCCCAGAATTTCCGCCGCTTTGCGCGTGAGCCAGAACAGCGCATTCACACCGGTCGAAAAATTCGACGCCCAGACGATGGGAATTTGCGCCTTCCGCAACCTGACTTCAAACGTGTTCGTGTCCGTATGGCCGGTGGTGCCGATGACCAGCGCCTTTTGGTGCTGCGCGCAAAGGTCGGCAACGCTGACCGTCGCCGTCTGCGAACTGAAATCAACCACCACATCGCCGCGCGCAATGACCGCGCCGAGATCGTCCCCGACGTCAATCTGGCCAACGATTTCAAGTTCGCGAAAATTTGGCGCGCAGGCGATGAGCGCCTTGCCCATGCGGCCTTTGGCTCCGGTGATAATGATTTTGGTCATACGTAAAACGTAAAACGTGAAGCATGATGCCGATGCGTGATTCACGTTTCACGCATCACGTTTCAACGATCATTTCAAAATTCCACACGCCTTCAACGTCGCGCGCAATTTCGCGCGATTGACTGCGCTCAGCGGTACAAGCGGCAAACGATATTCTTCGGCCATCAAGCCCATCATCGCCAGCGCGGCCTTGACCGGGACCGGATTGGTCTCGATGAACAAATCCTTAAACAGCGGATAAAATTTCGCGTGAAGCTGCGAGGCTTTCCGGATTTGGCCGTGAGCGAACGCATTCACCATCTGCGTGACTTCGCGCGGAATGACGTTCGACGCCACGCTGATGACGCCCTGCGCGCCGACGGCCATGAACGGCAGCGTCAGCGAATCGTCGCCGGACAAAATCTCAAATTTCGGACCGAGCGCCGCGCGCAACGCCGACACCCTGTCGGCGCTGCCGCCGGCTTCCTTGATGCCAATGATGTTTTTGCATTCGCGCGCCAGGCGGCTGACCGTCTCGACGCCGATTTCAATGCCGCAGCGTCCCGGGATGCTGTAAAGCACGATGGGCAGTCTCGTCGCGCGGGCGATGGCGCGGAAGTGCTGGAACAATCCTTCCTGCGACGGTTTGTTGTAATAGGGCGCGACCTGGAGCGAACCGTCCGCGCCGACATCCTCGGCCCGTTGCGTCAGATAAATCGCCTCTTTCGTCGAATTCGCGCCGGTGCCGGCGATGACTTTGACTTTGCCGCGGGCAAATTTCACCGAGCGTTCAATGATGCGAATGTGTTCCTCGCAATCCACCGTCGGCGATTCGCCGGTGGTGCCGACGGGCACGATGCCGTCCACGCCGCCCTTGATTTGCAATTGGATCAGGCGGTTGAGTGCGGTTTCGTCCACTGCGCCGTTTTTGAACGGGGTGACCATCGCGGTGTAAGTGCCGGTAAACATAATCAATTCGCCTAAAAATCGGCGAAAACGGCGCGATTGGCGAGCAGGAAATTACTCAACCCGCGCCCGCCATCGAACTGGAGAACCCAGGCGGCTTCGCACGGGAACCAAATTTGGCGACGTTCACTGCGGCCTTCCGCCTGTCGCCCGTCCGTTTTGCAGCCAGAATGCAAACACTTCCTTCCACCCGGGCGGACCTGGGCACTGCGACGGGAACGCCGCATTCATGCGGCAGCGGGCACACGTGATAAAATGTCCTGCCGGATGAATCCGGCGTTCCTTCCGAAACGATGCAACTTGGCTTGTCGCAGTGTCAAGGTGCGCCCCTTCCACCCTCCGGCAATTATCTGCGCTTGACAGGGAAGCGTTGTTTTCTTAGCCGTTCACCTGCGGGAAACAAACAATGAACTGAAACCAAGAACAAAAGGAGAACTGTTATGAGAAAATTAATCGGTTGTGCGTTTGTTGGTGCGTTGGCCATGCTGTTAACCGGATGCGTTGGCCCCAATGGGCCTCTTGTGGGAGCCATGGGCGGAATTTATACGGATGTATCCGGGCCCGTTCTCGCGACAGGCAACGCCGAAGCCAGCAAGGTAGGTCAAGCCTCCTCGACTGGCATCATCTGCATCGCCACGGGAGATTCCAGCATCAAGGCCGCGTGCGCCAACGGCGGAATCACCAAGATTTCGCACGTGGACTATCACGTCACCAGTGTTCTAAGCGTGTACACCAAGACCACAGTGACTGTTTACGGCGAATAAGAACAGTTCGTTTTCAGATCCCGGCGGCGAATCCGCTGCCGGGATTTTTATTTTCGGGGATCCCGGAACTGGAAACCGTGCTTTGGCTGTTCCCGCGATTCACGCCCGTTAATGGCGGGTTGACCGTCGGATTCAACGCTCAAATCAACAGCAAAGAACTTTTTGACTTTCGCGGCTTTCTGGCCGGCCCCGGCTTGGCGGTTGGTTTCGGGACTTCTGCCTTCGTTGCTTCCGCCAAATAAAGATAGCGACCGCAATTATCACAAAGCTGAATGTCGTCGTCGCGCATCAACGTGGTGACGACTCCGATGGGCAGATGCATGTGACAACCCGTGCAGACCTGGTCGCGAACGGCAGCCAGGCCCTTTTTCCCATGGGCAACCAAGCGGTCGTAGTGGCCGAGCATTTGTGATGGGATTTTGGCGCGCAACACTGCCAGCGAAGCCTCCGTGTTTTTATCTTTGACGCCGGCGAATTCGAGTGATTGAAGTTTGACCAAATTTTGAAGTAATTCATTCATAAAGCCGTGCGTGTATAATCATTGCAAAATTGGCGAAACCCGGCAAGGCGAATTGCCGGTCGCAATCCATGAAATAGTTCTTCTAAACCAGTTATTATAGCAGTTCATGTTGACATTGGCACACAAAGCTCATGAGGACATGTCGCGGACACTTCGTTTTCATGTAAAGCGCCAGAGGGCTGGCGCAGTCCAAGATGCTTCGCGTTTTTCAGGATTCATCGTGCCGCGCGCAGCGTCTTGGAGTGCGGCGGCCCTCCGCCGCTCTTCCCAGCGACTTGTCAAACTGCGCCAATGTTAACCGAAATTGCTATAGTTCGACGGCCTCGCCGTCGAACTGTGAAACCCAAACCGCTTCACGCAGAAGTAAATTTTGCGCGGCTCATTTCGGTTGGCCCGATTTCGCCGGTCGGTTTTGCTGCCAGAACGCAAAAACCTCCTTCCACCACGCCGGCGATTGTCCGGCAATGTCGTTGTGATGGGCGCCGGGAATGATCTGAAGGGTTTTCGGTCCGTGGTATCCCTCAAACAATCGGCGCCCGGATTCCACAGGAATGATTTCATCTGCGCCAGCGAGAACAATTTTTACCGGTCCGCGATAGTCCCGGAGGCATTCGGCGGGATTGAAGCGGTCGAGCAAGAGCAAATACGCCGGCAGAAAGGGCATCTTTCGTTGGGCCACGGAAGCCAGATCGTGATAGGGCATGAAAAGCACAAGTCCGGCGACATTCGTGGAATGTGCTTGGGCCAGATGACAAGCCACGCCCGCGCCGATGGATTCGCTCACCAGATATTTGGGCAGGCCGTTGGTCAACAAACCAAAAGCTTCCTCGGCGGCAGCAAGGATACTCCGTTTGTCCGGCGAACCTTCGCGGGAGCCGTACCCGGGATATTCGAGAACGTAAACGTCAACCGGCGCGGCATCATGAATGGGGCCGGCGAGATAGCCGCGGTCAATGGCACAACCGGCGTTGCCATGGGTTATCAAAACGCTCGCGACTGGTGTTGAGGTGGCGGGAATTTTCCAGCCGATAATCTGGCCGGCCGGATTTTTCCACGGAACGAATCCGTGTTCGGCTGCCGCCTGAACCACCCTGTCGGCGGGGATTTTCGTTGGGAAATAAATCAGGCGGCGCTGAAAAATCAGCGCTGCCAGAACGATGAGCAAATAAACGATGACGAGCAGTTGTAACACACGAGTTAGCGGCCGCCAAAATCCGGTCTTCGGTTTTGGCGGCAGGTTGTTCATTTAACAGGACAAAACCATAACCTTAAAAATTGAATTGATAAATCACGAAATACGCAAACCGTCCGAAAAGAGAAACAGGAACAGGAAGCAGGATGCTTCCCAAACCCGCCGCCAGGATGGCGGCGCCACTCCGGGTAGCGCAGGCATCCTTGCCTGCGGGTTTACGGAGCATCCTGCTCCGTTGCCAACGGAAGTTTTCAGTTCAGCGCCCAATCTTCAGGCAGGCCGCCAAGATCACGGCGAGCGGAGACGGTAAAAACGATTGGGATAATTCGCCCATTGCGGATCGCTAAAATAACATGAGCCGCCAGTCAGGGTGTTGGTTCCCACCGTAGACCAGGTGGGATTGGATAGATCCGCGCAGGCTTCCACTACCACCGTCTGCCCGCTGGCCCAGTTGATGTTGAAACCGAATTGGTTGGTCTGCACGCCGAAGCTGCCGTCGTTGGTCAGCATGGCGGGCAACCAAGGCGCAGTCGGAACACCGGTATTGTTAGCAAAATCATTCCAACCTATAGTTCCCGGCAAGTAATAGACGATCACGTTCTGAGTGCCATTAAATATAGATGCACCAATAAAGTCAGGCACGTTGCCGTTGAAGAACACTTCCTTAAGGTTGGCACAGAACTCGAATGCAAGGTTTCCAATAGTGGTCACGCTACTGGGAATCGTGACACTGGTTAGGCTGCTGCAGTTTTCAAAGGCCCAGTCTCCGATGCTGGTGATGCTATCAGGAATCGTGACGTCAGTCAGACCAGTGCAGAATTCAAATGTTTCGCTTCCAATGCTGGTCACACCATCAGGGATTGTGACGCTGGCCAGACTAGTGCAATAACCAAACGCAGCGCCAAGGTTGGTAACACTGTTGGGAATTGTGATGGTAACCAAACTGGTGCAGTTACCAAACGCCGCGCTGCCAATACTTTTGACGCTATCGGGAATCGCGATGTTGGTAAGAACGGTGCAGCCGCTGAACGTAGCATCGTCAATGCTGGTAACACTGTTGGGGATTGTGATGCTAGTCAAATTCGCACAATTATTGAATGCACCCATTCCAATACGGGTAACACTATTGGGGATTATCACGTTGGTCAGGCTAGTGCAGTTACCAAAGGCACCTCCAAGGTTTGTCACACTATAGGGGATTACGACACTGGTGATATTGATGCAATCACTGAACGCGCCATCTCCGATGCTGGTAATGTTGTCAGGGATCGTAATGTTGGCCAGGCTGGTGCATTCAGCGAACGTTTGGTCTTCGATGCTGACAATGCTGTTGGGGATTGTGATTTTGATCAGACTGATGCAATTATGGAACGCACCGCTTCCGATACTGGTCACGCTGTTGGGAATCGTGATTCCTTTCAGACTAAGGCAGGTGTCGAAGGCATTGCTCCCAATGCAGGTAAGACTGTCGGGAAGCAGAACGTTGGTGACGCTGGTATTATAAAAAGCCCAGTTGCCGATGTTGGTGACGCTGTCGGGAATCGTGACGCTGGTCAAGCCAAAGCAGCTAAAAAACGTATCGCTTGCAATGCTGGTGATCCCATTGGGAATCGTGATGCTACTCAGGCTTTCGCATAAATAGAACGCACTGCCGCCAATGCTGGTAACACCGTTGGGGATCGTGAGGTCGGTCAAGCTGGTACAGAAATAGAACGCACCGTTCCCTATGCTGGTGATGCTGTTGGGCATCGTGACGTTAGTCAGGTTGCCGCAGTTTAAGAACGCATAGTCCCCGATGTTGGTGACGTTGTTGGGGATCGTGTAGTTGGCGACTCTGTTTACCGGAAATTCGACAAGCGAAGTTTGGTTCTGATTGAACAAGACGCCGCCGCCGCTGCTGAAGAACGAATTGCCGGCGTCCACTGTGATCGTTGTGAGGTCGCTGCATCCACTGAACGCATAATGGCCGATGTTGGTGACGCCGCTGCCGATCATGACATTGGTCATGTTCCAGCAGTAATCAAAGGCAAAGTCCTCGATGCCGGTAACATTGTCAGAAATCGTGACGCTGGTCAGCTCGTTGCAAAAATAGAAAGCATACCCCCCAATGCCGGTGACCGGCAGGAAATTGATACTGTTGGGTATGGTTACCGCCCCGCCGGAACCGGTGTAGCCCGTGATGGTGAGAGTAATGCCGTCACTATTTGTCGTGTAAACGAATGGCACCTCTGGATTCCAAAGCACGGGCGGATGGCCACCAAACATCGGTCCCCAGTTGGTGGCTCCGGACAAATAATAGATCGTGGCCAAGTCGCCGTAGAACACATTGCCGCCTCCAAGACTGGGCGCATCCCCGCGACAACAGACACTCATCAGACTGGGGCAGAAACCGAACGTCCAATCTCCAATGCTGGCGACACTGCTGCCGATCGTGACGTTGGTCAGCGTTTGGCAATCAAAAAATGCCCCATCCCCGATGTTGGTGACGCTATCGGGAATCAGGACGTTGGTAACACTGGTAGCGTAAAAGGCCCAGTCACCAATGCTGGTGACGGGCAGGTTAGTGATGGTACCGGGAATCATTACCACGCCGTTGGAACCCGTGTAGCCAGTGATGGTGAGCGTGTCATCGGCATTGGTCGTGTATGTGAATTGCGCTTGCACCACGGCGGGCAACGCCAGCAGCAGCGCCCCCAGCAGACAGAGTTGAATCAGGTTTCGTTCGGTTTTCATGATGATTCGAGCGCCCGATTTGCAAGGCTGTAATGGGCAGCAGCTACAGTTTACTAAACAAAGCTTATTTTGTTTGGTGGCGGTTGTCCAGAATGTTTTTTGAGGAGTAATGCCGTAGTGCATCACAACACTGTTCTTAAACCGGCGGCTGGAAGCCGCCTGAACCCGCAGCCAGGATGGCTGTGTTACGTAGCGCACGCTTCCAGCGTGCGGGTTTACGCAGCATCCTGCTGCGTGAAATCATGCGCCCGAAAAGCACTGCTCCACTCCCAATCTTCAGGCCGCTCGCAGAGCCGGGCGCTCACCGGATTCCTCGTCGTGTATTCGCAACATCGCGCCAAATCAGCATCGTCACGGACCAGGTGATCATAGGATTCGGTCTGCCAAAAATGCCGGTTGGCGCGTTTCAGAATTTTATTCGCCTCACTTGCCGTGAAAGATTTCCAACTGTGAAGAATCTTCGTGAGGGTTTGTGGCGGTTTCGGCCCCACGACGGCATGAACGTGGTTGGGCATGACCACCCAGGAGCGGAGTTCATATCGTTGGCCTTCAAAATAGCGAAGCGCATTCGCAACCAATTCGGCTAGGTCGCGCCGTTTGAGCAGGCATTCGCCGTGACCGGCGTCTAGATACGCATCCACCCGCGCGGAATACCAGCGGAATAATCCCTCCTGTTCGGGCCACGTCAGCGGACGTTTGGCCGTGAGCGCCTGTTGAAGAATGGTGTCGCGTTCGCGTTTGAGCCGTTCAATCAATTCAGCCGGCAACGTGTCTGCCAGGCGGAATGTGACAAAGTAGGCGCCACCATCACGCTTGAGATGGGGAAGCGTGTTGCGTGTGTGAAAGCCGGAAACCAGATGGTTCGGAGCTTGCATGTTTTCCCGGGTTTCTACGCGAATCAAAATACCCGAGATCAATTGGCGTGCAAGCCTGTAGCGCAAGCATCCTGCTTGCGGGTTTACGAAGCATCTTGCTTCGTGCTCCCGAACAATGGGTATCTTGTGCTGAATCAGGCAGCAAGATGCTGCCCCAACCCGCACGCTGGAAGCGTGCGCTACACTCGAAGCGTGCTCCCGAACAATGAGTATCTTGTGCTGAATCAGGCAGCAAGATGCTGCCTCAACCCGCACGCTGGAAGCGTGCGCTACACTCGAAACGCGCGCTACGACGCTTCTTTCTTCGCCACTTTCAATTCCAGATGCAAGTCGCGCAGTTGCTTCGGCTCCACGCTGCCGGGGGAATCGGTCATCAAACAAGTGCCTTTGGCGGTTTTCGGAAAGGCGATGACGTCGCGGATGCTCGGGGTGTTGCAGAGAATCGCAATGAGCCGGTCAAAGCCGAGCGCGATGCCGCCGTGCGGCGGCGCGCCGAATCGAAACGCTTCGAGCATGTAACCAAACCGCGCCTTCACCATGTCCGGCGGGATTTGCAGCACTTCCTCGAACACGGTTTTTTGCACGTCGGGCTGGTGAATACGAATCGAGCCGCCACCGAGTTCCACGCCATTCACCACGATGTCGTAATGCTGGCCGCGAACCTTCTTCGGGTCGGTTTTGAGGAAGGGAATGTCCTCCGTCACCGGCGCGGTGAACGGATGATGGCTGGAATACCAGCGGTTTTGTTCCTTGTCGAAGCTGAGCAGCGGAAAATCCACCACCCAGAGGAAATCGAACCTGTCGGCGGGAACGGTCAGCTTGCCTTGCGCCTTCAAAACATCGGCGCAATACAAACGAATCTTGCCGAGAATTTCACACGCATTCAGCCACTGGTCAGCGGCGAACAAAATCAGGTCGCCTTCCTCGATGGCCAGTTTCTTCGCCAGCGCGGCCTTCTCGGCGTCGTTGAAAAACTTGACGATGGGCGATTTCCATTCGCCGCCTTCCACCTTGATATAAGCCAGGCCTTTGGCGCCGAAGCTCTTGGCGTATTCGGTCATCGTCTCGATCTGGCCTTGGGTTGCGCACGCGAGGCCTTTGGCATTGAGCGCCTTCACCACGCCGCCGCTGGCGACCGCGCCGCTGAAAACCTTGAACTTGCTGGCGCGGAATTCTTCGGTGAAGTCCGCCAGTTCCATGCCGATGCGCGTGTCCGGCTTGTCAATGCCGTAGCGGTTCAGCGCTTCCTCGAAGGTAAGGCGTTTGAACGGCACCGGCACGTCAAGGTTCAGCGCGGTTTTCCAGACCCGCTGGAGCAAGCCTTCAATGAGCGCGTAAATGTCTTCGCGCTCGATGAACGACATCTCGATGTCAATCTGCGTGAACTCCGGCTGGCGGTCGGCGCGCAAATCCTCGTCGCGGTAGCAGCGCGCGAGCTGGAAATATTTTTCCACGCCGGCGACCATGAGGATTTGCTTGAACTGCTGCGGCGATTGCGGCAGCGCGTAAAACAAACCGGGGCTGGTCCGGCACGGCACGAGAAATTCCCGCGCGCCTTCGGGCGTGGACTTGAAGAGCGTCGGCGTTTCGACTTCGAGAAAGCCCTGTTCATCCATGAAAACGCGCGTGGCGGTGGCCACTTTGCTGCGGAGGCGAAGGTTGCGCGCCATTTCGGGCCGGCGCAAATCGAGGTAGCGGTATTTCAGGCGCAATTCCTCGTTCACCTTGCTCGCGACCTCCGGGTCGTCCACCGGAAACGGCAGCACCTCGGCGACGTTGAGCACTTCGAGTTCCTTCACCATCACTTCCACTTCGCCGGTGGGAATTTTGGGATTGTTCGTGCCGGCGGGACGCTGGCGGACCTTGCCGGTGATGCGGACGACGCATTCGCTGCGGAGTGCCGCGGCGCGCTCGAACAGTTCCTTGGGCAAATCCGACGGGTCGAAGACGGTTTGGGTGCGGCCTTCGCGGTCGCGGACATCAATGAAGATGAGTCCGCCGAGGTCGCGGCGCGAGTGGACCCAGCCGCAGAGAGTGACCATTTGCCCGATGTGGGCCGGGCGCAATTCGTTGCAATGATGTGTGCGTTTCATGTCAAAATTCGTAGCCGCGTCTCGTGAGAGCGCGGCAAAATTGAGCGCGCATGGTGGCGGGGAATCAGACGGAATTCAAAGTAAAAGTAAGGCCGACTTCCACACACCCAGGTTTATTCCGGCAGCGCAATCCGCCAGGTGTTGGTCGGATTGCCGGAATTTCTCAAGGCTTCACGCAGGCCGGCATTGGAAACCTGCTGCACGCTGCCGTCCGCCAAGCCGAGGTTGCCCTGATTGACGTGCATGGCCGACGTCCAGCTCAAGCGCTGGCCGGGAACAACCTTGAGGATTCCATTTTCAGGCGCGGGGTCGGCGTTCAGGTTGCGGTCGCCGTCGAGAAACCTTTGCGGATTGAGTTCGCTGGCGTCGAGGTTGACGAAGTAACTGACGTTTTTACTTTTCAACTGGACGAAATTGACGGCAGCGACGCGAACATCGGCGGGGCAAACCAGAAATTTCGGCGTGCTCAATTCATTTGACATGACTTGAAAATGCCGGAACGTGTCCGCGCCGTCGGTAAATTCCATCGTGCCGCCCTTCTCCGTCGAAACGGCCATCGGATATTTGTCGCCGTTGTCGCCTTCCCAGATGCGAAACGCAAGCCCGCATTGTTTCAGGTTGTTGACGCATTGAATGCGCCTGGACTTTCGTTTGGCGGAAGCCAGTGCCGGCAAAAGCATCGCCGCCAGGATGGCCAGCACGGCCACGATGATGATCAGTCCGACGAGAGTGAAACCTTGGTTTGAAAAACGGCCGGATGAGGTTTTCATACGGCGACTATGAACCGCCCGCCGCCGTTTTCAAGTCATTCTTCGCGCGAATCAAACCAGCGCTTCATTTCAGCAACGGTTATTTTTCGCTTTACCTTTTCCGGGAATCTGCTTTGATTTCTTTGATTCGGGCTGTTCAAAATTGGAAACCAAATTCTACATATGAAAACAAATCGTTCCTTCATTTATGCGCCGGTACTGGTCCTGCTGGTGCTGGCGGCCACCCTCAACTACGGTTGCGGAAAAAAAGAAACACCGCCCGCCGGACAAAAGCCGCCGACCGGCGGACAGAATGCACCCGCGATTGTCTCGGTGGAAAAAACCAGCTTCACCGAGGTCACGTCGCAGCTCGATCCGGGCGGCAATTTCTACATGTATCTCGGCACCGCGCAATGGCTCGACGGCCTCGCCACGAAAGTCGGCGCCTGGCGGCAGAAGTTTGCCGCCATGCCCGGCCTCAAGCCGGACAACGCTGCCAACGTCAACAAGGCATTCGACCTCGCCACCCGCCTCATCAAGGACAGCGGCATTGAAGATATCAGCGGCGTGGGCTTGAGTTCGGTGGAAATCGAGAAAGGCGTTTACCGCAACAAGGCGCTGTTGCATCATTATCCCGGCAAAGGCAACGGCTTCCTCTGGCAACTCGCCGGCAAAGAACCGCACCCGCTCACCGGCCTCGGCCTCCTGCCCGCCAACACCGCGCTGGCCGTTTTCTCGGATGTGGATCTGCCGGTGCTCTGGACTGTTGCGCAAAAGGAAATCGGCCAGTCCGACCTGCCAAAGGCACAGGAATGGCTGCAGAAACTCCCCGCCGAATTTGAACAGAAAACCAAGGTCAAATGGGACGCCTTCCTCAATTCGCTCGGTGGCGAATTCGGCCTCGTCATCACGCTCGACCCATCCAACAATATCCCCGTGCCGCTGCCCGGCGGCGCGTTGCAGATTCCCACGCCCGGCTTGATGCTCGCCGTGAAGGTCAACGACGACACCATCTTCAACCGCATTGACGAGCAATTTAAAGCCAACCCGCGAGTCATCAGCGTGGCCAAGTCCGGCCTCAAAATGCGGACGATGCCCGTGCCCGTTCCGTTCATCGGCGAACTGCGGCCCAGCACCGCCAGCAGCGGCGGCTACCTGTTCATCGCCACGAGCGATGCGCTGATTGACGAGGCCCTTGCCGTGAAAAGCGGACAGAATCCCGGCCTCAAAGCCACCGCCGAATTCAAGCAACTCGCGCAAGGGCTGCCTGACCATGGCAACCAGTTCTGTTACATGAGCCAGCGGTTCGCCGACACCTTGATTCGAGTGCAGCAACAGGCCATGGCCAACACCGCCAGGACCGAACCGCAGATGGCGCAATGGATGCAATCCTTTTACCGCAACCGGCCTACCTTTGCCTACTCCATCGGCATCAACACGCCGGACGGCTGCCTGACCATCGGGAACGGCAGCCAGAGCTACGCCAACGCCGTGCTGCTGCCCGCCGCGTTCGTGACCGGCATGATGGCCGCCATCGCCATTCCCAACTTCATCAAAGCCCGGACCGTCTCGCAGCAAAATGCCTGCATCAACAACCTCCGCCAGATTGACGCCGCTAAAAACGAATGGGCGTTGGAAAAAGGCAAAAAATCCACAGACACGCCGACCATGGACGATCTCAAGCCATATCTTGGGAAAATTCCCCATTGCCCGGCCGGTGGCACCTATACCATCAATGCGGTTGGTCAACCGCCTGAGTGCAGCATTCCCGATCACAAGCTGCCTTAAAATATCTGGCCGGTCAGACGCTGGTGTCATCGGAATTTGCCATCGCAAATTTCCGGCGGTCTTGTTGCCCTGTGAATTCCCCGCTCGCCATGCGCTGCCGGCTGGATTAGGCTGCGGCCTTTATGGCACCACTGCCGAAACCGGAAGTCATCATTACTCACGAAAGCGATCTGGACGGGTTGCTGTCGGGCGCGTTGCTGCAGCGGCTGGCCCAAAAATTATTTGGCACGGATGTCCCGCTGGAAGCGTATCACTACAATTTTTGGAAACAGCGCGAATTGCGCGAAAGGGCTGCGTGGGTTGCGGACTTCACTTTTGAGCCGCGCCTCGACAAGCCGGATTGGGTCGTCATTGACCATCACGTCACGGAGGTCGCGCCGAAGAACGCGCGGCTCATTCACGACGTCAACAAATCCGCCGGGCTGCTTTGTTACGAACTTTGCCGGCAACACGGCATTACGTCACCCGCACTGGACCGGCTCGTGCATTTGAACAACGTCGCCGATTTATTCCTTGAAGAGGACCCCGATTTTGAGATTGCGGGCGATTACGCGAACCTCGTCAAAATTTACCAGTTCTGGAATCTGCACACGCTCATAGGCGGTGACATTGAAAAATTGCTCGACCATCCGCTGCTCGAGGTCATGGCGGTCAAACGGCGCATCGAAAATCCGCTCGGCTTTGAATGGAGCAAATCGAACATCACGGAAATCAGTCCGGCGGTCGGATTCATGGATACCGTGGTCGGCAACAACAATCTCATCGTCCACCAATTGCTGGAGCAGCAGGCGACGAAATATCCGGTGCTGGTCACGTTGTTCCGGCGCGGGAACCTGGTTTTTGCCAGCTTTCGCAGCCGCAACGGCGAGGCGCTCAAGGTGGCGGAAAAATTTCAGGGTGGCGGCCACGCCAACGCCGCCGGCGCCATCCTGCCCAAATCCGTCCGGAACATTCCCGATGGCGTTGAATACCTGCGACAAATTTTGAATCCGAAAAACGAGACGCAACAGACGCGGCTTAACAGTTTGGAAAGTCTGTTCGCGGGAATTGAAGCTGAACAAAAGAAGTAACCGCCAATTGGAGGCGAGGGTCAGAATCGAACGAGGAAGCTTTACCGTTCCGAGCCTAACACACTCTGTTTCAAGGGTTATTGTAACCTGATTTTACAGGGGTTCAAGCCACATTTTCGACCGCCCTTCCAACGCCCGCTCATTGCCCCGTCACCGCCCCTTTATTGCTCGTCCGGTGAAGAATTGGGTGAAACTTTTTACGGATGCCCACGGCGGCGGCGTCCCAGAAAGGCAGCAGCTTTAACGGCCAGCACCGACTACCAATGTTTGAAAACGAAACCCCGCTCCGGTTTCCCAGAGCGGGGCAATGGAAAACAAATGGCTTACTTCCGCTGGCGACGGAACAGCAGCAGGGACAACCCGCTTAAACCCGCCAAGGCCAGTGAGGTCGGTTCGGGGACTGCGGTAATAATAATCTCGCCATTGGGTGAGCCGTCAGGGCTGGCGATGCCGGAAACCTCGGCGAGAACCATTATCGCAGATGAGTCAATGATGGAACCGCCACCGCCACCGCCGAAGCCGAAGTCGTCGTTGTATTGGCCGTGGCCGCCGCCGCCGCCGCCGCTGTACCCGCCGCCGCCGCCGCCGGCCTGCGCAAAGCCGCCGCCGCCGCCGCCGCCGCCCAAGCCACCGCTGCCGCCACCGGCACCGCCACTCAAGAAGCTGCTGCCGTTAATGCCGCCACCGCCGCTGCTGAACCCGCCACCGCCGCCCGTGAGGCCGGAGCCTTGCCCGCCGCCGCCATTAATGCCGCCACCGCCGCCGGCGTAGCCGCCGGAGCCGCCGCTGGTACCCGTGTTGCCCGCAGCGCTGCCCGCAGCGCCGCCGCCGCCGCCGCCGCCAGCAACGACCAGCGGGGTGCTGCCATTGACAACGAAACTCCCGCCACCGCCACCGCCGCCAGGCCCGAACTGACCACTACCATTGCCGCCCACACCACCGACGAGCAGGGTGAGTGTCGTCGCTGTCATGAAGTCAAATTCGCCTTCCATTTCGGCTCCGAGGCCCCCGCCGCTTTGGTAACAGCCGCCGCCCTGAGCCCCATAGGCAGTGATAGCGTAGAGGCCAAGGTTCAGGGTGATAGTCGTCTTCGACCCACTATACAGGTAGTCGCCGGTCTGGGCGTAACCGGCAAGCACTCCAAACTGCAAGACGATCGCAACCGCACAGACCACGCCGCATGAATGACACCTGGTACGAATGGTGGATTTGGATTTCGTTTTCATAGGGTTTCATAGGTTCAACTTCTTCCCGACTGATTGATTGCGATAATACGCCGATCTCCATCCTTGTCCATTCAATGTTATTCACATCCCAACGAGCATGATGAAACCAATTAATTAACTTCATCAGCTTCCATTTTGCCAAGGCGTGTCGAGGGCAGGCGAGTCTGACAGCGCTCGCGCTTCTGCCGCCAGTATTTGGAAATCTCCTTTGTGGCCTTGTGCAACCAGTCTTGGTCTGCCGCGAGCCGGATCATCTCGACCGCCGCAAACCACTTTGGCGCGTTGGGTGCCGGATCACCCAGCGGCGTCAGCTTGCCCACGGCCATCAAAACCTGAATGTCACTCTCCGTGAAGCCGAGCAGTTTCGCCGTCGCCGCAACATCAAGACGTGCTGGCAAACCTTTGGCCACCCAGGTCGTCATCACCGCTTGCATCACATCGCCAGTCATATTTTGATTTCAGTTGTCTATCAGCGTTAATTCGCGGTGGTTTTGCTTTTCCTTGAAACGATTCGCGTTTAATATCGCCAACGTTTATGGCTGATTCAACCATGCGCGCCGACGGTCGTGCTCCCAATCAACTCCGTCCGCTGCGCTTTCAAAATCACATCGCGCCCCACGCCGCCGGCTCGACCCTCGTCGAATGGGGCAACACGCGCGTCATTTGCGGCGTGACCATTGAGGAAACCGTTCCGCGCTGGATGAAGGAACAAAAGGTCGAGGGCGGCTGGATTACCGCCGAATACTCGATGCTCCCTTACTCCACTTTGCAGCGCAAACCGCGCGACAGTACGAAGGGAAAAATTGACGGACGGTCGCAGGAAATCCAGCGGCTCATCGGCCGCGCCATGCGCGCCGCGCTTGACCTCAACAAACTCGGCGAACGCACGGTCTGGGTGGATTGCGACGTGTTGCAAGCCGATGGTGGCACGCGCACCGCGGCCATTACCGGGGCTTACGTCGCGTTGTCGCTTGCGGTGAAAAAAATGATCGCCGAAAAAAAACTGGCGGATTCTCCGGTTCTTAACGCCGTCGCCGGCGTGAGTGTCGGCATCGTCGGCGGCCGGCCGCTGCTGGATTTGTGTTACACGGAAGACGTGGACGCGGCGGTGGATTTGAATCTCGTGATGAATTCCGCCGGTGAATTCATTGAAGTTCAAGGCACCGGCGAGGAAGCCACGTTCACCGAGGCGCAACTTGCCGACTTGCTCGCGCTCGGCAAGGCGGGCATCCGCGAACTGCTCGCCGCACAGGAAAAAGCACTCGCACAAGATTGATTCACTTGGCCACATCCGCTTCCAAAAAATCGCGGCGCAGACCAAAATCAGCCGCCATCACGCGCTTGTTGCTCATCCGCCACGCCGAGGTTGCATTGCGTTATCAGCACACGTTTGGCGGGCGGATTGACATGAATCTTTCGGCGCACGGCCGGGCACAGGCCGGAAAGCTTGCTGAATTTTTGCGTGGCAAAACGTTCGATGCCATTTACGCCAGCCCGATGAAGCGCGTCCAGCAAACGCTTGTGCCGCTGCTTAAAAACGGCGCGCTCGCGCCAACCATTCTGCCCGGATTGCGCGAAGTGGATTTCGGCGATTGGACAGGATTTAACTGGGAGGAAGTGCGCAAAAAGTTCGGCGTTCATCCTTACGACTGGCTGGACGAAATCGAGTTGGGCGCGGTGCCCAACGGCGAGACGGGCGTTCAATTCCGCGCCCGGGTCGAATCGTGCCTGTTTGAAATCATCCGGCGGCATCCAATCGGGACGGCCGCGATTTTTTGTCACGGCGGCGTCATCCGCATGCTGCTGGCCATTTTGCTCGAACTGCCGCTGCCGAAGACCAATTCATTTGAAATCGAATACGCCAGCGTCACGCAGGTCGCGCTGCATCCGCACCTGAACGAAATCGAACTGCTCAACTTCACGCCGTGGCGCGATCTTGTAACATGACTGAATTATTAGATGCAGGCACGACATCATGGATGCAATGATGACATCCGCCCTCACCCCGACCCTCTCCCCCAGGAGAGGGAGAATCGTTCGCCGCTCCTTTGAAAATTTATGCGACTGGATTGGCCGGACTTTCATTCGCAAAACCAGAAACAAGCGAAAGCTATTTCCTCTCCTGGGGGAGAGGATACAAGGTGAGGGCGGGCGTGAACACGCATTCCACTGAAAACGTCGAGGAATCAAAAATGAAGACAACCGAATCGCTCTGGCGCGTTTCCGTCATTACGACGCCCGAAGCCGAAGACGCGGTTGCGGAACTGCTCGGCGCAACGCTACATCAGCCGGTTTCAACCTGGTTCAACCTGGAAACCGGCGTAAGCACGGTCACCGCTTACCTGCCGCAAAAACTTATGACCTTGGGAGCGCCGGCGTCTCGCCGGCGAATTTCATCCGCACCAGTAAGACGCCGGCATTCCCAGGAACAGGTTCGCAGGGAAATTCTTGAAGGCTTGAGTCGAATCAAACAGTGCGGTCTGAAAATTGGTTCCGGCAAAGTCACCATTGCGAAAGTTCGGCGCGAAGACTGGGCCGAATCATGGAAACGGCATTTCAAGCCCATTGAAATAGGCAATGCCCTGCTCATCAAACCGAGCTGGAGCAAAAAACGTCCGCGTAAAAATCAGGCGGTTGTCATTCTTGATCCCGGACTCAGTTTTGGCACCGGCCAGCATCCGACGACGGCGTTCTGCCTGCGGGAACTGGTGCGTGGTGGGGAAATAAAAACATGCCGGTCATTTTTAGACATGGGTACCGGTTCGGGAATTCTGGCGATTGCGGCGGCGAAACTGGGTTATTCTCCGGTTCACGCCTTCGATTTTGATCCCGAAGCGGTTCGCGTTGCGCGCGCCAACGCCCGCGCGAATGGCGTTCATAAAAAACTGCGGATCGTGCGCCGGGACGTGACAAAACTGCCGATTCATCCGGTGCGACAATACGATTTGATTTGCGCGAATTTGATTTCGACACTGCTGATTGCCGGGCGACGGCGGATTGTGGCGCAATTGCACCGGGGCGGAACGCTCGTACTGGCGGGAATTTTGAGGTCGGAATTTTCACAGATGCAGAAGATTTTTGAGGAACTTGGACTAAAACTTGCTGCCCGAAAAGTTGAAAACGAATGGTGTTCGGGTTTGTTTTGTTTTGCTGAAGAAAATATTTGGAAGAATTTGAATGACAAACACTGCGATTGGTCTTATAATCAGGAGCGTAAGCAGTCAGCCGCGGCCGACAAGGAAGGTTGTGGCGCTGCCAAACTCCGCAACATGATAACATGAGTTGTGTTATGAAAAGAATGATGGAAGTCATCACGGAAGCTGTCCGGGATCCAAAACACCCATTCCGCAAGCTGGATCATCAGCCAAAAAAACCACTAAAAAACCGGTACGAACGCAGAAAAGTAAAGGAGTATCTGCACCTGGGTGACTGGCAGGAGGAAATGGCATAAAAATCTTGCCCAACTTGAATGAATGAGCCGCGCGCGAGCGCGGCTTTTTCTCTTGTAACGGCGGGGCTATTGGCACTTCGGGCAAATGCCGAAAAATTCAAGTTTGTGGGTCACGCTTTTAAAGCCGTTCGCGGCGGCAATGTGCGTCTCAATCTCGCGGGGAAAGCATTCCTCGATTTCGACCACTCCCGCACAGCGCGTGCAAACCAGATGATGGTGATGGCCGTCATCGCCTTCGCTGACCAGTTCAAACCGCGCCGTGCCGTCGCCGAAGTCAAACCGTTTCACCATCCCCATCTCCTCGAGCAGATGCATGGCACGGTAAATCGTCGCCAAATCGCACTGTCCCCTGGGCATGGCGGCAAAAATGTCCCGGTTCGTGAGCGGATGAGGATGTTGCCGGAGAATCTCCAGAATTGCCGCGCGCGGGCTGGTGATCTTTCGCGCTTGCTGGCGCAAACGGCCCGTCAACGCGGACATTTCCTGCCGCTGGTGGGAGTGGGAATGTGCGTGCGCTTTCATTTTTCAAAAATCAGACTGGCAATTCCCGGAATCAAGCCGACGACAACCGCCAGGGCCGGACGGCCAAACTTTTTTGAAACGGCGTTTTTCATGTTGCGTTCAGGCTTTTAAATGAAAATAAAGAATCAAGGCGGCAATTGCGCCAAACCCGGCGGCAAAATTTGTCAGCACGAGTTTTTTGTGATGTTTCAAAATTTCGCCCAGCACGGCGTGGGCGGCCAGATATAAAAATCCGCCGCCCGCGTTCGCGAGCGCCAGCGCCAGCCAGAAATTGGAAGCGCTCCGCAAAACAAACCAGCCCAGCAATCCGCCAAGAATGGTTGTGGATTCAACGGTCGCCACGAGCCGCAGCATTTTCCCGCGTGGAAATCCGCCACCGAGCAGCAACGCACCCAGTGCGAGGCCTTCCGGAAATTTATGCACACAGATGGCGAACGTGATGGACAGGCCCACCGGCCTGGTTTCTTCGTTTCCAACTGCCAGCGCCAGCCCGTCCACAACGCAATGGATGGACAGCGCTATCATCATGGCCGTGGCGAATTCGGCCAGCCGATGCGTGGTGGCCTCGTCAAAATGGCTGGCCGCGCACGCCGGACAGACGTGGTAAACATATTTGGTGATGAACGCGAAAAGGAAATAGCCCGAAGCCCCCGCCAGCAGGAATTGCCACCAATGCAACGCCTCCAGACATTCCGGCGCGATGCCGCAAACGGCGACGCCCAGCAGCGTTCCCGCGCCCAGACTGATGAAGGCGCAGAGCTGTTCATGCGTCCGCGCCAGCCACGCGCTCAATGCGCCGCCCGCCAGCGCGATGGCAAACGCCGCAAAAATTTGGAATAAAATGGATGCGTTGATCATATCATTTCAAATGCAAATCATTTGCATTTTAATTTGACATAAATGCCGCCCGACTGCAAATGCAATCGGGCGGCGGAAAACGGGCTACTTCATCAGCAGCATCTGGCGCGCGCGCTTGATGGCAAGGGTCAGACGGCGCTGGTAATGCGCGGGCATCCCGGTGTATTTGCGCGGCAGGATGCGGCCCTGGTCGGTCACGTATTGCCTGAGCAAATTGGTGTTCTTGTAATCGAGCGCGTCGGCGGTAAAGTCAATCTTCGGCTTCGGACGCGGCGTGCGTTTTTCCGTCTGACTGCGGCGCGAACCGCGGCGGTCCTTGTCGGCATGGGTCTTGCGGGGCATAATTACTTGATCTCGCGGTGAAGCGTGTGGCGGCGGAGCGCCGGATTATACTTTCGGATCTCCAGCTTCTCCGTTTTCAATTTTTTGTTGCGGGTGGTGGTGTAGCGCGAAGGTGATTTGCCCAGCTTGCGCGCTTCGGTGCATTCGATGGTGATGATTTCGCGCGGCATAAATTATTCCTTCTCCTTGGCTGTCTTTTCGTCCGGCTCGTCTTCGTCGCTTTCCACTTCTGTGGCGCCGGTGCTGTCCACCGTGCCCAACTGGCCGATTCGGCGCGATTTCAAAGCCCCTTCGCGTTCCAATTGCGCCTGCGCTTCAACCGTGAACCGCGTCCATGGAATCGCTTCCAGGCGCGACTTGGGAATCGTCTTGCCGGTCAATTCACAGACGCCGTAGGTCTTTTTCTCGATGCGTTTGAGCGCCTCCTCAATTTCATAAACCGCGTCCTGGTCGGACGACAACAAACTCAACGCGAAGTCGCGGTCAAAATTGTCCGTGCCCGAATCGGCCATGTGCAGGCTGTAGCCGGGCAGTTCCTGCGCGGATTCCTTGGCCAGGCCGTTCATCTGCCCGAGCAGTTGTTCGCGCAAATCCAGCAGCCGCTGGCAATACTTCTGCCACTCAGCCTTGACATTCCTCGGGACGGCGGTGGCTTTAGCTTTCAACACCGGCCGGCCGAGAATTGCCGCCGTGGCGGAAACCTGTGATTTGACGTGCGTTTTTTTCTTTATGGTCACAAATTAATAATCAGTTTCGGTTCGTCAAGGGGGCGGGAATGTAGCAGAGCAAAACAAATATGCCACAAAAATATTCAGAAATATTCGAGCCGTAAAACCGACGGCTTCCGTTGCCCGCACGGTCGCCAAAGGGATTATGAAATTCCGTCGTCATGTTGGACAATTTACAGCAGGCCGCGCACCAACTAGCCGGAGATTGGATCAGCCACGCCGACCTGGGAGTGCTGGCGTCTCGCCGGCCGGTCGGTGGCCGAAAACCGGAACTCGCCGGCGAGACGCCAGCGCTCCCAGGAAATGCGCCCCGGTTCAGGGCCCCGATGCGCGTCCAAAGTTGGAGGTCGAAGCTCCCCAGGCATGTGCCCTCGGCGTAAAAGGTTCCGTCTTTGACGAAAAAAACCGTAACAAAAACAAAATGAATGTCCCAATAATGTGCAATCGTTTGTTCCGGGCCAGCCTGAGAATGGCAACCCGCAACGGAAACAACTTTAATCGCGGTCGAAATTAATCGCGGTCGAAACACCCGGGGTCCCGGCGCGAGCGTCACCCCTTCTCAATGCAGGCGTAGGCGTTGTGATTGTGGATGCTCTCGAAATTCTCCGCCTCGACCTTGTACCACGTCACCCGCGGATGCGCGTTCAGCTTCAATGCCACGTTGCGCACCAAATCCTCCACGAACACCGGGTTTTCATAAGCGCGCTCCGTCACGAACTTTTCGTCCTGCCGCTTGAGCAATGCGTACAACTCCGAACTCGCCGAGCTTTCCACCATCGCCACCACGTCTTCGATCCAGACCGGCTTCGTGAACCGCAGCGCCACCGTCACCAGCCCGCGCTGGTTGTGCGCGCTGTATCGGGCAATCGCCTTCGAACACGGGCACAGCGTTGTCACCGGCACCTTTACCGTCAGCACGAAATCAATTTCATCGCCACACGCCGCCGCGTCGAACCGCGCCAGGTAATCCATCAGGCTTTTCTTGCGCGACATTGGTGATTTCTTGGACATGAAATACGGGAACTCGATTTCCAGGTGCGACGTGGCCGAGTTCAGCCGCTTCTGTAATGAATGCAAAATGTCCATGATGTTCTCCACGTGGACAACGCTGCCGTGCGCGTTGAGCGCCTCGACGAACCGGCTCATGTGCGTGCCTTTGAACTCCTTTGGCAAATCCACGAACATGCCGATGGTCGCCACCGTGTTTTGCACACTGCGCGCCTTGTCGCGCACCTGGATGGGAAACCGCAGCCCGCGCACGCCGACCTTGTCAATCCGCAACTCACGGTGATCGCGCTCGCTCTGTTTGTCGTAAAGCTTCCGCGCCGACGCGGTCCTTTTGGCCCCGCGCAACGCAACGCCGTTCTGGCTGATTCGAAGCATTGGGAAACAATAGCAGCTTTGCGGAATTTGGCAAAACGTTCTCCGCTGGAACAGACGCGCGGCGTTCATCCTATAGCACGACGGCTCGCAACCCTTGGATTTGAGCTGCTTCTTGCAGCATTCTTGTGGCATAGATGTGGACTGTGGCGCGCGGTGGACGGCCATCCCACACCCACGTTACTTGCCCCACGCCCACGTTATGTCCCACCGCCCAATGTTTTCGATCGGCAGGATGTCGCCATCCGGGCTGAACTTCAAGGGCACACTCCAGAACTGAAAATCGTGGCCCTTGACACCATCCGAACAGGATCCCCAGCGATCCGCCATCCAGATGAATAACGGCTCTCCGGCCATTGGAATTCTCGCGACCCAGGTCTCCTGTGCGGGTATGATCGGAGCGCCATTTTCCGGACGACGATTGATGTTGGACCGCGGGGTATATGGACCCAAAGGCGAGGTAGCCGTCAAAACCTGCTCCGTGCTGCCCTCGAGACAATCACCACAGAGGGGTCCGCAGAGGGCGTAGTAGAGATTGTTTCGCCGGAAGAGCACGGGAGCTTCGCTACCTTTGGCCAGAATATTGCTGGTCTTGCCAACCGAACCCAGGTAATCCGGCGTCAGACGCTCCACGCGAACTGCGTATCCTTCGCCGATAGCAGTGTAGATGTAGTAGCCTGTTCCATCGTCATCCACGAAGAGACTGCCGTCACCGGGGCGGGACCCGAAGAAAGGCACATTCAGATTAACAATGGTGAAAGGCCCAACCGGCGTGTCACTGGTGGCCACTGCATTTTGGCCGTTCCACAGTTTGGGAAACCAATTGTACCAAAGCACGTACTTGTGAGTGTGAGGATTGAAAACCACACTGGGACGGGTATAAACACCAGTCGGTTGATCCTTGAGCAGTTCACCTTCATAAGTCCACCGTTCAAGATCCGGCGAGCTGTAAACCCGGAACGGGCAATTCAAGGCCAGACTGCTTTCATTTGTTCCGTAAGCCATCCCGTAGAGGTAAAAACGTCCGTCGAAGAATTGAAGGCAGCCAGCGTGCGCGTCAATAATCTCCCCGGCAACATCGCACCGAGGCATGATATTGTTGATGGTAACAGTCTGTAAACGCTTCGGCCTGGACTCCACATTTTGCGACTGGTGCTTCTCATCACACGAAATCGTGAAGGCCGCGAGAAAGAAGGTGAGCAAAGTCTGCTGGCAATGTCTTGCCGAAATCTTTTGCGAAACCCAGGTTAAAGGACTTGCTACCAACGTCATGCAAGAAGTTGGGAATCGGTGCCTGGTTTGTATGCACATGCGGGGAACATTATCCTGGGGTCAATGGACGTCAAGATGCCATTTCCCTGCTCCGGGCAGCGCCGCTCGGCAAACCGCACGCGGGCTTCGAAAACCCGGCAAAAAAACGATTGACGCCCGCTCATGTCGGCGTAAAGTCACCCCAAGTGAACCGGACGCAAAAGCAATTCTCCTTGAACCGCGCAACGTCAAAAAGCAAATGCCCATCAATCTTTCTCACGGAAAGCGTGAGAAACTAATGTCCTATCGAATCAATTACTTGCCGACCGGGAACAACCGCCGTTTGTTATGAAGATATTGTTAGTCGTTCCAACTTCGCAATATCACTCCCACTATCCGGCCTTTATGGCACTCACTGATTTTCCGACCGGATTTGCTTACCTGGCGTCCGCCTTAAAAGTGGCCGGGCACGAGGTTTATGGACTGAACCCCAACAATGATACCAGGTTTGCCAACCAGCGCGAGATGGTCGAAACCAAGCTCCAAGAAGCTCTCGCGAACATCCGCCCGGATCTCATTGGCCTGGGGGGATTATGCACTGAGTACCACTTCCTGAAAGATGCCATCCAGATAATTCGAAAGAATTCGCCCGAGACGCCAATCGTTCTTGGGGGAGGGATAATCAACAACGACGCGGAGTTTGTCTTCCAGGCTTTAAAACCCGATTTCTGCGTGAGAGGGGAGGCGGAAGAAGTGCTGGTCGAATTGGCGGGGAGCTTGAACGGGGGAGCCCGGCGGCATGCGAACATCCCGAATTTGGGATTTTGGGAGAACGGAAGCGCGCAATTCACGAGGCTGGATTTTCATTATGGCGATCTCAATAAGAGAGCGTTTCCAGATTATGAAGTCTTCGGCGTCCAGGAGATGATGGACAAGTACTGGCTGGCGGCGCGCAATCTATTTCGGTATCCCCGTTATCAACCGCGGCCCTGGCCGATTATAGCGGCTCGGAGTTGCCCGTTCAGTTGCAGTTTCTGCGTGCATCACCGGGGCATCAAGTACCGCGCGCGCAGCATCGATAACCTGATGGAGGAAATCGGGCATTTTTACCCCAAGCACCAATTCAATATTCTATATCTTTTGGACGAGCTGTTTGCCGTCAGTAACGACCGTTTGCGTCAATTCTCGGAGGCGATGTTGCAGGCCCGGGAAGAGAAGGGCTGGGACATAAGCTGGTGGTTTCAGACCCATGCCAGCGCCTCCTTTGACGAGGACACGCTCAAACTGGCGAAACGCGCTGGCTGCTATTTTTTCTCCTACGGCATAGAGAGCGCAAGTCCGACCGTGCTGGCCAGCATGAACAAGCGGACGAAGCCGGCGCAGATCGTCAACGCCATCGAAACTGCGGATCGGGTGCGCATCGGCTTTGGTGGGAATTTTATTTTTGGCGATCCCGCCGAAAGCCCCGAGACGCTGTCCGAATCCCTCGTTTTTTTCCGCAACCATTGCACGGACATCAATATCGGCCTGTTTAGCCTCCGGCCTTATCCGGGCAGCAAGGTGTTTGATTTTTGCCTCAGCAAGGGATTGATAACGGACAAGCTCAGCTTCTACGAGAACATCGACCAAGCGATCAACATGACATCGATGCCCACTTTATACTGGACCATTTGGATTTTGGCGTTGGATTATCTGGGCGGGATGTTTCTCTGGTATCGGTCCACGAAGGCGATTTCGTGCGAACCATTGAACTCGGCGGCGGAAGACCCAATCGCCCGGCATTACGGGATGCAGGTATGCAAAATAGGGGCGGTTTGCCCTCACTGCGGGCAGACGATTTATTTGCAGGAAATGGCCGCTCACGGAGCAGCGGGACAGGCGTACTCCATGAGCCGGGCCAAATCGGGAATCATTGCCTTGCTTTGGAGTTTCCGGACAAAAAAATGGTTCTTTTATTGTTGTTACGTCTCCGCACTGGTTGCCTCCCTGGCCTTCAAACCGTTCAAGCTGCTACTTTATCTGAAGAACCAGGAGAAGTTTGGGGTCTCGAGAATCGTAACCGCGTGCCCTCAATGCAACAAGTGGTTTCGCATCCAGGTATGAACAAGTCGAGACGAAGGTCGCCGGTCCCGGGCAGCTCTCCACGATGGATCCGGGCGGGGCTGTCGGCATGAACATCGACGAGGCGAAGGGCCTCGAGACAACTGAACCGCGCAGCGTCAAAAAGCAAATTCCTATCAACCGTCACCCCGGCGGCTCCGATCGGGGCGCAGCCGGGCACTACGACGGGAACGCCGCATTTATGCGGCAGCAGGCACGCGTGATTAAATGTCCTGCCGGATGAATCCGGCGTTCCTTCCGAAACCGTGCAACTTGGCTTGTCGCAGTGTCAAGGTGCCCTTTCTCTCGTGAAAAACAAAACGCATCTGGACAAGCAAAAATAAAAGTTTAACATTGCCCCGACCAATCCATGCTCAAACGTTTTTCATTCCCGTTCGTCAATCTGACCTTCGCGTTGTTTTGTTCGGTTTCCTTTGCCGCCGACACGTTTCGCGTTGCCACTTATAACGTCGAAAATTATCTGGATCAGCCGACTGAATCGCGTCCGCACCCGAAGTCCGCCAAGGCCAGGGCCAAGGTTTGCGAAAGCATCTGCGCGCTGAATCCCGACGTCATTGCCCTTGAAGAGATGGGCAGCACCAATGCGCTCATGGAATTACGCGATTCACTCAAAGCCAAAGGCCTGGATTTTCCTTACTGGGAACACGTGCAGGGCTGGGACACGAACATTCACGTGGCAGTGTTGAGCAAGCTGCCCATCGTTGCCTGCCGCCCGCACACCAATGACAACTTCCTGCTCGATGGCCGCCGTTTTCCCGTCAGCCGCGGTTTTGCCGAGGTGGATATCCAGGCCGCGACGAATTTCACCTTCACGCTCATCGCCGCGCACTTGAAATCGCGCCGGCCCGTGCCCGAAGCCGACGAGGCTCAATTGCGTCTCCAGGAAGCGAAAGTCCTGCGCGGCATCGTGGAGGAACATTTCAAGGCCGACGCAAACGCCAAACTGATTGTGCTCGGCGATTTCAACAACGTGAAAAGTTCCGATTCCACAAAAGAAATCATCGGACGCGGAAAATTCAAGCTCACCGACACGCGCCCGGCCGAGCGCAACGGCGACAACACGCCGAACGAAATTCCGCGTTTCGAGCCGCGCAACGTCACGTGGACACATTACTACGGCGTGGAAGACACTTACAGCCGGATTGATTTCATCTTGCTCAGTCCGGCAATGGCGCGCGATTGGGTGACGAATGAAACTTACGCGCTGACGATTCCGAATTGGGGCGTCGGCTCCGACCACCGGCCCATCGTGGCGGCGTTTGAGGCGGAAAACAGATAAAATGGACTTGGATTCCCACGCGATTGTGTTAACGTAAATTCATGCCGGAACGCATTTCAATCAACCCGGATGTTTGCAACGGGCGGCCTGTCGTTCGCCGGACACGCATCGCGGTGCAGACGGTTTTGGAATTTCTCGCCGCCGGCGATTCTGTCGAAGACGTGCTCGAAGAATATCCGGGCCTCACGCGCGCTGACGTGCAGGCGTGCCTTGATTACGCCTCGCGCGTGATGGGCAACCATTTCTCCGTGGTGCAGACGGCATGAAGGGTTTTCTCTTCGACGAAAACCTGCCCGCGCGGTTGCGTTTTTCGCCGAAGCTGCCAATCGTTTCAGGTTCGAGCGTCGGCAAAATCCAACCGACTCGCCGGTTTGGAAATTTGCCAGGCGACGCGAACTGGTCATCGTCAGCAAAGATGCGGATTTCTCCGACCGGGTTATCATGCAAACGCCGCCCCCATGGGTTGTGCATTTGCGTTTCGGCAATCTTCGCAGAAATGAATTTCACGCCTTGCTTGCGCGCGTGTGGCCGCAAATCGAAAGGCTGCTCAAATCTCACAAACTCGTGAATGTTTATTCAGACCGCCTTGAAGGAATTGGTTGGCAATCACTGCCCGTGTTAAATCGGTTGCATCGTGCCATGGAGTTGATACGGAGAAAAACATTGCCGCAAGGGTTGCTCGGTCAGGCCATTGATTACACTTTGAAACGGTGGGAAGCGCTGACACGGTTCATCGAAGACGAAACATTGGAGATTGACAACAACTTGATCGAGAATGCGATTCGGCCCAGCGCCCTCGGAAAACGCAATTGGCTGTTCGTTGGGCATCCTGAAGCCGGGGAACACAGCGCGGTGATTTACACATTACTGGGTAGTTGTCGGCGATATGGGATCAATCCGTTCGATTATTTGAAAGATTTGTTCACCCGTTTGCCAGCGGCCAAGATCACCCAGATCAAGCGGTTCACACCGGCGGCGTGGGCCAGGGCCGATGCGAAGTAGAAACTAACAGCTCTGGCAGCTTGAATAAATCAGCACCCGGTCTGGTTCAACTTTCCGGTTTCAACTTCTGCGTCATCTCGCGTGCGTGCTCCCCAGCCGGATACATCACATTTGCCTTGACTTATTCAGGTGGCACTATAAAGTCATCTTAACAAAAGAATTAGCCAATGAAAACAACCCTTAAAACCTTGTTCCTCCTGCTCGTGCTGCCGGCTCTTGGAGCCCATGCCGGAGTGATCTACACCAACTTGCATTCGTTCAACAGCACTGATGGCGAATATCCCCAGGCCGGGCTGGTGCAGGGGAGCGACGGCAATTTCTATGGCACGACCTACGGCGGCGGCACGAGCGGCAGCTACGGCACCGTGTTCAAGATCGGCACCAACGGGGTGTTGACCAGTTTGTATACATTCGATTTCACTGATGGCGACAATCCCGAGGCGGCGCTGGTGCAGGGCAACGACGGCAATCTCTATGGCACGACTACCGACGGCGGCACCAACAACCCCCCTCTGGGCTATGGCACGGTGTTCAAGAGCAGCACCAATGGTCCGCCGACCAGCTTATATTCATTCGGCAACATCGAGGACGCGTATGGTGTGCCGCTGGATGGGGCCCGCCCGAGCGCGCCCTTGATGCAGGCCAGCGACGGCAATTTTTACGGCACCACTCCCTATGGTGGAACAAACGCAATTCCCGCCGGCACCGTGTTCAGAATCGGCACCAATGGGACATTCACGAACCTGTATTACTTCACCGGCGGCTCTGATGGCGATGCTCCCGAGGCCGGGCTGGTGCAGGGCCCCGACGGCATTCTCTATGGCACGACTTACGGCGGCAACAATGATCCCTATGGCAATGTCTTCAAGATCAGCACGAATGGGGTGCAGAACAATGTGTACACCTTCACTGGCGGCGCCGACGGCGCAAATCCGTATGCCGGACTCGTGCTGGGCAGCGACGGTAATTTCTATGGCACGACAACGAGCGGCGGCACCTACACCAATGGCACCGTGTTCAGGATCGGCATCAATGGGGGATTAACGACCCTGTATTCCTTCACCGGCGGCATTGATGGCGATGCTCCCTATGCCGGACTGGTGCAGGGCAGCGACGGCAATTTCTATGGCACGACAGTAAGCGGCGGCACCTACACCAACGGCACCGTGTTCAGCATCGGCACCAATGGGGTGCTGACCAGCCTGTATTCCTTCTCCACCGGCCATGATGGCCGGCATCCCTATGGCGGGCTCGTGCAGGGCCGTGACGGCAGTTTCTATGGCACGACTTTACAGGGCGGCGCGGGCAACGGCTATGGCACCGTTTTCCGGCTGACCGTAGTGCCGGGGCCGCCTCAACTGGCCATCACCTTCGTCGGGCCGGACAGCGTGGTGGTGTCATGGCCGGACACTGCCGGTTACACATTGCAAACGAACGGCAACCTGAGCACGCCGGGTTGGGTCGCTTATGGCGGCACGGTAACCACCGCCAACGGCACCAACAACACGACCATCACCCCGCCGACAGGAAAACTGTTCTTCCGGCTGGCGAATCCGTGAAGTCAAGCTCCAGCAAGGCTGAACCACCGCCTCGTGGACGGCAGCGGGAGAACCGCTCACCGATGCGCTGTGACGCCCGGCCAAGCCATCCTTTTCCCCGATCATCTGCCATTTTTTCCTCCAGTGCAATCGGGCTTATTTCCTATAATTCTGGCACGGTGTTCGCCCTCAACACCGACGGCACGGGCTACATGATCCTGCATATTTTCCTTGCCGACGCCGCAACTGACGATCATTCATTCCGGAACACATGCGATTGTAACGTGGCCGACCAATGCCCTCGAGTTCACCGTGCAATCCATCACGAACCTTGTTCCGCCGACAGTCTGGACAACCGTTTCCCCGCCACCGTATGCCGTCATATACACGAATAACGTGGTAACGAATACCATCTCCGGCACAAATCAGTTTTACCGGTTAAGCCTGTAGTTGGCCAAAGGCATCAGTTGTGGTGTGAGAGTGAAGAGGTAACGATTTTGGTTCAGCACCGCTTGGAGCATAAAGCGGATGATGTCAATGCGTGGCCCTTCAGCCGGATACGTTGCGTCATTCACTGAACATTCTGATGATTTCGTGGGAGAAATTACAGGGGGAGTCTTTTTGTTAATTATTGCCTTCCTCTTTGCCCTCGCTGCAAGGCATTGCAGCAAGGAAACGAAGTGAAACCGCATAATCGTAGTAGTCAAGTGGTGTGGAAGACACTTACAGCCGGATTGATTTCATTTTGCTCAGTCCGACCATGGCGCGCGATTGGGTGACGAATGAAACTTACGCGCTGACGATTCCGAATTGGGGCGTCGGCTCCGACCACCGGCCAATTGTGGCGACATTTAAGACGGAGAATAATTAAGGCGAGGTGTCTTCGGAAACGGAGGCCACTTTTATGTTCCGGCAAATCCCGGCGCGCGAATTTTCACGGGGATGGCGAACGTTTCTCCTTCTCCGTAGCGGCGCGTCGGCAGACCGCCGCAATCTTTTCCGCTTATTTTCAGATGGCGGCGCTCTGCCGAGACGCCGCTACGCCAAATCCTGCTTGTCACGCCGGAGTCAGATGAAGGCGGATGGGAGAGAGGCCCGGGTTGAGGGAGGTTGTTGAACTAATGTGATTGCTGCTGTTGTTGAATCGCTTTGAGCGGAGCCAGTGTCTGATTTGCGAGCCGGTGCAAAATAATCCAAACGATGATGAGTATGACTGTAACAAAGGCCAAACGGATGCCCAAACCTATGAGCGCCGCTTTCTGCCGGCGTTTGATGGTGGCGATGACCGGCGCGCCGCATTGAGGACAAATCCGCGCATGGTCGCTGACCTGTCCGCTGCATTCGTGGCATTTGATGCGGGCCATAATTCGAAGTGTTGGCTAGGTTTTATTTGGTTTTTTCATTTCATCAATCATCTTCGTCCAAAGATCGTTTGACTCTTGCATCGCTGACCTGTTCCAGATTGTCGCCGCAATAAACGACGCGGGTGTCGAGGAGGGGCGAGGGTTTCAGTTTGGTGGTAGGGCGCGTCACTCCGTGCGCGCCGTCGTCGGTTTGCGAGCCAGCGGCGGGCAAGGGACTGCCCGCCCTACCTTTCGCAGCGGCCTTTTTTGCCACGCGGCGGGAATAATTGTTTTCAAGCGGCTTGCAAATTCGCGTCGCTCTGATCAGGGCTGGAACCCAATGGGCCGGCAAAATACCGGCCCTCTCATCACAACTGTTCCGGGTGCGTTATCAAATCCGCGATGCGCATGAGCAAGCGCCCGGCTGCGCCGCCGTCAATCACGCGATGATCGAAGCTCAACGTGAGGTTCGCTTCCATCACCGGCACGAACCGGTCTTTGCTCGCGTTCCAACTGGGTGTGCGCCGGGCGGCGCCGATGCCGAGCACCAGCGATTGCTCCGGCAACGGGATGGGCGTGGCCCAGGTCAGTCCGAACGTGCCGAAATTCGTCACGGTGGCAACGGAACCGCCCGTCACTTCCGGCGGCAGCTTGCGTTGCCGCGCCAGTTCGACCAGTTCGTTGTAAGGCCCGATCAAATCCTTCAGCGACTGTTTGTCCGCGCGGCGGATGACGGGAACCAGCACGCCTTCTTCAGCTTCGACTGCGAATGCGATGTCAATCGAGGAGGGATGCACAATTTTATTTCCCACCAGCCGGCCCGCGGGAGCGCTGTTTTCCGCCAGCGCCACCGCCAGCGCGCGCAAGCAGCAAAGCGCCGGCCCGGGTTTTGGCCGGGTGACTTTGCGATAGGCAAAAAGCGGATCGAGACAGACCGGCAGGCCGACATGGGCAATGGGGCGTGTCCAACTGCGCCGCATCGCATCGGCCACGGCCACGCGCATGAATGATGCCGGGGTTATCTTTTGTTTTTCGAGATGCGCGATAAATCTTTCGAAATCCTCAACGGTCACCCGGCCCGCCGCGCCGCTGCCGGCCACGCCCGCGAGGTCGGCGGCGTGCAAACCGAGTTCATTCATGCGCGCCTTGAGCCGCGGCGAAAGATAACTGGCGCCAGCCGCGTTCGCCGGCACGGGCAATCCCCGCACCGTCGGTTGAACGCGGTTCCTGCCACCGTTCGCGTCCGGCGCGGAAATGCGGTCGGTGTCGCCGGTTTTCGCCGGCGCGGGAATGTCAAACCCCAATCGCGCCGCTTCTTCGTTCGTCGCCTCAATGTGGCCGAGCACCACGCCGACGGCGTAGCTTTCGTTCAATTGCGCGGTGAATTTTTCAATGCGCCCGCGGCAGGGCGAAGTCACGTTCATGTTGGCTTTATTGGTCTCGACTTCGATCAAATCCTGGTCGGCTTCGACGGTGTCGCCGGGCTGGACGAGGAAGTTGATGATGTTGGCCTCGGCGATGGACTCGCCCAGTTGCGGCATGATGATGGGAATTCGCGGCATGGGATCAGGATGGGATGTTGGAGTGATGGAGTATTGGAGTGGTGAGGTGGCTTGGTGGATTGATGGATTGATGGATTGGTGGGACGGCGATTTGTTGCAACAATCCAACCATCCAACCATCCAATAATCCAGTGCTCCGGCACTCCATTGCTCCATCACTCCAATATTTCATTTTCTTCAATTTCACAGTCGTAAAAGTTTTCGCGCGGCGCCAGCGACGGCGTGCGCGGTGGGACGGTGCGCGGTCCACAAATTGGGATGATACGGCACCGGCGTGTCCTTGGCGTTGAGCCGTTGCGGCGGCACGTCGAGCAAATCAAATCCTTCGCTCGTGACCCGGGCGATGACTTCCGCCGTCACTCCTCCCCACGGCCAGGCTTCACCCACGCAAAGCAAACGTCCCGTGCGCGCGACGCTGGCCATCACGGTGTCCGTGTCGAGCGGTTTCACCGAACGCAAATCCACCACTTCAATTTCCCAACCTTCCGGGACGAGTTCAACGGCGGCTTCGAGCGCTTCATGCACCATGGCGCTGTAGGCAACGATGGTCATGTCGCGGCCTTCACGCGCGATGCGGGCTTTGCCGACGGGCAGCGCTTCGCTCGGTAATTTTTCGGCCTTGAGGTGGTAGTAAAGGAATTTGTGCTCGCAAAAAATCACCGGATCGTCAATCGCCACCGCTTCGAGCAACATGCTGTAAGCATCTTCCACGGTCGCCGGCGTCATCACCACCAGGCCGGGATAGTGCGCGTAAATCGTCTCCAGACTCTGGCTGTGAAACGGCCCGCTGCCGGATGTGCCGCCGAAGGGCAGCCGCACGGTGATTGGGCACGGCACTTTCGTGCGCCAAAAAAGCGTCGCGGCCTGGTTGACAATCTGGTTGAAACCAACGGTGGAGAAATCCGCGAACTGCATTTCGATGATCGGCCGCATGCCTTCAATCGCCGCGCCGACGGCCAGACCGATCATCGCGTCCTCGCTGATGGGCGCATCAATCACGCGACCGGGAAATTCCTTCGCCAGATTTTTCGTGGCCTTGAACGCGCCGCCGAAAGCGCCGATATCCTGCCCGTAAATGAACACGCGCGGGTCATCGCGCAGTGCATGAGCCTGCGCTTCGCGGATGGCTTCGAGATAGGTGATGCTCATCGTGGAGTTGAAAAACGAACATCCAACATCCAACATCCAACATCCAACGCCCAATGCTGCCGCGCGCACGGCAATTGGATGTTGAGCGTTCGATGTTGGATGTTGGATGTTTTAAAAGAATTATTCATGCCCCTCGTTCAAATGTCCGGTTGAAAGCGCGCGCCAGTCCTCGGTAAACGGATCGGGCGTGGGTTCGCGTTGGACCTGGGCGACGGCTTCCTCGATTTCGCGGACAATTTCGCCGCGCAGCGCGGCCAACGCCGCGGCGTCCGCCCATTTTTGGCGCAGCAGATGTTCCTCGGCGACTTTCAAACAATCGCGCCCGGCCGGCGACGCCTTTAATTTCGGATCAATGTAACTGGCGTCGTCGTGTTCGCCGTGACCGCAAAGCCGGAGCAGCGTGGCGACGACCATTTGCGGGCCGCGGCCGGCGCGGGCGCGCGCCACGGCGTCACCCACAATCTTCAGACACGCGGACAAATCCGTGCCATCCACGGAATGGGATTCCACGCCATAACCGGCGGCCCGGTCCGCCAGGTCGCGGCAGGCAAATTGGCGGTCGTTCGGCGTCGAGTAGGCGTAATGGTTGTTGGCGATGATGAGCACGAGCGGCAATTTCTCAATGGCGGCTTGATTGAGCGCCTCATGAAACGCGCCGGTGGCCGTGCCGCCATCGCCGATGCACGTCGCGCCCACCATGCCGGTGAGGCCTTTCATGCGGCGCGCGAACAACGTGCCGTTCACGACGGAAATCATTGCGCCGAGATGGCTGACCATCGGCAAATAGCCTTCCTTTGGCCGGCCGCGATGAACGTTGCCGTCGCGGCCACGCATCGGGCCGAGCACGGAACCCAGATACGTCCGCACGGCGTCAACCACCGGTTCGCCAAACGCCAGCCGTCCGGCCGTGTCGCGGATCAGCGGTGCGAACACGTCGCTCTTTTTCAGCGACAAACCGACGGAAACGCTCAAGGCTTCCTGGCCGCGGCCAATAAAAACGCCGCCATGAATTTTGCCGGCGCGGTAGAGGCCGGCGCATTTGTCGTCCAACATGCGCGCCAGCAGCATGAAGCGATACGCGATGAGGTGCGTGTCGCGAAAAGAGGTCGCGTCACCCACGGGGTCGGCGTCGAGCACCGTTTGGAGCATGGCGGAAGTTTATCGCCACTCGCGCGCGCCAGCAATGTTTCTTTCCAAACCACGGGTTGGGGCGCACTCGGAGGGCGGGTTGTCCAAAGGGAACGGAGCGCGGGTGTCCCACCCGCAGCCGCCCGGATTGCCAAATGAGCGCACGAAATTCCACGGTTTTTAGGGTTGTCAAACGTGCTGCGGCTGAGACTCCGATAAACTCCGATGAACTCCGATTAATCGCGAGCCGGTCGCGAGCCGGTCGCGAGCCGGTCGCGAGCCGGCAGCCGCGCTCCGCCGTCTCCAAAATGATTTGGGCAACACGCCCCGGACACTGCCACCAATGCACGATGCCGCGTCCGCGTGGAACGCCGGATTCATCCGGCAGGGGAGCAACCGGTGCGTGTTGCTGCCGGATAAATCCGGCGTTCCGGTGGTTTTTTACATTAAAAATCGGATTGGCTAAATGTAGGGAATCTTGTCTACTAAGGAATGCTTCCTGCTGCTTTTTTAACAAAATGTTGAATTTTGAATCATGAGTCAGCCGGCATTTCAGATCTTGTTGGTCAGCGACGACCCAAAGCTATTGGCGACGTTGTCCAATGTGTTGCATGCAGATAACGTCGCCTTCGCCCTGGAGCGCAACGCGGGCGAAGCGCTTCAATTTCTCCGCTCCAGTCCGGTTGATCTGGTGCTGGTTGACCTGGTGTCGTCCAGTGCGGAAGGCTTTAAGTTCCTGCACCAGCTCCAGGAGAACCCGCTGGCAAGTTTCACGCTCATCACGGCGCTTACCGCGCCGACCAACACGGTGGACAAATTGCGCGCGTTTGACCTGGGGGTTTACGATTGCATGGACAAGCCGTTTGAAGCCCTGGTATTTCGCGCGCGTTTGCGCGCCCAGTTGGAAACCAAGCGCCGGCACGACGACTTGGGCCGGCACAACGACAGTTTGACCGAGGCCCGTCTCGCCGCCGAAGCGGCGGTGCGCGCCAAATCCGATTTTCTCGCGTCCATGAGCCACGAGATCCGCACGCCGATGAACGGCGTCATCGCCATGGTCAGCCTGCTCCTCGAAACATCCCTCACCGCCGAGCAGCGCAGCTATCTCGAAACCATCCAGACCAGCAGTGAATCGCTGCTGGCCATCGTCAACGACATTCTTGACTTTTCCAAAATCGAAGCGGGGAAACTGGAACTGGACTCGCGGCCATTCGACTTGCGCACCTGCGTGGAGGATGCGCTCGACCTGCAGGCCGCGCGCGCCTTTGGAAAAAATCTCGATCTGGCGTATCAGATGGACGATGGGATTCCGGTGACCGTCGAAGGCGATTCACTGCGGTTGCGGCAGGTGCTCGCCAATCTCTTGAGCAACGCCATCAAGTTCACTGAAAAAGGCGACGTGCTCGTTCAGGTCAAATTGCTCTCGATGAAACCGGATGAGGCGCAGAACAATTCGCTGCTGCACCTGCATTTTTCCGTGCGCGACACGGGCATCGGCATTCAGCCCGAACGTCTGGCGCGGTTGTTCAAACCATTCTCGCAGGGGGATGCCTCGACCGCGCGGCACTATGGTGGCACGGGCCTGGGTCTGGCCATCAGCAAACAACTCGTCGAATTGATGGGCGGCAAAATGTGGGCCGAGAGTTCACACGGCGTGGGCTCGACGTTCCATTTCACCATCAATTTTCAGGCCGAAAAACAGCCGGCGCCGTTTGCCCTGGCGGGACCTCAATCCAAACTCGCTGATTTGCGACTTTTAATTGTGGACGACAACGCCACGGTCCGCCGTGTGGTTGCCGAGCAGGTGGCCAAATGGGGAATGGTTCCGTACAGCGCCGAAAGTCCGCAGCAGACCCTCGAACGGCTTAAAAAGGGTGAACAATACGATCTGGGCGTCCTGGATTTGCAAATGCCCGGCATGGACGGCCTTGCGCTGGCCATGGAAATTCACAAATTGTCCGGCGCGGAGATGATGCCGCTGGTGCTGCTCATGCCGTTGGGTCTGCACTCGGATGCGCCCGGCAGCACGCACATCGTGTTCGCCCACACGGTCAACAAACCTGTCAAACCAGCGCAGCTTTGCGAAGCGCTCGTTCGCGCCCTGCTCAGTCCGAAAGCCGCCGTGCGCCAGCAACCGACAGCGAGACCAGGGCAACCCCTCACCGAGCGATTGCCCTTGAGCATCCTTTTGTGCGACGACAACGCCATAAACCAAAAGGTTGCCGCGCGCATTTTGCAATCCATCGGCTATCAGCCCGATCTCGCTGCAAACGGACGCGAAGCACTCGACGCGCTGGATAAAAAGCCGTATGATTTGATTTTTATGGACGTGTTGATGCCGGAGATGGACGGTTTGGAAGCCACGCGCGCCATTCGCGAACGACAGAAGGATGGCGTGGCGCATCCGAATTACCAATCCCGCATCATCATTGTTGCCATGACCGCGCAGGCAATGCAGGGCGACCGCGAAAAATGCCTGGCCGCCGGCATGGACGATTATCTCTCCAAACCAATTCTCCCGAAGGACGTTCGCGCCATCGTCGAACGCTGGGGTTCGCAAGCGACTCCGGCGGCACCGGTCGCGACGGCGCCCAAAGCCGACGTGCCCGCACCTGTGCCGCCGCCCAAAGCTGAAGTGCCCGCGCCCGCACCCGTGCCGATGGCCAAAGCCGACGCGCCCGCGCCGGCGCCCAAAGCTGATGTGCCCGTGCCCGTACTCGCGCCCGCCGATGAAGAACCGCCGGTGGAGATGGAAATCTTGAACGATTTGACCGACGGCAATGCGGACAGTTTGCGCGAATTGGTTGACTTGTTTTTCAAGCAGACCAGCCAGCAATTAGAGCAACTGGAAGCCGCCGTGCGCGCGAACAAAGCCGAAGATGTCCGCCGCGTGGCGCACAGTTGCGCGGGCGCGAGCGCCACGCTGGGCATGACGCGGTTCGTGCCGCTGCTCCGTAAATTGGAAAGACAAGGCGCCTCCGGCATGCTGACCAGCGCCACGCAGGTTTACGAAGACACCGCGCGCGAATTCAAACTCATTCAAAATTTTCTGACGGCGCAGTTAAATTCCGCCGCGCCGACACCAGCCACTGTTCATTTATGAAACCACCCCCCATCAATAACGACGAAACCACTTCGGCGGCACCAACTGCGCCCTCACCCAAAGCCGGCGCGCCCGCGCCCGCCGTTGAAGTGCTGCCGGTGGAAATGGACCGCTTGAACGATTTGACCGACGGCAACGCGGACAGTTTGCGCGAATTGGTTGACTTGTTTTTCAAGCAGACCACCCAGCAATTGGCGCAACTGGAAGCCGCCGTGCGCGCGAACAAAGCCGAAGAAGTCCGCCGCGTGGCGCACAGTTGCGTGGGCGCGAGCGCCACGCTGGGCATGACGCGGTTCGTGCCGCTGCTCCGTGAATTGGAAAAGCAGGGCGCTTCCGGCACGCTGACCACTGCCGCGCAGGTTTACGAAGAGGCCGCGCGCGAATTCAAACTCATTCAAAATTTTCTGGCGGCGCAGTTGAATCCCGCTACGCCGCCGGATGCCGCTCATTCATGAAAAAAATCCTTATCATCGAAGATGACCAGATTGTTTCGAATGTTTATCGAAACAAACTCACCGTGGAAGGTTATCAGGCCGAGGTCGCGCTTGACGGCGAGACGGGTCTGAAGATGATGCGCACGTTCCAGCCCGATGTCATCGTGCTTGACCTCATGCTGCCCAAAATGTCAGGCGTCGAAGTCATCAAGCAAATTCGCAGCGAAGCGGACTTTTCCAAACTGCCGATCATTGTTTTTTCGAACACCTATTTGACCAACCTGATTCAGGATGCGTGGAAGGCCGGCGCGACGAAATGTGTCTCCAAAATCAACTGTCCGCCCAAGGAACTGTTGGAACTGGTACGCCGCACCGTCGTTGGCGGCGTGGTTTCGCCTGCCCTTCCGAAGACTGAAGGTGTGCCGGTCACCAAACCCGCCCCGGTTGTCAGCGAGGCGGATGCCGAATTTCAGGCCGAGCTCCGAAAAACATTAATTGCCAGCCTGCCCGCCACGCTCGTTGCCTTGCGCGCCGGTTTGCAAAGTTTCATCAAGTCAGACACCGAAGTGGCGCAGCTCAAACACATCCACGAACTCTACCGCCGCGTCCACGCGGTCAACGGCAACGCCAGCATCGCCGGCCTCGTCCCAATCGCACATCTGGCCGCCGCGCTCGAGGCCTTGCTCAAGGAACTCTACGAAAATCCGAAAAACATCAACTCCTCAACCCTGCGCACCGTCGCCGCCACCGTGGATTTTCTCGGCTTCCTGTTTGAACACGGCACACGGCCCGACAAACAGGAAATTCCCCCTGCCAGCATTCTGGTCGTGGACGACGAGGCCGTTTCCCGCCGCGCCATCATTTACGCGCTCGAAAAAGCGCAGCTCCAGTCTGTCAGCGTCGAAGACCCGAACGCCGCCTTCAAGCTGCTTACCGAAAATAACTTCGACCTTGTGTTTCTTGACGTGGACATGCCGGGCATGACCGGCTACGAACTCTGCACCAAGCTGCGCAACCTGCCTTTGCACAAGAAAACTCCGGTCGTTTTCATTACCATCCTCAGCGACTTCGACAGCCGCACCAGCTCCATGATGGCCGGCGGCAACGACTTCATTGTCAAGCCGTTTCTCTTCATCGAACTCACCGTCAAGGCCCTCATCCACGTCCTGCGCGGCAAATTACAGCCGGCCAAATGATCGGGAGTCATCCGGCTTCCGGCTCCCGACTTCCTGGTTTTCGGGGGGCGCAACCGGGCACTGCGGCGGAACGCCGCATTCATGCGGCAGCGACCCGCGTGATTTAACGTCCTGCCGGATAAATCCGGCGTTCCTGCCGGAACGATGTGACTGGACTTTTCGCAGTATCAAGGTGCGCCCGTTTTCGGGGAACACTCATGTTAATTCTTGCGTCAACAACCTGGCGTGGTTCATGCTTGCTCCAGTAAGTCGCATTCGCACGATTATGAAAATTAAATCCATTAACAGGGAATTGTCCGACAAACGCAAAGTCGCTTTTCGCACGGAACCGCAGATTGACGCTCCGGTGTTTGAACAGATCCGGCGATTGTTACAACAGTCGCTGGTGTTAAAAGGTGTGGGGGTGGAACTGACCGAAGGATGTCTGGTTGTGATTCATCCCACCTTCACGCCGGAACTGGCCAAAAACGTCAACGACCTTTTGAATGCGGCCGAGAATGCCGTGCGGCAGTCCAGGGAGGATGCCCGGAAACGAGCGGAACTGGAACAAACCGAAAAAAACAATGCCGTCCAATCGGCATCCAGTGCCTTCGGCGTGCCCGTCGAGTAATTGGTTGAGCCGTGACGGCAAAGAAAAATGGGAGGCTACGCCCATGTCGCTCTGACGAGTTTGGGGTGATTTGGGAAATTATCAACGATGCCGCCCAAGCCTACCAGGGTGTCATTCCCCAAGACCGCTGGCATGAACCCTACATGTCGTTTGCCGAATTGAAGGAGCAGATGGAAAGGGGTGTGGTTTTCTGGGGAATGGAGCTGGACGGAAAACTGGCCGGGGTGATGGGAATTCAACCGATCCAGGATGTCACGCTCATCCGGCACGCTTATGTGCGCACCGTCTTCCGGAATCAGGGCATCGGCGGCAACTTGTTGAAGCATCTGCGCGCCTCGACGACCCGGCCGATTTTGATTGGAACCTGGGCGGCGGCAATATGGGCCGTTGCCTTCTATGAGAAACACGGCTTTCGGAAGGTGACTCCCGCGGAAAAGGATCGGCTGCTCAAAAAGTACTGGTCAATTCCCGATCGTCAGATTGAAACCTCGGTGGTGCTCGCGGACGATAAATGGTTTGGGATGGCCTGACCGGAAGCGCAAGTGATACCATCGCTTCTCCGTGGCGTGGAGAACAGGGTCGGGGAACGAAATTTCGCGTTTTGGACTGCGGCGGGAAGCGGAGCGCCACGCCGCTTTGGATTAGGCCTGTTGTCTTGGTTGTCCCCACAAAAGCGCTGTCGCCGCTGCGCTCTGCCAGCGCAGTCCAAAAGCCACCGCCAGTTCAGGCCGTGTGTCATCCAGCCACGACCGAAGCGCTGAACATTTCCTTCGCCATCACCCCGTCGGACACCTTTGTCACCGCGCCCGTCATGCGAATGGAATAATCGTCGCCAATCTCGATGGCGATGACGCCGCCGGGCATGTGGACGGAAAGCTCGCGGTCGCACAGGCCGAGCCGGTGCGCCACCGCCGCCGCCGCGCTGCTGCTGCTGCCGCTGGCCAGCGTGTAACCCGCGCCGCGTTCCCAGATTTCAATTTGAATGTTCCGCCGGTCGAGCACCTTCATGAATTGCACGTTGGTGCGGTTCGGGAAACGCAGGTGCGTTTCCAGCAGCGGGCCCATTTGTCGGGCGAGGTCGGCGCTGATTTTCGGCAATGGCAGCACGCAATGCGGATTGCCAATCGTCGCCGCGCAAAAGGTGAATTGCTGTCCACGCAGATGAATCGGTTCGTTGATGACTTCGCGGCGCGGGCCGGCCACAGGAATTTCGTCGCTCCAGAAACTGACCTTGCCCATCTCGACGCGCACGGTTTTGCCGCGGTCCATCACCTCGGCCTGCACGAGGCCGCCAGGCGTTTCGAGGGCAAACTCATTCTGGCGGACCAGTTTCTTGTCCCACAGGTAACGCGAAAAAATCCGCAGGCCGTTGCCGCTTTTCTCGGCCTCGCTGCCGTCGGGATTGAAGATGCGGAGCGCGAACTTTGCTTTTTTGGAGGGCAGGGGACCGAGCAAAATGCCGTCCGAGCCGACACCATAATTGCGATGGCAAATCGTTTTGACCTGCGCGGTTGTCAGCGGCGACGGCAGGTTCTTCGGGTCAATGACAATGTAGTCGTTGCCCAGCGCGTGATACTTGGTGTAGGCCCAAAGCATGGGCAAAGAATAGCGCGTCGCGCGCGAAGCGCAAAACAGAATAGTGGCACAGGCCTCTTCGGCCCAGCGCTGCTCTATCCATTCGCGCAAGTGGCTTGTCCCCTGAGTAATGTCTTGGGTACGAAAGCAAAACTTCACGGTTGATTTCGTCCTCGTTCTCGTCCTCGTCCTCGAAACAGGTGCGGATCGTCGAGAACGAGAACGAGGACGACGACGAGGACGAGTCGAAAAAGCTTTTCTCACCCCTTCGCTCAACCACTTGCGCCGGACTTTAGAGCACCCCTGCTTCCGGCCTGTGTACTTTAGTTTTTCAGGATGGCCTCGATTTCCCGAAGTTCATCGGCGCCAAGAGTCAGATTGTTCAATGCGCCGACGGCGTCTTCAATTTGTGCGACGCGGCTGGCGCCAACCAGTGCGGAGGTCATTCCCGGATGGCGCAGCACCCAGACCAGCGCCATTTGGGCGAGAGTCTGGCCGCGCGCCCTGGCCAGTTTGTCCAGCCGTTTTGCCTTGGCGACTTTGTCGGGGGTGACCTGTTCCGGCCGCAGAAAACCGTGGGGTTTGGAAGCGCGCGAGCCTTTGGGAATACCTTGAAGGTATTTGTCCGTTAGCAATCCTTGCGCCAGCGGCGAGAACGCAATGCAGCCGAGGCCTTCCTGCGCGAGCGTCTCCAGCAGGCCGCCTTCAATCCAGCGGTTGAACATGCTGTAGGACGCCTGGTGAATGAGGCACGGCGTGCCGAGCGCGCGAAGAATTTGCGCAGCCTGGCGGGCCGGCTCCGGCTGATAATTGGAAATGCCCGCGTATAACGCCCGTCCGCTGCGCACGATGAAATCCAGCGCGCCCATCGTTTCCTCCAAGGGGGTGTCGGGGTCGGGCCGATGGGAATAAAAAATGTCCACGTAATCCAGTTTCAGGCGTTTCAAGCTCTGGTCGAGGCTGGCGACGAGATATTTGCGCGAACCCCATTCGCCGTAAGGTCCCGGCCACATCAAATAACCCGCCTTCGTGGAGATGATCAGTTCGTCGCGGTAGGGTTTCAAATCGGTGCCGAAAATGCGCCCAAAATGTTCCTCCGCCGAACCGGGCGGCGGTCCATAGTTGTTGGCCAGGTCGAAATGCGTGATGCCCAAATCGAACGCGCGGCGCACCATCATCCGGCCGTTTTCAAAGACGTCCACGCCGCCAAAGTTATGCCACAGCCCGAGCGAAATGGCGGGAAGCTTGAGACCACTGCGGCCGCTGCGATTGTAACGCATGCCTTGGTAACGGGAATCCGATGGCGAATATTTCATGGCGTTTTCTCGAACGGAGAATACCGGCGTGCGCGTGAAGCTCAACTCTAAACCAGAGTATTTTGGGGGCATCTTGGCACTGCCACCGGAACGCCGCATTTATGCGGCAGCGCGGGACGGATGTAACGTACTGCCGGATGAATCCGGCGTTCCTTACCGAATCACGCCTCTCGTTGGGGGCAGTGTCAAGGGCGTGTTGCCCAAACCAGTATGGGTGGGGCGAGGCTACTGACGAGCCGGTGTTTTCCGCAGAATGACGGTTTGCGAGGACGCTCGCCCCACTCCCAAAGCTCACGAAATTGGTTTGGGCAACACGCCCTCAAGATGCGCCGGTGTCTTTGTCTTTTGCTTGCTCGCGTTTTGATTCTTCCACATGAAATTTGTGGAGGAAGCGGTGAAATGCGGGGGCAAAAACGATTCCAATGCTCGTGATGAACGCCAGACCGCTGAACAGCGCGTAGCAACCGGCGAAAATTTTCCCCCCATTGGTTTGCAACGACGACACCGGCCCCATCCCGGACAAAATCATCGCCGCATTAACGAAGGCGTCCACCCACGACATTGACTCAAACGCGCGGTAGCCAACCATGCCAATGCCGAGCGCGACCGCGATGACCAGCAGAGCCACAGCCGCGCTCCGCGCCATGCGCGCGTAAAATTGCCGGCGCGGCAACAATGGTTGTGAGCGATGCTCGAACATAAATCAGGCATTGGTAGGGCGCGTCACTCCGTGCGCGCCGCAGTCATGGTGCATACGAGCGGCGGGCAGAGGACTGCCCGCCCTACCCCAAATTATTCCGGTTATCATCAGGAATAATTTCATTTCGTCGCTTGTACGTTGCCGGTGATTTCATGCACGTCCTGGAGGCCGTGCTTCTGCATGAACTCGCGAATGCCGGCAATCACCTGCAATGTCGTCTGCGGCTCGTAAAAATTCGCCGTGCCCACGGCCACCGCCGTCGCGCCGGCCATCATGAACTCGATGGCGTCCGCCGCGTTCTGGATGCCGCCCATGCCGATGATCGGAATCTTCACCACCTTCGCCGCTTCCCAGACCAGTTTGATGGCAATGGGTTTGATGCATGGCCCCGTCAGGCCGCCGGTGACGTTCGCCAGCTTCGGTTTGCCGGTCTCGATGTCTATCGCCATGGCCGGATAACTGTTCGTCACCGCCAGCGCATCACTGCCCGCTTCCGCTGCCGCCCGGGCGTAAGGCGCAATGTTCACCACATTCGGACTCATCTTGGTGATGAGCGGCAGTTCCGTTACCTTCCGGCACGCGGCCACCACCTGCTTGAGCAGTTTTACGTCCGTCCCGAACTGCGCTCCGCCTTCCTTGATGTTCGGGCAGGAAACATTGATCTCCAGCGCACCAACGCCGCCGAGCGCGTCGAATCGCCGCGCCACCTCGGCGTATTCGTCAACCGTAGTGCCCCAGATGTTGATGATGGTGGGCACCTTCAATTTTTTGAGGAACGGCCAGTATTTTTTTATGAACCCGTCCACACCCGGCCCTTGGAGGCCGATGGCGTTGAGCATGCCGCTGGCGACCTCAGCCGTGCGCGGCGTGGGGTTGCCGCGAACCGGATGCAGCCGGATGCCCTTCACGACGACTGCGCCGAGTTGGTTCAGGTCGAGGAGTTGCGCGTATTCGACGCCGTAGCCGAAGGTGCCCGACGCCACCATCACCGGATTTTGCAATGTCAGCGTGCCGATTTTGACGGAGAGATTCATGGATGCGCCTCCGGACTGAAGGAAGAAATGGATGAACATCCAACATCCAACAGCCAACACCGAACAACCAATGGCTTCGCCCACCCACTGCGGGAATTGGATGTTGGATGTTCGATGTTGAGTGCCTGCTCGCGATTTATCGGAGTTGGATGTGTCCCTTGCATAAATTGAAAATTCACTTGACTGCCTCCCACACAACCTGATGCGCATCAAACACCGGGCCTTCCGCACAGGTGCGCTGGTATTCCCAGCCGTCGCCGGCCTTGACGGGAATCACACAGGTCAGGCAGACGCCGACGCCGCAGCACATATGTTCGTCCATGGAAAGTTCCGCCGGCACCTTGAATTCTTCGGCGATTTTGCCAACGGCTTTCAACATTCCCGTTGGTCCGCAGGCAAACAGCTTTCGGCCTTTCGTGCGGCGTTTCAATTCCGCCTGCAGCGGTTTCGTCACGAGTCCTTTCTCGCCGTGGCTGCCGTCCTCAGTGGTCACGCGCACGTCCCAGCCGAGCGACTGGAATTCTTTTTCGCACAAAATGTCCACGCGCCGCCGGCCGCCGACGAAGACGATGCCTTTTTGCGGCGAGCGTTGCGCGAGCAGGTACATCGCGGCCATCCCGTAGCCGCCCGCGACGAGCAGCGGAGTTTCGCCGCCGCGCTTCGGGACGGTGAATCCATGGCCCAGCGGTGCAATCACGCTGAGTTCCTCGCCGGCTTGCATTCGCACGAGGACCTCGGTGCCTTTGCCGACGGTTTTGTAGAGGATGGAAAAGGTATCGCCGGAAACCTGGAAGATGCTGAACGGTCGTCGCAATAGTGCGTCCTTCAGCGGCAACACGCGGACGTGGGCGAACTGACCCGGTTGGATCCGGGGGGCAATCCGCGGTGCGCGCACCACGAGGCGAAAATAAGAATCGGTATCGCGCTCGTTGGAAACAATCTGGACGGTTTGCTCAAGCATTGTCGCGGTTGAGCATGGTCGGCAGCCGCAAACCTGTCAACTTTGAGGTGTCGAAACCAGATGCACGCAGAATTGACGCTTTCCGCTTTTGCCCTTGCTCCCAACTCCTGTCTCCTATTTGCCAATAAAACATTTGCGAAAGCTCCGCCACGGCTTACGATGCCCATCAATCTGCATGGGTTATGGGAAAGTGATTCGAGTGAACCTGACCGACTACCACGCCAAATACTTTGCGCACGAGCTGACGAAGCGCTGCTCGTCGGACAGCATGGAGAAACTTGCTGGCGCTGTGGCCGGGGCGCAGGTGGATTTGAACCCGCACCAAGTAGATGCAGCGCTCTTTGCTTTCAATTCCCCGCTGTCCAAAGGCGCGTTGCTGGCCGATGAAGTCGGCTTGGGCAAGACCATTGAGGCGGGTACTCGTTGCAGGTGGAGAACCTGCCCAAAGCGCCTGCCTGCGCCGAGGCTTCGGCAGGCAGGCCGCCCAAGCCGGGGCAACAGGATTTGATTTAACCGCATCCACCTACGTCCCGCATTGGGGATTTCGGTGGACAGGAAGAACACAGAGAACGTAAAAGGACATGGCGAAAGAACTGGAAAAGAAATCTGAGATCGTCCTTTACCAGACGGAGGACGGGCGCACGCAATTGGAGGTCCGGCTGGAAAATGAAACGGTCTGGTTGACCCAGGGCCAGATGGCGGAGTTGTTCCAGACGACCATTCCAAATATCAGCATGCACATTCGCAACGTCTTCTCCGAGGGCGAGTTAAAGCCGGATTCAGTTGTTAAGGAATCCTTAACAACTGCCGCCGACGGGAAGAATTACCAAACCAAGTTTTTCAATCTGGATGTCATCATCTCCGTTGGCTACCGGGTAAAATCGCTGCGCGGCACGCAGTTTCGCATCTGGGCGACGCAGCGATTGCGGGAATACATCGTGAAGGGGTTCACGCTGGATGACGAGCGATTGAAACAGGGAGGCGGGAAGTATTTCGACGAACTGACGGCGCGCATCCGGGAAATCCGCGCTTCGGAAAAGAATTTCTACCAGAAAATCAAAGACATTTACGCGACGAGCAGGGGAGTCTCGCCGCCGCGCTTCGGGACGGTGAATCCATGGCCCAGCGGCGCAATTACGCTGAGTTCCTCGCCGGAACGCATCTGCGATAGAAGCTCGGTGCCTTTGCCGACGGTTTTGTAGAGGATGGAAAACGTGTCGCCCTCGACTTGGAAGATGCTGAACGGCCGCCGCAATAGTGCGTCCTTCAGCGGCAACACGCGGACGTGGGCGAACTGACCCGGTTGGATCCGGGGGACAATCCGCGGTGCGCGCACCACGAGGCGAAAATAAGAATCGGTATCGCGCTCGTTGGAAACGATCTGGACGGTTTGCTCAAGCATTGGCGGTTGCCAGCATGGTCGGCGGCGGCAAACCTGTCAACTTTGCGTGCAAATGGCCACAGAAAAATACGCGGGATTGCGTGATGACGTAGAATTTGCCAGTCTCAAAGACGCACAGAGCTTATGCCCGCAACTACTGAAATGCAGAGACCGCTCCTCGGGAGCGAAATGCCGCCGGTGGCTGACACGTTTAACGAGGACGCACGAATCGTTCTGGCGCAAGGTGATTCCCTCAAAACGCTTTGCGATCTTCCATCCGGCTTCGCGAAACTCATCATTTCATCGCCGCCATACAACATCGGCAAAGCGTATGAGCAACAGGTGGCTTTGGAAGAATATCTGCGGTCACTCGATCCGATCTTGCGTGAACTGGTTCGCGTTCTTTCGCCGACGGGGTCGCTGTGTTGGCAGGTTGGCAACTACGTCGAGAATTCCGAAGTGTTCCCGCTCGACATCTGGTTTTATCCAACTTTCAAACGCCTTGGGCTCAAATTACGCAATCGTGTCGTTTGGCACTTTGAGCATGGACTGCACTGTTCGGTTCGTTTCTCAGGCCGCTACGAAACTTTGCTCTGGTTCACGAAGGGAGAAGACTACACTTTCAATCTCGACGTGATTCGTGTGCCCTCGAAGTATCCCGGCAAAACCCATTTCACAGGACCAAAATACGGCCTGCCTTCTGGCAATCCGCTCGGCAAAAATCCCAGTGACGTTTGGAAGCTGATGGCGCACGAGTGGGAAACGGGTTTGTGGGAGATTCCAAACGTGAAAGCAAATCATCCTGAAAAGACGTTTCATCCCTGCCAGTTTCCGATCGAACTGGTTGAGCGTTGTGTTCTCAGCATGACCAACGAAGATGACTGGGTTTTGGATCCGTTTTCAGGTGTCGGCTCAGCACTCTTGGCTGCACTGCGTCACAATCGAAGGGCGATGGGATGTGACAAAGAGCCGGCTTACATAGACGAAGCCAAGCGACGGATTAAGTCTCTTTACGCGGGCACGCTTCCTTATCGGCAGCTTGGGAAACCAGTTCACCAACCAACAGGTCGTGAAAAAGTTTCCCAAATCCCCAAGCAGTGGTTACAAAACGGGGACAGCCACGAAAAGGAGCTTCTGTGAAAATTGCCGGCATTTACTCGTTCAACAACGGTGAAACCGTGGTGAAGCGGAAATATGCCGACCTTCGCAAAGAGGTCGAGCGCGCCATTACTAAGATTGACGCGTTGGCTTGCAAGACGAAGGAGAGCGAGGAAAAGACAATGCCGGGCGACATGCTCTACTCGCCAGTTGCGCTGAACGAAGCGTTCAAGGTGCAGCTTGGGCCATTGGGTTGGAAATCGATTCGGGTCAAATGCGAATACCCAACTGAATTTTACGTGAAGAATTACAAGCCCAAAAAACTGCGCAAAGGCGCGTTTCGAGAAATGGATTTCGTGAAGCGTAAACTCGGCGTTGAGGTGCAGTTCGGTAAATATTCGTTTATGGTTTATAACGTCGCAGCCAAGATGACCATCTTCCGAAACCTCGGATTCATTGACACCGGCATCGAGGTCGTTCCCGTGAAAGCGATGGCTGATGAGATGAGCAGCGGCGTTAGTTATTTTGAGCAGTTCGTCTGGGACTTGGAGAAACGAGGCAAGGCGGACATTGACATCCCGGTTTTGATTTTCGGAATTGATGTTTAACTCCCGCCATGCTGAACCAAGCAGTCAAACTGGACTGACTGGATCAGCGGCGCGATGCTTGTTCTATTGCACTGCACGCGCACGTTGACCCGATTCTTCAAGCTACGGCAGCACCGCCCGATAAAACCGCGTGCTCGAATTGGTCACGGTGGTATCGGTGAATTGTATCATGCCGTTCGAGTTCACGAGCAAAGCTGTCGGCGTCCAATCAACAAGGTTCGTTGAACTTTCCACGAGGTAATTGTAATTGGATGCGCCAGTCAGTTGCAAAAGCGGGGTGGTGTTTGTTATCGAAATGCCGAGCGTAAGCGGCGTGGTGATTCCGACAAATCCAGTCACCACGTTGGTCACAGTGATACTTGATGAAGTGTTGTCAAACGAATCAAGCCGGAAGCCAAGCACATAAACGCCGTTTGTGACCGTGTTCGGTAAAAAGAATCGGTAAGTCTGCAAGTCCGGCGATACGACGCGCTCATCCACCGTGCCGATTTGATTCGTGTCCCACAAAACCGTCAGCAACCCTTCCGCATTGTTCGTGTCGGTAAATGCCGCGTCAAACTGGATGAAATTTACCGCGTTGGTAATCGTCAAGCCCGCAGCCAGCCATGCAGTCGTGCCGGTGCTATTGGTCGAAATGGCCGGCTGAATTGGCGAACCATTGGGCTGAAATTTTGCACTAGGCGAAAATACAGATACCGAGCTGTTTAAGATAAATCCGGCGTTGCCAACCAAAGTTGCACCGGCGCTCCACGCCCCTTCCACAACATCCACAACGTCGAAAAGAACTATTGGTTGCGTTTGAACCGGAACGGCGCAAGACGAGCCGCAAAGAACGAGCGGAACATTTCCAGGCGTATCGCTCGTCGTGTCTGACCACCGGCTGCCCTCCTCGCTCAAAGCAAAACCATAATTCGTGCCGCACCATGAAGCTGAAATGTTTGTGACCGTTTCATTGAAGAAATCATGCGGCCAATCGTGTGTGGCATAAGCCACATATTGACCGATGATACCGTATGGCACTTTCGTGTAATTCGGATAGAGCCAGCTTACGTCAACATTGTATGCGTTTGGTAATCCTCCTTGCGTGAACACGCCGGTCGCCGCGTCTTGATCGTAATAATTGTCCGACCAATCGGCATTTGAGCCATACCAAGAAACTCCGCGACCGTCTAATCCCAGAAAAGGATCCAAAAAAGTCGTATGAATGACGATGCTTGGATTTTCGCTGCGAATGGCATCCGCCGCCGATTGAATCAATGCCGAACCCGCGCTGTGAGCGATGAGATGAACGTGCTGCCAGCCTTGTTCGTCAATTTGCCTGCCGATTTGCGTGCCGATATTTTGCGCGTTGCCGAGAACGCTGTTTTCCAGAGAAATCATATTGCCCGGATACGTCCAGGCTTGGTCAACCCAAAAATAGGGAACGACCTGCCAGTCACTCGGCACTCGCGTTTGTAAATTACTGCACAAATCCGAGACCCATTGTGGCGGTGGAGGCTCTGTCGAACCGGGTGCCCAGCCGTGCGTCACGAGCACGAGATTATTTTTGCCGGGTTGTCTGTCCGGCAAGGGCGTCGCCGTCATCAGATAACACGGAACGGTGGTGTCAACGGCCAATAATTTTAGAGCAGCCGTTGAGCTGGTGACGGAACCATACGGATTAGACACGACGACGGAATAGCCTCCGGAATTTGTCGCCGTGACCGAATTCAAATTCAAAGTGGCATTGGTTGCATTGGAAATGTTTTGCCCGTTGAACTGCCACTGGTAACGTAAAGGTTGAGCCCCAGATGCCGTGACACTGAAAGAGGCGGATGTACCGCTTGAAACGAATTGGCTGACGGGCTGCTTGCTGATATTAGGAAAGTTTGTCGGATTGGCGGAAGCGCAGGACAGTGAAAACGAGAATGAATCGCCTCCCTGATTTGCTGTGAATACCCACGTCCCGGGAGTTGGATCATAGCCAGCCAAATGCAGTATTCCCACCCCACTAAGGGTAAGTGCGTCGCTACCCTGAACAACCGAGATGGGCGAGAACAAGTCAAAGGAAGCGAGAGTACCCACGGTTGTCGTCCACAGCGGGCTTAACCCCAGTACTGGAAATGGATTGAAACTGAAAGCGTTCATTGTAACGCTGCCTGGCGTGTACATGGTAATGCCTGCTCCAACGTAACTCCCTCCCATACTCGTCACTTCAACCCCGGTAAAACTGGTGAAGGCGGTCGCTATATTCAAATTACCACCATTATTCACGGTATAATCCCCTGAGAGAGAGATTCCACCCGTGATCGGAGTTGCTTGAACGCTTGTTACGGCCATCGCTGTGATGACCCCCGCTATCATTATCCATCTGTTCTTCATATTTTTCATTCCGATTCCTGCTCCTGAAATGAGCCTCCTTACGTTGGCTGCCAGAGCGATTGTTTTTGAGCGGTGCTGGGCGAATTGTCCATGCCCGGATGAGGCTGGCCATCAACGCTGCCCTGGCGTTGAACGTTGGCGCGTTCGAGGATTTTGCGATAGGTGGCGAAGGCGAGCAGCGGCCAGGCGTTGCGATACATGTCGTATTTCAAATAGAAAACCTTCGGAAAACCGGTGCCGGTAATTTCTTTTTCCGTCCAGGAACCGTCGGGATTTTGCCTGCGAATCAAATACTCGATGCCGCGTTTGAGCGCGGGATTGTCCGGATCGTCAAATGCGCATAACCCCATGACGGCCCAGGCGGTTTGCGACGCGGTGCTGGGGCCGCGGCCTTTGAAAACCGGATCGTCATAGGTGTTGCAACGTTCGCCCCAGCCGCCGTCCTTGTGCTGGACGCTTTCGAGCCACGTGCGCGCCTTGAGCAGCCACGGCTGGTGCATGTCCAGGTTCATCGCGCGCAACCCGCGCAACACCTGCCACGTGCCGTAGATGTAATTCACGCCCCAGCGGCCATACCAGGAACCGTCCTCTTCCTGCTGCTCGCGGATGTAATCCAGCGCGTCGCGAATTTGGTGATGGTCGGGGTTCCAGCCTTCGTAACCGAGCAATTCCAGGATGCGCGCGGTGATGTCGGCGCATTCGGGGTCGAGCATGGCGTTGTGGTCGGCGAACGGGACCTTTTCCAGGATGTTTTTGGTGCAATCCTTGTCGAATGCCGCCCAGCCGCCGTCCTTGCACTGGAACGTCATCATCCACCTCAAGCCGCGCTGGAAACATTCGTCGCGTTTATCCGGGTCGTCCGTCGGAATTTTTCGCAGCGCGAGCAGCACCATCGCGGTGTCGTCCACGTCTGGATTCCACTGGTTGTTGAATTCGAAGACCCAGCCGCTCGGTTCGACGGCCGCCGGATTTTTGTGGATCCAGTCGCCGCGAAAACGGATTTCCTTTGTCATCAACCATTCCACGGACCGTTTCAACGCCGGATGATTTTCCGGGATGCCGGATTCATGCAGGCAGATGGCGACGATGGCCGTGTCCCAGACCGGCGAGAGGCACGGTTCGATGCGCACGGCGTGGTCGGTTTCGTGCTCCAATTTTTTCAATTCCTGCGCGGCGCGGATGACTTGCGGGTGGTCGTCCGGATAACCGAGCGCCTTGAGCGCAATGAGCGAATTAAGTATTGCGGGGAAAATTGCCGCGAGACCGTCCGAACCTTCAAAACGTTCGAGCATCCATTGCTCGGCGATTTTCAGCGCGTGTTTGCGGAAGGGATGAATTTTGTGTTCGGCGAACCATTCCGCGAATTTGTGCAGGCGATCCAGCCACAGGAAAAAATTGCGCCACGAAATCGTCTCCGGATCGGGCGCGAGCGCGAGGTCGCGTTCGTGAATGCCTTCGGGATAAAGCTCATCCAAATCCACCTTGACCGGTCGGATGGGCTTGAAATGGTTGATGATGGCCAGCGGCACGAGCATGGCGCGCGACCAGTTGCTCATCTCCCAGAAATACACGTGAAACCATTTGCCGAGGGGCATCACTTCACAGGGGATGGTCGGGACGTATTCCCAAGGAAACAGTCCGAGCAGCGCGAGATGCAATTTGGAAAACGTGTTCATCCGCGGCACGCCGCCGAGGTGGAGCGCCATTTCGCGCGCCTTGAGCATGCGCGGGTCGGTAACGGGCACGCCGGCAAGTTTGAGCGCGAGGTAGGCCTTGATGGTGGCATTCACTTCCGACGGGCCGCCGTAATAAATGTTCCAGCCGCCGTCGGACAATTGCATCGAGAAGATGTGATTGACCGCCTTGCGCTGCCATTCGGGATCTACCTTTCCGTTCCAATGATGATAGGCCACCGTATCCGAGACGATCGTGGAATCCACCATCAATTCGCCGATCCAGTAGCCTTCCGGCCGCTGCAAATGGAGCAGATTTTTCTGCGCCCGCAGAATGGCGGTTTCCAAATCCCGGGCAAAATCCGTTTGCAAACGGGTTACCGGAGACGACTGCGCCGGTTGAACCCTTGAGCTGCTTTCAATCACACGCATACTCTGCGAATTCGCGCCCAAACTGTAAAGATTTAAGTGCCAGTTTGGAGGCGCATCTTGAGGGCGTGTTGCCCAAATGGAACGGAGCGCGGGTCTGCGACCCGCAGCAGCACGGAGAGCCGAACGGGCGCAGGATATTCCATGGGTTTTCGAACGGTTGAACGTGCTGCGGCTCACAGAGCCGCGCTCCGCCGTCACCGAAATCGATTTGGGCAACACGCCCTTGACACCACGACAAGCCAGATTGCATCGTTTCGGCAGGAATGCCGGATTTATCCGGCAGAACATTTAATCACTGCGCGCCCGCTGCCGTCCCGCTTCGAGCGGGACGGCGTTCCCATCGCAGTGCCCAAGGACGCGGTTCAACCGATTTCGCTTTTGTTGTGGACAAGTCCGGTCAACTTCAATAATTCAAAGACAGCGTTTGATTTAAGAAGCGGCAACATAACTTATGAGCTACAAGATTGCTCGTTACGGCTGGCTGCCCGATTTGCCGGATCAGCGCGACCATTTTTACGCCGCACCGGTGGAACTGGCCGGCGTATTGCCGGCCAAAGTTGACCTTCGCCCGCAATGCCCGCCGGTCTATGATCAAGGCCAGCTCGGCAGTTGTTTTCCGCCTGGAACACGAGTGAGGATGGAAGATGGAACCAACCGACCGATAGAGTTTGTTCGCCCTCTGGAAAAAGTTCTCACTGCAGAGGGCAGGATTGGTCGTGTTCTTTCCATTAGGGGCAGGGATTTTATCGGTGATGTTATTCGTTTAGAGCTTTGGGGCCATAATTTTCTTCGGCTTACCCCTGAACACCCCGTGCTTACGAAGAATCGCGGTTATGTGAAAGCCAAAGAATTAAAACCAGACGATTTTGTTGCAATCCCTCGATACCTTCCAAAACAAAGCGACGTGATTTACACCGAGTCTCACGTTGCTTGGAGGCAACGCATCAAGGGAATTGGAAAGCGAAATTATTCAGGCGTTATGGGCAGGGCTTCTGCTATTGCGACGGTTACAGCAATTCCAGACACCATTAAACTGACGCCTGCATTCGGGCGTATCGTTGGGTTATTTTTGGCGGAAGGGAATACCGATTCGGGCAAAGTGGTTTGGACTTTAGGATATGACGAAAGGGACACTCTGGTTGAAGAATTGATTTCTCTTTTAAAGTCAGAGCTTGGCGTTGAAGCAAGAACGCAAATGCGCGGAAACAGTGCCGTCAAGGTGATCGTTTACGGGACGGCTTGGGCCAAGTTTTTTGAAAGCCTTTGTTCCACCGGAGCGGGGATGAAAAGACTTCATCCTGATATTGCGAGTGCTCCCGTTAATTTCATGGAAGCGATGTTTGGCGGGTGGATGGACGGTGACGGCTGGAAAAACAAGAGAAGGGGTGATTCTGGAGTTTCCATTTCACACGATCTTGCGCTTTCAATGTTCAATATAGCGACTGCCATTGGTCATAGACCGTCAATAAATTGGGGAAAAGCGACCCAAAGCAGAGGTGTTAAAATGAGACAACCGCGTTGGACGGTTGAGGTTTGCTCCAAGTCGGACAACTATCGAGTCGAGCAAGATGAAACGCACTGCTGGCGAAAGGTTGGGAGCATAAATCAGGAAAAATTTTCAGGACAGGTTTTCAATCTTTCTGTTGAAGGAGACCGGTCTTACACCGCAGAAGGAATTGGAGTTCACAATTGCACCGCCAACGCCATTGCCGGAGCCATCGAGTTTGACCGGATGAAGCAAACGCTCGCGCAGATTTTCACGCCGTCGCGCCTGTTCATTTATTACAACGAACGCGCCATCGAACACACGATTGATTCCGACAGCGGCGCGCAAATTCGCGACGGCATCAAGAGCGTGGCCAAGCAGGGCGATTGTCCGGAAACCGAGTGGCCCTATGTCATCGCCCGGTTCAAAACCAGGCCGGCGCCCCGATGCTACGCTGACGCGCTGAAATACCGGGCCATTTTGTATCAGCGCCTGACGCCGATTCTCAGCCAGCTCAAGGGTTGCCTTGCGTCGGGCTATCCGTTCGTGTTCGGATTCACGGTTTACGAAAGTTTTGAAAGCGCGCAAGTGGCCCGGACCGGGCACGCGTCGCTGCCGAAATCCGGCGAGCGAGCCATTGGCGGCCATGCCGTTGCCGGCGTCGGTTACGACGATGCCCGGCAGTGGTTCGTCGTTCGCAACTCGTGGGGCGGCAAATGGGGCATGAAGGGTTATTTTACCTTGCCCTATGCCTATGTGACCGACGATAATCTGGCCAGCGACTTCTGGACAATCCGTATAGTTCAATGATAATTAATTTAACCTGATAAAAACCCGATAAAAAATTATGACTCTTACAAAACGTGACTTGGTTGTTCGCATCAGCAGTGAAACCGGCCTCGTCCAGCAGCAGGTGTTCGACGTGGTGCAAAAAACGCTCGATTACATCGCCGAGGCGCTCGCCAAGGGCGACAAGGTGGAATTGCGCAACTTCGGCGTCTTCGAAATCAAAATCCGCAAGGCCCGGGTCGGTCGCAATCCCAACGCGCCGGAAACCGACGTGCCGATTCCCGCGCGGGCGATGGTAAAATTCAAGGCCGGCAAGGAAATGCGGGCCGACGTGCTCAAGCTCACGCCCCAGAAATTGGCGCCGCAAACTTAGAGGCAGGGCCAGCGCGCCGCAGCGTCCCGGCCAAGCTTCCTAGGGCGCAACTTGAGGGCGTGTTGCCCAAATCATTTTGGAGACAGCGGAGCACGGCTGCCTGCTCGCGACCGGCTCGCGATTCATCGGAGTTTATCGGAGTCTCAGCCGCAGCGCGTTCGGCAATCCAGGCTGGTGCGGGTGGGCCACCCGCGCTCCGTTCCATTTGGGCAACACGCCCCGGACACTGCCACCCATGCACGATGCTGCGTCCGCGAGGAACGCCGGATTCATCCGGCAGGTGTGCAACCGGCGCGTGTTGCTGCCGGATAAATCCGGCGTTCCGGTGATGGTGTCGAGGTGCGCCCAGCTTCCTGCTTTCCTAATTAAAAAATTTCTCTTACCATCCCGGGCATGGAACGATTACCCGGATTCCGCGATTTTTATCCCGAACCGCTTCCGCATTCCGATGTCGGGAGTGCTGACGCCCGCCAGTTCATTTTCGACAAATGGCGGACCACGGCCCGCCGCTACGGCTTTCGCGAATACGACGGCCCGCCGCTTGAACCGCTCGATCTCTTTACCACCAAGAGCGGCGAAGAAATCGTCGGCCAGCTCTACAACTTCACTGACAAGGGTAAACGCGCCATCGCTTTGCGCCCGGAAATGACGCCAACGCTCGCGCGCATGGTCGCCGCGCACGAACGCAATTATAAAAAGCCCATCAAGTGGTTTGCCATCCCGCAATTGTTCCGCTACGAACGCCAGCAAAAAGGCCGGCTGCGCGAACACTTCCAATTCAACGCCGACCTCATCGGCGAGACGAATCCGGCGGCGGATGCCGAACTGATTGCGCTGCTCATTGATACGCTGCGGTCGTTCGGATTGACCGAATCGGATTTTGTCATCCGCCTGAGCAGCCGCAATGCGTGGTCGGATTTCTTCAAGCAGGGCAGGGGAGATGCCGCACGGGAATACGAATTTTATCAGGCGATTGACAAACTGGAGCGCACGTCGCCGGAAGAGAACGAAAAGAAACTCACGGCACTGGGTTTTTCGCTCGACGCGGTGAACACGTTCATCCAGTCGGGCAAACCGACGGCGGAGTTGCAGAGCATCCTGGACAATCTCGCCGCGCGCGGCCTGCGCGACTTCGTGAAGGTGGATTACCACGTCATCCGCGGGCTGGCGTATTACACCGGCACGGTGTTCGAGGCGTTCGATGCCAAGGGCGAGTTCCGCGCCATCGCGGGCGGCGGACGCTATGACAACCTCGTCAAGCTCATCAGCGGCGGCAAAGTGAACCTGCCCGCGCTCGGTTTCGGCATGGGCGACGTGGTGCTGCTGGAACTGCTCAAAGCGCGCGGGCTGCTGCCGAAATTCGACGCGAACGTGGATGTTTTCATTTTGGTCGAAGACGAAAATCTCCGCGCCCATTCGCTCAAACTGGTGCAGGATTTGCGCACGGCGGGATACGCCGTCGAGTATTCGCTTACCATCGCCAAATCGGACAAACAATTCAAACGCGCACAGGAATTGAAAGCCACTTACACCGCGAAATTCGAGAGCGACTCCTACGTGCGCATCCGCAATCTGAAGTCACGCGAGGAAATCGTCGCCGGCGCGAACGACGTGGCGAATCATCTGGGGTGAAGGAATGCCCACCATTTATCTTATCGCCGGCTGCAACGGCGCAGGCAAGACCACGTTTGCGAAACAATTCCTTCCGCACGAGGCCAAATGCCTCAACTTCCTGAACGCTGATTTAATTGCGCAGGGATTATAGCCACTGAACACCAGAGCGGCGGCCATCAAAGCCGGGCGTTTGTTGCTCGTTGAATTCCGTACGTTCGTTGCCAGACGGGAAACTTTCGCCTTTTGAAAGCACGTTGAGCGGCGCCACTCACATTGGTCTGTTGAAACGTGCCAAACGCGCAGGCTTTCGGGTTCATCTTCATTATCTTTGGCTGCCCAACCCGACGATTGCTATCGCCCGCGTGCATGAACGCGTGAAGAAAGGCGGACATGATGTTCCGCTGGCCGACATCCGCAGGCGTTTTGGCCGCAGTTTGCAACATTTTGTCCGTGACTATGCGCCGCTGGCTGATCGCTGGGCGGTTTGGGACAATCAATATATTCCACCGCGTTTAATGGCCGAATCCGGGACTTGTCCAGCAAGCCAACTTAAAGCTATATTGCAAATGCCATGAAGAATGGAAACGGACATCACAAGAAAGATGATTTCATCGCGCCGGCGCGCCGGGCGTTTCGCCGTGTGGCCCGCCAGGTCCGCGCGGAAAATGCAAAACTTGGATTGCCGCTGGTGCTTGGAGAAAACGGCCACTTGCACCTGGTTCGCGCCCGGTAACAGGGAAAGTCTTTCACCGGCGCGGGCAACGGGTTGAATTATCTGGGGTAAAATGGTTTAAGCTTGAAAATCTCAGATTAGTTAGTGAACGTGCTTACTAATCGCATCGCAATTGTCGAAGGCGACATTACGCAACAGCGCGTGGATGCGATTGTGAATGCCGCCAACACGTCGTTGCTCGGCGGCGGCGGCGTGGACGGCGCCATCCATCGTGCGGCCGGGCCGGAGTTGCTGGCGGAGTGCCGCACGCTCGGTGGTTGCGCGACGGGTCAGGCCAAAATCACACGTGGGTACAAGCTTCCCGCCCAATGGGTCATTCATACCGTCGGCCCGGTCTGGCACGACGGCCAGCACGGCGAGGATGAACTGCTCGCGAGTTGTTATCGAAGTTGTTTCGCGCTCGTTGAGGAGCACGGCATCAAGACGGTGGCGTTTCCGTCCATCAGCACCGGTGCGTATGGTTTTCCCATGAACCGCGCGGCGCGGATTGCCTTGCGCGAGACAAAACATTTCCTGGAGCGGAACCAATCGGTGGAGCAGGTGATGCTGGTGTGTTTCGGCGCAAATGCGCTGCAAATCCACCAGACGGCGTTGGCGGACGCGGAGTTGCTGTAGCGTTGGGCCTGTGGCCCAAATTTTCGAGCCGCTGGCTCGTGTCCGTCTGAGCTGGCACATGGCGTGAAAAGGTAACGTTGCGAGAATTGAATGCTTTTCCCGTGACGTCAGCGGTTTTGTTCTGTCAATAATTTACATGAAACGCAGCCTGAGGCCGAATTTCGGTCTATGATTACTCAATTACCCATCATGATTGCTTTGAATGTTACGGTGGCTCTGGTGTTAGTTTTAGCTTTGGTCCTTAACGCGTCTCCCCGAGCCGAAGCCGGCGAAGGAACGGGCGAGTCCGCCACGAAACCGGCAAAGACGCTCACTGTCCACGTCACAACACCCGAAGGCAAACCGGTGCCTGATGTGACGGTGGTCTGTATTGACTCTTCCACCAACGCTACTTTGCAGGGCACAACCATTAAAGGCGGCAGCAAACGGCTGCAAACCGATGCGGCCGGCCAGTTCACTATTCCGTTAGGTGAGGAGAACGTCTTTCTGGTGATCGCGAATGAAAAAGGTTTCAGTTTGTCGCAGACCTTTGATCTGGCAAACCATCCGACGATGGTCGTGCGGCCCTGGGGCCGCGTCGATGGCGTCAGAATGAACCGGAATCGTCCCCTGACCGGTCAACGTCTCCGGTGCGAACTCAGTTGGATGTGTATTCAAGATTTATGCCCGCCGTTTATATTCAATTTGTTCCGGCAAGCAGACGAAGCCACGACCGATGCACAAGGCCGTTTCGTTTTTGAGCATGTTCCGCCCATGGAAGTCGGCTTCTCGGAAGTCCATGCGCATCCGCCAAATTTATGGTTCAGCCTCCTCTATCCTGTGGAAGTAAAACCGGGTGAAACGACGCGCGTGACAATTGAAACTCAGGGACGGACGGTCGTCGGTCACATTGAGCTGGGCGCCGGATTGCCCAACAACATTGATCTGACATCTTGTTGGGGCAACCTTTGGACCGGCATGGATGTGAACAAATTTATGCCCAGACCGCCTAAGGAAATTGACACGATTGAGAAGAGGACCAAATTCTACCAGGATTGGCGTAACACAGATGCCAGGCGCCAATATGTCAAAGCAGTCACAAGTTGCCTGTTCGAGTTTCATGCGGACGGTTCCTTCATTGGGGAAATGTGCGAGCCGGGCGAATATTGGATGAATGCCAAGATTTGGCGGAACCAGGATAAAGTGTTGGCCGAGCTGGATAAAGTTCATGTTACGATTCCAGCCGGAACGGATGACGGAGATGCGCCAGTTGACATCGGCAAGGTCATGCTCAAAGCTGCCGTGGACCTGAAAGCGGGCGATGTGGCTCCCGACTTCAGCGTCAAAACTCTTGATGGCCGGCCGCTCAAACTTTCCGATTTTCGCGGCAAATATGTGGTGCTGGATTTTTGGGCGACGTGGTGCGGCCCGTGCGTCGGGGAAATGCCGTACCTCAAAGCGACCTACGATACTTTTGGCAAAGATACGCGCCTGGTAATGATTAGTCTAAGTCTTGATCCGGAACGTGCGTCGCCTGAAAAGTTTGTGAAAGATAACAGCATCGGATGGACACAGGTCTTCCTGGGTGAGTGGTCGAAGGACTTGGTTACGCCCAGTTACGGAGTATTTGGAATTCCTAGGATTTTCCTGATTGGCCCGGATGGCAAAGTGTTGGCGGCCGATTTGCGAGGCCCAAAAATCAAGGAAACTGTGGCGGCGGCGTTGGCACATTGATGGTTGTTCACACCGCCGCGGGCGGGGGTGACAAAACTCAGGCTGGCTGCTGGAGAAAGGAAGTGGTCGTTTCTCAACCAGATTAATTATCGTCCAGCACGGCATCAAGACCGTGGCGTTTCCGTCCATCAGCACCGGCGCGTATGGTTTTCCCATGAACCGCGCGGCGCGGATTGCCGTGCGCGAGACGAAGGATTTTTTGGAACGGAACCGATCGGTGGAGCAGATGACATTGGTCTGCTTTGGCGCGAGCGCCCTGGAAATTCATCAAGCGGCGTTGCGGGAAGTTTGAGTTTGTGGATGCTGCGACGGCTTGTTAATTTCGTTTCGTGCAAAGACTGAATCTTCTCAAATGGGCGCCGGTGGCGCTGGTGTTGACCTTGTCGTGTAGTTCGATCAAGGTTGGCGGACCCGGACGGAGTGGACTGGTGGCGAGCCAAACCCGCCCGTTTAATCGCAAACTTGATCCGATGTGTCTGCACACGGAGGGGAACAAGGTGCTTGATGCCGGCGGGAAACCCGTCTGGCTCTACGGCGTCAACATCGCCTCGCTCGAATGGACCAACGGCGGCGACCACGTGCAGAAATCCGTGAGCTGGGCCATCAATGACTGGAAGGTGACTCTCATCCGCCTGCCGCTGGCCCAGGATCGCTGGTTTGGCAAAATGACGAATCGGACGGACGGCGGCGCGGCTTATCGCACTCTCGTGGATCATATCGTGGACACTTGTGCGACGGCGCGGGTTTATATTGATCTGGATTTGCATTGGTCGGATTGCGGCAAATGGATCAACGAAGGCGGCAAACTCGGTCAGCACAACATGCCGGATGAACGTTCGATTGATTTCTGGCACGACGTGGCCACCCGTTACCAAAACCAGCCGAATGTGATTTTCGGGCTTTACAACGAACCGCACGACGTTTCCTTTGCCGTCTGGCGCGATGGCGGGACGGCCACGGACAAACCGGCGCGCTGGAACCCCAGCCAGGCAATAGTCATTTACGAAGCGGTGGGTATGCAAAAACTTTACGACACGGTTCGCGCGACCGGCGCAACCAACCTGGTGACGGTCAGCGGACTTGATTGGGGCTACGATCTGAGCGGCGTGTTGCAAGGGTATGCGATTGCAGGCACAAATTTGGTTTATGAAACGCATCCTTATCCATTCAAAGGCACGAATTGGGACAACTATTTCGGCGCGGTCAGCGAAAAATTTCCAGTGTATATTGGTGAATGGGGTTTTGGCGGACGCGGCATGAACAGCACGAATAATTTGAAATACGCGCACCATCTGATGGATTACGCCCGGCAGCATGATCTTCATTGGACCGCATGGGATTTGCACACCACCGCCGGGCCGACGTTGATTAAAAATTGGCAATATGAGCCGACGATATTCGGGCAATTTGTGAAAGAACAGCTCGCGGTCCTGGCGGCAGCGCGCGATTCAAACAAATAAATGCGGGTTCCGGATTGAAACGAAAAGGCGGGGCCGAAGCCCCGCCGGGGTGAAATTAATTCGCGGAATTACTTCGCCGGTGCCGCCACGGCTTTTTCCTGCTTTTCATTTACCAGCGTCGCGCCCTTGCCAAGGCGTTTGCGCAGGTAGGTGAGTTTCGCGCGGCGCACCGAGCCCTGGCGTTCGACTTCAATCTTGTCCACGCGCGGCGAATGCAGCGGGAATACGCGCTCCACGCCTTCGCCGTAGCTGATGCGGCGCACGGTGAAGGTCTCATTCAGGCCGTGTCCGCGTCTGCCCATGACGACGCCGGAGAAAATCTGGATGCGTTCCTTGTCGCCTTCGACGACCTTGGTATGCACGCGCACACTGTCGCCGACCGCGAATTTCGGATCGTCTTTGCGATACTGTTCCGATTCAATTTTTTCTTGTAATGCCTGGTTCATAAAAAAGCCATTGGTTTATTGGAGTGTTGGAGTACCGGGTGTGGTTTAATTCCCATCACTCCAATACTCCATCGCTCCGTTTTTTCATAGCAAATCCGGTCTTCGTTCTTTGGTCCGCAACTTCGCCTGTTCGCGCCGCCATTTTTCAATTTCGGCGTGGTGGCCGGAAACCAAAACGTCCGGGACCTTCATCCCGCGAAATTCCGCCGGTCGCGTGTATTGCGGATATTCCAGCAGCCCGTGGCTGAAGGATTCGTCGCGCGAACTTTCGTCGTCGCCCAGCGCTCCGGGCAGCAACCGCGTCACCGCATCAATCACCACCATCGCGGGCAGCGCGCCGTTCGTCAGCACGTAATCGCCGATGGATAATTCGTCGTCGGCGAGTTTTTCCCGCACGCGCCCGTCAAAGCCCTCGTAATGGCCGGTGACGAGCAGCAAATCTTCCGATTGCGCCAGCTCGCGCGCGATGGACTGATTGAATTTTCGCCCGGCGGGCGACAACAAAATCACGCGCGTTTTTTCTCGCTTCAAATTTTCAATCGCTTCAAAGAGCGGTTCCGGCTTCAACAACATTCCCGGTCCGCCGCCGAAGGGCCGGTCATCCACGGTTTTGTGCCGGTCGTGCGTCCAGTCGCGCAGGTTGTGGATTTTCAGGTCCAGCAGACCGGCCTCGCGCGCACGTTTGACGATGCTTTCATCGAGCGGCCCGGCGAACATCGCCGGGAACAAAGTGAGCACGTCAATTTTCACTCCATCGTCCTCATTCTCGTCCTCGTCCTCGTAATCGAATCGCGACGACGAGAACGAGGACGAGGACGAACTAAGTTTTTTCTTCGACAATTTCCACCGAACAACGCAGGCCTTTCTTCGCGCTGCCGGCCAGCAACAACGAGCGGATTGCATTGATCGTTATGCCCTGGCGGCCAATGATTTTGCCCACGTCCTGCGGGTCCAGACGCAGTTCATAAACCGTCATGCCCCCGCGCTCCACCGGCGTGATGCTCACCGCGTCGGTATTCTGCACGAGGCCTTTGACGACATATTCCAGGAACGCTTGCATCGCCCGAAAAATTAAAATCAAGCCGGTGGCGGAACAACCACCTTGCCCGCCTTCTTGATGAGGCTGGCGACGGTGTCGCTCGGCTGTGCGCCTTTGCTGACCCAGTATTGGGCGCGGTCGAGTTTGAGCGAGAAATTATCGCCCTTCTTCAACGGCTGATACGTGCCGATTTCCTCGATGAACTTGCCGTCGCGCGGACTGCGACCGTCAGCCACCACAATGCGAAACGCCGGAGCGTTCTTGGCTCCGACGCGCTTCATGCGAATTTTTACTGCCATATATTTATCAAAAGAGCACAAACTATACAGGTTGGTGGTGGTGGTATCAAGTTCTGTTTTGAACAAAAAAGGCCGCTTGCCGACCGCGCCAATCGCTGCTTTGCTGGTGTCAATGAGCGGGCCGTATGAGGAAATTTTGGACGGCGGGTCGTTGCCGCGTTCGGCGCCGGGCCTGCGCCACGAGGCGATTTGCGGCCGTCTGCACGTGTTGATGACCGCCAGCGTTGCGAACCTGGCCGCCATCCGGCTGCTCGCACCGCGGGAACAGGTTTGTATTACCCGGACGACGACGCTTTGTCCCGACCTAGCGCTCGTGACGGCGGCCACGGGCAAGCTCTGGCTGGCGGTGGAAATCGTCAGCACGGACGATCACCGCTCCGACACCGTCATCAAAAAGCAGATTTACGAGGACATCCGCGTGCCGCGGTTGTGGATGGTGGATCCGCGCTACGACAACGTGGAGGTTTATCACAGCACCGAATGGGGGCTGGCGTTGAAGGGAATTCTGGCTGGCAGTGAAGTGCTGGCGGAAGCATTGATTCCAGAATTTCAAATCGTCGTTGCCGAATTGTTTGCCGCGCAGCCGGAGGCGGGCTGACCCGGTGTTAATTTGCTTGAACAAAACCAATAATTGTGGTGTCTAACCCTTCAACACCAAACCAATCAACAATCCATGAAAAAATCCATAATGTTTCTAGCTATCGCCGCCGGCCTTTTGCTGGCGGTTTCAACCTCCCGCCTGCTCGCGGTGGAAGCTGCGAGCAAGGAAGTCACCATCACCGGCTCAATGGTTTGCGGCAAATGCACGCTGCACGAAACGACGGAATGTCAGAACGTTGTCCAGGTCCAAAAGGACGGCAAAACCGTCAATTATTACCTGACGCAAAATGACTTGAGCAAGGCCAGTCACAAGGCCGTCTGCGGCGGTACCGCCGAAAAAGTGACGGTCACTGGCACCGTCACGGAAAAGGACGGCAAGGAAATAATGACGCCGACCAAGATTGACGTGGTCAAATCCTGATTAATTGGTCCCCAATGAACCGCCGCCGGAGTTTTCGCTCTGGCGGCGGTTAAATTTTACCACGTCGGCGAAAAGAACGCTGGTGCCTCCAAAAATGTCCAGCGCCGAGCCAATCGTCAGATCAATTTTTCCCCCGCCCAGCAGTGTAACTTCCTCCAAATCCGACATTGAATTTGCGCCGCCCGCGTAAGTCGTCGGAATGGGCGTCCACTGGCCAAGTTGCTTGACCAGTTCCCGGTCAATGCCGCGGCGCAGGCCCTCCTTGTCCACGGCATGGATTAAAAATTCCGCGCAGCTTCCGGCAAGTTTTTGAAATGTGTCCGGCGAAATGGTCACTTCCGTCCATTTCTGCCAGCGGTCGGTGACGACGAAATATTTTTTGCCGCGGCGACGGCAGCTCAAATCCAGCACCAGCCGTTTTTTGCCGACGGCTTTGACCAGTTCGCCCAGCCGGTTCCAATCCACCTGGCCTTCGTAAAACACCCAACTGGTGACGATGACGTGCGACGCCCCGCCGTCGAGCCAGTCGCGGGCGTTCCGGGCGTTGATGCCGCCGCCGATTTGCAATCCGCCCGGATAGGCCGCAATGGCCGCCCGCGCTTCATTTTCGTTGCCGGGGCCGAGCATGATGACGTGGCCGCCGGTCAGGCCGGCGCGTTTGTAAAGTTCCGCGAACCACGCGGCGGAGCGGTCGGAGACAAAGTTCGTGCGCAGGCCGGAATCGCCGAGCGAGCCGCCGACGATTTGCTTCACCTTGCCTTCATGCAGGTCAATGCACGGTCGAAACATGGGTCTAAACTAGAGTTCCACGTATGAAGTTCCAAGTTCCAAGTTGACCGGGGGTGGGAATCTCTTGGGAGCGCCGGCGTCTCGCCGGCAAACAAATTTGGTCGTCACATCAGGCAACGAGCCGGCGGGACGCCGGCGCTCCCAAGAGAAAGAAACATGGTGGCAGCGTCAGGGGCGTGTTGCCGAAAGGTTGGAGCGCGGGTTGTCTCAACCCGCAGCCGGTGGCCGGCGGTAGTGGCGGTGAACATTCCTGCCCTTTTGTGTTCCGGGCGGCTGCCGCTACGAACAAGCCGCGCTCCGCCATCTCCAAAATGATTTGGGCAACACGCCCTCCGGTTGCGCCCGGACATTTGCGGATTGCCATTTGCCGACATCGCTTCATAATCGCAGTCAACTATGAAAGCCGTTACAAGGGAAGAACGGCGTGTTGCGTATCCGCTCGTCCTGAGCTTCGCCATTCTGGCATTGGGACTTGTCGTGGGTGGCACCTTTTACTACCGGAACTACGCGCAGCACTTTCGCGCCGAGGCCGAGAGCCAGCTTTCCGCCATCGCAAAGTTGAAGGTGGACGAACTGGTGGAGTTTCGCAAGGAGCGGTTGGGGGACGCCGCCACCTTTTTCAACAACACTTCTTTTTCCGGGCTGGTACGGCGCTTTCTTGAACACCCGGAGGACGCGGACGCGCAACAGCAGGTTCAGGAGTGGGCAGCCAAATACATGGCAACCGACCAGTATGATCTGGTGCGCCTGATTGATGCTCAAGGTGTCATTCACATGTCAGTTCCCGCCGGCCGGCCGCCGTTATCTTCCGTTGTTGCGCAGCGCGTTTCAGAAGTCTTGCGATCTGGTCAAGTGGCCTTGGAGGATTTCCACTGGAACGAGCATGACCAGCGGATCTATCTGACGCTGCTGGTGCCCATTCTCGACAGGTCGGACCACAGCCAAGCCTTGGGCGTTCTCGCCCTGCGGATTAATCCCGAAGCCTATCTCTATCCGTTCCTCAGCCGCTGGCCGACGTCCAGCCGGACGGCCGAGACCCTGCTCGTTCGGCGGGACGGCAACGACGTGCTGTTCCTCAACGAGTTGAAGTTCAAAACCAACACCGCCCTCAACCTGCGCATTTCCCTTGAAAACACCAACGTGGCTGCGGTGAAAGCCGTGCTGGGGCAGGAAGGCGTCGTGGAAGGCGTGGATTACCGCGGGGTGCCGACGCTGGCTGCCCTGCACCATGTCCCCGACTCGCCGTGGTTCCTGATCGCCCGCATGGATGCCGCCGAAGTGTATGCGCCGCTGCGCGAGCGGTTGAGGCTGACCATCCTGCTCGCGAGCCTTTTGCTGATCAGCGTGGGCTTGGGCATCGGCGCGATCTGGCGGCATCTGCGCGTCCAGTTTTACAAGGAGCGGTATCAGATAGCCGAGGCGCTGCGGGAGAGCGAAGAGCGTTTCAGACGGATATTCGAGGAGGGCCCGACTGGAATAGCGATACTTGACGAGGCGTTTCGTTTTATTCAGGTGAACCCGGCTTTTTCTTCCATGCTGGGATATTCCATGGACGAGATGCGAACGATGGCCTTCACCGACATCACCCATCCTGACCACATCCAAAGAGATGTCGAACACATGCGGCGTCTGCTGCGCGGTGAACTCTCCGTGTACAGCACTGAGAAACGGTATATCGCCAGGTCCGGGAAAGAATTGTGGGGACTGGTGCAAGTGAATGTGGTGCGGAACGCGGCCGGAGCATTCCGCTATTTTCTTGCAATCATCAGCGACATCACCGACCGCAAGCGGGCGGAGATGGTGCGGTGGGAGAGCGAGGAACGGCTGCGTTTGCATACGGACAACTCTCCCCTGGCCGTGGTTGAATGGAGCGCCGACTTGATTATCACGCGGTGGACGGGCGCGGCTGAAAAGATGTTCGGCTGGAGCGCGGAGGAAGCCATCGGCAAACCGATCACGGAATTGCCTGGAATCTGCGAGGAGGACCTTCCGGCCGTGCAAAGCGTCATACGGCAGCTTGCCGGCGGCGTGTCGAAACATGTCTTTTCCTCAAACCGCAACCGCACCAGGAATGGACAGGTCATTCATTGCGAGTGGCACAATTCCGTGCTGCATGATGCCGGGGGGAAAATGACCTCGGTCCTGTCGCAGGTTCTTGACATCACCGAGCGCAAGCGGGCGGAGGAAACCATTGCCCACGAACGCCAGTTGCTCCGCAACTTGATTGATCTGCTGCCCGAAACTTTTTTTATCAAAGACCTGGACAGCCGTTTTCTGGTTGTCAACGAAACCCTGGCGAAACAATACGGCAAAGACACTCCCTCCCAACTTCTTGGCCTGTCCGACGCGGACCTTTTCCCCGCCGGACTGGCCGCCGATTTCCGCGCCGAGGAGATGAAGGTTTTTGCTGGAGAGCCAATCATCGGCCAGGAAAACAGCGCGGTTTTTCTGGATGGCCGGAAGCACACGGTGTTGACGACCAAATTGCCGTTTCGGGACAGCCAGGGACGGATTTGCGGTCTGGTGGGAATCGGGCAGGACATCACCGACCGCAAGCGGGCGGAGGAGGCCCTGGCCAACGAGCGGGCGCTCTTGCGCACCTTGGTGGACAACTTGCCGGCGGCCATCTATTTGAAGGACCTTGCCGGGCGTAAAACCCTGGCGAATCGGGTGGAACTCGGCTATATGGGTGCAACCTCCGAAGCGGAAGTCCTCGGCAAGACGGATTTCGACTTCTTCCCACCGGAACAGGCGGCAGTCTATCAAGCGAATGACCAGGAGGTAATCCGCAACGGCCAGCCACAAATCAATCACGAGTCTAGTTTCACCAAACCCGACGGCTCCGTCATCTATCTCTCGGGATCGACGGTCCCTCTGCGCGATGCCGCCGGCCGCGTAATCGGTCTGGCTGGCATTAACTACGACATCACCGACCGCAAGCGGGCGGAGGAACGGCTGCTCAAGGTTATTACGCAAACCCGCTGCATCCTGCATTCCGGCCAGGTGGAAGGTCCGGAAGGCTGGCGGGAACGGGCGTTGGAACCGGAATCGCCGTTTCACTGGGATTTTCCAGTGCTAAATGAAGAAGCAGCGCAAAAGATATTACCGCTGGAACAGGCGGCCGGCGAACGATACCAGGAAGCCTGGTTCCGCAGCCGCAATCGTGGCGATTGCACCCAGATGAATTGGAATGCAGGGAACGCCTTTCTGAATGATCTGCCTTTTTACCGCAACGAGTTCCGATGCATTGACAAACACGGGGTTGGGCATTGGATGCAGGAGTTTGTGACCGTCCGAAAACTGGCGGAAAATCGCTGGGAGCTTTTTGGCATCACCACTGACATTTCCGACTTAAAAAGGGTCGAGACGGAGTTGCGCCGGAGTGAAACCGGGCTCCAGGCAATCCTGGAATCCACCGCCGATGGCATTCTGGCCGTGGACAACAAGGGGAAGGTGATCAAAGCCAACCGGCGGTTTGCCGAGCTTTGGCGGATTCCCCAGTCGCTCATGGATGCCGGAGACGACCGTGCCCTGTTGGATTTCGTGCTGAAGCAGTTGTCCAATCCGGACGCGTTTTTGCAGAAGGAGCAGTCGCTCTACAACACGGACGCGGTGGAGATGGACACGCTGGCCTTCAAGGACGGCCGCATTTTTGAGCGCTATTACTTCCCGATGATGATGGAAGGGGCGGTCCTTGGTCGGGTGTGGTCGTTCCGTGACATCACCGAGCGCAAACAAGCCGCGCAACGCGTCGCCGATGCGTTGAACTTCAACCAGACCATGCTCCGTGCCTTGCCCGTGGGCATCGTCGTCTTCAAAGCCACCGGTCCGTGTGTTTCTGCCAACGAAGCCATTGGGCAAATCATCGGCGGCCCGCGCGAAGAGGTGCTGAAACAAAACTTCCGCCAGCTCGAATCGTGGAAGGACTCCGGCATGCTGGCCGCCGCTGAAGCCGCGCTGGCCGCGCAAACGGAGCGCAAACTGGAGACCCAAATAGTCACCACCTTTGGCCGGAAAGCCTGGTTCTCCTGCCGTTTTGTGCCGTTCCAATACGAAGGCGAACAGCATTTGCTCCTCATTGTAAGCGACATCACTGAGCGCAAGCGGCAGGAAAATGAGTTGAGCGAGAAAAACACCGAACTGGAACGCTTCACCTACACCGTGTCGCACGACTTGAAAAGCCCGCTGGTGACGCTGAAAACCTTCCTCGGCTACCTGGAGCAGGATATGGCCGGTCCGGACAAGGAGCGGGTCAAGCAGGATTTGGCCTACATGCACACTGCGGCGGACAAGATGGGCCAGTTGCTCGATGAACTGCTGAATCTGGCGCGCGTTGGCCGCAAAATGAATCCGGCCGAGCGGGTCACGTTCAAGGAACTCGTGCAGGAGGCTGTCCGGCTGGTCGCCGGACGCATCAGCACGGGCGGCGGGGAGGTGCAAGTGGCCGATGCTGCCGTGGTCCTGGAAGGCGACCGCCCGCGCCTGATGGAAATCTGGCAAAACCTGGTGGAGAACGCCTGCAAGTTCATGGGGAACCAGCCCAAGCCGCGGGTCGAGATTGGCGTCGAGCAGCGCGGATTGGAGATGGTGTTTTTCGTGCGCGACAATGGCGCGGGCATTGATCCGCGTTACCAGGAGAAAGTGTTCGGTTTGTTTGAGAAGCTCGATCCGAGAGGCGAGGGAACGGGGATGGGACTGGCTCTGGTGAGGCGGATCGTGGAGATTTACAAGGGACGAATCTGGGTCGAGTCTCCGGGGCTGGGGCAGGGCGCGACTTTCCTGTTCACTTTGCCCGGAGCGGTTGTCATTGACCCGGAACAATCGTCGTAAGGTAAATTGTTATGGGAAAACCTCCTTTACGCCTGTTGATCGTGGAAGATGAAGTGGCCCACGCCGCCGCGATTCAGCGCGCCTTCCAAACCGACGAACCCGAAACTCAAATCGAGGTGGTGGGCACGTTGCGGGAATTCCATCAACATAGCGCCGACCACCCGCCGGACCTCGCCTTGCTCGACCTGAACCTGCCGGATGGCCGGGCGGTGGAGATCCTGTCAAGTCCGCCCGAGGCCGGTCCGTTTCCCATCATGGTAATGACGAGTTATGGCAACGAGCAGGTGGCGGTGGAGGCAATCAAGGCGGGCGCGCTGGATTACGTCGTCAAGTCCGCGGAAGCCTTCGCGACGATGCCGCGCACGGTGGAGCGCGCCTTGCGCGAATGGAAGCTGCTCACCGAACGCCGGGAGGCCGTGGCCGCGCAAAAGCGCCTGATTGCCCAATTGGAGGAGGCCCTGTCGAAGGTCAAGACCTTGAGCGGTTTGTTGCCCATCTGCTCCGCCTGCAAGAAAATCCGCGACGACCAGGGCTACTGGAGCCAGGTGGAAGGCTACATTCAGGAGCACACCGACGCCCGATTCACGCACAGCTACTGCCCGGAGTGCGCCCAGAAGTATCTCTCGAAACTGGAGGGGGACGACCCCAACACCCAATGAAGACATTAACCAGCACACCGCCCCGGGTAGCGGCAGGCATCTTGCCTGCCGTAGCCGGCGGCATCCTGCCGCCCGATGGTTGGTAATAAACAGGTCGCCACCGACTAAAAACAAACCATCACTATGAAATTCCTCGAGCCAACCGAGCGCCGCGCCGAGTGGGGCCTCCTGTTGATCTTCGCCATCCTGTCATTGGGAATCATCGGGGGTAGCGCCTTCTACTACCGGCACTACGAGCGGCAATTCCGCGCCGCAGCCGAGCACCAGCTTACGGCCATTGCGGAACTGAAAGTCAACGAGCTGGCGCAGTATCGCAAGGAACGATTGGAAGACGCCGCCATCTTTTTCAACAACGCGGCTTTTTCCGGGCTGGTGCGGCGTTTTTTCGATCACCCGGAGGACACGGACGCGCAACGGCAGATTCAGACGTGGCTCGGCAAATTTCAGGCCTACTACGAGTATACCCGGGTCTATCTGCTCGATGTTCAGGGCGCTGAACGGCTGGCTGTCCCCGACCAGCCGGAGCCGTTGCCTGGCCATCTGGCAAAGGACATCGCCGCGGTCCTGCGATCCGGCCGGGTGACGTTTCTGGATTTTCATCGTGACGCTCCTGGCCTTCCTATCCATTTGGAGATTCTGGTTCCCATCTTCGACGAACAGGATGCCAGCCGGTCGCTGGGCGTGCTCGTCTTTCGTATTAATCCAGCCGCCTTCTTCTATCCCTTCATCCAGCGCTGGCCCGTGCCCAGCGAGACGGCGGAGACGCTGCTCGTCCGACGGGACGGCGACGACGCGCTGTTCCTCAATGAACTGAAGTTCCGGACCAATACCGCCCTCAACCTGCGCGTATCCCTCACCAGCAATAACATGCCTGCGGTGAAAGCCATCCTGGGGCACGAAGGCATTGTGGACGGGACGGATTATCGTGGGGAGCCGGTACTGGCGGCCCTGCATGCCATTCCGGATTCGCCGTGGTTTCTGGAGGCGCGCATAGATACCGCAGAAGTTTATGCGCCGATGAGGGCGCGACTCTGGCAGGTGGTCGTCATGATCTGCGTTCTGCTCTTCGGTTCGGCGGCCTGTGTGGGTCTGGTCTGGCGGCAGCAGCAATCCCGTTTCTACCAGGCGCAATATGAGTCGGCGGAGGCGCTGCGCGCTTCGGAGGTCCGCTATCGCCGGCTTTTTGAGGCGGCGAGAGACGGCATTTTAATCCTCGATGCCGAGACGGGGATGATCTTGGATGTGAATCCGTTCTTGATCGAGTTGTTGGGTTACTCGCGCGAGGCTTTCCTCGGAACGAAGGTCTGGGAACTGGGGTTCTTCAAGGACATCGTCGCCAACCAGGACAACTTCGAGGAATTGCAGCAGAAGGGATACCTTCGTTATGAAGACCTGCCGTTGGAAACCAGCGACGGGCGGCGGATCGAGGTGGAGTTTGTCAGCAACGTCTATCTGGTGAATCACCAGAAGGTGATCCAGTGCAACATCCGCGACATCACCGGGCGCAAGCGGATGGAGGAGAAACTCCGCCAGTTGTCCCGGGCGGTGGAACAAAGTCCCGCCTCGATCGTCATTACCAATCCCGCCGGTGACATTGAATACGCCAATCCCAAGTTTATCAACGTCACCGGTTACACATTGGCGGAGATCCTGGGCAAAAATCCGCGCATCCTGAAATCCGGCGAGATAAGTCCGGAAACCTACCGGGAACTGTGGCAAACCATCACGGCGGGAAAGGAATGGCGCGGCGAATTCCACAACAAAAAAAAGAACGGCGAACTCTATTGGGAAAGCGCCTCCATCTCACCTATCCGCGACCGCGCGGGCCGCGTCACCCATTACGTCGCCGTCAAAGAAGACATCACCGCGCGGAAACAGAACGAGGCCGAACACGATCAGCTCATCCAGGACTTGCACGACGCCCTCGCCAACGTGAAGTCCTTGAGCGGGCTGCTGCCCATCTGCGCCGGCTGCAAAAAAATCCGCGACGACAAGGGCTATTGGAGCCAGGTGGAGAGCTATATTCAAAAACACTCCGATGCCACCTTCACCCACGGCCTGTGCCCGGATTGCATCAAGAAGTTGTACCCGGACCTGGTGGAAGGCGGCCTCGGCGGCTCACCCAAGGAGGCCCCATGACCTTGCACTTCCCATCCAAACTCCCGGCTGGAAGCCGGGCGCTACGGCAGTCAAGGATGGCTGCCGCTACGGTGGCGGCGGGCATCCTGCCTGCCGTAGCCGGCGGCATCCCTGCCGCCCGGCATCCCGAAAAACGGCTCACAAACTGCTGCATCTAACCATGGAGACCACATTTATGATTAAAGGAAACCCCGTCACCATTCTACTGGTGGAAGACGACCCGGCGCACGCCGAGATCGTGCGGCGTAACCTGGGAAGTTTTCGCGTGGCCAACCACATCATTCACGTGGAAGACGGCCAGGCGGCGCTGGACTATCTCTTCCACCATGCCCCCTATGCCGACCCCAAAACCAGTCCCCGGCCGCACCTGATTCTCCTGGATCTGCGACTGCCCAAGGTGGACGGGATGGAAGTGCTGCGCCGGCTCAAAGCGGATGAAGAACTGAAGCTCATCCCGACGGTCGTGCTTACGACCTCGGGCGCCGAATCGGACCTGGTCAACGCCTACACCCATGGCGCGGGGAGCTACCTGGTGAAGCCGGTGGATTTCGAGAAGTTCTCCAAGCTGATGGAAGCCTTCGGCTTCTACTGGCTCGCGTGGAACCGGTTTCCAGACTGAAAGCAGACGAATCCCGACTGCTCATGAGGCGAGCCAGACAACAGTCACTCTGTAGTGGCAGGCATCCTTGCCGGTCCGGCTTCAACCATGTAAACCGCCGTGAAAAAAAAACATAAACCCATGTTTATCTTGCTGGTGGAAGATGATCCGGCCCACGCGGCGGCCATCCAGCGCGCCGTCGAAGCCAGCGGGTCGGAGTCCGAGGTCAAGGTCGTTGGCACGTTGCGGGAGTTCCGCCAGAGCAGCGTGGACCGGCCGCCGAACATCGCCGTGATGGATCTAAACCTGCCGGATGGCCGCGCCACCGAGGTGCTGACCTATCCGCCGGAGGCGGGACAGTTCCCCATTTTGGTGATGACGAGCTATGGCAACGAGCAGGTGGCGGTGGAAGCAATCAAGGCGGGCGCGCTGGAATACGTGGTGAAATCCCCGGAGGCCTTCGCCGACATGCCGCATACCATCGCCCACGCCTTGCACGAATGGAACCTGCTGCAGGAGCGCAAGCAGGCGGAGGAGGCTCTGGAATTTAAAAACATCATTCTCTCCACGCAGCAGGAAGCCTCCCTTGACGGAATCCTCGTGGTGGATGAAAACGGCGAAATAATATCCTTCAACCGGCGGTTCGTTGACCTGTGGGGTATGCCTTTGGACATAGCCGAATCCAAATCCGATGAGCAGGTGCTGCAATCGGTGATGGATAAACTGGTAACTCCCGAAGAATTTGTCGGAAAGTTGGAACAACTCCACGCGGACCAAAATGAAACCAGCCGGGATGAGATTGCCCTGAAAGATGGCCGAACGTTTGACCGTTATTCGGCTCCGATGCTCGGCGAAAGCGGAAAGTACTTTGGCCGGGTATGGTATTTCCGCGACATTACCGACCGCAAGCGGGCGGAGAACGAGTTGCGAAATGTCAACCGCGCCCTGCGCTTGACCAGCCAGTGCAATCAGGAAATGGTGCGCGCCACAGACGAGTCGGCGTTGTTGCAGGCCGTCTGCCGCATTGCCGTCGAGCACGGCGGCTACCGCCTGGCATGGGTCGGCTTAGCGGAGCAGGATGAAGCCAGGTTGGTGCGCCCGGTGGCCCAGGCCGGTTTCGAGGACGGTTACCTCGACACCGTTAACATCACTTGGGCCGATACCGAACGCGGTCATGGCCCCACCGGTACGGCCATTCGCACCAGTCAGCCGATGCTGACCCGCAACATTCCCACCGATCCAGCTTTCGGACCCTGGCGCGCGGAGGCGATCCGGCGCGGTTACGCTTCGTCCATCGCCCTGCCGCTGTTGGACGAGGGCCGTTGCCTTGGCGCCTTGATGATGTATGCCGGGGAGCCGGATGCTTTCGACCCTGCGGAAGTGGAACTGCTGGCCGAACTGGCCAACGATCTCGCGTACGGTATCGGCGCGTTGCGCCATCGGACCAAGCGCAAGCGGGCGGAGGAGGCGCTGCGGGCCAGTCAGGAGCGGCTGAGGGAAATCTTCGAGGCCAGCCCCAACGTCACTTCGGTGTTTCGGATGGAAGGTCCGGATTTGCGGCGGACGTGGGTGAGCGCCAACCTTGAACGCCTGTTTGGCTACACCGTCGAGGCGGCCCTGCAACCGCATTGGTGGAGCGCGCATGTGCATCCCGAAGACCTCGCGCGCGTGATTATCGACTCCGGCCGCATCCTGGCCCACGAACACATTGTCCACGAGTATCGCTTTCTTCGCCGGGACGGCGGTGTGGTGTGGATTCACGATGAGGTGCATCTGCTGCGCGACGCCACCGGCCAGCCGCACGAGGTGGTGGGCGCGTGGACGGACATCACGGAGCGCAAGGAACTGGAGACACACTTGCTGCGCACGCAGCGGCTGGAAAGCGTGGGCCGGCTGGCCAGTGGCATCGCCCATGACCTCAACAACATCCTCTCGCCAATGCTCATGGTGCCGCCGCTGCTCCGCGAGGTCGTTAAGGATCCGGTATTACGAAATATGCTGGACTTGGTTGAAACCAACGCCCAACGCGGCAGCAACATCATCAAACAATTGCTCACCTTTGGGCGGGGCTTGGAAGGCGAGCGCGTGCCCGTGCAGCTCCGCGCCCTCGTCAGCGACATGTCAGGCATCATCCGGGAAACCTTCCACAAGAACATCATCACCCGGCGCGAAACGCCACGGGACACCTGGTTGGTGAGCGGTGACGCCACCCAGTTGCACCAGGTCCTGATGAATCTGTGTGTCAACGCCCGCGACGCCATGCCTGAAGGCGGCACGCTCACCCTCAAACTGGAGAATCAAGAATTCGATGAATCGTTCGCCCGGATGACCCCCGGCACCAAGCCGGGACGTTACGTGTGCTTGAGTGTGACCGATACCGGGCAGGGCATTGCGCCGGAGCATCTGGACAAAATCTACGATCCTTTTTTCACCACCAAGGAACTGGGCCAGGGAACGGGGCTGGGTTTGTCCACGGTACTGGGGATTGTGCAGAGCCACGGCGGGTTCATCCAGGTCCATAGCCAGCCCGGGCGCGGCACACAGTTCAAGGTTTACCTGCCCGCCAGCGAGACGGCGGAAGCCCAGCCGGCCGGTCAGGGCGACCAGAGCCTCCCTCAAGGCGGCGGGGAACTGGTGCTGGTGGTGGACGACGAAAGCAGCGTGCGGCAGGTGACGCGGCAACTCCTGGAGCGCAATGGCTATCGCGTCATCGAGGCGGCAGAGGGGGCGGATGGGATAACCCAGTATGTGGCGCACCAGAAGGAAGTGCAGGTGGTGGTGACGGACCTCGCGATGCCGGTCATGGACGGCCCGGCGTTCATCCGGGTGTTGCGGCGAATGAACCAGCAGGTCCGGGTCATCGCGATGACCGGATACCAATCCAAATCGAGCTTGCCCGCCGACCTGGGTGTGCCGGGCGAAGCCCGCCTGTCCAAACCGTTCAGCGGGCCCATGCTGTTGCAGACATTGCAGCGCGTGCTCCATCCCGAAGCCCCTCCGAAAAATTAGCCAAGACAAAGCGCCATCGGCGCGACATATTTGTAGCACCCGCATCGAAAAAGATTTCCCAGCTCCGTCAGCAGCGGCATCTTCCGGGCATGGCCAACACCTACACCCAAATTTACATCCATGTCGTGTTTGCCGTCGAAGGCAGCCAAAATCTCATCAAACCCAAAAACAACGACGAACTCCAAAAATACATCACTGGCATCGTCTCCGGTCAGAAACAAAAATTGACCGCCATCAATAACATGCCGGACCATTTGCATTTGCTTGTCGGTTTAAAACCGGACATGGCGCTCTCAGATTTGATGCGTGACGTGAAGGCCGGCTCTTCGAAATACATCAACGAAAATCGCTGGGTTGCCGGAAGATTTTCATGGCAGGAAGGTTTTGGCGCATTTTCGTATTCGCGTTCGCAATTGGGCACGGTGATTCGTTACATTGAAAACCAGCAAAAACACCATGCGAAGAAATCGTTTCGCGATGAATACATCGACTTATTGGAAAAGTTCGGTGTGGATTATGACCGGCGGTACGTTTTCAAATTCGACAACGAATGATTGTCGGCGATGTGGCGGAATATGTCGCCCCTGACGGGACTTGGGGCTGTTTTGGTTGTGGTTTCGACAAAGATTCCGCTCCTACGGAGCATGACGATGCCGTGTTTGCCCAAACCGCGCTTGCCAATTTCCCGCCAACGGGCTATCCCCAATCCATGAACCGAAAGCCGGCCAACCCGCTTCACGAAGCAGGCGAAATGAACCGTGATATCAAAGCCATGAACACGCGTTTTTTCTTTGGCCGCCTCTGCCACTCCTCAATTCTCCGCCGTGCCGCAGTCATGCTGGTCACGCTGTCCTGGAGCAGCTTCGCCTTCTGCGGCGAGATTCATGACGCAGCCAAAAGTGGGGATTTGGAAAAGGTCAAGGCGTTGCTGAAGGACAAGCCCAATCTGGTTTTCAGCAAGGATAAAAAAGGCGACACGCCATTGCTCGTGGCGGTGAAGTTTGGCCACAAGGACGTGGCTGCCTTTCTGTTGGCTCACAAAGCAAACGTCAATGCCAAGGGCAAAGATGAGGCGTTCACGGGTGAGGGCTTTCAAGGAAAGTCATTGGGCGGCACGCCGCTACATTGGGCGGCCATGAAAAGTGACACAGGCATGGCGGAATTACTGCTGGCCAACGGGGCCGATGTGAATGCCAAAGACGACGGCACGCCGCTGCATTGGGCGGTGTCACCAACGCATCATAAACCAGTCTCAGCTTGCAAGGAGATGATGGAATTGCTCTTGGCCAACGGCGCCAATGTGAATGCGAAAGACGAAGATGGCCAAACGCCGTTACACCGGGCGGCATGGATACATCAAACGGAGATGGCTGAACTGCTACTGGCGCACAAGGCAGACGTGAATGCCAAGGACAACGATGATGAAACGCCGTTGCACCTCGCAGTGGCGCATTGGGGGGACACGGAACAGGACATAGTGAAGTTGCTGCTCGTGAAAGGAGCCGAAATCAATGCCAGGAACAAGGAAGGTGATACCCCTTTGCTTCTGGTGGCGAAGTATTGCACCGGAGATATAAGCATGGCTGAATTTCTGGTAGCCAATGGAGCGGACGTGAATGCCAAAGACAAGAAAGGCTACACGGCTTTGACGATACCAAAAGATTATGCCTGCCCGAAATTGATCGAACTGTTGCAGGAAAATGGCGCGCATGGCTCCGTCAGGGCGGACGCCGATATTTTTGACGCGGTCAGTAACGGCGACGCGGAAGCGGTCAAGGCACTGCTCAAGAATAATCCTCGCTTAGCTTATACCGAACGCGGCGATGGTAATACACCTTTGGATTTGGCGGCGCTTTATGGCCTTAAAGACATAGTAAAATTGTTGGCGACCGATAAGACTTCGGCCAATGCTAGAAACAGCGCCGGCATGACGCCTTTGCATTATGCAGCAAGACAAGGACAGAAAGACGTGGTTGTCTGGTTGTTGGCCAAAGGTGCGGACGTTAATGCCAAGGACAATCTTGGCTGGACGCCGTTGCATCAGGCGGCATGGGGTTGTGCCAAGGATGTGGCGGAATTGCTACTAGCTCACGGTGCTGACATCAATGCTACGAACAACGATGGTTGGACGCCTTTGCATTGGGCGGCGAAAGACGGCTGCGACGACGAGGTGGAATTCCTGTTGGCAAAAAACGCCGAAGTCAATGCCACGAACAACGATGGCGAAACGCCTTTGCGCTTGTCGCATAACTTCAACCGGCGCGTTACCGACCTGTTGCGCCAGCACGGCGGCCACGAATAAACCGTTCTTCTTTTCAAATAATTCCCGCCGGACATTTTCGTATCCCGCCTCGACAAACCGGCGCAATTTCTTAAATTGGATTCGATGTCGTCAGCCAGCCAGCCATTGGTCATCGCCGGGCGGAAGTTCCGCTCGCGCCTGATCATGGGCACGGGAAAATTTTCGTCGCCGGAAGCCATGCGCGACGCGCTCGCCGCCAGCGGCGCGGAAATGGTCACCGTCGCCCTGCGCCGTGCCGATTTGAGCGGCAAAAACGATCCGTTCGCGAACATTCTGGAATTCATTGACCCCAAAAAATATCTGCTCCTGCCCAACACCAGCGGCGCGCTGAATGCCGATGAAGCCGTCCGTCTCGCGCGTCTGGCTGCCGCCGCCGGTTTGCCGAAATGGGTGAAACTTGAAATCCATCCCGATCCGCGCTATCTGCTGCCCGATCCGGTTGAGACGTTCAAGGCCGCCGAAATTTTGGTGAAGGACGGTTTCACCGTTTTGCCTTATATCAACGCTGATCCGGTTTTGGCGAAACGGCTGCAGGACGTCGGCGTCGCCACCGTTATGCCGCTCGGCTCGCCCATCGGGTCGAATCGCGGCGTGCAGACGCGCGACCAAATCCGCATCATCATCGAGCAGGCCACGGTGCCCGTCGTTGTGGATGCCGGTCTGGGCGCGCCGAGCCACGCGGCGGAGGCGATGGAAATGGGCGCGGACGCCGTGCTGGTCAACACCGCCGTCGCGGTGTCAAGTGATCCAAACCGCATGGCCATCGCCTTCAAAATGGCCGTTGAAGCCGGGCGCGCGGCGTTTGAAGCCGGACTCGGCGCAACGCAGGAAACCGCCAGCGCGACGAGTCCGTTGACGGCTTTTTTGGATTAGACTCAACCACGGATGGACACGGATGAACCTGAATGAAAAAAACGGAGTGGTGGAGTGGTGGAGTATTGGAATATGATGCCAATTGAATCTCATGACTCCATTACTCCATCACTCCATTTTCCAAACCGCATGAGTGCAAAAATTCTTTCCCGTTCGCGAGCGCGGCAAATTCTGACTGCCGCGACGAAAACACACGTGCTGGTTCTCGGCGATGTGATGCTCGACCAGTTCATCTGGGGTGGCGTGTCACGCATTTCGCCCGAAGCGCCGGTGCCGGTGGTGGATTTTGAGCGCGAAAGTTTCATGCCCGGTGGCGCGGCCAACGTCGCGCGCAATCTGACCGCGCTCAACGTCCCGACGGAAATTTTTGGCGTGATTGGCAGCGACGACGCCGGCCGCCGGTTGAAGACATTGTTAAACGAACAGAAAATCGGCTGCAGCGGATTGGTGACGCACGCCGCGCGACATACCAGTGTCAAAACCCGCATCGTGGCGCACAAACAACAAATGGTGCGCATTGACCGCGAAACGCGCGACCATTTGGACGGGCGTTTGACCGGCCGTTTGCTCGTCGGATTCAAATCAAAACTCCCCAAGGCCGCCGCTGTCATCGTCGGCGATTATGGCAAGGGCGTCGTGACACAGCCGTTGCTCAACGAGATCAAAATGCTTTGCCGGGCGCGCGGCATCTGGCTGAGTTTCGACCCCAAGCCGGTGCATCATTTGAGTTTAAGCAGCCTCTCGCTTATCACGCCGAACCGCAAGGAGGCTTTCGAGCTGGCAAATTTGCCGGATGAAACGAGCCACGCGAACCCGCTGGCTGACAAAAATCTCATGCTCGTTGCGGAACGCCTGCTCAACGAACTGCGCCCGGTGGTGCTGCTGATCACGCTGGGCGAACTCGGCATGTTGCTCTGTCAGCGCGGGCAAAGGCCGTTTCACATTCCGACCGTCGCGCAGGAGGTGTTCGACGTTTCCGGCGCGGGCGACACCGTGATTGCGGCGTTCACGCTGGCCATCGCGGCGGGCGCGTCGCCGGTCGAGGCGGCAACGTTGTCGAATCATGCCGCCGGCATTGTCGTCGGCAAAATCGGCACCGCCATAACGACGCCGGAGGAATTGCTGAAGAGTTTTTAACCGCGGATGACGTGGATAAAATCAGATGATTGTGTAAAATATATCCGTGAAATCCGCGTAATCCGCGGTTAAAAATGAGTTCAGGAAAAATCACCGCCGCCGCCATTCGCGCCATGAAAGTGCGCGGCGAAAAGATTGCCGCGCTCACAGCCTGCGATTTCCCGATGACGAAACTGCTCGACGAGGCGGGCATTCCGCTGATTCTGGTCGGCGATTCACTGGGCATGGTTGTGCTCGGTTATCCCGACACCACCCACGTAACGATGACCGAAATGGAGCATCACGTTCGCGCCGCCGCCCGTGCCAAACCGCGCGCGTTGCTGGGCGCGGACCTGCCATATAAAAGTTACGGAACGCCGGCGGACGCGGGTGAAAACGCAAAACGTCTTGTCGCCGCGGGCGCGGAATTTGTGAAGGCCGAAGGTGGACGCGAAATCATCGAACCGGTTCGCGCGATTGTGTCCGCCGGAATTCCATTTTGCGGGCATCTGGGCATGTTGCCGCAACACGTGCTGGAGGAAGGCGGCTACCACGTCAAAGGCAAAAAGGAAGCGGAGCATCAAGCCTTGCTCGAAGATGCGAAGGCGCTCGCGGACGCAGGCGCATTTGCGATTGTGCTCGAGCTGGTGACGCCGCCGGTCGCAAAGGAAATTACGGCGCGCATTCCCATTCCCACCATCGGCATTGGCAGCGGCGACGATTGTGACGGGCAGATTTTGGTGACGCTTGATTTGGTCGGGTTGTTCCCGTGGTTCACGCCGCGATTCGTAAAACCGCGGGCGGCTTGCGCGGCGGAAATCAAATCCGCCGTGGCGGAATGGAAAAATTCCATCACGGTGATCTGACGGTTATCCGCAACACCGGCGGCGAAAAAATCCTCCTCGTTCTCGTCCTCGTCCTCGGAATCTGTTTGGAAGAAAGTCGAGGACGAGAACGAGGACGAGGACGAAAAACCATCTGGCTTCAACCAAACAACTTTTCACCGTTTGAATTGTTCATTAAAGTAGGTCACATGGAATTGGAATCATTGATTGAATCGGCGGCGGGTGGTGGCGCCAGCGATTTGCACCTGGAAGCCGGGATGCCGGCGGCGGTGCGTGTTCGCGGCGCCCTGCAGGTTTCTGGCGAAGCCGTTCCACCGCGGGCGCTGGCGGAAATCGCGCGCCGGCTCATCGGCGAGGAGCAGTGGCCGGTTTTTTTGGAGCGGCGTTCGTTTGATTTGTCCAAAACCATCCGTGGCGTCCGCTGCCGGATCAATATTTTGCAAACCTCGCGCGGCGTGGGTCTGGCCATCCGGCTGCTCAGTTCGTTTCAAGCCACGGTGGAAAAACTCAATCTGCATCCCGACCTTAAAAAGCTCGTCAAAAACACGCATGGCTTGATTCTGGTTAGCGGCCCGACCGGCAGTGGCAAATCTTCGACCCTGGCAGCCTTGATTCAGGAAATCAATCTGACCGAGACCCGCCATATCGTCACGGTTGAAAGTCCGATCGAATACACCTTCCGCCCGCGGCGCTCCTACATCCGGCAGCGCGAAGTCGGGCGCGACACGCCGAGCTTCGAGCAGGCGCTGCTGGACGCGCTGCGCGAAGACCCGGACGTGCTGATGGTCGGAGAAATGCGCGATCCGGAAACGATGCGCCTGACGTTGAGTGCCTCCGAAACCGGCCACCTGGTTCTGGCCACGGTCCATTCGTCGAGTTGCGCGGAAGCCTTGCAACGCGTGGCCTCGGCTTTTCCGGCGGAGATTCAAAGCGCCGTTTGCGCGCAACTGGCGGATTGTCTTGTCGCGGTCATTTCGCAACGGCTCCGCTTCCGGCCGGATTTGAACATTCGCGTCCCCGAATGCGAGATTCTGGTGGCGACGCACGCGGTGAAAAATTTCATCCGCAACCGCGATTTTTTCAAAATCATCTCCGCCATTGAGACCGGCGCCGATCACGGCATGTGGGGTTTTCAACGGTATTGCAAATAGCTGGAGACCCGGACCAACTTGTTTGTTCCCGGTCAAGGTTCGGAGCCACCGGACAGCGAACCGGCCGAGGCAACGTTTATTGCCGCGCCGCTGCCCTCCGCCGTCGCCGCGCCCAAGACGGAAAAGAAAAGCAGGATTTCGACGCCGGCTCCGGGCGCACGTGAAGATCATCGGATTGAAATTGAACCGGTCGAAGGCGAGTTTGGAAAGATTCTCAAGCGGCCGGAGTAAAACGATTTCCCAATGACAACCGCCACAACCCGAGGGGAATTACCATCACCCGCCAGGGCGAACAGGCCGGCATCAATCCGAAGGATTTGCTCAACGGGCACGTTGTGCCGCTGGAACCGGGCGATACCATTACCATTCGGGAGTGAAATCCGTCGTACAAGTCGGAGGGACGAGTTCCAGGAATCCCTGAATTGATTTTCACAAAATATTTAGGTTCGCGGAGCTCACCCCTCCGAAAATCAGGATTTTCGTTAAGTACATACTCCCGAATATCTTCGGGATTATATCGTTCACAAACCCAAGGTGATTATTGGGGAATGGCGAGAAATTGGATGTTTTGAATTAAACTAAGCGTTCTTACCGCAGCAATGTTTGAATTTTTTACCACTTCCACACGCACATTTTTCATTACGCCCCTGTCTTGGGATTACATGCACTGGCTTCGGTGTTACAAAATCAATACGCTCTAATGAGGGGCAACGAAACGTGAAGCACGTTTTACCGTCTTTGTTTGTTACCGCGAAATCGCCCTCGCCGATAATATCCATTCCGATAAGCAGATGCGTATCGGGAGACATATCTCCTTTTGTGACACGCACATTGGCGCAGCCAACCCCATTGGGAAGGAGAATGTTTACGAGATAAACCTCGGAGTTCCTGCTGCCATTACCTGTGTGGACTATTGCCATTCCGATTGGCTTTAGCCCACAGGCATCCACAACCTTTTGTGAAATAACCGAGTTGGTCGCTCCCGTATCCCAAATAGCGTCGAATTGGACTTTTTGCGGTTGTGGTGATGTAGAACTAGGATCAAATGCCGCTGAAACATGGGTTGCCGTTTTTAAAACTGAAAGGCGACCGCCAGCTGATAGCGTAAAACTCTGTGGAAGGATTGTTGTCGGACTAGGCGAAGGCGACACGGGAGTGGTAGGTCTGGGTATAGCCAGCACTTCCGGGTTCGCATTTCTGAACTAAAAAAGTGCCGAGTTGATGGCTTTTTACAGATTCTTGAATTGCTTCGATTTCACCACCGTATGCGCCAATGACCTTTTGGTCTTTGATTACAATATATTTCCCACCAAATTTCCGTACCAATTCGTCTTGGTGTGCCAAATAGTAATTAAATTCTTTTTCAAGCAGATTGGCCATAATTGCTTCCATCTGAGAAAAGGGTAATGGTGTTATGCGTTTAAGTCAATTAATCTATTTATCTTGATTCATTGATATTTAACGTTATTCAAGCAATTTGATTTAAGCCCGTCGGGCGGCGGCAATCAGCTTTTTCCTGACCCATTCCGTCTTGGCATCGCCGGACTCACGAATCGCCCGCGTGATTTCGTCGTATTCGGGCGGTGACAGCCGCGTTGAAACGAACTTCCCACGCTTCTCTTTTTTAGGAAGTATCGGCCTACCAACTTTATTTGTTTCGCTCATTTGGCCTTTTTTGAATTCGGAGGCGGGCTTTGTCGTCATCTGAATACTGCTGCGCCAGCGTTATCAGGTTCAACTCGTCTTTTTCTTCCGTTGTATTCATGTAATAAATGTGACACATTAACAAGATTCTGTCAAGCGTTTTTGTGACACATTTTCTATTTTTTTGATTGGTATTGCTGGGGACATAATAGATAATCGCGGCATGGAACCGGAATTACCTCCGCAAAATCCTAATGATGATCGCACAAAATGCAATCCCGGCGACAAAACCGGCGAGAATCCAGAAGATAATGGCGGCGGAAACAATATCAATTCGGCATGGTTTTTTCTCACCGTTCTGTGGGCGGCCATTGAAGCTGGAACCGCTTGGTTCTTTTGGTGGTTTTCTGACCCTTTGGAAAAACATGGTTATCCTAAATTAAGTGATTGCTCTCAATTTTTAGCGGGAGCATTGATTTTAGCGGTTATAGCGCATGGTGCGTTTCGGGCTTGGAAAGCCACTAGACCCAAAACTGCAAATAGGGTTTGGTGGGCATACGGCTTTGCTATAATTGTTCTAGCTTGTGTTTTCTTGATTATTTGTTCCAACAGAACCGAACAATCAACTGATGAAGACGACAACCCGATTGGCGAACTCGTCCCGGCAAATGACCCTGAACTGTTGGTGGACTTAGACCCAGGCGGTGGCATGGGACCACAGCGATTTCCGCCGGAATACACAGTTTTGGAATTGGGAGGAAATTTTTGGCTTATGAACCCGGACCAAGACCGATTCGTGTTCCAGTTTAAGGGACAGGCTGTGCTTTCCCTAGACGTAATCAAGAAACGTGCATACATCACTGGCACATTCCGTGACAAGGCCGGAAACATAGTTGCCGAATTGGTGACGAACAATTTCATGCTAAATCGGTTGAATTATTTGTCCAAGAAAGGCACTGACAAAAACACTCTCATAGTCAGAGACCAACAGGGTATTGAAATGTTGAACGCGAGATTTGCCAGGACAAACCTGTTCCTCTTGACGGGCAGGTTTCGGTTCCCTGATGGAACTGAGGCCATCGCAACAACAACGAATTTTATTTATGGACATCACATTTTAAGTGGGTGTATCGGCTACGACCCGGCTGAACTTGTGATAGAAACGAACGGCGGCGTTGGGTTTTGAACGCTGTTGCTTCCCAAATAATTGCCACATATACCCGCTAAAAGGTGCGCTTTTATTAGAGGTTTGCATCGGTTTTTGGGTTTGTGAACGATATAATTCCGGATTTTCCGTTGCTTGGACAGCAAATGTCCAACCCCCTCTCCCAGAATGTCGCGCAAAAGAAAGGTTCAATATGACAAACGCGACAGACAATCAACTGGAACTCGGTTTCAACCCCGACAACCAATGTCGGGGCGCCAACGCGGCACGGCGTGAGGGGCGCATCGCCCGCGCTGGCTGGTGGTTCGCCCAAATGCGCGACATCGTGGAGCGCGCGATGGAAGCCACCGGCGAACCGCGTCCGGAACAAATCTGGATCCCCGGCGCCAGCCGCGAAGTGAAGGTGTGAGGAAGAACAGAAAACGGGTTGTTGGAGTGTTGGAGTATTGAGGTGCTGAGTGACATCCCATCACTCCATTGCTCCATCACTCCATTTGAAGTAACCGGCGCGCACGAAATTGCGGATGACGGAAATCTCCTCTTCGCCGGCGACGGTGTGCGCCTTCATAAATTCGTGCCACTCCAGATGCAGGCCGGCGGCCTTGAGGAGGGGAATTTGCGGGCGCACCTTGTCAATCGGAATCATGGGATCGCTCGTTCCGTGCGTCAGGAGCAGGCGCTGCTGGCGCGCGATGGACGAAAGTTCCTGCACCAGTTTTTCCGGCTCAAAAATCCAGCCGCTGATGCCGACGATCCCCGCCAACCGGTGCGGATAGTGCAGGCCGGCTTCGATGGCCATCAAACTGCCCTGTGAAAAACCGCCGAACGTGATTTGTTCCGCCGGAAAACCCCTGGCGCGCAAATCGTCGAGGAGGTCGAACAACAATTTCCGGCTGCGCTGGACGCCGGGAACCATGTTGTCCAAATCGAACCACGAGTAGCCGCCGTAGTAGTCGTCCGGCGCGTTGACGAGCAGATAATTCAGCCACGGCAGGTTCATCGCCTCCGGGAACCAGCGCCAGCCATCCACGCTGTCACCCAGCCCGTGCAACATCACCATTAATCGCCGCGTCCCGCCATCGCGGGATTCAGTGGCGGGAACCAATTCACTGTGCAACATAAAGATAAAAGCATGTTTGGACGGCATCGCTCCGTCAATGTCCAAACGGAATGGCTGCGGATCCTGGGAGCGCCGGCGTCCCGCCGGCACGTTGCACGATAACGACTAATATTCGTTTGCCGGCGGGACGCCGGCGCTCCCAGGAGAAAGAGGAATGATGTCAGTGTCAGAGCGTGCCCAACGGCCAACCGCTCATTCTTTACCGGCCCCGCCGTTTGCTTTAAGCCGTGCGGCTTCCTGGTCCGCCCAATGAATCAATTGCTGGCGCTGGCCGGCGGTGAGCCGGGCTTCGGGGTGCATCAAGGTGTATTTGGCCGGCGGCATGTCCTTGTAGTCCACTTCTTCACTGACCCGCTCCAGCCGTTTTGCCGCGCGTTCGGGCAATGCACGCGGCCAGTCGGAAAAATTCAGCCGCTCGCGCCCGCGCGTGACATCGCCGGCCACCAGCCACGACACCGGCGCGATGCGGCTGTACCACGGCCATTTGGTTTCGTGGGAGTGACAATCGTAACAGGCCGCGTGCAGCAGGGCGGCGATTTCCGGCGGCGGCGCGTTGGTGGCCATCAAGTCGTGCCCCGGTGCGACCGGCGGGTTCGTGCGCGCCGGGTTTGTGAATTGCAACAGTGCGAACACCGCGACGAGCGCGGCGAAAATCCATTTCAATTTTTTCTTCATCCACCCAGTTGGAGGTTTGAATACGGTGCAGTGTTCCTTGTTTTCATGTTTTTGTCACCTCACGACTTGATTTCTTCTCGACAAGACGGAAGGACAACAAAAGTGGCGCGAAGCTGTTGGAGTTCAATCCCGCGATGTGCGGGATTGTTCGGATAGCACGTTGACCCGGGCTGCGCCGGAAGCTTCGCCGAGGCGAGAGCGTGAACTCCAACGTGCCGGGCCGGAGGCCGGCGTTCCAATGGCAGTGTCAGATCGCGCCTTTCCCAAACTTCCGGCTTTCATTTTTTCTGAATATTTTTACACTGTCGGCCAATGAAAGGAATCATTCTCGCCGGGGGCACCGGGTCACGGCTGTTTCCGCTCACGCGGGTCGCCAGCAAACAGCTTCAGCCGGTCTATGACAAGCCGATGGTCTATTACCCGCTGACGACGCTCATCGAGGGCGGCATCCGCGAGTTGTGCGTCATTTCCACGCCGCAGGACCTGCCGCGGTTCATGCAGTTGCTCGGCGACGGCCGGGCGTGGGGACTGACCATCGAATATCGCGAACAACTGAAACCGGCCGGTATCGCCCAGGCGTTTCTCATCGCCGAATCCTTCATCGGCGAGGACAGTGTCACGCTGATCCTGGGTGACAACGTTTTTTACGGCGGCGATTCGTTTCATCGCGCGTTCGCCGAGTTCAAATCGGGCGCGACCATTTTCGGTTATCACGTCCACGACCCGGAACGTTACGGCGTGGTGGAATTCGACGCACAGGGTCAGGCGATTTCGATTGAGGAAAAGCCGAAGCAGGCCAGGAGCAATTACGCCGTGCCGGGGCTTTACATTTTCGACAACCACGTCGTGGCCATCACCAAGGCGCTCAAGCCGTCGGCGCGCGGCGAGCTGGAAATCACGGACGTGAACGTGGCGTACCTGCGGCGCGGGCAGTTGCGGGTGTACCGGCTGAGCCGCGGCTTCGCGTGGCTGGACGCGGGCACGAGCAGCAGCCTGCACGAGGCGTCGGCTTACGTGCAGACGATTGAGAAGCGCGCGGGCGTCAAAATCGGCTGTCCGGAGGAGGCGGCGTTTCGCGCTGGATTTCTGTCGCTCGCGCAACTGGAGGAACTCGCCAACAAAATGCCGAAGTGCGAATACCGCGAATACCTGGACAGGGAAGTCATCGCGGAGGCCCGGCGGCTGGCCGCATCCCGCCCTTGAGCGATGAACGTCATCACCTGCGAAATCCCGGGATTGGTGGTTGTTGAACCGAAGGTGTTTGGCGACGCGCGCGGCTTTTTCATGGAGACATGGAATCGCCAGCGTTACCACGAGGCGGGTCTGGACTGGAATTTCGTGCAGGACAACGTGTCGCTTTCGCGGCGGGGCACCCTGCGCGGGCTGCATTTCCAGAATCCAGCGGCCCAGGGCAAGATGGTTTTTGTGCTGCAAGGCGAGGTGTTTGACGTGGCGGTGGACATCCGGCGCAGCTCACCCACGTTTGGCCGGTGGCATGGAATGCATCTCTCCGTCGAGAACAAGCGGCAATTTTTCGTCCCGCCGGGTTTCGCGCACGGATTTGCGGTATTGAGCGAGACCGCAATGTTCGTGTACAAATGCACGGAACTTTACACCCCGCAGAATGAACTGACGCTCGCGTGGAACGATCCCGACATCGGCATCCAATGGCCGCTGGACAACCCGCAGCTTTCGGAGAAGGACGCGCGCGGGCCGCGGTTGAAGGACCTGCCCCAGGACCGCCTGTTTGCCTGAACGGCGTCTGCACCTCATGAGGATTTTGCTCATCGGAAAAAACGGACAGGTCGGCTGGGAATTGCGCCGCACGCTCGCGCCGCTGGCGGAGGTGGTGGCGGTGGATTATCCCGAAATCAACCTCACCGACACGCCGGCGCTGCGAGCATTGGTGGCCGGAACGCGTCCGGCCGTGGTGGTGAACGCGGCGGCCTACACGGCGGTGGACAAGGCTGAGACGGAAACGGAACTTTGCCGGCAGATCAACGCGGTCGCGCCGGGAGTTTTGGCCGAAGCAGCCAAGAAGGTTGGCGCGCTGATGGTGCATTACTCGACGGATTATATTTTCGACGGGACGAACACGTTGCCTTACGTCGAAACCGACGCGCCGAATCCGCTGGGCGTTTACGGGCGGTCAAAATTGGAAGGCGACCGGGTGGTGAAGGCTTCCGGTGCGGACCATTTGATTTTCCGGCTATGCTGGGTCTATGGCGCGCGTGGTCAGAATTTCATGCTCACGATGCAACGCCTGGCGTGCGAGCGCGAGAAACTGCGCGTGGTGGGCGACCAGTTGGGCTGCCCGACGTGGTCGCGGATGATCGCCGAAACCACCGCGCTGGCGCTCAAGCAGGTCCTGGCCGGCGCGGATCGTTCCGCGTACAACGGCGAATATCATCTCGCCGCCTTCGGCCAGACGAGCTGGCACGGGTTCGCTTCCCGCATCATCGAGTTGATGCCGGAGGCGGAACGGGAATGCCACGCGGTGGAACAGATCACCACGGCGGAGTATCCGACACCCGCGAAGCGGCCGGCGAATTCGGTTTTGGATTGCGGCAAATTGCAAAAAACTTTCGGATTGCGGCTTCCGCATTGGGAGACCAGCCTGCTACAAGTCTTGGACAAACCATGAAACTGCTCATTACTGGCGGTGCCGGCTTCATCGGCTCCAATCTCATCCATCACGTCATTGAGCGTCCGGAAGTCGAAAAACTTGTCAATCTGGATTGCCTGACTTACGCGGGGCATCTGGAGAATCTGAAAAAGGTGGCCAAGCATCCAAAATACGTTTTTGAAAAGGTGGATCTGCGGGACAAGGCCGCCGTGCTGGCGGTTGTCGAACAGCACGCCATTACGCACGTCATGCATCTCGCGGCGGAATCGCACGTGGACCGTTCCATCACCGGTCCGGGCGATTTCATCCACACGAATGTCGTCGGCACATTTAATTTGCTCGAAGCTTGCCGCGATTGTTGGTTGAGTCCAAAGTCTAACTCCGCTGTCGCGCGAGCGGGAGTCCACAGTCCACAGTCAGAAGTGCGTTTTCACCACGTTTCGACCGATGAAGTTTACGGTTCGCTCGGTGCCACCGGCTTTTTCACGGAGACGACGCCGTACGCGCCGAACTCGCCGTATTCCTCCAGCAAGGCATCGTCCGACATGCTTGTCCGCGCCTATCACCACACCTATGGTTTGCCGACGGTCATCACGAATTGCTCGAACAACTACGGGCCGTATCAATTTCCTGAAAAGCTCATCCCGGTGGTCATCCAAAGCATTTTGGCACGGAAGCCGGTGCCGGTTTATGGCGACGGCATGAACGTGCGCGACTGGCTTTACGTGCGCGACCATGACGAGGCGCTGTGGCTCGCGCTGACGCGCGGCAAACTGGGTGAAACCTACAACATCGGCGGCCACAACGAATGGGCGAACCTGCGCATCGTGCAATTGATTTGCGACACGATTGACGAGTTCGTTCCCAAACTCGGCGGCAACTCGCGCACGCTGATTGCTTTCGTCAAAGACCGTCCCGGCCACGACCGCCGTTACGCCATTGACGCATCGAAAATCCAGCGCGAACTCGGCTGGACGCCCGCGCACAAATTCGAGGACGGCATCCGGGAGACGGTGCGCTGGTATCTGGACAACCAGGCCTGGGTGAAGACCGTCTTGAAAAAGTCTGAGTTTTGAATGTATTGGGAGTGGCACAGGCCTCTGGCCTGTGTGTGGTTGGTTTCACAGGCGAGGACGCCTGTGCCACATTTCAGTTGGTATCTGGACAACCAGGCATTGGTGAAGGACGTGTTGAAAAAGTCTGCTTGAACGTCCAGACGCCCGGCATTTCCAAATGTCAGTTGAATCATGCCTCCGGCCGCCCTTTACGAAACGGCATTTTCAGGCGAGAATAAGCGCGTGAACATCCGCTTTTGCTTTGCGATGGGGTTGGCGCTTTTGTTTTTTTCTGCCGGCGAACTTTTCGCGGGCGGCAGCGGGTTGAATGTCGTCGTGGTGGTCAACCAGAACAGCACGAACTCGGTTCAACTCGGCAATTACTACTGCGAACGGCGTTGCGTGCCGCCGCAAAATCTTCTGCGCATCAACTGGACCGGGGGCAACACCACCTGGGCCCAATCGGATTTTGAAACGTATCTGCTCAATCCGCTGGTGGCCATGCTTTCGAGCCGCGGCCTCACCAACCAGGTGGATTATGTCGTCCTGTCCATGGATATTCCGTATCAGGTTACGGCCGCCGATGGCATCAACTCGACGACCGCCGCGTTGTTTTACGGTTTCAAGACGGACGATTGCACCAGTGATTGTCCGGAGGGAATTCCCGGCTGCAATTTGCCCGCCGCCAGTTCCAACTCCTATGCCTTCAGCGAGGGCATCTTTCGCCAGACACCACCAATTGCCGCCAGCAGCAACTCATGGCTCGTAACCATGATCACTTCCAGCAACCTGTGTCAGGCGCAGGCGATCATTGATCTCGGCGTGGCCAGCGACGGCGCATTTCCCACGCAAACGGTCTGGCTGGCCAAGACCAGCGACCTGGCCCGCAACGTCCGGTATCTGGAATTTGACGACGCGATTTTCGACGCGCGCGTGGCCGGCGATTTTTCCATCCTGCGGACCAATTCAGATGCGCCGTACGGTTTGACAAACCTGCTTGGCTATCAGACCGGTCTCATGCAGTTCAACATCGTGTCGAACGCGTTCGTGCCGGGTGCAATCGCCGACAGCCTCACGTCGTATGGGGGGTTGCTTTATGAAAGCAGCGGCGGTCAGACGACCTTGCTGGCCTTCATGAACGCCGGCGCGTGTGGCAGTTACGGCACGGTTACTGAACCGTGCAATTGGCCCCAGAAATTTCCGTCACCGCAGGATTATTTCTATCAGGCGCGCGGTTTCAGCCTGGCGGAATGTTATTACATGAGCCTAGCCAATCCGTATCAGGGATTGATTGTGGGCGAACCGCTGGCCGCGCCTTTTGCCCGGCCGCCCGTCGGCGCGTGGGTCAATTTGCCAGCCAACAGCGGGTTGAGCGGCATTACCAATCTTACGCTTCAATGCACCGCCAGCACGTCGAACCATCCCATCCAGCAGGTTGATTTGTTCCTCGACGGCACGTGGCTGCAAACCTTGACCAACATTCCGCCCGCCGCGGGCAACCAGCTTTACGTGGCCATCAATGGTGGCACCACAAACTACCTCGTTCCAAGCAACGCGACGATTGCCTCGATCGCGTCCGGACTGGCTGACGTTCTACAGTCGAAGGCACAAGCCGTTGCCTACGGCGACCGCATCGGTTTGCAATTCACCGACATCAACACGCCCGGGGCGCAAATTCCGGTAAGCGTCAGCACGGCCATCGGTTCGGCCTCCGGACTGACCACTTTTGTCGCTGCCAGCCGTACCAATTTTCTCGATAGCGTGGCCTATGGCTTCTGCAATTTTGTCATCACGAACGCTCCGCAGACAAATGATTACCTTCAAATCACCATCACCAAAACCAACGGTACGGAGGTGACCTTGAGCGTGACGAATCCGCCGGGGAACACCAGCACGCCGGGCCTGATTCAGTTGCTCATCAGCGCGATCAACACCAACGCCAGTTTGATGGCCGCCGACGGTTTGGTCGCTGAGGATTTTATTGACTATACGGTTTATCAAGATCCCCCCGTCAACGGCGGCGAGTTCAACCTGTACGCGCAAACCGCCGGGTGGCCGGCTTCGCAGATTCAGGTGGCCTTGAGCGGTTCGGCCGACCTGGTTATTTCTCCCACCGGCACCCAGGCGTTGGATCAAAACGTCAGTGACCTCCAGCCGCGCAACCATCTCTACCTCACGGCCGGTGTCACCAATCTTTCATTCACATTTCCTTTGGACACAACGGCGCTGTCTGATGGTTGCCATGAACTCACGGCGGTGGTCTATGAAGGCAGTCATGTGCGCACCCAGGCGCGGGTGACTCAAAACGTGCGTATCCAGAACGCGCCGCTCAGCGCCAGCTTCACCATGCTGGCCGGCGCTGCCAACACGGTGCTGCACTTCACGCTGTTGTTTTCAGTTGCCGCTAACACGAACACGATCTCCACCATCGAACTGTTCAGCACCGGCGGTTCGGTCGGCGTTGTTTCCAACCTCTCCTCCGCCACTTTCGCGGTGGCGGCGACGAATCTGGGGATTGGCTTGCATCCGTTCTACGCCGTGGTGACGCGCAGCGACGGCAAACAATACCGCACCGGGACGGAGTGGATTCGCATCGGTGGCTCGGAGCCGCCATTTGGGCTGACGCTGACCGCGCCGCCGCCCACCATCGGCTGGCCTGCCACGGCCGGGCGGCTTTACGAGGTCTTGAGTGCCACGAACGTCAATGACACATTCCAGTTGCGGGGCTCGGTCACGCCGTCGAATTCCCCCGGGCTTTGGATTGACAGCATCACGGGCGCGCCGCAACAATTTTATCGCGTCGTCGCGCCCTGATGAACGTTTAACCAGCCGCACGTTCTAAACGTTTGTGAAATCGCACAGCGGGCCATTAACCGCAAAATACTTGCGTCGGCGCGGTAGCGTCTTGGACTGCGGTGGCCCTCCACCGCTTTGGCGCTGCTGGCGTCTGCCCAAAGCGCCAGAGGGCTGGCGCAGTCCAAAACCTGGCGGCAGTTCGGACGATTTATGGACAGCGGTATGGATTCCTGGCGTGAGTTTTAAATTTCACAGGCGGGGATTTTTATGCCAGCTTTATAACCGGCCATGTTCAAAAAAATTGCAATTTGCGTTTTCCTAGCCGCGCTTTGCCTGTGTGCGCGCGCGGCAGACACCAACTCGCTCGTCTGGCACCGGGCGACCGACCGGGTGGACGCCGACGTGCGGGGCCTGGCGCTGTGGCCGTTGCTGGAAAAAATCGCCGTGGCGGCTGGCTGGCATATTTTTGTGGAACCGGACACCACCCACATGACTTCCGCAAAATTCAAGAACCTGCCGTCTGGCGACGCGCTGAAAATGTTGCTCGGCGACCTCAACTTCGCGCTCGTGCCGCGGACCAATGGCGTGCCGCAACTTTATGTTTTTCGCACCGAGATGAAAAATGCCACGCGGCCGGTGCTCGCGCCGAAAGCGGCGGCCAGGCACGTTCCCAATGAATTGCTCGTGAAACTCAAGCCGGGCACGGACGCCGACGCCCTGGCCAAACTGCTCGGCGCTAAAATCACCGGTCGGAACGACAAGCTCGGCCTCTACCGCCTGCTCTTCGACAATGCTTCCACCACGGACGCGGCGCTCGGACAGTTGAAAAGCAACTCCGACGTTCTCGCGGTGGACAACAATTATTATTTCGACCCGCCGCCGCCGATTCAGGCGCTCTCGTCCGCGCCGATTGCGCCGCTGTCCCTACAGCTCAACCCGCCGGGTGATTCCGGCAAGGTCATCGTTGGTTTGATTGACATGAATGTGCAATCGCTCGGAACCCAACTGGACAAATTTATTCTGCCGCAACTTGACGTGGCCGGGGACGTTTCCGCCAGCACCGACATCACGCACGGCACGGCCATGGCCTACAACATTCTGACGGCCATTGCGCAGGCATCGGGCGGCAGCAGTTCCGTGCAAATCCAGCCGGTGGACGTTTATGGCGGGAACCAAACCACCACCTCATGGAACGTTGCGCTAGGCATTCAAGCGGCCGTTGACCACGGCGCGAACATCCTGAATTTGAGTCTCGGCAGCGCTGGCGACAGTTCCGTTTTGGACGGCGTGGTCAGCCTGGCGCTGGCCGACAACATTGTGATGTTCGGCGCTGCGGGAAACACGCCGGTGGACGCGCCGACGTATCCGGGCGCGATTCCCGGAGTTCACGACGTGACCGCTTTGGGGATGCCCGGGCAGCTCGCCCCCTATGCGAATTTTTGGTCTGGGGATAACATGGCACTGCCCGGCACCGGCTACGTTTATTACGGAGGCACGCCATACGTCGTCCAAGGCACATCCACCGCCACGGCCTTCGCGTCCGGTATTTACGCTGGAATGTTCGGATCAACGACCATGAATCAGTCGCAGATTCTCGGAGCGATGCAAACGAAGTATCCCGTGCCGTAATAGTAAATTGGCGTCCGGCGTTTGGCGTCTTGGTTCTGGGGAAATCAATCTTGGTCATCCCCAAACCCGAAAGACTATAGCGGTTCATATTGTCATTGGTGCACAAAAGTTCCTGCGGAAATCTCGGGAACATTTCGTCCTCACGCAGAGCGCCAGCCGCCGTCGCGCCGAAGCGGCGCTATGGCGCGCCGCGAAGGCGGAAGGGCTGGCGCAGTCCAAGACGCTTCGCGTATTTCAGGAATCATCGTGTCGCGCACAGCGTTTTGGAGTGTCCACCCTCCGCAGTACTGCTACGCCCGTCCTCCGCAGTAGCCCTGCTACGGAGGATGGAGAGGACGGGCGGCGGCCCTCCGCCGCTTTTCCCAGAGGCATATCCAACTGTGCCAATGTTAACTGGAACTGCTATAGACCCAAGAGCCGAGACCCAAGACCCAAAATCAATGTTGCGACAGGCAGCAGGTTCTGCCGAAGGCGACGACGTAAATGAGGAAGGCGATGATGAGCGGCCACGGTTTGCCCGCCACCAGCAGCAGAATTCCGAGGCCCAAAACCAGGGCAATCACCAAATAAACCAGAGCTGCCAGTGCCAGTTTCATTGATGTCGATTATAACGTTTTCGCGCCCGCGCGCAAGAACAGGAATTGCACGGTTTTCCAAACGCCGGTTCGGCAAATGCAGACGCTGATTGTGCTGTGAGTCGGCGGAAAATTCTCCTTCTCCCCCAGGAGAAGGTGAATCGTTTTCCGTTTCACTTCCAATTCACCGTCAGCAGTGTTCGCGCGACCAGCATCCAAATGTTTAAAAATCGTTCGCAGCAATGTCCTCTCCAGGGGAGAGGAAATAGGTGAGGGCGGGCGTAAAAAACATCTTTCGGCAGGGCGAAGGCTTCATGAATTTTGTCCGTCTCGGCGGTTGGGGTGAGGCATCTTAGGTTTGACAAAAAAGATTTTCTTCGCATGTTTGCCGCGCCCGGTGTAAAAGCGCGGGCAACAAATGGGCAAAACACTCATCATCGCGGAGAAACCGTCCGTCGCCGGCGACATCGCCAAGGCGCTCGGCGGATTCAAGAAAGTGGACGACTTTTACGAAAGCGACCAATACGTCGTTTCGTCAGCGGTCGGCCATTTGCTCACCATCGTGCCACCGGAAGGCGTCGAGGCCGTGCGCGGCAAATGGACGTTCAAACACCTCCCGGTCATCCCGCCCCATTTCGATTTGCAGCCAATTGAGAGAACTGAAAACCGGTTGAAGGTCCTGAAAAAGCTCATCAAGCGCGCCGACGTGAACGCGCTGGTGAACGCCTGTGACGCCGGGCGCGAAGGGGAATTGATTTTCCGCAACATCGTCAGATTCACCAAGGCCAAGCAGCCCATCAAACGCCTCTGGCTGCAATCCATGACGCCGGCGGCCATCCGCGAAGGGTTTGCGCAGCTTCGCGAAGACAAGGACCTGCTGCCGCTGGCCGACGCCGCGTACAGCCGTTCGGAGGCCGACTGGCTCGTCGGCATCAACGGTACGCGCGCGATGACCGCGTTCAATTCCAAGCTCGGCGGGTTTTTCAAGACGACCGTCGGTCGCGTCCAGACGCCGACGCTGGCCATCGTGGTTGAGCGCGAGGCGAGAATTCGCAAGTTTGTGTCGCGCGATTTTTGGGAGGTCATCGGCACGTTCGACGCGGCGGCGGGGCAATATACCGGACGCTGGTTCGATGAAAAATTTGACAAACAACGTGCTGCTGGCGTCTCGCCGGCAGAACAAACTGGAAAAGATCAGAACCGCCGGCAAGATGCCGGCGGCACGTTGGACGCCGACCAGCTCAAGCCCGAGCGCGTCTGGGAAAAATCCCGGGCCGAGGCCATCCGCGACAAATGTCTTGGCAAACCCGGCATCGTCACCGAGGAAAGCAAGCCGAGCACGTCGCTTTCGCCGTTGCTGTATGATTTGACGAGTTTGCAGCGCGACGCGAACTCGCGCTTCGGTTTTTCCGCAAAGAACACTCTGGGCCTGGCGCAGGCGCTTTACGAGCGGCACAAGGTATTGACGTATCCGCGCACCGATTCGCGGGCGTTGCCGGAGGATTACATCGGCACGGTGCGGAAAACTTTGGAGATGCTGGTGGCTCAAACTCCCGGGCAATTCACCCATTCGGATCACGCCGTCGGCGGTAGCGGATTTTCCAGCCGTTACGGGAGCTTTGCCTCGAATATCCTTGAACACGATTGGGTGAAACCCAACAAACGCATCTTCAACAACGCAAAAGTTTCCGACCACTTCGCCATCATCCCGACGATGCAACCTCCGAAGGGCTTGTCCGATGCGGAGAAGAAACTTTACGACCTGGTGATGAAGCGGTTCCTGGCGATTTTTTATCCGGCGGCGGAATTTCTGGAGACCACGCGCATCACGCGCGTCGAAGGCGAGCCGTTCAAGAGCGCCGGAAAGGTGCTGGTGAATCCGGGCTGGCTGGCCGTTTATGGCAAGGAGGCGCAGGTGGACGACACGCCGACGCTCACGCCGGTGAAGCCGGACGAAAAAGTCGCCACCAGCGGGGTTGAAGTAAAAGATAATGTCACCAAACCGCCGCCGCGCCACACGGAAGCGACATTGCTTTACGCGATGGAAGGCGCAGGCAAACTGGTGGAGGACGATGAGCTGCGCGAGGCGATGCGCGAGAAAGGCCTGGGCACACCGGCCACACGCGCGGCGACCATCGAAGGCTTGATTTACGAGGATTACATCCATCGCAACGGGCGCGAACTGCAGGCGACGGCCAAGGCGTTTTCGTTGATGGAACTGCTGAACGGCCTGGGCATTCCGGAACTAACCAAACCGGAGCTGACCGGCGATTGGGAATTCAAGCTGCGCCAGATCCAGCGCCGGCAGAAGAGCCGCGCCGAATTCATGTTGGAAATTGCCGACATGACGCGGCACATCGTCGAGCGCGCCAAAAAATTCGAGGAAGACACGATTCCCGGCGATTTCGGCGTGCTCAAGGTGCCGTGTCCGAAGTGCGGCGGCGAGGTCCACGAAAAATACAAGCAATTCCAGTGCGTCAACGAAAAGTGCGACTTCGCGGTCTGGAAAACACTGTGCAGCCGGATGTTTGAGATGGAGGAAGTCGAAAAGCTCATCACGGAAAAACAGGTCGGGCCGTTGCAAAATTTCCGCAGCAAACAGGGATTCCCGTTCGCCGCCGTGCTGAAGCTGAATGCCGAGTTCAAGATCGAATTTGACTTCGGCAACGGCCAGACAAGGGATGGCGAGGCCGCCGCGCCGGTGGATTTCACCGGCAAGGAACCGCTGGGCAAATGTCCCAAGTGCGGCGCGCGAGTGTTCGACGCCGGGATGAGTTATATTTGCGAGAAGGCGACGGGCGTGGACAGGACCTGCAAGTTCCGCACCGGTAAGATCATCCTGCAGCAGGAGATTGCGCCGGAGCAGGTGAAGAAATTGCTCGCCGAAGGCAAAACGGATTTGCTCAAGGGATTTATCTCCAAGAAAACCAACCGCAAGTTCGAGGCGTTCCTGATGATCAAGGACGGCGGCACGGCGTTTGAATTCGCGCCGCGCGAACGCAAAACGAAAACGAAGGGCGCGACCTCGAAGGTGCCGCTGCCGAAGATGGATTTTACGGGCAGGGCGCCCCTCGGCAAATGTCCGAAGTGTGGCGGCCGGGTGTTCGACACCGAAGTGGGTTACCTGTGCGAGAAGTCGCAGGCGGACGCCCGGCCGTGTAAATTCAGGATCAACCGGGAAATTTTGCAGCAGCCAATTGAGCCGGCGCAGGCGCAAAAACTGTTGGCCGCGCACAAGACCGATTTGCTCGACCAGTTCATCTCCAAAGCCGGGAAACCGTTTCCGGCCTATCTCGTGATGGACGACAAGGGCAAGGTCACGTTTGAATTTCCGCCGCGCGAGGGGGAAGTGGAATCGAAGTGAACGGTTGAACTCGCGCCGTGCAGTACCTGGGAGCGCCGGCGTCCCGCCGGCGAGTTGATGAGTTGCTTTTTTCGAGAACGCCGGCGGGACGCCAGCGCTCCCAGGTTGTCACTCCCCGACCAATTACCAAAAGATTGAGTTTCTCCGCGCCATCAGCGTAACCTGCGTTCGCAATGGAAAGCGCCGCCAAATCTGCAACCGAAGGCCACGACCAGTGGATCCGGAAATTTCTCACCCATCTGGCCACGGACCGCGGGGCGTCGGTTTACACGCAGCGGAATTACCGGCAGGCGTTGCTGGAATTTTTTCACTGGCACCGCGAGGAACAACAGGAACCGCCTGCATGGGAAAAGCTGCAACGCGATGATTTTCGCGGTTACCTGCGGTTTTTGGGCCGGCAGAATTTGAGTCGCGCGGCGATTCAACTGCGCTTTTGCGCATTGCGGACGTTTTACAAGTTTCTGATTCGACACGGTGTGGTCGAGACGTCGCCGATAAAAAATCTGGCGCTGCCGAAGCCGGGCCGGCGATTACCGAAGTATCTGACCAAACAGCAAATACTCGATTTGCTTGGCGCGCCGGTCAAACTCATGGCCACGCCCCGGCGCAAAGGGCCGGGCCGGCCGATTTCGGCCAGTGTATGTCTGCGGGATGTCGCAGTGCTGGAAACGATTTACTCGTGCGGATTGCGCGTGAGCGAATTGTGCGGGTTGCGGGTGGAGGACATGGATTGGCAGGAGCAACTGGTGCGGGTGCGCGGCAAAGGGAAAAAAGAACGGCTCGTGCCGATTGGCAAACCGGCGTTGCAGGCGATTGAAAATTATTGGAGCACGTTGAAGCGGCCGCCGTCCGGAGAATCACCGGTGTTTTTTGCGGAACCAAAAAAGAACACAAGGCTCCAGCCGATTCAGTTGTCCCGGCGTTTGAAACAATATCTCGCCATTGCCGGACTCGATCCCGGCCTGACCCCGCACAAATTGCGGCATAGTTACGCGACGCACCTGTTGGATGCGGGTGCGGATTTGCGGAGCGTGCAGGAATTGCTTGGCCACGCGCATCTCATTACGACACAGGTTTACACCCACGTCACCACCGAGCGGTTGAAGAAAGCTTACGACGCCGCGCACCCGCGGGCGTAGGAAACGTCAAGGTGTGACGGCCCGATAAAATCGGCTCGGTGTATTTCCCGACACCTGGTCGGTCATCGCAATGTTTGCGTTTGAATCCGCCGTGGCGCTGCCCAGGGTTTGCCACTGCGGCGAATTGAGCGACGGTGTATATTGCACCCGGCAAACTGTGCCGGGCGTGGCAAGAAACTGAAGGGTTATGGTTCCCGTGGCTGAACAGGTGATCGCCAAAGCCGACAGAATCTGCGGGTTGGAATAAAAGACGGCCCGATAAAATCGGCTCGGTGTGTTTCCCGACACTTGGTCGGTTATCGTAATATTTCCATTTGAATCTGCCGTCGCACTGCCCCAAATTTTCCATTTTGCCGGATTGAGTGAGGGGGTGTATTCAACCAAGCAAACCGAGCCCGGCGCCGCCTGAAAGGAAAGACTCATGGTTCCATTCGCCAATGCTGTCAGTTTCACCGCTGACAGCGCTTGGGGAGTGTAGTACATCACGGTTGAGGGGGGACTTTCGATGCCGTTGCAGTCATAATCGGTCACATAGAAAAAGTAATTTGTAGATGCCAGAAGATTGTAAAGCGTGGCCATGTTGGTCATGCCCACATCCAGGCGATTGGTCGCCCCCGAACCCGTAATCCCGTAGTAAAGCGCGTAACCCGCAACCGAGGAATCCGGGCTGTAATTCCAAGCCAGCGTGCAGGGGCTGGCATAAAGAACCCCAGCCTCAATCCGGGTGAATTGGGTGAGGAACGCCGAAGAACTCACGAGAAGAATCCTAAGAATCAAAACTATTTTACAACACGTACAGTTCCGCATACTACTAAGCTCAGTTAAGCAAGGTGCGTGCCCTTTTTGATTATTGATGAATTGGGGCAAAATTGTGTTTGCAAATAACAAAATCCGGTGAAGTGCGCGTCGCGAGCCGGCAGGAAGCTTGAAAAAATGTGACACGATGCATTCGTGGGCGCGGAAATTGACCCGCGAATTCAAGATGCCGACGTTGGAGTGTCAGAAAAAAACAGTCCGATCGAATCGGATTGGCGGATTTTTTGACAACCAGCCGGCTATCATCACGCTCTTATTTGAATCTGTCGTTTCGTCATTCACCAGTGAATCGGATTGAGACAAGGTGCGGATTCGAGGGCGCATTGCCTAAAAGTTGGAGCGTGGGTTGTCTCAATCCGCAGTTGGTGGCAGGCGGTGGTGGGCGTGGGAATTTCTGCCCTCGCGTCCCGGACGGCTGCGGCTTGGGACAAGCCGCGCTCCGTTTTAGTGTCCGTTCTTTTGGGCAACTCGCCCTTGATATGGCTCCCTGAAGGCTGGTAGCCCATCCGCGGGCTTGAAACGGTCGTAGCTTCGCCCTCCAATTTAGGACGTCTAAGGGGACGATGAACCGGCTATGCGAAACTTTGTCGTAAATGCGACAAAGTTTCGTATGGGCTTTTGCAGTGGCGCTGCCCAAGGTTTGCCATTGAGGCGGAGTGAGCGAGAGTGTATTCGACGCGCATGCATATTGCGCCAGTTGCGGCTTGACATTTATGGGCATGAATCGGAATATGTCTAATAATGTCCAAAGTGAATTGAGTCGTTTGGGCATCTAGAAAAAATGCAAATTACAGTCAGAGAAGTTGCCGGCCTGCTGAATATTTCAGAAAAGACAGTCTATCGCTGGATTGATGAGCGTAAACTGCCTGGTTATCGGCTGAACGGGCAGTATCGCTTCCATCGCGCTGAGTTGCTTGAGTGGGCGACGGCAAACCGCATCAACGTGTCTCCCCGCATTTTCGAGGAACCGGAAAGTCAATCGGGTCCGCTTCCTGAATTGTCCGATGCCCTTGAATCCGGCGGGGTTTTTTACCGTTTGGCCGGCAGGAACAAGGCGGAGGTTCTCCGCAATGTGGTCGAAGTACTCAGGCTGCCGGACGAGGTGGATCGTAAATTTCTGTTGCAGGTTTTGCTGGCGCGCGAGGCGCTGGAGTCCACCGCGGTCGGTGACGGCATTGCCATTCCGCATGTAAGAAATCCCATTGTGCTGCATGTCCCGCAGCCGGTGGTGACGTTATGTTTTCTTGAAACGCCGGTGGATTTTGGGGCGCTGGACGGACAGCCGGTCCACACTTTGTTTACGTTCATCAGCCCGATGGTCAAGGCGCATCTGCATCTGCTTTCGCGTCTGGCGTTCGCGTTGCGCAACCCGGAGTTCAAAGCGCTGATTATCAGGCAGGCGGGCCGCGACGAAATCCTGGCTTCGGCAAGGCGGATCAGTGACAGCCTCCGCGTTCCCGTGAACGCAACCCAGAAGGAGGCGGTGCGGTGACGTGGTTGTTGTTTGCGATGGCCCTTCTGCTTTTGGGCGCGATGGCGGTGCTGCTGTTGGGGCGTCCGGACCGGAATGTTTCCTGGCTTGGCGCCGGATCGGTGGTGATTGCTTCCGTGCTGGGTTGCGTCCCGGTGATTCACGTGTTGTCAGGAGGTTCAGTCGAAGCCGTGCGCGTGCCTTGGTCGGTGCCTTTTGGAGAATTCTTCCTTGAACTGGATCCACTTACGGCGTGGTTTCTTTTCCCGACATTGCTGGTTTCGGCGCTTTCGGCGATTTATGGCGTGGGTTATTTGCGGTCGTGGCAGGGTCGCCGCTCACTTGGCCCGGTTTGGTTTTTCTACTGCCTGCTGGTGCTGGGCATGATGCTCGTCCTGCTGGCGCGCAATGCCGTGCTGTTTCTGATTGCCTGGGAATTAATGGCGCTGGCGTCGTTCTTCCTGGTGACGTTCGAGCATGAACGCGAATCCGTGCGGGAGGCGGGCTGGATTTATTTTGTGGCAACACACTTGGGCACGGCCTTTCTGCTGGTGTTCTTCCTTTTGACGGCGCGCGAAACCGGCTCGATGGATTTCACTGTTTGGGCGGAGAAAGGCATTCAAACACGCGGTTTGGCTGACATTCTCTTTCTGCTGGCGATCGTCGGGTTCGGCACGAAGGCCGGCTTCATGCCATTTCACGTCTGGCTGCCAGAGGCGCATCCCGCCGCGCCAAGTCACGTATCGGCGTTGATGTCGGGCGTGATGATCAAAACCGGAATTTATGGATTGCTGCGTGCGCTCACATTTCTGGGCGCGCCCGCCGGCGCCGGGGCTACGGCAGGCAGGCCACCCCTGTGGTGGGGGTGGGCACTCATCGGTATCGGGCTGACTTCGGGTGTGCTCGGCGTGTTGTTTGCGCTGGCGCAACATGACTTGAAACGGCTGCTGGCGTATCACAGCGTGGAAAACATCGGCATCATCACCTTGGGCCTCGGCACCGGTTTGTTGGGCATGAGCACCGGTTCATCCATGCTCATCGTGCTGGGATTCGGCGGCGGATTGCTGCACGTGGTCAATCACGCCTTGTTCAAAGGTTTGTTGTTCCTCGGCGCGGGCGCGGTGTTGCACGGCACCGGAACGCTTGAAATTGACCACCTCGGCGGGTTGCTGAAACGGATGCCGTGGACGGCGGCGACTTTCCTCATTGGCGCTGTCGCCATTTCGGGTCTGCCACCGCTGAACGGTTTTGTGAGCGAATTTCTGATTTTTCTGGGTGCGTTCAAGGGCGGCGTTTCAACGGGCGGGGCGATCGCCGTGCCGTTGCTCGCGCTGATTGCCGGCCTGGCGCTGATTGGCGGGCTGGCGGCGGCGTGTTTCACCAAGGCGTTCGGCATTGTTTTTCTCGGCGAGCCGCGCAGTGAACACGTCTCGCATGCACATGAGGCGGATTGGACCATGCGATTGCCCATGCTGATACTGGCGGCCGGGTGCGTTCTCATCGGTTTGTTCGCGCCGGTCGTGGTTGGAAGTTTGCAGGCGGTGCTGGAGAACCTGACACACTTGCAACCCGCAGCGGTCAGCGAAAATCTGGCCGCCGTGGCAAGCCCGCTGGCATGGGTTGTAATCGGAACCGTTGCCTTTCTGTTGTTGCTGCTGGCATTGATCCTGTTGCGGCGCGGTCTGCTGGCAGGCCGCCGGGTGGAAACGAATGTCACTTGGGGATGCGGCTACGCGCAGCCAACCGCCCGGATGCAATACACCGCCTCATCGTTTGCCCAACCGCTGATGGATTTGTTCAGGCCGTTGCTCGGCACGAAGAAAAAAATTTCGCCCCCACGCGGTTTTTTCCCGGAAGAAGCGGCGCTGAAAACCGTGACACCTGACATCTCCCACGAAGAAGTGTATCGGCCCGTGTTTGGCCGTATCAACGAATGGCTCTCCCAGTTGCGCTGGGTGCAACACGGCAAAGTCCAGCTTTACGTGCTTTACATCGCGGTGACGCTGATTGTTTTGCTGATTTGGGAATTACGTTGAGCCATGAACGCCCTTTCTTTCATCCCGTTGCTGCTGGCGTTGATTTTGTCGCCATTGTTGTTCGGTGTCATCAACCGCACCAAGGCATTGTTTGCCGGACGACGCGGTCAGCCGCTGCTCCAAACCTATTACGATTTGTGGAAGCTGCTGCGAAAGGGCGCGGTTTACAGCCGCACGACAACCTGGATATTTCGCGCCGGGCCGATGGTCGGGCTGGCGGCGGCCTGGGTTGCGGCGACGCTGGTGCCGCTGGGGAATTTCCCGGCGCTCATCGCGTTTCCGGCGGATTTTCTGCTTTTCGCCGGTCTGCTGGGGTTGATGCGATTCTTCACTGTGGTCGCGGCGCTCGACACCGGTTCGAGCTTTGAGGGCATGGGCGCGAGCCGTGAAGTATTTTTTTCCGCACTGACCGAACCGGCCTTGTTTGTCGTGCTGGCGACGCTGGCGCGACAAACCGGGCAGCTTTCACTCTCAACGATGTTTGAGCCGGTGTCGGGTGCCGATTGGCTGCACGGCGGACCGGTGCTGGCACTGGTGATTATCGCGCTGATGATTGTGCTGCTGGCGGAGAACGCGCGCATTCCGGTGGACGACCCGAACACCCACCTCGAATTAACCATGATTCACGAGGTGATGGTGCTGGATCACAGCGGGCCGGATTTCGCCTTCATCCTTTATGCTGCCGCGTTGAAGCTATGGATGCTCGGCGCGCTGGTGCTGAGCATGGTGCTTCCGTCCTCCGGCGGGAATCCCTGGCTGAGCCTTGCCCTGGTGTCGGGCGGCATGTTCGGGCTGGCGGTTGTGATTGGAGTGATCGAATCCGTCATGGCGCGGTTGCGCCTGCTGGTTGTGCCGCAACTGCTCATTGGTGCCGGCGCGGTGGCGACTGTGGCACTGATCCTGACATTGAGGTGAACCTATGATGACGGACCTGATTCTCGTGCTGGTCGTGCTGACAAACTTGAAGTTGCTGGGTTCAAGCCGGCTCGGCGCTTCAATTCGCGTCGTCGCGGCGCAGGGTGTAATGCTGGGTCTGTTGCCGGTTTTGGCGCACGTGCATGAGTTGTCATTGCACTTTGCTGCGCTGGCGGTGGGAACCGTCGCGCTCAAGGGAGTGGTGTTCCCCTGGTTGTTGTTCCGTGCATTGCGCGAGGCGGAGGTAACGCGCGAAGTCGAGCCTTATGTCGCCTACATCACTTCGATTCTCATTGGTTTGGCGGCGCTGGCTGCGTCGTTCTGGCTGGGCGGGCGGCTGCCCGTCTCGACCGTCGAGCCGTCGTCGCTGCTGGTGCCCTCGGCACTGTTTTCCATTTTAGCCGGATTGTTTCTGATTGTTGCCCGCAAACGCGCGGTAAACCAGGTGCTGGGATTTCTGGTCCTGGAGAACGGCATCTACACGTTTGGCGTCGGGATTGTCGCTGAAACGCCGTTCCTGGTGGAACTGGGAGTTTTATTGGATGCGTTTGTTGCGGTGTTTGTGATGGGGATTGCGGTTTACCACATCAACCGCGAATTCGACCACATTGAGGTGGACCGGCTGGATCGACTGAAAGGCTGACGGTTGATGAAACACGAAGCATTACTTTGGTTGTTGATCTTGGTTCCGGCTGCGACGGGAGCCTTGGCGCTCCTGCTGCGCTCGGTGCGGACGATCCTGGGCGCCATGTGTGCAGGTGTCGGAATCAGCGTCGCCTTGGGGTGGTATGTGGCGGGAAAAGTTTTGATGTCCGGCCCGGTGTCAGCGGGCGCGGAATGGTTGTATCTGGACGCCCTGTCAGCCTACAACCTGGGTGTCATGCTGTTGATCTACGGGCTAAGTTCAGCCTACGCCTCGGTTTATTTCAGAGTAGAGCTGCGGGAGGGTCACCTGACGCTGAAACAAGCGCGGTTATTTGCCAGCTTATGGTGTGGAGCACTGGCGGCGATGACGCTGGTGTTCATTTCAAACAACCTCGGGATCATGTGGGTGGGGATCGAGGCGACCACCTTGCTGACCGGTTTTCTGATTTGTGTGCATGTGACGGGCGAATCACTGGAAGCGATGTGGAAGTATATTTTGATCTGCTCCGTTGGCGTCGCATTTGCCTTCATGGGAACGCTGCTGGTCGGAGCCTCGGCGCACGGGCTTGGTCTGCGCGCGCCGGAAGTCCTGTTGTGGACGAGGCTGCAGGCGCACGCTGGGTCACTGAACCCGGCCTGCCTTAAAGCCGCTTTCATCTTCCTGCTGGTCGGTTACGGCACCAAGGCGGGTCTGGCCCCGATGCACAACTGGTTGCCGGACGCGCACAGCCAGGCGCCGGCGCCGGTTTCGGCGATCTTTTCCGGGTTCATGTTGAATACGGCCTTGTATTGCGTGATGCGTTACGTGCCAATTGTCGAGGCGGGCACGGGAAACACGGGCTGGGGGTTGCGGCTTTTGACCGGGTTTGGCCTCATTTCGATTCTGGTGGCGGCGGCGTTCATTCTGTTTCAACATGACCTGAAACGGCTGCTGGCCTATCACAGTGTCGAGCATATCGGCATCATTACGCTCGGCGTGGGTTTGGGCGGCTTGGGAACATTCGCAGCGCTCTTCCACACCCTCAACCACTCGCTCTGCAAAACGCTCGCCTTCTTTGCGGCAGGACGGCTGGGGCAGATGTTCGGCACGCACGACATGCGCAAGCTGGCGGGTGTAATGCGCGTGGCGCCAGTGTGGGGGATGGGATTGTTCGGGAGCCTGCTGGCGCTGATCGGCGTGGCGCCTTTTGCATTGTTCATGAGCGAACTGCAGATGCTCAAGGCGGCCGTGGACAAAGGAGCCATCCTGGCGCTGGTCTTGTTTTTGTTCGGAGCCGGGGTGGTTTTTGTGGGCGCTTTGGGCCACGCCATTCCGTTGGCTTGGGGAAAGGCGGCTTCCACAGTCCAGCCAGCCCGTGCTGGAACTTTGGAGACGTTGTTGGTCGTGGTGCCGCTCGTATTTTTGCTGGTGTTGGGACTATGGATGCCCGGACCGTTACAGACGGCTTTAAACGCCGCTGCCGATGTCATCCGCCACGTCAGTCCGGCGCTTGCCGGTTCTCCGGGAGGAATAATGCCGTGACCGCTAATTCCATTTCAACTGTTCGCAACGGGCAGAAGGTGGACCTGGCCAACCTGCCACTGGTTGCTTTCGGAGACTTTCGAGACGCGATCGTGTCGGCGGTTAAAGCTGGCGCGCGCCTCAGCGCCTTGTTTGGCGTTGCGCTTCAAGAGGCCGATGTCCAAGGCCGCCACGCAGCGCCGGGCTTGGGCGATCTTCGGCTGTTCGCGGTGCTGGCACAGGAGGCAGAAGGAATGCTGGCCGTGACTTCAACACGCGTTGGGGACACCTATCCCGCATTGACTCCCGATTGCCCACAGGCGCATTGGTTCGAGCGCGAAATTGCAGAACAGTGGGGAGTCAAGCCCGAAGGCCATCCCTGGCTAAAGCCGATCCGCTTCCATCACTCCTACCGCAAAGGTCGCGACGCTTGGAACCGCCCTGTAGAAATACCCATTCAACCAGGGGTCACGAATTTCTTTACGATGACCGGCGACGAAGTTCATGAAGTCGCGGTTGGACCGGTGCATGCCGGCATCATCGAGCCGGGACATTTTCGTTTTCAGTGCCACGGTGAAAAGGTTTATCACCTGGAGATTTCGCTCGGCTACCAGCACCGGGGTGTCGAACGCGCCCTCATCGGCGGACCGGGCAAACGGACGATTTCCTATATGGAAACACTTGCCGGTGACACGACTATCGGTCACACACTCACCTATTGCGAGGCAGTCGAGGCGCTGGCGGATTGCCGCGTGCCGGCACGGGCGCAGGCACTTCGAGCCATTGCACTCGAACTGGAACGGCTCGCGAACCACACCGGCGATCTCGGCGCGCTCGCCAACGACATCGGTTATCTGCCAACGGCGAGTTATTGCGGGCGGATTCGCGGCGATTTCCTGAACCTGACCGCCTTGATTTGCGGGAACCGGTTTGGGCGCGGGTTGATTCGTCCCGGCGGTGTCTTGTTCGACCTGGACGAAGCCCGGCAAAAGCAGTTGGAAGAGCGTCTGGCGGAAGCGCACAAAGATGTGACGAACGCAGTGGAGTTGCTCTGGGACACATCATCCGTCCGTGCCCGGTTTGAAAACGCGGGGCCGGTCTCGCGCGAGATGGCGGTTGAACTGGGGCTGGTCGGCGTGGTGGCGCGGGCCAGTGGGCTGGGACATGATGTGCGGTCCCAGTTTCCTTCGGGCATTTACCGGTTTGCCCAGATTCCGGTGTCGTCGTATCACACGGGAAGCGTTTTTGCGCGCGCCTACGTGCGGTGGATGGAAATCCAGCGTTCCATCGCCTTTGTCTTCGATCAGCTCAAGGCGCTGCCCGACGGGCCGGTACGGTCGGAAATCGGCACGCTCGCCGCCAATTCCGCCGTGGTGTCGCTCACCGAAGGCTGGCGTGGCGAAATCTGCCACGTGGCTTTGACGGATGCTCATGGCCGCTTTGCGCACTACAAAATTGTGGATCCTTCGTTCCACAACTGGATGGGGCTGGCCCTGGCGCTCCGGAACCAGCAAATTTCCGATTTCCCGCTCTGCAACAAGAGCTTCAACCTGTCCTATTGCGGCCATGATCTGTAATCCCGAAATTCGAAGCCCGAAATCCGAAAGAAGTCCAAAGCCCGAGGACCGAAAGCCGGGAGACTTTGTTTTTGGAGCGCGGCTTGTCCCAAGCCGCAGCAGTTCCGGAGGCACCTGTCGGCTTGGGAAGTTTTACGAATCGCTCTGCGCGCAAGTGACTGCTGCGAGTTGGGACAACTCGCGCTCCGTGGGCAGCGCCCGGAGGCGCACCGCGCGGACCATTGAACGGCACATTCGAGTTCCAGAATCTGGAATTGTCTTATGATCAATACATTGCTGGCCCGCGCTCAACAGAAGCATCGCACCATCGGTTTCCCGAAGCTGCCGCCGGTTTTGCCCGATCGTTTGCGCGGACGGCCGGCAATTGATGCCGCGAAATGCCCGGCCGGTTGCCGCATTTGCGCCGACGCCTGTCCAACGGATGCAATTACACTCGGTGAAAAAGGGCCAAGGCTCGATCTGGGCTGCTGCCTCTTTTGCCCGGAATGCGAGCGGGCCTGTCCGGAAGGCGCGATCCGCTTTACCACCGAGCATCGGCTCGCGGCTTCGCGTCGGGAAGAGTTGGTCCTCGGTGAAAAAGAATTTCAACTGGCCCGGGCGCTCGATGAAAAGACGCGCCGGATTTTTGGCCGTTCGCTCAAACTGCGCCAGGTGAGTGCCGGCGGCTGCAACGGCTGCGAGTCTGACGTGAATGTGCTGAACACGGTGGTGTTTGACCTGGGGCGGTTTGGCGTTCAATTCGTCGCGTCGCCGCGCCACGCCGATGGACTGCTCATCACCGGGCCGGTGACACAGAATATGGAACTGGCTTTGCGGAAAACATACGAGGCCGTGCCGTCGCCCAAGCTGGTGATTGCCGTGGGCGCGTGCGCCATTTCGGGTGGGCCTTACGCCGGCCATCCCGAGCAGCGCAACGGGGCTGACCGGGTTGTGCCGGTGGACCTTTACATCCCAGGTTGTCCGCCGCATCCCATCACGATTTTGGACGGATTGCTGAGAATATTGGGCCGAATCGAATAGACCTGTTCTGACTGCGCCGTTTGAAGTTGAGGGTTGAATGTTGAGAGTTGAGAGTTGAATGCCTGCCCTCCGTAGCTTCAGAGCGAAGGATGGGTTCGGTGTTCCCGCCACCGCGTGAGACGAAGTCTTTTACGCGGCCTGCCGCGTGGCTCAATGCGCTTTACGCGGCCTTCCCCTCTGGCCGATGCCAAATGCGCTGGCCGTCTTTATACACTTCCCGAACGCGGTGAAACGGCACGCGATGAATCCGCCCCTCCCCATCCACAAGCCGGAACGCTTGCGGATCTTCGCGGGGAAAACTTATCTCCGCAAACGGAACCACGATGATCCGCTCCTCAACCCGGTCAAAGTAACCCAGCTCGAAGTTCCCGTGCGCAAACTCCGCGTCCCAGCGGATGCGGTTCAGCAGTTCGTGAATGGGCACTGTGCGCATGATTACCACTGCCTTCCTAGAAACCATTCATCCGCTTCAAGATCGTGTTTCAACAGATTCTCATGCCCGTCCGCGCCACGCACTTTGAAATAATCGGCACGAGGCCATTCGGGTTTGCTCTCGACCTGATGCCAACGGTCGAGGACTTCCTCCACCTCGACGGGCTGTGCTTCCCGGAAGAAGCGACGTGGCGACTCGTCGGCCTTGGTTCCGGCGTAGCATTCGACCCGGATTGGGATGAGCTTCATCTTCGGGTATTTAACCGCATAGAGCACCCGTCCTCCATAGCAGATATTGCGGAGGGTGGACAAAGAGCACACAGAGTTTGTAGCCAATCTGCCGCAGGATCAACACCCCCGACTTATTCTGAAAGTTCGATGCCTGCTCGCGATCTATCAAAGTTGAGGGTTGAGCGTTGAGCGTTGAACGTTGAGTGTTCGGGGGGCGATAGCCCCATCGTCCTCGTCCTCGTCCTCGTCCTCGTTCCTCGATGTTTAAAGCTGAATGCCTGCTCGCGATTTATCGGAGTTCGATGTTCCCGCCGCCGCGTGAGGCGACTTGTCCATCGACCTGTCCACCGTAGCCTTGGCGAAGGCGGAAGCCTCGGCGAAGTTGGAAGCCTTTTACGCGGCCATCCCTCAACCCTCAACTCCGCGTCGCGCCGAAACCTGACTTGTCTCGGCGAAGCAACGGCGAAGACGGATGCAGGCGGATCAACCCTCAACCCTCAAACAACCTTTTTGAATTGCCCAGGGGGATCGTCCGATGGTTAACTTTGCCCGGCAGCATTCAACCCTTGACCAGCCAAACTATGCCCGACACGGCCCCCACCGCCCGCACCGACGAAAAATTCGTTCAAGGACTTGGCCTGCTGGACTCCACCATGATTGTCGCGGGCTCGATGATCGGGTCGGGCATATTCATCGTTTCGGCGGACATTTCGCGGCAGGTGGGTTCAGCCGGCTGGCTCCTGCTCGTGTGGCTCTTCACCGGCGCGCTCACGCTCATTGGTGCTCTGAGCTACGGCGAGCTGGCCGCCATGATGCCGCGAGCGGGCGGACAATACGTTTATCTGCGCGAAGCCTACAGTCCGCTCTGGGGTTTTCTCTACGGCTGGACGCTGTTCCTGGTGATCCAGACCGGCACGATCGCGGCGGTCGCCGTTGCCTTCGCCCGGTTTCTCGGCGCGCTGCTGCCGTCGGTTTCGCCAACCGCCTGGATCATCCGGCCGGTGAATCTCCCGGCCGGTTATGCCCTGAGCCTTTCGACGCAGCAACTGGTCGCGATTTTCCTCATTGTGCTGCTCACGTTCGTCAACACCCGCGGATTGAAGCTCGGAAAAATCATCCAGAACCTTTTCACCTCGGCAAAGATCCTGTCGCTGATCGCGTTGATCGTCGTCGGCGTGCTGGTCGGGCGCAACGCTGGGGCATGGCATTCCAATTTGAGCGATTTGTGGACGCCGCGCGGCGTGACGCCGATCCAGCCGGATTTGTCTTTCCTCTCCAACGTCACGGCGGCGGGCGGATTCGGGTTGTTAATCGCCTTCTGTGTCGCCCAGGTCGGATCGCTGTTTTCTTCCGTGGCCTGGGAGAGCATCACGTTCACCGCCGGGGAAGTAAAGGAGCCGAAACGCAACCTCCCGCTTTCGCTTTTCTGGGGCACCGCGCTGGTGATCGCGCTCTACCTGCTGGCGAACGTGGCCTATCTCTGTCTGCTGCCACTGGATCAAATTCAACATGCGCCGGATGATCGTGTCGCCACGGCGGCCATGAACACGGTGTTCAGCGGCGCCGGCGCCGGAATCATGGCGGTCGCCATCCTGGTTTCAACTTTCGGCTGCAACAACGGCCTGATCCTGACCGGGGCGCGGGTTTACTACGCGATGGCGCGCGACCGGCTGTTCTTCAAGGCCACGGGCAAACTCAACACCTGCCATGTGCCGGCCGCGGGTCTCGTGCTGCAATGTGTGTGGGCATCCCTGCTGGTGTTACCCCGGACCCGATTGCGCGACGCGGCGGGCGCGCCCTTGCTGGATGCGTCAACGCACGCGGAACAGTACGGCAATCTCTACAGCAACCTGCTTGACTATGTTGTATTCGCCACGCTGGTGTTTTACGTGCTGACCATCATCGGGATCTTCGTGTTGCGCCGGACGCGGCCGGACGTCGAGCGGCCGTATCGTGCGTTCGGATACCCGGTGTTGCCGGCGATTTACATCATCGGCGCCAGCGTCATCATGATCGTGTTGCTCGCTTACCGGACGCAGACCACCTGGCCCGGGCTGTTGATTGTGCTGGCGGGAGTGCCGGTCTATTTCTTGTGGCGGCCCAAAGATGACGAAGGGTTGAGCGTTGAGCGTTGAACGTTGAGTGTTCGGGGGCGATAGCCCCATCGTCCTCGTCCTCGTCCTCGTTCCTCGATGTTTAAAGCTGAATGCCTGCTCGCGATTTATCGGAGTTCGATGTTCCCGCCGCCGCGTGAGGCGACTTGTCCATCGACCTGTCCACCGTAGCCTTGGCGAAGGCGGAAGCCTCGGCGAAGTTGGAAGCCTTTTACGCGGCCATCCCTCAACCCTCAACTCCGCGTCGCGCCGAAATTTGACTTGTCTCGGCGAAGCAACGGCGAAGACGGATGCAGGCGGATCAACCCTCAACCATCAACCAAACATTAACCGCTGATAAGCGCTGATGAACGCTGATTGTTAACGCAAAGGCACAAAGACTGACCACTGACCACCCACCGCGTGAGACGAAGTCTTTTACGCGGAACCCTCATCCCTCAATCACCCATCTTGCTTGCAAATCCCCCTGTCCGTCCTACGATGCCGTCGAATCTCCATGGGTATGCTCAACGAAGCGGAATGGCTGACGCGGAAAAAACGCATCGACACTCGATTGTGTGCCCTGACACCGCCTTGGAAAATTATTCGATACCACGACGGCCTCAACCTCTCCTCTTTGCACTGCGTCGCAGTTGAGGAGTTTCCCACCGCCAACGGCCCCGCCGACTACGCCCTGTTCGTCAACGGAATTTTGCTCGGCATCATCGAAGCCAAGAAGGTCACGGTGAATCCTCAGAACGTGCTGGAGCAGGCCAAGCGCTACTCTGCTGGCGCATTGCAAGGGCCGGGAAACTGGGACGGCTTCCGCGTTCCGTTCCTTTACGCCACCAACGGCGAAATCATCTGGTATCTGGACGCCCGACAGGAGAAGCGTGTGTCCCGCCCAATCAGTAATTTCCACACAGCTTCGGCGATGGAAGCGCTTTTTGCTTTCGATCAAAAGCCCGCGCACGATTGGTTGCTCGACACACCGCCCGAACGCATCCTCCGTTTGCGTCCTTATCAGGTTGGGGCCATCACCGCGACCGAGGCCGCCATTCGTTCTGGCCGACGCGAACTCCTCGTGGCCATGGCCACCGGCACGGGCAAAACATTCCTGACCGTGGCGCAAATCTACCGCCTGCTCGAAAGCAAGCTCGCCCGCCGCATCCTGTTTCTCGTGGACCGCAAGGCGCTCGCCGCCCAGGCCGTCCGCGAGTTCAACGCCTTCAACACGCCTCAAGGCAACAAGTTCGCGAACGAATACGAGATTTACAGCCAGAAATTCCAGAGGGAAGACTTCGGCGAGGATGAACCATTCGATCCCAAGGTGTTGCCGAACGAATATCTTACCGCGCCGAAACCGAGCCACACGTTCGTTTACGTTTCCACCATCCAGCGCATGGCCCGAAATCTTTTCGGCGCTGAAGGCTGTTTCGTCCAAACTGGCGGTGATACCGAAGCCGAGGCGGACGCCGACAAGCTCGACATCCCGATTCACGCCTTCGACATCATCATCGCTGACGAATGTCATCGCGGTTACACCGCGCAGGAGATGAGCGTCTGGCGCGAGACCATCAATCACTTCGACGCCATCAAAATCGGCCTCACCGCCACACCAGCAGCACACACGACCGCGCTCTTTGGTCCGCCCGTGTTCCGCTATACTGTCGAGCAGGCCATTCTTGATAACTACCTTGTGGATTACGACCCGGTCGCCATCAAATCCGAAGTCCGCATGAACGGCGTGTTTCTCAACGAAGGCGAAACCGTTGAGCGCGTGGACACCGACACCGGCCAAAAGGCGCTCGATCACCGGCGTCAGTCGCGGTGAGTTTTGAAGCCGTGAAAGAATCACTCCTGAAAGGAATTATGACAAAAAAGTCGAGAACGAGGATGACAAAACTTTGTCGCATATGCGACAAAGTTTTGTAAACATCTTGTGATTGAAGAACTTACCGTGAGAATGAAACGGGGCGATTCTTGTGATTGGCTGGTTTGGCCACGTAAAGCTGCGCCACGTGGCAAGTCGATGGACAGGGGGCGCGCTCGGTCGCCGGGCCATTTGAGTTTTGTCGGGGCTTGACTTCCGGCCATCGTCGCCCAGCTTGGGTTCGTTCGCCATGAAGCCCATCCGCCTCGGTCGCATCCTGAAAATCAAACGCTAAAACGAATGAAACATTTGCCACGACCCATCGTTAAGTTCGCTTTGCCGCTTCTGCTATCGATTGTTCCCTTTCCATCCGGACTATCGGCTCCGGCATCAATAATCGGCAATCACCCCGCGGTTTACGATGAGCGCGGTATGCTGCAACCTTGGACGTCGTGGGGCGACGCCATCGACCGGGAGGTGAAATGGTATTTCAGGTGCCCCGTCGAGCACGGTTATCCGCGCTTTGTTTATCTGACGTTCATGGACGGCAATTACCAGGCAATTGCCAACCGCTCCTCGCTCATCCCGGCAACGCAGAACGGCATGGGCATAATCTCCTACTTGAAATATTACGCTTACAAGGGGAAGAAAGACCCCCGGCCGCTTCAAATGGCGCGCTACATGGGTGATTATCTCGTCAAAGAAGCGATAACTCCGGACACCGGCAAGTATCCGCACTTTACCCGCTCTACTGGTTGGCAGGAAAAATTTCCGCAACCGCCCGACTGTGGTTCCCAGGACGACAAACCTTGCGAAATTGAGGCGGACAAAGGCGGCATTGCTGGTTACGCACTCCTTTTACTGTTCGAGGAGACGCCGGACGAAAAGTATCTCCAACAGGCGCTGCAAAACGCGCGCGTGCTGGCGGCCAACATGCGCGAAGGGACAGCCACGAATTCGCCCTGGCCGTTCCGCGCGGATTATCGGACGGGTGAACCTCGGGGCGAGGTTTCCGGCGACATGTCTTTCATTCTCCGGCTCTTCGACAAGCTGATTGAGCATGGTCATCCGGAATTTAAGCCTTCCCGCGACAAACTGTGGGAGTGGATCAAGAAATTCCAGATCCCAAACCTGACGCAGGACGGACTGCTCTGGGTGCAGTTCTTTGAAGATCACCATGAACTGGACAACCGCACCGCCTGGTCGCCACTCAACCTTGCCCGCTACCTGATCGAGAAACAAGACGCGCTGGATCCGTACTGGAAGCAAGACTCCCGGGCACTGATCGAATTTGTCAACCGCCGGTTCATAACCGTTCGCGATGGAGTTGCGGTTTGTGGGGAGCAGACCAACGACATGGACCCTTGGGGAGGCATCCTTTCCACCTACGGCGCGGTGCTGGCGATGTACAGCAAAGCCACCGGGTCGAATGAATTCAAGGCCGTGGCCCGGCAGGCCTTGAACTACTGTCTGTATGCCGTCAACGACGATGGCTGTCCGGGCGACCAGGCGACAAAGAGTGGTCGCGGCGGTTGGCAGGAAGACGCCCATACCGACAAGCTGCATAACCTCCTCGACGCGATGACCGCCTTTCCGGAATGGGCCAAATGAATCGCGGTTTGACCTCGAAGCCGCCCTGGAACAATTCCCCACCATCACCGAAGATTTGAAGAAATGAAACACCCGCAAGCCGAGACCGCCGTAAATAACACGGGGCAGGCCGCCGCCGAGTTGGATGCCTTGCTCCCCGCCATCGCAAAAAGGCTGAAGGATAAAGGCAAAAGGCTGAATTTTATGAAAACGGACAAAAACAGAATCGTCGCAAATCGCGCTGCATTCAATCCTTTAGCCTTTGGCATTCAGCCTTTAGCATTCGTCCCATGATGACCCTGCGCCAACTCGCAGCCGAACCGCCCACGCTGCCCACGCGGACAACGTGGTATCTGACTGACCTGGCCGAGGCGCGCGGCAAACAGGAATTGTTCACCCGCCAATCTCCGCAGAAACTCAAAGTGCTCCGCGAGCATGCCCTCATCGAAAGCGCCATTTCCTCCAATCGCATCGAAGGCGTCGAGGTGGACAAATCCCGCGTTGCCACGCTCATGTTCGGCAAACCCGCGCTGCGTGATCGCGACGAGGAGGAAGTGCGCGGCTATCGCGACGCGTTGAATCTTATCCACCAAAACAGCGCGAAACTACCCGTCTCCGAAACCACCATAAAAAAACTCCACAAACTTTCTCGCGGCGAAATCTGGGACGCCGGCATCTACAAGGAAAAGGACGTGGACATCATCCAGACTTACGCCGATGGGCGCAGCCGCGTGCGCTTTAAAACCCTGCCCGCGAAACAAACGCCCAAGGCAATGGCCGAAATGATCGAACTCTGGCAGCGCGGGATGCGCGAGAAATGGGTTCACCCGCTCGTGCTTGCCGCCGCGTTGAACCTCGATTTCCTCTGCATCCATCCGTTCCGCGACGGCAATGGCCGTGTCTCCCGCCTGTTGTTCCTGCTCGCCTGCTACCATTGCGGCATCGAAGCCGGGCGCTACATCAGCCTCGAACGCATCATCGAGGACAACAAGGAGCGGTATTACGAAATCCTCGAGCAATCCTCGCAACGCTGGCACGAGGGCAAACACAACCCGTGGCCGGCGATGAATTTCCTGCTCTTCATCCTCACGCACGCGTGCAAGGAATTTGAGCAGCGCCTCGGCCAAATAAAATCTCCGCGCGGCGAGAAGACGGCCGCGGTTCTGGCGGCAGTTGAACGCCAGATCAGCACCTTTCGTGTCGCTGATTTGCAGGCCGAATGTCCCGGCGTCGGTTTGGATTTGATCCGCCGGCTCCTTGCCCGGCTGCAAAAGGAAAAGAAAGTCAAGTCTCTCGGCACTGGCCGGAGCGCAAAATGGGAGAAAGTCGGAAACTAGGTATTAACTCGTAAACTAGGTATTAAACTACGTATTGAGAAAGAGGGTATTATCTCAAAAGCATGTAAAAATGAGTGTATTACGAAGCAACGAAGCTCAATTAGGTAATACCAGATTAAATAGGTAATGAATTAGGTAACAACTCAAAACCGGGCATTGAACTGACGCATGGCCTCTCAACCCTCAACCATCAACGCTCAACTCCTCCAGCAACCCAACCGCGAATCTTCACTCATCAGCGCCAATCGGCGCGACAAGAAGGAAATTATGAAATGGCTTTTCATAGCACTGGGCTTGACGGCCATGCTTTCGGGTTGTTCGCCCTCCTCGCCGGCGGAGAAGCAGATGGACGGGCCCTTCGTAATTATCCAAACCAGATTCTTCGGCTCGCTTTGGAACAGGGCGCACGCCAAGGCTTCGATTGTTTCCCAGGATGGCGGGGAGTCTTTCGTCGTCCCCGGCGGAGCGATCTGGGCCTTCGGCGACACTTTCAAAGGTTCCCGGTCCGCCGAGGGGGCTCCGCTCTTTGCGGGTGGAGCCGTATCCTGTTCCATCGCTTTTCTCGCCGACAAGGCCAAAAATTATCCGCCCGCGTTCAATTATCTCGTGTCCAGCAACGGTGACGCCGTTTCGCCCTTTGAGTTCCTGCCGGATGAACAGCCGGCCGAGCGTTACCGGATCTGGCCGCTGGGCGGAATCCACGTGAACGGCCAATACTACCTTTTTTATTCGTTGATCGAGGTTTTTGGGAATGGTCAATGGGACTTCCGCGGCGTTGGTTCCGGTCTCGGCTGCTCAAAAGTGGCGCTCGGACCTTACGAGCGGCTGCGACCGCATGGGGATTGGCGCTTTCCCGTCGAGCCCACCCAGGTCATTGAGGCTGACGGCTGGCTCTATCTTTTTGGGATCAAGGAATTCAAGGGGAAGCAGGGGGTCGCCCTGGCCCGGGTGCGTCCGGAAAAAATCGAGGACCCCGATGCGTATGAGTTCTACGCCGGTGCCAGCCAGGAATTCTCGCCCAGGAAAGAGGCGGCAGCGCTTCTAGTCAAAAGCGTCCCGGGTCAGGTCTCCGTTGCCTGGAATCCGTATCTAAAAAAATATATGATGGCTTCCTCCAGTGACTTCGATCACCCCCGCGAGATTCGTTTTCATGTTGCCGATGCGCCTGATGGCCCTTGGAGCCCGCCGGTTGCCCGGGTGGAGGTGCCCGAGTATTGCCAGGGAAAGCAGGTGGAGATGGTGTATTGCGCCTATCTGCACCCGGAACTGTTCCGTGAGAATGGCCGGGTGATGATTTTGACCTACTCACTGAGTTTGCAGAAAGCCGGCTTCGATGCCAACTGCGAAATGGTCGAGATTGAAATAAGACAGCAGAAACCGTGAAAGGGTCACCCATTAGCGTGAGCGGTCAAGAGCGAAAATAGATTTCCGTCAGCCAGCCAAGGCTGAAGGCTGAAACGACAAAGGGAATATTCCAAATGTTGAATCTGAAAGGATTGGTCCTAGAATTATGAATACACCAACAAGGAAAAGGAAAAAGCCACGGAGGACACGGAGGACACGGATCGGGAAAAAAATAAAATCCGTGTAATCCGTGAAATCCGTTGTTGAAAAGGAAATCGCGCCAAACCGGCCTTGCCCGATTTGATGGACAACCGACGTTGGGCATGGAGTTTTTGGCTAAAAACCGCCCGGGAAAAAATTTAAAATACCTGTTGACAGGAGGGCGGGTGTTTTATAGTTTGCCACCGCAGGTAGAGCCGTAAATAGACAAAAACAGCCGGTTGCCCCTTGGATTTTCGACAGAAAAAAATGAGGGGGACGGGTTTTTTTGTCGTTTTGTGTTTGTGTATCGGATTGGACTAATGATAATGCGCCCATGTAGCTCAGTTGGTAGAGCGCGTCCTTGGTAAGGACGAGGTCATCAGTTCAACCCTGATCATGGGCTCCAGTTCGCAGATTTAACCGTTAACCAAAAACTAAACGCAGGAGACAACAATGGCTAAAACGCAATTTCAACGAACGAAGCCGCACGTCAACGTCGGCACGATCGGACATATTGACCACGGTAAATCCACTCTGACGGCGGCAATTGTGATGGTGCAGTCGCGGAAGGGATTGGCGGAACTCAAGTCCTATGCCGAAATCACCAAGGGCGGCACGGTGCGCGACGAAACCAAGACCCTCACCATTGCCGTGTCCCACACGGAGTATCAAAGTGACAAACGCCACTACGCCCACATTGACTGCCCGGGCCATGCCGATTTCATCAAAAACATGATCACTGGCGCGGCCCAGATGGACGGTGCCATCCTCGTGGTGGACGCTTCCGAAGGACCGATGCCCCAAACCAAGGAGCATGTGCTGCTGGCCCGCCAAGTGGGTGTGCCCGCCATCGTTGTTTACCTGAACAAGGTTGACCTCGTGGACGACAAGGAGTTGCTGGACCTGGTGGAAATGGAAGTCCGCGACCTGCTGACCAAATATGAATTTCCGGGTGAGAAGACGCCCGTCATTCGTGGCAGCGCCAAACTGGCGATGGCGGGTGACAAGGAGGCCGAAGACTCCATCCAGAAATTGCTGGAAGCCATTGACGCGTTCATTCCGTTGCCGCCGCGCGAGGTGGACAAGCCGTTCCTGATGTGCATCGAGGATGTGTTCAACATTGAAGGCCGTGGCACGGTCGTCACCGGTCGCGTGGAGCGCGGCGTGCTGGAACGCATGTCCGACGTCGAAATTGTCGGCCTCAAGGAGACCCGCAAGACGGTTGCCACCGACATTGAAATGTTCCGCAAGCTGCTGGACAAGGCGACGGCGGGCGACAACGTCGGCGTGCTGCTGCGCGGCATCAAGAAGGAAGAAGTCGAACGTGGCATGGTGCTGGCCAAACCGGGCAGCATCACCCCGCACACGCATTTCAAGGCGGAAGTCTATGTGCTGTCGAAAGAGGAAGGCGGCCGGCACACGCCGTTCTTCACGAACTACCGTCCGCAATTTTACTTCCGCACCACGGACGTAACCGGGACGGTGACCCTCGCGGCGGGGGTGGAAATGGTGATGCCGGGCGACAACGTTTCGGTGGAGGTAAAGGTCATCTCGGCGGTGGCCATGGAAAGAGGCCAGCGGTTTGCGATTCGCGAAGGCGGCCGCACCATTGGCGCGGGCCGCGTGACGGAAGTCATCGAATAACGCCGGTTTTCAACATTGGAGCGCGGGGCGATGAACCCCGCGGCTCCTTTTTTGTCAGAAATACAAACGAGATTGGGCGGATACGGCAGTAGCTCAATTGGCAGAGTAGCGGTCTCCAAAACCGTTGGTTGGGGGTTCAAGTCCCTCCTGCCGTGCCAGCCGGTGAGGAACAGGTTGGATTGCTGGATAATTGGATAAATGGATGGGTGGAATGGATGATGATCGTTCATCCAACAATCCATCAATCCACAAATCCAGTCTGTCATTGGAGAGGTGGCAGAGTGGTCTATCGCGGCGGTCTTGAAAACCGCTTCGGGTTAACACCCGACGGGGGTTCGAATCCCTCCCTCTCCGCCAGCCTTCGCCCGGAGCGGAGCGGAGGGCGAAGGTTGCCGCGCCGTAGCGAGTGCGAAGGCGGGCTGGTGTGATTGGTTAAAAGTTCCGAGCTACGGCCCGGCCAGCCGGAAAAATTTGTGAGTGAATGAATTGTGAGTGACTGGACAAAAATTTTGATTTGGGCGGTCGTCGTCGGGGCGATCTTTGCCTACCTTTGGTGGCAGGGGCAGATCCGGCAATTGGCCACCTATGTGCAGGAAACGCGCGAAGAGTTGAAAAAATGTTCGTGGCCGACATGGGTGGAACTGAAAGGCTCGACCGCGCTTATCATGGTTTCAATTGCCTTGATGGGCGCATTCACCGAGGTGCTGGATCGCATCTTTTTTATTATATTTATCGGCGTTAAGTGAGCACCACCATGCGCAGCCAATGGTTTGTCATCCATACGCTTTCCGGCCAGGAGCAGAAGGTCAAAGAAAGCATTGAGAAGCGCGTCAAGACCGACGAGATGCAGGACTATGTCAAGGAAGTCCTTGTCCCGATGGAAAAGGTCGTCGAGGTGCGCAACCAAAAGAAGACCGTGTCCAGCCGCAAATTGTGGCCGGGCTACGTGTTTGTGGACATGGCGTTGCTCGATGAAAACAACCGGATTATCGAGAAGCCGTGGTATTTCATCAAAGAAACGCAGGGCGTGATTGGTTTTGTCGGTGGCGAACCGCCCGTGCCAACGCCGACGGAGGAGGTCGAGTCCATCAAGGCGCAAATTTCCGCGTCGGAAGAGACGGAAAAACCGAAGGTCAATTTTGAAGTCGGCGAAACGATTAAAATCAACAACGGGCCGTTCCTCAATTTCAGCGGCGTGATTGAGGAAATTGATCCCGAACGCGGCAAATTGAAAGTCACCGTCAACATTTTCGGCCGCAATACGCCGGTCGAACTCGAATATTGGCAGGTGGAAAAAGCGTGAAAACAAACGGAGTATTGGAGTAGTGGAGTGATGGAGTAATGGGATTTTCCCAACACTCCAATTCTCCAACCCTCCATCACTCCATTACCGATTTATGGCAAAGAAAATCACAGGCATCATCAAGCTGCAGATCCCGGCGGGCCAGGCCAATCCCGCGCCGCCGGTCGGCCCGGCGCTCGGCCAGCACGGCGTCAACATCATGGGCTTCTGCAAGGAATTTAACGCGGCGACCAAGGCCGACGCTGGACTCATCATCCCCGTCGTCATCACCGTTTTTCAGGACAAGTCGTTCAAGTTCATCACCAAATCGCCACCGGCGTCCATTCTGTTGAAAAAAGCCGCAGGCATCACCACCGGTTCCAAGGAGCCGAACAAGGAAAAAGTCGGCAAAGTGACGCGCAAACAGGTCCTGGACATCGTAAAAATGAAGTCGAAGGATTTGAATGCGACCTCGGAGGAAGCCGCGTTCCGGGTCATCGCCGGCACGGCGCGCAGCATGGGGATTGAAGTCGTCGGATAAACATAACAACCGCGGGAGAGTCCTCAAGGATTCGCTGGCACCGCAACAAAACAAATGCCCAGTAAACGATACAAGAAAGCGCTCGAAGTGGTGGATGGCAAAAAAACCTATCCGCTGAAAGATGCCGTTGGTGTCCTCGCGAAATTTCCAAAGGCGAAATTCAACGAAACCATTGACCTCGCGTTCCGTCTGGGTGTGGATCCGAAGCAATCGGACCAGATGGTTCGTGGCACGGTCCCGCTTCCGCACGGCAGCGGCAAGACCGTGCGGGTGCTCGTGTTCGCCAAAAGCGGCGCGGCGGCGGACGCGGCCAAAGCCGCCGGTGCGGAATACGTTGGCTTTGAAGACATGATTGCCAAATGCCAGGGCGGCTGGGCTGATTTTGATGTGGCGGTGGCCACGCCCGAAGCGATGGCCGAAGTGCGCAAGCTCGGCAAGGTGCTCGGGCCGCGCGGCCTGATGCCCAACCCGAAGACCGGCACCGTGACGGACGATACCGCCAAGGCGGTGAAGGAAGTCAAGGCCGGCCGCGTCGAGTTCAAGGTGGACAAGGCGGGCAACATTCATGTGGCCGTCGGCAAGGTGTCGTTCCCGGCCAATCAGATCGAGGAAAACGCGCGCGCGGTGATTGAAGCCGTGGCCAAGGCACGTCCGAACAGTGTCAAGGGCACCTATATCAACTCCTGCACGCTTTCGGCGACGATGAGTCCGCCGGTGCGGCTGGATGTGCGCGAGTTTACGACCCATTAACCCGGAACCATTTTGAATCATGCGTGCTGAAAAACAAATTTTAACGAAGGAATATATCGCGCGGTTGAATGGCTCGCCATTCTTCATCGTGGTGAATTACAAGGGACTCAAGGTGTCCCATATGACCGAGCTGCGGAAGCGCCTGCAAAAAGCCGGCGCGGAGATTCACATCGTCAAGAACTCCCTTTTCCAAATCGCGGCCAAGGAGGCCGGCGTCGGCGAATTGAACGGCTCGCTCGGCGGCCAGCTCGCCGTGGTCACCGGCCAGAAGGACATTTCGTCCGCGGCGAAGGTGGTGAAAAATTTTGGCGCGGAGTTCGACCGGTTGAAGGTGCAGTTTGGTTATTTGAACAACCAGCGCCTGGAACCGGCGGCGATTGTGGCCCTGGCCGATTTGCCGAGCCTGGATGTGTTGCGCGCCACCCTGCTGGGCCTGTTGAACGCGCCGGCAACGAAACTGGTCGTTTTAATCAACACGCCCGCGACGCAACTCGCGCGCGTCGTCAAGGCGAAAGCCGAGAAAAGCTGAAACAATTTCCGTCCGCTTTGGCCAGCGGGACGGACAAACAAACAACAACAAGTAAATCGTCGGTTCACAGGCCGTGAACTCAAAATCGCCGTGGCCACGGCAGACGACGAGACGATAAGAAAGGTAACATGGCTGACATTGGAAACCTGGTGGAAGAATTGAGCAAGTTGACGGTCATTGAAGCTGCCGACCTGGTCAAGAAACTGGAAGAAAAATGGGGCGTGACTGCCGCGGCACCGGTTGCGGTGGCTGCGGCTCCCGCTGGTGCTGCCGCCCCGGCGGCGGAAGCGAAGACCACGTTTGATGTGATTCTGGTGTCCGCCCCGGCGGACAAGAAAATTGCCACCATCAAGGCCGTCCGCGAAGTCAAGGCCGGGCTCGGCCTGGCGGAAGCCAAGGCGCTGGTGGAAGGTGCGCCCAAACCTGTGCTGGAAGGCGCTCCGAAAGCCGACGCCGACGAGGCCAAGAAAAAGCTGGAAGCAGCGGGCGCCAAGGTGGAGGTCAAGTAACTGGCGAACTTTGGGGGGGTGGTCCCGCGGGGCGGGACCGCCACCCGGTTTTCGCAAGGCGGAACAAAACTTTTATTAGTTACAAACAGCAGCAACAAGCGGCCGCCGTTAGCGGTCAGAGTTCAGGCAAGTTCACTGTTGAACGCAGCGTCCTTGCCTTGTGTCGTTGATTGAAAATTGCCGGCGGGCACTGTTGCCAGCCAAACCAGAAAGTCCAAATGCCATCGCAAGTCACTGAACGAATCAATTTCGGCAAAATCAAAGAGATTGTCGTGCCGCCGAACATGATCGAATTGCAGACCAATTCCTACGAGGAATTCCTGCAAGCGGACGCGGCGCCCAAGAAGCGCCGGAAACACATCGGCCTGGAGGCGGTCTTCCTCGAAGTGTTTCCCATCACGAGTTATGACGAAAAGATCGTATTGGAATACGACTCCTACGAGATCGGCGAGCCGAAGCTCGACTGGCTTGAATGCCTGCGCGAAGGCCTGACCTACGGCGCGCCGCTTTATGTCACGTTCCTGCTCAAGGAGGAAGGCAAACACGCCAAGGAAGAAAAGGTGTTCATGGGCGAACTGCCGCTGATGACGCCGCAGGGCACGTTCGTCATCAACGGGGCGGAGCGCGTTGTTGTCAGCCAGTTGCACCGTTCGCCGGGCATCGCGTTCGAGGCCACGCAGCATCCGAACGGGAAAATGCTGCACAGCTTCCGCGTCATTCCCGACCGCGGTTCGTGGTATGAAGCGCAATTTGACACGAGTGATTTGCTTTACGTTTATCTTGACCGCAAGAAACGCCGCCGGAAATTTTTGACGACGACGTTCTTCCGGGCGCTGAGTTTTCTCGATGCTGAAGCGGAAGGCAAAGGCGCCGACAAGAAAAGAGACGGCACAAAAACCGGTACCGACGAGGAAATCCTCAAGCTCTTTTACGAAATCGAGGAACTCACGGTCAAGGAAGCCGAGAAACTCGAAGAGTTGCCGAATTGCGTTTTGATTCAGGACGCGGTGGATCAGGAAAAGGGTCTGGTGGTCGCGCGCGCCTTTGAGCCGCTTTCCAAGTCCGTGGTCAAACAAATCGCCGAGCTGGGGGTGAACAAAATCAAGGTCGTGAACACCACGCCCGACGATGGCATCATGATCAAATGCCTGAAGAAAGACCCGGCCAAGAACGAGGAAGAGGCGCTCAAGGACATTTACCGCCGCCTGCGTCCGGGCGATCCGCCGACCGCCGCCAATGCGCGTGCGTTGCTCAAGCGGTTGTTCTTCGACCCGAAACGTTACGATTTGGGCCGCGTGGGCCGCTACAAGATCAATCAAAAACTCGGCCTCAAGGACAAGGAAGAATCACGCATTCTCACGAAGCACGATTTGGTGGCCGCGACGAAATACCTGCTCCGCCTCAAGAAGGGCGAAGGCAGCGTGGATGACATTGACCACCTGGGCAGCCGCCGCATCCGCACGGTCGGCGAGTTGCTCGCCAACCAGTGCCGGGTCGGACTTTCGCGCACCGAACGTCTCGTCAAGGAACGCATGACGTTGTTCGATCAAAGCGTTGAAGCCATGGCGCCGCAAAAGCTCATCAATCCCAAAGCGCTCTCGGCGGTCATTCGCGATTTCTTTGGCCGCTCGCAACTCAGCCAGTTCATGGATCAAATCAATCCGCTGGCCGAGTTGACGCACAAGCGCCGTCTGTCCGCGCTGGGGCCGGGTGGCTTGAGCCGCGACCGCGCGGGATTTGAAGTGCGCGATGTTCATCCGTCGCACTACGGACGCATTTGCCCGATTGAGACGCCGGAAGGCCCGAACATCGGTCTGATTGCGTCACTGGCGACGTTCGCGCGCATCAACGATTTCGGCTTCCTCGAAACGCCTTATCGCAAGGTCGAAAACGGGCGCGTCACCAATCACATTGATTTCCTGACCGCCGACCGCGAGGAGCAATTCATTATCGCGCAGGCGAACTCGCCGATTGACGACAAGGGCAAATTCACGACCGACCGGGTCGTTTGCCGCGCCCGGACCGACTTCATTGATGTCGAACCCGCGCGGGTGGATTACATGGACGTTTCGCCCAAGCAGTTGGTGTCCATCGCCGCGTCGCTGATTCCGTTCCTGGAACACGACGACGCCAATCGTGCGTTGATGGGTTCAAACATGCAGCGCCAGGCGGTGCCATTGCTGGTGACCGAAGCGCCGCTGGTGGCAACCGGCCTTGAAGGCCGCGTCGCCCGCGACTCGCGCGCCGTGGTGGTCGCGGACGAAAGCGGCAAAGTCGCTTCCGTCAGCGGCGATCAAATCATCATAACCGGGGACGGCAAATTGCCGGAGTCGAAAAAGAAAATTAAGCACGATCCCGAAAAGGGCGTGTGGGTCTATCCCATCCGCAAATTCATGCGGTCGAACGCCGCAACGTGCATCAATCAAAAAACGCTCGTGCACAAGGAAGACCACGTGAAGAAAGGGCAGGTCATTGCCGATGGTCCGTGCACCCGGAACAGCGAACTCGCCCTCGGTCGCAACGTGCTGGTCGCGTTCATGCCGTGGAACGGCTACAACTTCGAGGACGCGATCCTCATCAGTGAAAAAATCGTGAAGGAAGACATTTTCACGAGCATTCACATTGATGAATTTGAAGTGGCCGCGCGCGACACCAAGCTCGGCCCGGAGGAAATCACGCGCGACATCCCGAATCTCGGCGATGAAGCGCTCAAAAACCTCGGGCCGGACGGCGTCATCCGCATCGGAGCGGAAGTGAAGCCCGGCGACATTCTGGTTGGCAAAATCACGCCGAAATCGGAAACCGAGCTCGCGCCGGAAGAGCGTTTGCTCCGCGCCATTTTCGGGGAAAAGGCCGCCGACGTGAAGGACACGTCGCTCAAGATTCCTTCCGGCACTTACGGCATCGTCATGGACGTGAAGGTATCGTCGAAGAAGGAACCCGATCATGACAGCAAACCATCTGTCGGCGAGGAAAAACGCCACGCGAAGCAGATTGAGGACGATCACAAGAAAAAGACCGATGAATTGCGCGATCAATTGACCGAGGCGTTGAGCAACATTTTGCTCGGTGAAAAAATCCCGCTCGATGTGGTCAATTCCGAGACCGGGGAAATCATCATTCCGGCGAATCGCAAAATCACGAAGACGCTTCTGCGCAAACTCGCGACGGTTTATGACCGCATCGAGATTGATCCGTCGCCGATCCGCAACAAGATCAACGAAATCATCGGCAGCTTCAAAAAGAAGTTCGATGATTTGCAGATGCAATATGACGAGGAAATGGAACGCGCCGAGGCGGGCGAAGGCGTGGAGACCGGCATCGTCAAGTCGGTGAAGGTTTACATTGCCTCCAAACGCAAGCTGTCCGTCGGTGACAAAATGGCCGGACGCCATGGCAACAAGGGTGTCGTCGCGCGCATCGTGAAGGAAGAAGACATGCCGTTCCTCGCGGACGGAACGCCGATGGACATCGTGTTGAATCCGCTGGGCGTGCCCTCGCGCATGAACGTCGGCCAGGTGCTGGAAACGCATCTCGGCTGGGCGGCCCAGATCCTGGGATTGAAATTCGCCACGCCGGTCTTCGACGGCATCAAGGAAAAGGACATTCGCAGTTATCTCAAGGAAGCGAAACTGCCGGAGAACGGCAAGACGATCCTTTACGACGGTTGCACCGGGCAACAGTTCGACCAGGAAATTGTGGTTGGATACATTTACATGATGAAGCTCGGCCACCTGGTCGCGGACAAGATTCACGCCCGCGCGGTTGGGCCTTACTCGCTCGTCACGCAGCAGCCGCTCGGCGGCAAGGCGCAATACGGCGGCCAGCGCTTCGGCGAAATGGAAGTGTGGGCCATGGAAGCCTACGGCGCGGCCTACACCCTGCAGGAATTGCTCACCGTCAAGTCCGACGACGTGCAGGGACGCACGCGCATTTACGAGAGCATTGTCAAGGGCGACAACGCGCTGGAAGCGGGCATTCCCGAATCCTTCAACGTGCTCGTCAAGGAAATGCAGTCGCTCGGCCTCGATGTGAAGGTCGGTTACGCGAATCCGGCGGAACACCCGGAAGCATCCGCCGTGACACTGGCGTCGCTTTAACCCGGAAACCATTTAACCAACGCGGAAACAAATTTTCGTATGATCGGCAACAAAGAAAACGCGCGCGAATTGCTCGGACTGGAGAAGGTCAATCAGGTGGATTACGTCGGGATCACCATCGCTTCGCCTGAGGCCATCCGGTCATGGAGCAAAGGCGAAGTCAAAAACCCCGAAACCATCAACTACCGCACGTTCAAACCGGAAAAGGGCGGCCTCTTCTGTGAACGCATTTTCGGCCCCGTCAAGGACTGGGAATGTTCCTGCGGCAAGTACAAGCGCATCAAGCACCGCGGCATCGTCTGCGACCGTTGCGGCGTGGAAGTGACGCTCGCCCGCGTCCGCCGCGAGCGCATGGGTCACATCGAACTGGCCGTGCCCACGTGCCACATCTGGTTTTTCAAGTGCATGCCGTCGCGCATCGGTCTCGTCCTCGACGTGACCGCGCGCAACCTTGAGCGCGTGATTTATTACGAGGATTACCTCGTCATTGATCCGGGCAACACGCCGCTGAAACAAAATCAATTGCTCAACGAACACGAATACCGCGAAGCCCGCGAAACCTACGGCGCGGACGCGTTTCTAGCCAAGATGGGCGCGGAAGCCGTGCGCGAAGCGCTGGCTCGGGTGGACCTGGCCAAGGGCATCGATCAATTGCAACAGGCGATGACCGAAACCAAGAGCAAGCAAATCCGCAAAAAGCTGGCGAAGCGAATCAAATTGCTCCAGGGCTTGCAGATTTCCAAGAGCCGTCCGGAATGGATGATTCTTACGGTGCTGCCGGTGATTCCGCCGGACTTGCGTCCGCTCGTGCCGCTCGAAGGCGGCCGGTTTGCCACTTCAGATTTGAACGATTTATACCGCCGCGTCATCAATCGGAACAATCGGCTCAAGACGCTGCTCCAGCTCAAGACGCCCGAAGTCATCATCCGCAATGAAAAGCGCATGTTACAGGAGGCCGTTGACGCACTGTTCGACAACGGCCGTCATGGTCGCCCGGTCACCGGCGCGGGCAATCGCTCGTTGAAATCCTTGAGCGACATGCTCAAGGGCAAGGGCGGCCGCTTCCGTCAGAATTTGCTCGGCAAGCGCGTGGATTATTCAGGCCGTTCCGTCATCGTCATCGGCCCGGAGTTGAAATTGCATCAATGCGGTTTGCCCAAGAAAATTGCGCTGGTTTTGTTCGAACCGTTCATCATCCGGCGCTTGAAGGAACTCGGCTACGTCCACACCGTTCGCAGCGCGAAGAAAATGATCGAGCGCCAGACGAAGGAAGTCTGGGACGTTTTGGAGGAAGTGACCAAGGGGCATCCGGTGATGCTGAACCGCGCGCCAACGCTCCACCGTCTGTCCGTGCAGGCATTCGAGCCGCTGCTTATCGAGGGCGAAGCGATTCGCATTCATCCGCTGGTCTGCACCGCTTACAACGCGGATTTCGACGGCGACCAGATGGCCGTTCACGTTCCGCTTTCCGTCGAGGCCCAGATGGAGGCGCGCCTGTTGATGATGGCAACCAACAACATTTTCAGCCCGTCGTCCGGCAGGCCGATTATCACGCCGACGCAGGACATCACCCTCGGCTGTTATTATCTCACCGCCGAACCGCGCACGCCGATGCCCGCCGACACGCGGAAACTGCCGTTGTTCGGCTCGAAGGACGAAGTGATTTTCGCCTATGACGATGGCGCGTTGAAGACCCACGACCGGATTCGTCTGGCGAATCCGGATTTCAACCGGCAAACCGTTTACGGCGACGCGACCAAAAAAATCATTGAGACGACCGTCGGCCGCGTCACCTTCAGCGAGATTTGGCCGTCGGAACTCGGTTTCTACAACAAGGCCGCCGGCAAGAGCCAGCTCGGCGATTTGATCTGGAAATGTTACAAGTTCGCCGGTCACGAAAAAACCGTCACGATGCTCGACAAGCTCAAGGAACTCGGTTTCCGCGAGGCCACCAAGTCCGGCGCGTCCATTGGCATTGACGACATGATCGTGCCCAAGGAACGCGACCAGGAAATTGAAGCCGCGCAAAAGCTGATCAAGGAAGTTGAGAAACAATATCGCAAGGGTGTCATCACGCCCGGCGAACGTTACAACAAGATTGTGGACATCTGGACGCATTGCACCGACCAGATTGCCAGTGTCATGTTCCGCACGCTCGAAGCCAACCAGGGCAAGAAGGAGTTCAACCCGGTCTATCTCATGGTGGATTCCGGTGCGCGCGGCAACAAACAACAGGTCCGCCAGCTCGCCGGCTTGCGCGGCCTCATGGCCAAGCCCAGCGGCGACATCATCGAGAAACCAATTCTCGCGAATTTCCGCGAAGGTCTTTCAGTATTGGAATACTTCATCTCGACCCATGGCGCGCGCAAAGGTCTCGCCGACACCGCCCTCAAAACCGCGGACTCCGGTTACATGACCCGCAAACTCGTGGATGTGTCGCAGGATGTCATCATCCAGCAGACGGATTGCGGTACGACGAACGGCATCTGGGTTTCGGCGGTTTATGAGGGTGAAGACGAAGTCGTTAAACTGGCCGACCGGCTTGTGGGCCGGTTCGCCTGCGACGACATCGTCAACCCGACGAACCCGAAGGAATTTCTCGTTCGCGCGAACGAGGAAATTGACGAGGAAAAGGCCAGGCGCATTGAGGCTTCGGGCGTTGACCGCGTGCGCATCCGCTCGGTGCTCACGTGCGAAAGCAAGCACGGTATTTGCGTTAATTGTTATGGACGCAACCTTGCCACCGGTGCACTCGTCAAGCTCGGCGAAGCGGTCGGCATCATCGCCGCCCAGTCCATCGGCGAGCCGGGCACGCAGTTGACGATGCGGACGTTCCACATCGGCGGCACGGCGGCGCAGGTGTTCAAGATCCCGCAGATCAAGGCCAAGCACGACGGGGTGATCCATTACAACGACCTCCGGCTGGTCGAACTGGAGGATGGCAACAACATCGTGCTCAACAAAAACGGTTCCGTTTCCATTCTCGGCGACGACGGACGTGAACTGGAAAACCACGTCGTGGTCATCGGCGCGGTCATTTCGGCCAAGGACGGCGCCAAGGTGAAGAAGGGCGACACCTTCGTGCAATGGGATCCGTATAACGTGCCGATTCTCTCCGAAAAAGCCGGCAAGGTGAAATTCCACGACATCATCGAAGGCGTGACGATGAAGCAGGAAACGGACGAGACCACCGGTCAGGAGGCCATGGTGCTGGTGGAGCACAAGGAAGACTTGCGCCCGCAAATCATCATCAGCGACGACTCCGGCGAAGTGGTGGCGAATTATCCGATTCCCTCCGGCGCGCACGTCGTCGTGGCCGAAGGCAGCAAGATTGTCGCCGGCACACTGATGGCCAAGACGCCGCGCAAGACTTCCAAGACCAAGGACATTACCGGCGGTCTGCCCCGCGTGGCGGAGTTGTTCGAAGCCCGCCGTCCGAAGGACGCGTCGGAAATTTCCAAGATTGACGGTCTGGTGGACTTTGGGGCAAGCGTGCGCGGCAAACGTTGCGTTGTCATCAAAGACCCGCAGACCCAGGTGGAGGAGGAACACCTCATCCCCATCGGCAAGCACGTCATTGTCTTCAAGGGCGACATGGTGAAGAAAGGCCAGCAGTTGACCGAAGGCCCCATGGACCCGCACGAAATTCTTGAAGTCTGCGGACCGCAGGAATTGCAGGAACATCTCGTCAGCGAAGTGCAGGAGGTTTACCGCCTGCAAGGTGTGACGATCAACGACAAGCACATTGAAATCATCGTCCGCCAGATGCTCCGCAAGGTGCGCATCACCGAACCCGGCGACACCGAGTTCCTTTGGGGCGAGCAGATTGACAAGCTGGTCTTTGAGGAGGAAAATGAGCGGGTGGACAAAATGGGTGGCAAGTCGGCCGAGGCTTCACCCGTGTTGCTCGGCATCACCAAGGCGTCGCTCGAAACCGAGAGTTTCCTCAGCGCGGCGTCGTTCCAGGACACGACCCGCGTGCTGACCGAGGCGGCCACCCGTTCCAAGGTGGACTACCTGCGCGGGTTCAAGGAAAACGTCATCATGGGCCACATCATCCCGGCCGGCACCGGTTTCGACATGCACCGCAAGGTGCTGCTCAAACATCTGGTCGAAGCTGTGGATGAACCGGAGCCGGCGGAACCGGCGGAACCGACGGTGGCGGAGAATCCGTTGCTGGCCTGATTGCCAAACAATCGTTTCACGAAGGGCGTCTGATGAAAGTCAGGCGCCCTTTTTCGCGGCTTGCCGCGCCTTCTCCGCGCGGATTTTTCTGGCCGCGAAAAGGCACAAAAGACGCAAAAACTTGTCTAACCACATACCCATATTTCGCGGTTTGATTCGACACCTCATCCGGACTTCGTCCACCTTCTCCCCATCCGGTGCGGAGAAGGGAATCGCGGCGGAGAGGACGAAGCGCGGCTCGCGCAGCGGATTCAGCGGGTGTTGGGCTGAAAAACAAACGCCCCGGCCAGGCTGCGCTTGGCTTCCGTCTTTGCACTGCTTCGCCGAGACAAGTCGCCGAGGCGAGCGGTGCGTTCCACCTTTCACGGGTTCCGCGTATTTCGCGGTTTCATCCAAAAATGGGGCGAAATAGTTGTTGCAAGCCAGATTTGGTCTGCTATATTCCGCATTCCATTTTTTTAGACTAAATGCCGACAATTAACCAACTGGTCCGCAAGGGCCGACGCAAAGTAAAATACAAGTCCAAGTCACCAGCCTTGGAAGGCTCGCCGTTCCGCCGCGGGGTGTGCATTCAGGTCATGACGCGCACGCCCAAGAAGCCGAACTCGGCGATGCGCAAGGTTGCCAAGGTGCGCCTGACCAACGGCTATGAGATCATTGCCTACATCCCGGACGAAGGCCACAATTTGCAGGAGCACTCCATCGTAATGGTGCGCGGTGGCCGCGTGAAGGATTTGCCGGGGGTGCGTTATCACATCGTTCGTGGGCGGCTCGATGCCGCTGGTGTCGAAAAACGCAGGGTCAGCCGGTCGAAATACGGCGTGAAACGCCCGAAGCCGGGTTCCAAGCCCGCGGCACCGGCTGCGGCGGCGGAGGCTCCGGTGGCAGCCGCACCCGCAGCCTGATTTATGAACGCGAAGATGGAGAATAAAGGATTGAGAATAGAAAGTCGCACCAGCGCGACTTTCCCGCCATCCTCCATCTTCCATCCTCAATACTCGCTTTAAAAAATATGTCCCGCAGACGACAAGCTACCCGACGGAAGATTGCCAAAGACGGAAAGTTCCAGAGCGTTTTGGTTGGACGGCTGGTGAACACCATTATGATGTGCGGCAAAAAAAGCACGGCGCAGCGGATTGTGTACGGCGCGTTCAACAGCATTTCCGAAAAGAATCCGGCCAGTAATCCGGTGGAAATTTTGCAGCGCGCGGTGGACAACGCCAAACCGCGCATCGAAACCAAGGCGCGCCGCGTCGGCGGCGCCACGTATCAGGTCCCGCTGGAAGTGCCGTCGGACCGGCAGGCCGCTCTGGCGCTCCGCTGGATCGTGGATTTCGCGGACGCCCGCAAAGGTACGCCGATGCGCGAAGCGCTCGCGGCGGAAATTCTGGAGGCTTACCAAGGGCAGGGGAACGCGATTCGCAAACGCGACGAAATTCACAAGATGGCACAGGCGAACAAGGCATTTGCCCATTTCCGCTGGTAGATTTTTTTTGACGCGCCCCGAAGATTGGAACATCGGGGCGTTTTCTATTCTCTGAATCAAGATGCAAGCAGCCGCTAAAACAACGAAATCGGTCGGTTCGCCCAACCGCGAATACCCGCTGGAGCGCACGCGCAACATCGGCATCGCGGCGCACATTGACGCGGGCAAGACGACGACGACCGAGCGCATCCTGTTTTACACCGGCCTCATTCACAAGATTGGCGACGTGGACGATGGCAACACGGTCACGGACTGGATGGAGCAGGAACGCGAACGCGGCATCACCATCACGTCCGCCGCGGTGACGTGCTTTTGGACGCAGAAAAAAGAAGAGGGCCTAGTCAAATCCTTTGCGGGTGTGCCGCATCGCGTCAACATCATTGACACGCCCGGCCACGTGGATTTCACCGCCGAAGTTGAACGCTCCATGCGCGTTTTGGACGGTGCGGTGGCGGTGTTCTGCGGCGTCGCGGGCGTTCAGCCGCAATCCGAAACGGTCTGGCGTCAGGCGACCAAATACAATGTTCCCCGCATCGCGTTCGTCAACAAGATGGACCGCACCGGCGCGAATTTTGACAACGCGCTGAAAGACATGCGGAAAAAACTCGGCGCGTATGCGTATCCGATTTATCTGCCGATTGGCGCGGAGGACAAGTTCGAAGGCGTCATTGACGTCGTCAGCCAGAAAGCGATCACCTGGGGCAGCGGCGAAGTCGTCAACGAAGGTTTGAAATATGAGGTGAAGGAAATTCCCGAGCGCCTGAAGAAAAAAGCCAAAGCCGCGCTCGCGGAATTGATTGACGCCGTTTCCAACAAGGACGACGCAATTGCCACGCTCGTCATCGAGGAAAAGCCGGTCACGCCGGAACTGCTCAAGGCCGCCATTCGCCGGCTGACTTGCAAGATTGAATTGGTTCCCGTGCTGTGCGGTTCGGCTTTCAAAAAGAAGGGTGTGCAGCCGTTGATTGACGCCATCGTAGATTATCTGCCGGGTCCGCTGGATGTTCCCGGCGCGGAAGGCACCGAGGTGGACACGAACAACCCCGTTCACGTCGAGACCAGCGACAGCAACAAGTTTTGTTCGCTCGCGTTCAAGCTCTGGACTGACGTTTACGCAGGCAAACTGGTGTTTTTCCGCGTTTATTCCGGCACGCTCAAAAAGGGCGACACGATTTACAATCCCCGCACGCGCAAACGCGATCGCGTCAGCCGCCTGATGATCATTCAAGGCAGCGAACGCAAGGACATCACCCAGGTTTATGCCGGCGACATCGCCGCGCTGGTCGGCTTGCGGAACATCACCACCGGCGACACGTTGTGCGACGAGGACTACGACGTGACCCTCGAACCGCCGACGTTCCCCGAGCCGGTCATCAGCATGGCCGTCGAGCCGAAAACGCGGGCTGACCGCGACAAAATGTCCGAAGGCTTGCAGCGGCTCGCCGAGGAAGACCCGACGTTCCGCTGTTTCCACAACGAGGAAACCGGCCAGCTCATCATTGCGGGCATGGGCGAGTTGCACCTGGAAATCATTTGCGACCGGCTCAAGCGCGAATTCAAGGTGGACGCCAACACCGGCGCGCCGCAAATCGCTTATCGGGAAACCATCACCAAGCCCGCCGATGGCGAAGGCAAATTCATCCGCCAGTCCGGCGGTCGCGGACAATACGGCCACGCCTGCGTCCAGGTTCAGCCGAACGAGAAGGGCAAGGGTGTCGAGATCGAAAACAAAATCGTCGGCGGTGCGATTCCCAAGGAATACATCCCGGCGGTCATTGACGGCATTGAGGAAGCCATCAAGGGCGGCGTCTATGCCGGCTACCAGGTCATTGACATCAAGGTGCAGGTTACGGACGGCACGTTTCACGAAGTGGACTCGAACGAACTGGCGTTCAAGATGGCCGGCATTTTCGCGCTCAAAGACGCCTTCAAAAAGGCGCATCCGATTTTGCTCGAACCGATCATGAAGGTTGAAGTCACCACGCCCGACGAATACCAGGGCGATCTCCTAGGCGACATCAGCCGCCGTCGTGGTCACATCGTTAATATTGAGGCCAAGAGCGGCCAGACGATTCTCAACGCGCAAGTGCCGCTGGCGGAAATGTTCGGTTACGCCACGGCGATTCGGTCGCTTTCGAAAGGCCGCGCTTCCTACTCCATGGAACCGCTGACGTTCGAGCAGGTGCCGAAAGGTGTTCTGGGCACCATACTGGACGCGGCTGCCAAGAAACCGGCGGCAAGGACGTAATAGATTCGACCATCAATTTTGCCAGTGGCCTTCGGCAACGAAGGCCATTTTTTTACTTCCATATTTCAACCACGAATCGCCACGAACCATACCATTTCACAGTGGGAATCGGCACATGGGTAGGGCGCGTCACTCCGTGCGCGCCGCAATCGTTATGCGGACGAGCGGCGGGCAGAGGACTGCCCGCCCTACCGAGGTTTGTTCCGGTTGTCTCTGGGAATTGGCATCATTTGTCACACCGTTCCGGCGCGACGAAGGCCAGCGCGGTGTTGGGCTTGTCAAAACACCGACTTGATTATGGAGTTCACCCCGGAAATGAGATCTTCGACCTGCTCTTTCGTGGGGTTGCCGTTCCTTTGCTGCGAACATAGATTGCGCAAATCACCAAGTCGCTGAATCTCCCGCCAGGTGGAAAAGTCATAGGCTTTAGCCAGTTTCAATGGATCGTTCAGTTCGCGAATGGTTGTTTCCTCCTTCGGGATCGTCACCGAGTGATTCGCGGCCACTCTTTGTAAATGACGTTCGAGAACCACGCCGGCCAGATCCCCCGCCGCCCGCAGACTGATCTTCTGCAATGCATTCGCCGCTTCCAGTTCCTTGTCCTGTAATTCCGCAAACAAATGGTTTTCGACATCAGCCAGGACAGACTCAACCCGGTATGACAATTCGTCCAGGACCTGAAGCTGATTAAGAAATCGAATTCTGGCCAGTTCGTGTGGATCAAAAGGCAGTTCGTCGGTGTAAGCGTCTTTTGCCTGCCCCAGCCCCCGGACGTAATCCTGGATGCTGGCGTCCAGCAACTTCTGGTTCGGATTGGTTGAAAAATAATTAACGAACTCGTCATATTTGTCCGGAGCCAAAGTCTGCACGATTTTCAACGATTGGGTGTCCCAGCGTTGATAAACGGTTCGAAACTCTATGATGTCCTTGACGTCTTCGAGCGACTTGAGAATCTGCTTTTGCTGGTCGAGGAGCCTGGTGAGGTCCTCTTCGATTTGGGACTTGGCATCGGTCATATGCGCTCAAGTGGTCTGAATGACCAAAGCTGAACCCCGCCGGGCCGGCGATGCAAGAACTTTTCTGCGGCTTCCCGGAAAATTCAAGCCGTCGGTGCGGTGTCAGGCAGATTCAATTTGTGTGAGCCGAAGGTCAGCGCGGCGCTAGGCATCAGGTTTTCCTCTGTGGAAAAATCGCCGGATCAAACGGGCGACCAGTCGAACAGTGTGTGCGACCAGCCAAACCGAGGTGGCGTAAATACAGAGTGCGGCGACAATCGCCCCCAAACCGGAAAACCAGTAACGAAGAAATTCCCAATCTCTCTCCAGAATCGACCAACCCGTGGCCAAAAGCGTCAAAACGACGGTGCTGCCGATGAGAAGCCGGCAATTGGCTTCCTGCCATCTTGGATCTTCTTCCCACATAACGTGCGACGATGTCTAACCATCATGCTGGCCACATTGTTGTGGCCGGTTTCTTTTCACGTTTTCGACCTTATGCCCATCCGTCCGCCTTGTCCAGATGGGTTTGAAAGGATCGGGGATAATCGCCAAATACGGATGAACATGGAGGCTTTGCGTGCTGCGACGAGGCGGTGAAGGATGGGTCAATGGTCATAATTCTTCGCATTTATCACACTCAGAATTTAGACAACGAGACAGCCATGTTTTTCCGCGAGACTGATAGTGGCGCGTGTGCCGGATCGGAATTCAAGAAAGTCATGTTCAATCCCGTCACTGAAAACAACACCCTGTTCGGGCATTTGTGAAACCAGAACGAGCGGTTCCTTGGATGTAATTCGACCAAAGACGATGGATGCCTGTGTGGTCTTGCTTGGAAATGGTTCGCGGACGGTAAAGCAAAGATAATCGGCGTCCCAGGGAAATTCACTGCGAGCAGAGAACGTTGCATGAGTGGCCGGCTTTTTCAATTGAGGCGGGTGCTTGGCAAACAATTCTTCCTGAACTTTAACGGCGGTTTGTGAGCCGGCGTTTTGCACAATTCCTGCCGCTCCGGTTAAAAGGCTCTTGAGCCAACCCGTCGAGCCGACACCAGTCGAAACAATGACGCCGCTGGACGACTGGCTATTCGTCCGTCCGCCAATACTGATGTTGTAACGGGCCGAACCGTGTGTGCGTGGGCCGATGAAAATATCGTTCACGGCATACATCACTTCGCCGGTGTTCAGCGTGGCCTTGGCCATGGTCACCGCTTTGGTTGGGCGGCGACGCTCGATAACCTCCGACAAAACCTTGGCGAGGTCGCGCATCTGAAACGGCAGCAGTTGTCCGTCCCACCGCGCCGGGTCCGGGTTTACACCTATGACCGGCTGGCCATTCAGGTATTTGACCGTGTTCGCCACCAAACCGTCCTGACCGAGCACCACAACGATGTCTTTCGGCCCAAAGACATAATTGGTGAGGAACGAACGGTCAATCACCTGCGCACGGCCCAATTCATCAATTGTCTGCTGCGCCTCGCGAACAGCGGTTGCATAGTGCTCATCCTCCCGCTCGTAATCGGTGAAGTCCTGGCCCAGATGACTGACATAAAACTTCGCCTGCATCCGGGTGCTAAAACGCCGTTTCAACTCGGCCACCCGCGTCGGGCGTGTGACGAGGATGATCTTGTTTTCACTCAAACGGCGCATGGTTCCACGAATCCCACAGTGACTGGCGACGCATTACTTGCGGTTCTGCAGCAATTCTTTCAGCAAGTCTGGTGAAATGTTGAGTTGGCCGATCTTGTTTGCGTTGCCTGCCAGTTCCTGAAATGCGGCGGCAATGAGCTGTTCGGGTTTCATGCCCACACTAACCAACGCTTGGAGAACGCGCGCATCCACGGTGCCGAGGGCTTGCACGGTTGTCGAAATTCCGTAGGCCCGGGCGTCCGCTTCCGCCTTGGCATTTTGTGCGGCAAGAACGACCAGTTGCTTCCGTTTATCTTCGAGGCCAACCTTTGCTGCCATGTCGGACTGTTCCAGTTGATGACGTTTCTCCTGCACGGCGCGTTCGGCGTCCATCTGCGCCTCGCGAATCTGGCGTTTCTTCTGTTCAACGGCGATTTCGGTGTTCAACTCGTTTTCCTTGATGCCTCGTTCCTGCTCCACGGCGGAATTGCGGCGGGCATAAATGGCCTCGTCCGCCTCCTTGAGTAATTGCTCACGTGTCTCGGCTTCCAGCGCCCGGGCGGTTTCGGGCGTTGGCTTGATGGCCAGAATGCTCAGGCCGAGAATTTCAAGACCCAGTTGCACAATGTCCGTTGAATCCGCCAGTTTCTTTCGCACCGCTTGCACCAGCGTATCCGAGCTGCGAACCGCCTGGCGAAGAGGAAGCGTCTGCAATTCAGCTCGGGCCAGAACGTTCACCACGTTGATGACACGCTGGGGCAGTTTTTGCGGTTCATCCGAGCCGTAATTCTGGCCGTGGGCGTTGAGGGTGAAGTTCATCAACGCCGCCAGCTTCTTCGGATCCGAAACACGATAGGTGACCTGCCCCTGAATCGTCACCGTCTGAAAATCCGCTGTGACTTCCTCGAAGATGAACGGCGCGTCGGTGCTGGCGATGGGCACACTCACGAGCGACGTGGTCGGAGCGTAATAGAAAAACGCCAGACCCACCCCCTCGCGCACGATGCGTCCGCCGCGAAATTGCATCAGATACGTGGTGGGTTGCACTTTGATGAATCGCAGGCCTAACATATGAATCCTTTTTATTTTTTTGTTGTTCGTCAATAAGGTGGAAGAAGCCGTCGAAAACCGTGGCCCAAAACCACGGCAAAGAAAAGCAAATTGCGGAGAATAATTCCAGGCCAGAAGTAAGCGACCGAACCCAACGGATGCTCTTGCGTTGTTTGTTGTGCCAGACGCAGGGCCGCTTGGCGCAGCAGGGTGGTGGTGCGCGGCCATTCAAAGAGATGATCAATCCACTCTTTCGGAATCCCCGCCGTCCCGACGCTGGCGCCAGCGAGAGCGCCCACAATGGCACCTGCCGTATCGGTGTCACCACCACAGTCCAACACACTGATAAGCGCTTTGCGGAAATCATCCGGATGCCGCACCCACGCATAGATGGCCACTGGCACGGTGTGGAAGGCGTAACCCGTAATGCCGGATTCGAGGCCAAGCGAACCAGCGAAATCTTTCACCGTCTCGTTTGTATTGTTGGCTTCTGCCAGACGACGACAGATGCGCAACCATTCGTTGTTACTTCCACAAGCTGCCAGATTGTGCAGAAAAGCATGTGTATCATGCTGTCCTCCGACCGCCCAAGCAGCAGCTTCGGCCACGGCGAGCGCGGCGGTTTCTGCCCTTGGATCTGTGTGGGTAATGCGCGTGGACGCAGTGACGAATTTCCTCATCTGCAGGGGATTCCCAGCGAAGAACGCTCCTAAAATTGCGCTACGCATGGCCGGGCCGTTTCCAGCGGAGGCAACTCCGCTGCGCTTTGGTGAGATGCCGAGCCATAGTTTCAGGCATGCACGAGCCGTGGCGAGCCCCACACCTGCGGGCAGGCCGAGAAACCACCAACGCAATCGAGCAGCAAGTTTGTTTTGAAAAACCGCCGCATCGGACGGTGAATTCAGCAGGACTTGGGCGACCAGAAAAGCATGATCTGTGTCGTCGCTGACCATGCCTCGACCACACACCAATCGCATTTTCCATTCTCCATTCCAACGCCGTTGAATTCGTTTTGGTGAAAGTCCCTCAGCGGGCAGACCCAAGGCATCCCCAACGGCAGTGCCCAGAAGTAAACCGGCAAAACGTTCCTCCAGTTGTGTGGTGGGCATCATTGAAGCGTCCACTTTGGGCTTTGGTGACTCGGCGGTTGGTTTGCCAGCGGAAGCTTTCTTGGCCATGTCGGAGATTAGACAGCCGTTGTCGCTCCGTCAATTTTCACCAGCTTTGTCGCGAATCGTCATTTTCCAGCGAAAAATGGGGCGTTTTGACATGGGGGCTTCGGATTGAACCAAAAAACCTTAAAAAAGATACGGAATTATGCACTTGACATAACAACCCCCAAGGTGTAGTGTTAAGGCATGAAAGAGAAGAAAATCTGGACTGCCAAAGGGCAGGATGTGCCCGAAATGGCAGAAAACGAAGCCCGCGAACACATTGAAAAGCTGCTCTGGCCGGACGGCCCGGTTTGCCCGCATTGCCAGAGCAAAGATGTTTACAAAATGGCTGGCGAAACCATCCGGCCCGGACTGTACCGTTGCCGGAACCGGGAATGTGAAAAACCGTTCACCGTCACGGTTGGCACGATTTTCGAGGACAGCCATATTCCGCTGGCCAAATGGGTCAAAGCGTTTCATCTCATGTGCAGCAGCAAAAAAGGCATCAGTGCCTTGCAACTGCAACATAATTTAGGACTTGGTTCGTATCGGACGGCATGGCACATGGCACACAGAATCCGCTTGGCGATGAAATGCGAGCCATTGGCGGGCGGATTGACGGGGGTGGTCGAGGTTGATGAGGCTTACATAGGGGCACGCAAACCAAGGCCGGGCACCGGGCCACATAAACGTGGCCGGGGAACCAAGAAAGCGCCCATAATCGTTCTGGTGGAGCGGGGCGGCAACGCCTGCTGTCACCCGGTTGACGCTGTAAACGCCAAGAATCTCAAAGGGGCCATCAAAGAACTGGTGGACAAATCAGCCACCATCCACACGGACGAGTTTTCCAGCTACATCGGGATTGGAAAGCACTTTGCGGGTGGCCACAAGGTTGTCAATCACGGTGAGGGTGAATACAGCCATGACGGAGTAAACACGAACACGGCGGAAAGCTACTTTTCGTTGCTGAAACGGGGCGTTCACGGGATTTTCCATCATGTCAGCCGCAAACACCTTCCCCGCTATTGCGATGAATTTGAATTCCGCTGGAATGGGCGGGAATTGAGTGACGTGGAACGCCGGACATTGGCTTTACAGCAGGCACCAGGAAAGCGGTTGATGTACCGGCAGTCGTAATCAGGATTCGTCGCCAAGCCTGCGTTTGGCAGACATTTCGCGAGCCAGCCGCATAAACTTTTCCCGTTCCGGCGAACCTTCTGGATACGTCATTGCGTTCTCGTAAGCATCAAGCGCGTAATCGCTGATTGATTTTTCATCCGCATAATAAGGCTCCTCACCAATCGGCTGCATCCATCGGCGCGGACGCCTTACTACTTCCCACGAATGATTGCGTTTTAACTCGCCTGAAGCTAAAGCGTCGTTGAACTCTTTACTTGTTGGATATTCTGGGAAAGCGCCTGCGAAAAAAGCATCCACGAAAGCGTCTATTTTAGTTATCCCGTCGTAAGTTTTGCCATCAATGCGAACAGTCCACTCATTCTTCCATTCCTCTCCCGAATCCCAACGTTCCGGTTCAGATTTCCACTCGTCTTCTTCATCCTCCTGTTCAAGAAGGAATCGTATAATTTGTTCTGCGGCGGTCATCGTATCTAACTACCGCCGTGTTCCGCTGCTTATCGGTTCTTCCTTTTTAGTTTGATTTCGCTGCGCCGGAATATGCTCACAATTTCACCAAATTTATCCTGTCGCTTGAAAACGTACCGGGCAATGTCATTATCCGGGTCAGTTTCACTATACGCCTCAGCAAATTTAAGGAAGTAGCCCAAGTGTTTGTTGATCTCATCAATGGTAAAGAATCCAGAATACGGCGATTCCAGCGCCGCTTCCGGGCTGTCTGGGTCATATTCCTGAAATGGCGTGATGTCCACATCGGCTAGTTCCTGAAGCTGGTGCTGAAGCTCTGGCTGTCCTTTGGCCGGGAATGACTTGAATCTAATCTTAAAGTATCGTCTCTCGTTTTCAACCTTCCAAAGCAATTGCTCAATCAGAGCTTTTTTGAAGAATTGTAGCGCCCACTCAACCCGGTCGTTATGTTGCAGCACCTTTTCAGTTTCCTCGATTTTCTGCGCCACTTGCCGGTCAAGCTCAGTGACTTTGACCTTTTCGCCGTTAGCCAGCACAACGAAAACCGATTCAAACATGGGCAGGTAGGGCGGGCCGCTGGATTGCATGTGGCGGCCACTTTTATTTGTTTACAATTTCAAGTCAAGCGCCATACCGGTAAAAACAAAGAATGCAGCATGTGGAACAGCTCAATAATCGCTGATAGAGTTAATCAGCATCGTCCCTCGGCTCATATTCGGATCAACCAAATCAATCTGAATCGTGCCATCTGAACACTCGTAAGACCAGTAAGTGTGTCCGGTGTCTCCGTCAGTTTGAGTTTGTGACGGTTCGCCAAACAGGGCTTTGAAATTGGCAATCGTTGTCACCTGCCGCCCACCGGGATTGTAATAAGGGCGCACTTTCTGCATCCATTCGGCTTTCGACATCAATTTCGACCCTGAATTTTGCCCGGAATCTTGTGCCGTCGTATCTGGATTACAGCCCGCCGTATCTATAATTCCGCCGACAAACAGAAGCAGCGCGATAAGAACCGCCCAATGGGCCAGAGTAAATGGCCCTTTTATTATGTCATTCATACCTCGTCAAAGTCCCAAAATGGCCTTCTTTTTGGCGGTAAATTCTTCCTCGCTCAATACCCCGGAATCTTTGAGCCGGGCCAACTTCGTCAGTTGAACCTCAAAATCCTGAGATTCATGCTGCGAGCCGGGCACAGGCGGTGCAACAGCGGGCGATCCACTTTTACCGTTGATACGCTGCAATTCGGAGCGGTTGGCCAGATACATCGGAAATCCAGCAATCCAGAGCAGCAAGCAGGCAATGAACCATCCGCCCGGCCCCATATCGCAGACTCCTTTAAGCTGGCCCTTTTTGACGCCCATGTTTTTAGCGTCCACGTACACCCAAATGCTGGTTCCGATGACGACAACAAACATTAACTCGAACATAGTTTTCCTTTCAGTGGTTGATGGCGAAGCCGGGAAAGAAAAAGGCGTGCAGCCAGCACACCCACACAGAGGGTTACGACACCCTTCAAGAAGATATGCCAAGCCACACGCCCACTTGGGCGTATGCAAGGCAAGGGATTCTTGAGAGAAATGTCGTAATTTCTGTGTGCCCTTACCGCTACGCTAAATTATGTCAGGGACAGGCTAACGCCGTTTAGTTGAATTCGTAAACAAAATTTTGACAGGCAGGCTCGTTTCGCAGAAATTCGGTTCTGATACATGAAAAAGTCCAAGAAAAAGATGCCGCCGCCAAAGGCGACTCTGCTTCTTCTCGGCGCAAAGATGAACATGCCAAACCAACAGCCCGCCCAAAGTCCCAAATCCCATTCCGGTCGCGGCGGAATCGCCGTTTCGCTTGCGCCGATGACGCCAGATCAGGCATTGGCATCGGCTTTGCGGGTCAAACCAGCGGATTTGAAAAAACTGGAGGAAGCGGAAAAATCCAACCGCAGCAAAAAGGGCCGATGAAAGACGACGATAAGCCAAAACGGGTTCGTGTAATGATTGTGGGTTTTGACGGCTCAAAGTGGCAATATCTGGACTCGGTTGTCAACGGTTTGGCGCAGTATCAAGGACGTTATCTCCGTTTGAAACATAACACTTTTCTGATTGATGAGATCGAAGGCAATCCGGGCTATTTGAATGTTGTTCAGCTTTGCAGCAACTTCAAGATTCCTCTGCTCGTTTTTGATCTGGCTGATTCTGAGATTGAAATTTCTCCGAATCAGGAATTGGAAAATTGGTTAATTCAACGCAAGTACCGTCTAAAGAAGTTGCGGGCATGACCAAAAAATCAGTCAGCCAAGTAGCGTAGGCTTCTGAAGCTTGTGCCAACGTCTCGCATTGAATCGTGGCCGTAATTATTTTACCGGTCCTGACAATTTTGATGTGCGGAGTAAAGGTCATGGCTTATAGAACGGAAAACCACAACCTGTTGGGGTTATTACGTCAAGTGCATAATTCCGAAAAGATATTGCATTGGGAGGGATGTTTGTTATGTTGCACGCCCGCTTTCAAACCGAGGGCGGAGAAATTTAGTTAAACGGTAAACAGACAATTGTTCTTTGTATGGCTGCCCAACGCATTCGCATTCGACTTAAGGCTTATGACCAACGCGTCATAGACCAATCGGCGCGTGAAATCGCCGACACCGTCAAACGCACCGGCGCGCGCGTCGCCGGGCCCATCCCGCTCCCGACCCGTATCGAGCGCTTCACCGTCCAACGCTCGCCGCATTGCGACAAAAAATCGCAGGAAACTTTCGAACAACGCACGCACAAACGGCTGATTGATATTCTCGACCCGACTGCCAAGACCGTGGATGAATTGAAAAAGCTCAATCTCCCGGCGGGTGTGGACATCACCATCAAGATATGAAAACACGGATTATTGGATGGTTGGATGGTTGGATTATTGGGGAAGCCCCGTCGAGGGTCTCTCCGAGACATCAATCCATCAATCCATCAATCCATCAATCCATTTTTTAACTATGCCACTCGGACTTTTAGGAAAAAAACTCGGTAGCACGCGCGTTTACGATTCGCGCGGCGTGGTCACGCCGGTCACGGTCGTTCTCGCCGGTCCCAACCGCGTGCTTCAGGTCAAAACCCAGGCCGGCAAGGACGGCTACAATGCCGTTCAACTCGGGTTCGACGATCAAAAGGAACAGCGTCTCACCAAGGCGGTGCTCGGCCACATCAAAAAGCAAAATGGCACGGCGGTGAAACGCATCCGGGAATTTCGGAATTTCTCCAAGGAAGTAAAATCCGGCGACATCGTCGGGCCGGCGCTGTTCGCCGTTGGCGATTTTGTGGACGCGATTGGCATCACGAAAGGCCGCGGTTTTGAGGGCGTCGTGAAGCGTCATCGTTTCGCCGGTGGTGATTCGACGCACGGAGCCAAAGGCTGGCACCGCCGCAGCGGCGCCATTGGTCAGCGCCTGTTCCCCGGAACGGTCATGCGCGGCATGAAGATGCCCGGTCACATGGGGCAGGTTCAGCGCACGACACAGAATCTTGAAGTCATCCAGGTGCGCGAGGCGGACAATCTGTTGCTCATCAAAGGCGCGATTCCCGGGGCGGAAGGCGATTATGTCATCATTCGTGAATCCAAGAAACGGCCCAAGGGCTGGAAACCGCCGGTCAGTTTGGCGCCGATGAAGAAGAAGGGCGCCGCCGCCGCGAAGGCCGAACCCAAACCCGCGGTTGAGGCCAAAAAGTAATTTAAACGGCCATGAAAATTGCCATTAAAAATATCGAAGGGAAGCAGCAGGGCGAACTCGAAGTGAAGTTCCCGCTGATCGAGGACGGAAAAGGCACACAAGCGGTGCATGACGTCGTCGTCGCCTATCAGGCGGCGCAACGCATGGGCACGGCCTGCACCAAAAACGTCGGCGAAGTTTCCGGCAGCAACAAGAAACCGTGGCGGCAAAAGGGCACGGGCCGTGCGCGCGCCGGTTCCCATCAATCGCCGTTGTGGGTGGGTGGCGGCGTGGTCTTCGGGCCGAGGCCCCGTGATTTCAGCAAAAAAGTTTCCAAGAAAACCCGTTCCCTCTCGTTGCGCAAGGCGTTGAGCGAACGGCTCAAGGCCGGTGACGTGGTGTTGGTGGACGATTTGAAACTCGCCTCGCCGAAGACGAAGGATTTTGTCGGCCTGATGTCCACGCTGGAGTTGACCGGCACGACGCTCATCGTCGCCCCGGCGGACAAGAACCTCACGCTCGCCTCGCGCAACATTGAAAATGTCACGCTGGCCACGAGCGATTCGCTGAACACGTACGACATTTTGCGGCCCGACAAGCTGCTCTTCACCAGGAGCGCGTTTGAGAAGGTCGAAGCCCGTCTGACCAAGGAATAACATGAACGCTTTTGAAGTCATCAAGACCGTCCGCCTGACGGAAAAGGGCACGCGCCAGGGCGAAAAGTTCAATCAATACACCGTTGTGGCCGATCGGCGCGCGAACAAGACGGAAATCCGCAAGGCCGTGCAGGAACTGTTCAAGGTCAAGGTCACCAAGGTCAACACGCTGAACGTTCGCGGCAAACTGCGCCGTCAGCGCACCACGCAAGCTGGCAAAGCGCCCGACTGGAAGAAAGCCATTGTGACGCTAAAGGACGGCGACAAGATTGTTTTGACGTAGAATTGAATTTGAGTTTTGCAAGGCGCGGAGTGAAATTCACTCCGCGTTTTTTTTTGTGGGGAGCACGCCCGCCTCGGGCGTATCGGGAGGCGCCCTCGCGTCCCGAGGTTTCGTAGGAACTTGCGCATGGTGGCATTCATTTGATCAGCCTCTGAAAAACAGGCGTAGCGGCTTTTGGCAGAAAGCCGAACAATTCAATTTTCCGGAGAAATGCGGCGGTCTGCAGACCCGCCGCTACGATGAGCCAAGGTTTTTCAGGTTCATTCGGGCTTGGACAGCTTTTGTCCCTGCCGGTGTGCGAGGATTTGACACGGCCTGAATTTGGGTTCAATTAAGGTTTGCCCGTAAACACGAAACCGCCCATTCGCATCCTGCACGTGGATGGCGACAGCTTTTTCGCCAGTTGCGAAATTGCCCTGAATTCCAGACTGCAGGGACGCCCGGTCTGGGTGGGTGGCGGGCGGCGCGGCGACGGCATCGTCATTGCTGCGAATCGCGTGGCCAAGAAATTCGGCATCAAAACCGGCATGGCGTGCTTTGAGGCGAGGAAACTTTGTCCGCGAGGCGTCCTGTGCCGTCCACACTACGACGAATACCGCCGGCTGTCGGCGGAAATGTTTCACATCCTCGAAGAATACTCGCCCACGCTCGTGCCCATTTCGATTGACGAGGGCTTCCTCGATTTCACAACGATGGATCGCCATGTCTGGCGCAACACCACGCCGGAAAAATACGTGAAGGAAATCTGCCAGCGGATTCTGCACGAAGTGAAACTGCCGGTGTCCGCCGGCCTCGCCAATTCATCGCGGCTGGCCAAGCTGGCAACGGACGCGGCCAAGCCCGGCTTCATCGAGATTCCCACCGGCTCGGAAAAGGAATTTTTGCAAGGCCGTTCCGTGCGCGAATTGTCCGGCATCGGCAAGAACCGTCAACGGTCGCTCGCCGCGCTCGGCGCGACGACGTTTGGTCACGTGGCCAAACTGCCGTCGCCGTTGCTCCGGCAGAAATTCGGCATCTGGGGCCAACAGCTCTGGCTGTTCGCCAATGGCCTGTGGAACGAGCCGCTGCTGCTGGAAGTCAAGGACCGCACGACGATTTCCAGCAACACCACGCTGCCTTATGATGAGCCGGATTACGAGGCGGCGCTGACGTTCACGCTGAGCGAGGCGACGCGGCTGGTCGGCCAGTTGCGGCGCGAGCAATTGCAGGCGCGCGAACTGTCATTGACGGTGCGGTTCAACGATTTCACCGAAGTCAGCGGCGGACATCGTTTTCACGAACCGCAGTTTCAGAATTCCGTCATCAACGCGGTGTTGAAAACGATTTTCCGGCACATGATGGGCGACTAGGCCAAACCGGTGCGACAAATCCGCATCGCGTTCTGGAATCTCGCGCGGCTGGACACGCAACCGACGCTTTGGGGTCGCACTG